>Ga0310037_10000024_pt1 | contig 164952 bp, 125 predicted proteins | sample Sb_taG_11_FD_200239 | JGI IMG/M metagenome (GOLD analysis project Ga0310037, IMG submission 200239) | Peat soil microbial communities from Weissenstadt, Germany - Sb_50d_3_AS metaG (v2) (version 2) | ecosystem: Environmental > Terrestrial > Soil > Wetlands > Peat | place: Germany... | reverse complement strand
GCTGACCGTTCCCAACGTCGCGCTAATGTTGGCCGTGCCCATGCCAGCGCTCTGCGCCAGTCCCGCAGGGTTGATGGTGGCCGTAGTACCCGTGTCGGATGACCAGTTCACCGTGCTGCTCAGGTTCTGTGTGCTGCCGTCGGTGAAGGTCCCAGTTGCCGTGAACTGTTGCGTCGTCCCCAGCGCGATCGAGGGTGTCGCCGGAGTGATCGCCAACGAGACCAGTGCCGCCGCGCTCACCGTCAGCGTCGTCGATCCCGTTACCGTGGCTGAAGTGGCCGTGATGGTGGCCGTGCCCTGACCCTCGCTGCTGGCTAAACCTTGCGTGGGCGCGGCGTTGCTGATCGTCGCCGCCGCCTGTGTATCCGAACTCCATTGCACCGTGTCGGTGATGTTTTGCGTGCTCCCGTCGGTGTAGGTTCCCGTCGCCGTGAACTGCTGCGTCGTCCCCAGCGGAATCGTGGGGATGGCCGGCGTCACTGCGATCGAAACCAGCACTGCAGGACTTACCGTTAGCGTCGTCGAACCGCTAATCGTCCCCGACGTGGCCGTCACCGTGGTGCTGCCCAAAGCCACGCTGCTGGCAACTCCTTGATTATTGACCGTGGCTATGCCCGCACTGCCCGTTGTCCATGCGGCCGACGTGGTCAGAACCAGAGTGCTGCCATCGCTGTAGGTCCCAGTCGCGATCAAGGTTTGGGTTGTGCCCAGCGCAAACGACAGATTGGCCGGCGTCACTGCCAGAGAAACCAGCACTGGCTGCCCGACACTGAGCGTGGCCGAGGCGGTAATCGAACCTGAATTAGCTGTGATGGTTGCGCTGCCCACTCCGGTGCCTGTAGCCAACCCCGTGCTCGCGATGGTCGCCGTGGTGCTCGAAGAAGAACTCCAACTCACGGCGCTGGTCAGATTTTGGGTGCTGCCGTCGCTGTAGGTCCCAGTCGCCGCAAACTGCTGGTTCGTCCCTTTTGCTATCGACGCGTTGGACGGAGAAATAGATAAGGAGGTCAGTACTGCCGGGGTGACCGTTAGCGTGGCTGAACTGCTGATCGTGCCCGATTTAGCCGTGATCGTAGCGGTTCCTTGAGCTAAGCTGGTGGCCAATCCTCCGGCGCTGACCGTTGCTATCGAGGTGGCCGACGACGTCCACGCGGCCGTGCTGGTCAGATTCTGTGTCGTCCCGTTGCTATACGTTCCAGTCGCAGTGAACTGCTGTGTGTAACCTGCCGCCAATGACGCAGTGGCGGGAGTCACAGCAATCGAAGTCAGCACCGCGGCTGTAACCGTCAACGTGGCGGAGCCGCTGATTGTCCCCGAAGTGGCCGTAATCGTCGAAGTTCCGGGAGCGATGCTTGTGGCCAGCCCACCGCTGCTGACCGTCGCTATCGAGCTCGCCGATGAGGTCCAGGTCGCCGTGCTGGTTAAATTCTGCGTCGTCTTATTGCTATAAGTTCCCGTCGCGGTGAACTGTTTCGTGTAACCTGCCGCCACCGAAGGCGTCGCGGGAGTGACAGCAATCGAAGTCAGCACTGCCGCTGTTACCGTCAAGGACGCGGAGCCGCTGATCGTGCCCGACTTGGCGGTGATGGTGGCGCTTCCTGGAGCCACGGCCGTGGCCAGTCCAGCGCTATTGATTGTGGCTACGGCGGCCTTTGACGAAGTCCAGGTGGCCGTGCTGGTCAGGTTCTGTGTCGTCCCGTTGCTGTACGTGCCCGTCGCGGTGAACTGCTGTGTATATCCTGCCGCCACTGAAGGTGTCGCCGGAGTGACAGCAATCGAAACCAGAATCGCCGGGGTGACCGTCAACGTGGCGGAGCCGCTGATTGTCCCCGAAGTGGCCGTAATCGTCGAAGTTCCAGGAGCGATGCTTGTGGCCAGCCCACCGCTGCTGACCGTCGCTATCGAGCTCGCCGATGAAGTCCAGGTCGCGGTGCTGGTCAAATTCTGCGTCGTCTTATTGCTATAAGTTCCAGTCGCAGTGAACTGCTGTGTGTAGCCTGCCGCCACCGACCCAGTGGCGGGAGTGACGGAAATCGAAGTTAAGACTGCAGGGGTGACCGTTAGCGTGGCTGTGCTGCTGATCGTGCCCGATTTAGCCGTGATCGTAGCGGTTCCTTGAGCTAAGCTGGTGGCCAATCCTCCGGCGCTGACCGTTGCTATCGAGGTGGCCGACGATGTCCAGGCCGCCGTGCTGGTCAGATTCTGTGTCGTCCCGTTGCTGTACGTCCCAGTCGCGGTGAACTGCTGTGTGTGACCTGCCGCCACTGACGCCGTGGCGGGAGTCACAGCAATCGAAGTCAGCACTGCGACTGTAACCGTCAACGTGGCGGAGCCGCTGATTGTCCCCGAAGTGGCCGTAATCGTCGAAGTTCCAGGAGCGATGCTTGTGGCCAGCCCACCGCTGCTGACCGTCGCTATCGAGCTCGCCGATGAGGTCCAGGTCGCCGTGCTGGTTAAATTCTGCGTCGTCTTATTGCTATAAGTTCCCGTCGCGGTGAACTGTTTCGTGTAACCTGCCGCCACCGAAGGCGTCGCGGGAGTGACAGCAATCGAAGTCAGCACTGCCGCTGTTACCGTCAAGGACGCGGAGCCGCTGATCGTGCCCGACTTGGCGGTGATGGTGGCGCTTCCTGGAGCCACGGCCGTGGCCAGTCCAGCGCTATTGATTGTGGCTACGGCGGCCTTTGACGAAGTCCAGGTGGCCGTGCTGGTTAGGTTCTGTGTCGTCCCGTTGCTGTACGTGCCCGTCGCGGTGAACTGCTGTGTATATCCTGCCGCCACTGAAGGTGTCGCCGGAGTGACAGCAATCGAAACCAGAATAGGAGCAGTCCCGGTCCCGCTCAAAGCCACTGATTGCGGACTCGAGGTCCCGCTATCAACCACGGTGAGGCTGCCTGAGCGGACCCCGAGAGCAGATGGTTTGAAAATTATCGAGATCGTGCAAGTAGCGGCCGCCGCCAGGGTCGTTGGACAGTTGTTGGTAGCGGCAAAGTCAGACAAGCTGGTGGTGATGCTGGTAATGGTGATCGCAGAAGTCAGGGTATTTTTCAGTGTCACTTTTTGGACTGAGCTGGCAGTACCTTGGGCTTGGTTACCGAATGACAGACTCGTCGGACTTACGGTCTGGGAAAGAGCAGGCAGAACAGCTAAGAGGGCGAAATAAGCCGGGAGGGCCGAGCGATAAATTGCCCGCATCATCACTACTACTGCTCCGTGTTATTGACGTTGCTAACCTGGGCCCAAGCGAAAGTGAGGGAATTTTCGCCTTGAAACTAAAATGTAAGAATTTAGGTTGGAACCGCACCGTACAACCGACTCCGCCTGACCGAAGTCGCGATATGCTAGAACGAATGTAAACGAATGTCAATGATCTGTACTCGTCCAGTAGATTGTTGACACTTTTCATTCCTTTCTTTGAGATGAGGTCCGCAGCAGGAACTGCTGCGGGGTGAGGTAACCGAGCGACTGGTGAGGGCGCACGGTGTTGTAGATCTTTTCCCACTGTCGGAGTTCGCGGTTGAGTTTTTTCATCTCCAGGGAACAAGGGGTGACTTGATAGAACTCCTCGGTGTGGGTGCGGTTGGCGCGTTCGACCGCGCCATTGAGTTTAGGAGAACGAGGCGGCAGCACGAACAGGCGCAGGCCACGCTGCTGGCAGAGTTGCTCGAACTCGGGGCGAACTCGCTGCCGCCGTCGACCTGCAGAGCGCGAATGGGAAAGGGCATGCGGTGCAGCAAGGTGTCGAGGAACTGGGCAGCGGTGAAAGCGGTGGCGCGAGTGTGAGCCTGAATCACGTCCCAGCGGGAGACCACATCGCGGGCAGTGAACTGTTTGAAAACCACGCCCGGTAGAGGACGCACGTCCAAGGTATCGACTTCAACTAGATCGCCGGGCTGAGAAACCGCGTACTGCTTGGGTTTGCGGATGGCATAGGGACGCGAGCGTAAAGCACGGCGCGAACCCGGCACACCGCTGCGGGGCGCTTCGACGAGCCGGCCCTGCCGCTTGAGCTGGGTGAGGATACGGCCCACCATGGAGGTCGAGACCGTGAGCTTCTGCTGGCGGAGCAGGACAGCAAGCTTGTCCTTGCCCCAGCGCGGGTAGCGCAGCCGTAAGGCGAGAACGCGATCGGCCAGCGAGGACGACCAGGTGGGCTGACGGCGACGATGAGGACGGTGGGAACGCTGTTCCAGCGTCGCCAGGTTCTGAGGATCGTAGCGGAGCTTCCAGCGATAGAAAGTCTGGCGGCTGATTCCGAAATGGCGGCAGGTCCGGACCACGTTGCGGCTCCGACGATAGAAATCCATCCAGGCCAAACGAGTCCGGGCCTCGCGGCTCAACTCTTTCCCCGTGCGCGCCAGCTGGCGCGCACGAGGAAGTTCTCCATCACGAACTTGCATTTCGACACTCTATCCGAGTGTCACTAATCATTCTGAACGGGAACATGATCAGTAGCGGTTGGTGGTGGCTCAATTTGAATCGCCCTGATTTTCCACAAAAGTAGGTAGTGCCCCTACGGATGCTCACTCGGGATTGCAGTCAATCCACGTCAGCCCATTGCAGCGCAAGAGCCTCACAGATGCGAAGACCCAAGCACACGCACAGGAGTGCTATTGTTGCGAACGGCTCATGCAGCTCTTTCAGCAGAGCGTGAAACTGCTCCACCGTCAGACTGCGAGCCCTCCGTACTTTCCGCGTTGCGCCCTTGTTCTGGACAAGCGACGCGGGATTCCGCCCGATGTCCAGCACTCCTGCCCACATCGCAAACTCCACAAGCCCGTGCAAGAGAGAACGCACGTGCGTTTTGGATTTTGTTGCGAGTGGTAAATCCCGGAGCCACAATTCCACCGGGCGGGGCTGCACGTCTCGGATGAGCGTGTCTCCCCAGTCGGGCGTGATGTGATTTTTCAGAAAAGAGCGGTACGTATACTCCGTGCATGGGCGTGTGGGCATCCATAACTCTCTAAAGTCTACGCAGCTTCCCGCGATGGTGAACAACGATACTCGCCCGCACGAGCGGCCGCACTCACCTTAAGAGAATCTTACTTATATGTGAAACGCCAGCCGATAAACACACATCCCTACTACGGCACATGATGCATAGGAGGCAGTTTTCGACCCGAGACGATGCCCTCTTTGTTCTACGACAACGGGCCATACTGTGCCAATTCTGGGGCCCGAAATCTACGCCCTGTGTGTCGCTGAGAACCTCAAACCCCCACTTTGTGGCCAGTCGCTCCAGTTCCCAACCCAAAATTGCCACAGCCAAGACACGGGAGGTCCCCATCGCGTTTGTCGCGGAAGCGTTTTCATTTCTTCAGATTGATTATCGCGACCTTGTTGACTCCGCTGCAGGCCAGATAAAGCCGCCGCCCATCGGCAGTTGCCACCATATTCCGGACGACCCCGCCGCCGGATGGAATAGGCTGGGTACTGAAGCTTTCCGATTTAGCATCGAACCTGACCAGCGTATTAGGCTTGACACCTGATTCGCTGTACCAGACCTCGCCGTCCTTCGTGATCGCTATTCCATACGGTTCCGATTCCGAGCCTCCCGGCGACCGCCATTCTTTCAGCAACGTTCCTCCGGACGGATCGAAGTGTCCCAAAAATCCGCGCGCATAATCCGTGTAATAAATTGTTCCGTCGGGCGCCAACGCGATCCGGCGAGGTCGAGCATCCGCTGCCGGCAAAGTGTATTCCCTTATTCTCATCGTGCCCGGATCAATGCTCGCCAGCTTGTTCGTGCCGAACTCGCAAAAGAAAGGAGTGTTGTTCGGTAAGATTACGATGCCGTAGGGCACGGCGTGCGGAGTAGGCACTTTGGTCAAGGTCATCTTGCCCGTTGCCGGATCGAGACGCCCGATGTAATTAGTCTCTTCGTTTGTAAACCACAAAATGCCATCGTGATCGAACACCGGCGTGTGAGGATCAATCTTCGTTCCGTCGCTTGGTCGAAACTCCGCGATCTCGCCCGTCTTTGGATCAAGCTTTCCGACGTATCCTCCTGATATCGCGGTGAACCAAATATTGCCGTTATTGTCCGCGACCAGACCGTGCGGCCCAGAGTCGAGCGTCTTCAGCGAGTATTCCTTAAATTCCCCAGTTTTCGGATCGAGCCGCCCGAGTTTGTTGGCTCCCTGCCCGGTGTACCAAAGCGAGCCATCAGGAGCGAGGGCCGGATCGTGTGGCCGAGACTGCGGCGTCGGCACTTCGTATTCCTGGATCTGTACATTCAGCCTTCCCACGGTTGCGGACCCGGCAAACCCGGTCGCCAGAAAGAATAAGCAGAGGTTTCGCAAATACATGGTGCCCTCTCTTTCGCAGACATTGTAGTCCCGTCGCGCCCAAGATTGAGTGACCTTGTTCGGTGACTGACGGGCTTAAAAAGACCATGCCATCGAGTTTGAGAAAGCGCCAAGCGAGCCGGTTGTTTCAGAGGCAACCACGTGAGAATGGATTACCGCGCCGAGGTCCGAGCAAAAGGTAAATCCTTAGCTGCGGAGAGGGCTCTCTCCGATAGCTTACTTTTTTAATCCCCTCCGATTCCTTGTGTGGCATCTGTCCGCTGCATGCCTAGAACTCAACCCTTAGAGCAAGTTGGCCGGTGCGGTTTCCGGCGTTCTCTGCCGTTTGCGGAGCACTGAGGACGCCGAAGGTTGCCGGGACGTCGATCTGCGTGGCGGGAGGAGCGAAGTTGGTATGGTTGAGCACGTTGGTAAATGTGGACTCGAAGCGGACTCTTAGTCGCTCAGTGGGATGGAAGGTCTTGGCTAGGCCGAGGCTAACTGCAGCCGTGCCGGGGCCCTGGAGGATACCAACTCCGGCGTTGCCGAAGCGTCCAGCACCAGCGGGAGTCGGGGCAAATGCGGAGAGATTGAAGTATTGCGCGCGTGACTGACCCTGATAGAAATTCGTCGAGACCTGGTCAGGACGCAAGAAAGCGCCCCGGTTGACGACGTTGGTATTGGACTGATCGAACGAGTCGCTGATGCTTGGCGTAAGCCAAGGGCCGGTTTCAAGCAGGGTTATCGTGGTCAGCTCCCAACCGCCCAGCACTGCGTTCCTCCAACCACCTGTATTCAGGAAAGCGCGGCCTTGACCGAAGGGCAACTGGTAGAGACCGGTGAAAAGGAAACGATTACGACGCGTGCCTTCAACATTGCCGTAGTCACTGTGGACATCGAACCGGTTGGCGATGGGAACTCCGTAATTGACTTCGCCCGCGTAGGCGGTAGGAGTATCGCCCTGATTGTCGGCAAGGTTTTTCGCCAGCGTATAGTTTCCGCTGAAGTAGAGGCCGTGGGACATTTTGTGGTTTTCCTCAACTTGAAGCGCGTTGTAGTTGGCCTCGCCTGCGTTGAAGGTGCTGTAAAGCGTGAACCAGTTGTGATAGGGCGCACGCGGATCGACGTACATTCCAGCCGGCACGGTGTATGGAGTCGTGCTGGCGGGAATCTGGTTCAGGTCCTCGGTAATGTTCAGGCGGTAACTGTGCATGCCAACGTAGCTGACACGCAAGCTGTCGTTGCTGGCGAGCTGACGCTCCACGGTGAGGTTCCATTGATTGGCTTGCGGGTCGCGATAATTCGGATCGACGCCCTGGTCGAGGCCGCCGCCGCCGTACTGCACGCCCACCGTGGGTGGCGCGGTATTGGGGAACTGAATCAGAGGTGATGCTAGTGTGCCGCTGTTGGTATAAGTATGCAGCGCAGAGGTCGGATTGCCGCTGTTGTTGAAGGACAACGGACCAAGATTCGTCATCGTAAAGATCCCGAAGCCCGCACGAATCACTGTTTTGGTGTCGTTAAACGGGCGCCACGCGATCGATAGGCGCGGCTGAAAGTTCCGCATGTAAATATTGCGCAACGACTGCGGAAGGTGATCCTGGCTGGCGGTTAGGTAGTTCGTGCAGGGCAAGATCGTATTGCCCAGGTCGCAGGCGTTGAACGACTGCTGGAACGCCAGGTTGGACGCCTGGATGTTTTGCTGCTGCAGATACGCAGGCAGTTCGTTGGGCACGACGATCGAATTTCTTCTCTGGTCGAAGTTTGCCAGATTGCCACCATCTTCGTGAAAGCCGGGTAGGACCTGCCAGCGCAAGCCATAGTTCAGCGTTATGTGGCTGTTGACCTGGTATTCGTCTTGGCCGAAGACGCCATATTGCCACGCCGTTCCGCCCACGTCCGGGCTCGAGACGGCAAAGAACAGAGAGGTCGGCGTTCCTTTCAGGAAGTCCCCGAAAGCATTGCCGGTGAACGTACCCTGGAAGATGAAATCACCGAAATCGTCGGAGTTAAACACGGGTGCAAAACTTTCCAGATCGAAGTACCTCACCCTTCGCGCATCAAGGCCCATCTTGAAAGTGTGTTTGCCACGCGTCCAGCTCAGATTATCCGTGAATTGCAGCGTCTTCGACTGCGTAACTCCGGTCTTGTCACGGCCGATGGGAGTGAACCCTGTTCCGGCACTGAAATTGAACGTGGGAAAGGCATGCGAAGTCGGGTGCTGGCTTATGTTTACCCCGGTCAAATCCAGTTGCGAAAGCGCATTCGCGCCTTCGATGGGAAAACCAACGCTGGTCGTCACATTGGTAAACCCGAAGCGGAACTCATTCAGCAGACGCGGCGTGAGTACCCACGTATCAGAAACCAGAAGGCTGCGATTGTGCACGCTGTCAGAATCGTTCGGTAACAGAGGGTTGGCATAATCTTCGGTGATGTTCTTGCGGCTGAAGCGCGCATAGACCGATTGCTTCGAATTGATAGTGTGGTCGATGCGGAGGTCGGCTCCGTCCGTGCGCGCCGGGGTGGATTGGAAATTCTCGTAGTTATAGTTCCCTTGGCCGGAGACATTGGGGAGCGGATAGTAGCTCAACAGCGCCGCAGCGGTGGGGTTAATGTTCGTAATCGGGGTAGTGACGCCAAGCGCGGTCAAGTCGCCGTTGCGCTCCGCCTGCGTGGGGACAAGAAACTGCTCAGCAACCGCGGTGGAACGGCGGTTTCCTTCGTAATCGAAGAAGAAGAAGGTCTTGTCTTTGCCGTTGTAGAGATGCGGAATGCCCAGTGGGCCGCCGAGCGATCCACCAAAGGTGTTGAAGTGCTTTGGCGATTTACCGCCGAAGCCGTAGGGGTCGGCATCGAGCGCGTCATTTTGCAGATACTCAAACAGGCTACCGTGATACTGACCAGTGCCGCTTTTAGTAGTGAAAGTGACATCACCCACCTGCGAAAATTCTGCGCTGTTGTTGAACGACGTTACCCTTACGGCAGAGATTCCCTCTTGGGATGGATAAGCGTCTTGCAGCGCGCCATTCTGCCGCACGTTCGCGGTCGAGATGCCATCGACAGAAAAGTTCACCATCGCCGAACTGGCACCATCCAGCGCGATGTTACCGGAACTGTCCTGTTGCACGTTCGGCGAAAGCGACAGCGCTGCCAGCGGGCTCGTCGTGGTGGCGCGATTGTTCAGCGGAAGTTGGGTGATCTGCTGATTGTCCTTGGAATCGCTGATCACGCCGTTCTCCGTGTTAATCACCGCGACCGTATCAGCAACTTCCACCGTGAAGGACTGACTCTTGACTCCGACCGTAACATCGATCCTTAGCGTCTGCCGGGCGGTTAGTTCCGCGGATGGAACTTGGAAATCAGCAAATCCCTCGGCGTGCGCGGAAAGAGCATAGTTACCAGGCTTGAGGTTCACAAATTCAAACGATCCGTTCTGGTCCGACGTGGTGGAACGAACGCTGTTGTCTTCCAGACGCCGAACATTGATCGACGCGCCGGGCACAACCGCCTGTGTCGCGTCATGCACCACGCCGACGATGCTACCGAACGTGGACTGCGCGTGCGCCGAAACGCTGATCCCGACCAGACATAGAACGATCATCGCTGCCGCGATCCTTGGAAGGACTGCTTGGGTCACTTCTTTGACCTCCGCCGGACTATGCTCCGGGAGATTGATGCTCCCAATTTTCCTTTGCCCGGTATTCCGACACTAGCAAGAGGGGCATAAAGAAGCTGTGTGTCGGCGATAAAGGAACCGTAAAGGTATGCGCCAAAAAAACGATCACGTGCATTCGAAACGTTCATAAGATAAGTTAGGGCTGGTGGATCTCTACAGCGCAATTCAATACGTGTTGTTTGTGATCATCGTCACCGTCCTGGTTGGACCTCTGGGCGGGTACATAGAACGAGTGTTTTCCGGGAAGGGAACCGGACTCGATCGTTTATGTCTTCCCGTTGAGCGGCTCATCTATCGCATTACCGCGGTTGATCCTAATGTGGAGATGACCGGCAAGGAGTATGCGACGTGTTTCGTGGTGTTTGGCCTTGCCGGCACGTTGCTGTTGTATGGCATTCTCAGAATGCAGCCGTTTCTTCCCTGGTTTTTCCCGCGGTATCACACGACGCCATTAACCCCGGACCTGGCTCTGAATACGGCCATCAGCTTCTCGACGACTTCTACCTGGCAGGCTTACGCGGGCGAGAACACGATGAGCTATTTCAGCCAGATGGTAGGACTCTGCGCGCAGAACTTCCTGGCTGGCGCTGCGGGGCTGGCCGTGGGCGTTGCCTTTATCCGCGGTCTTGCGCGGCAATGCTCCGACACGCTTGGCAACTTTTGGGTTGATATGACACGCGCCATGCTCTGGGTCCTGTTGCCGGGCGCATTGATCGGGGCCTTGATGCTGATCTCGCAAGGCGTCCCGATGAACTTCCACCACTATGCCGTCGTTACAACCGTCGAAGGTACGCAGCAAGTGATACCGCAGGGTCCGGTGGCCGCGCTGGAGATCATCAAGAATCTCGGAACGAACGGCGGCGGTTTCTTTAACACCAATGGGGCGCATCCCTATGAAAATCCCACGCCGCTTACAAACTTTTTCGAAATGTTGGCCATCGTGCTTCTGCCTGCTGCATTCACGAACACCTTCGGCCGGATGGTCGGGCAGCCTCGACAGGGATGGCTTCTCTACCGCGTCATGGTCCTACTCTTCGTCTGCGGTCTGCTCTTCGTACATCACTTCGAACAACGGGGGATTCCACACATCGGAAACGTAGATTTCCGACATAGCCGCCTCCAGTCTGGCGGGAACATGGAAGGAAAAGAAGTACGCTTCGGTATTGGGGGTTCGACCCTCACCGCTGTCGTTACATCCAACACGGCCACGGGATCAAACAACTCAATGGACGACAGCTACACCTCGCTCGGCGGCATGGTGTTGCTGGTGAATATGCTGCTCGGAGAGGTCGTCTACGGAGGGCTGGGAACAGGCTTTTACAGCATGGTGATGGCGGCTGCGATCGCCGTGTTCCTGGCGGGACTTATGGTTGGGCGCACGCCTGAATACCTGGGAAAGAAGATAGGGCCCGCGGAAAACAAGATGATCATGCTGTATGCTCTGGCCGCACCCCTAGTCGTCCTTCCGCTCACCGCGATTGCCGTGAGCACCAGAGCGGGACTCTCCGGGTTGACCGTCAACACCGGCCCCCATGGTTTCACGGGGATTCTGTTTGCTTACACTTCCTGCTTCGCCAACAATGGCCAAAGTTTTGCCGGTCTGAGTGCGAACACTCCCTTCTACAACCTCACGACAGCGTTCGCGATGATGGTGGGCAGGTTCGGCTTGGCGATTCCGGCATTGGCATTCGCAGATCTGTTCGGCCGTCAGAGAAGTACTCCGTCTTCGTCGGGAACTCTTCCGACCCATTCTTTTTCGTTCGGCGTCCTACTCACGACCTGCTTGATAATTATGGTGGCTCTGAGCTATCTTCCTGCCTTGGCCCTCGGTCCCGTCCTGGAGCGATTGCTCTTCGGGAGATGAAGCGTTTGAAGTTCACATCGCATGCTCGCCCCGCGCCCTACCAAGCTCCGTTCGCAACGCGACATTAACCTGTGGCGGATCCCGCTCCAGCTCTCACTCGTCGCAGTCGCGCTGTTCGGGATCACCCTGATTCCAGACATCCTCGACAAATATGACGTTATTCACATCCCGTCGTGGTTGACGATGGGCAGCATCGACGACGCGCGCGCGATCCTATCGGCCATGATGGGCGCGGTTGCGACAGTGCTCGCACTGATTTTCTCGGTCGCGCTGCTCGTGCTGTCGATGGTCTCGACACTGTTTGGTCCGCGCTTGCTCTACCGGTTCCTGCAGGACTGGGTCATCCAGGTCACGATCGGCATGTTCATGGGCACGTTCGTGTACATTTGCCTCGTCTTCCTCGTCACGCATCAGGATCCGCAGTCGTCGTTCATCCCGCAGATCTCGTTGATCATGAGCTGGGTGCTCGTCGTGATCAGCTTCGGGTTTCTCGTCTACTACAGCCATCGGGTCGCGAGATCGATCCAGAATCCCGACATGATCGGCGCGATCGCTGACGATTTGTACGTCGCGGCCGGCAGCGCGCACATGCCCGGCCCTGGCGAGGGCACTGGCTTGGCGCCCGACGGCGCCGCGATTCTGCGCCAAGCTGACAGCGGAGCGATCGTGTCGTGCCCGAAGAGCGGATATCTGCAGCATGTCGATCACAGCGCGCTGGTCGCGGCCGCGCGCGAGGCGGACGCACTCATCGTGCTTAGGTTCCGCCTAGGCCAGTTCGTGCTCCGCGGCGAGCCGCTCGCCGCAATTGTCCCAGCGGACAAAGTCGGCACCATCGAGGCCGCGCTTGATCGGGGAATTCAGATCGGCCGTCACCGCACCCTCACTCAAGATAGCGAGTTTGGGATCGCACAGGTCGTCGAAATCGCGATCCGTGCGCTGTCTCCCGCAGTAAACGATACGTTCACGGGCGTTGCGTGCGTCGACTGGCTCGCCGACGCGCTGCTTACACTGGCCGAGCGCCCGCCGCTGGAAGGAAACTGGTACGACACTGGCAGCCGCCTCCGGGTGTGGATGCCGCCAGTGCGGCTAGAGCGGCTCGCCAAGCTAGCGTTCGATCAGATCCGTCAGGCCTCGTCAACGACGCCCGCCGTACTGATCCGCCAACTCGAAGCGATTCGCCGGGTGGCACCGCGACTTCCGGACGACTGCCGTCAAGCGCTGTCGGATCAAGCGGACGCAATCCTCGAAATCGCAAGCTCCCTGGTCGCGCTTGATCGCCGCGACCTCGATGCGGCGTGGCACCGGGCACACACCGCGCTCGAAGCGCTGCCTAGCCCTCGAAACCCTGCCTAAATCACCTGAGCGGGCGTGTTCATCTTGTGAGAAAGCCTCAGAACTCAAGCCGCGCCTGAAAAACAGCACGTGTTTTGGTCAGCCATTAATCGCCTCCTCCTGTCTGCAGCGGTTGCACTCGTGTGTTCTAGGTACTTTGATTTACCTTATGTGTTTTTTGGAATCGCTTTTGTTCCGCGCGTTCTAGTCTCATCGATCAAACGTGCGGTCAGTGCTGCCGCCGAGAACCTTAGATACGTTCTAGAGAATTTTCATGACCCATCAGAACACACTATGTGATCTTCAAAACCGGGGGCGACGCATGCACGTCGAGCGTGAATCTGGGTCCGAGTAGGGTCAGATAGGGGTTCCTGAGAGATTCTTGCAACGCCAAAGGTGGCTGCCAGTGCCGTTGAGTTTCAATCAGTTACAAGTGAATACGGCCTTGGCACGATAGAGGTCAGAGGGTTCGAATCCTATAGCGCCGCCCACCATTCGCTCCTTCCAAGTGCAGAATTCCCCTCGTCGCCTGTCCGCGAGCGTCTGCTGGGCGGCCATACCCCCAATCGGCAAATGGATTATTGGACGATCGGGAACTCCAACCGGCTCGGATGGTCAGCATCATGATAAACCGTCACGTGCGCGGTGCGCGCGTCTTTGGCGGTTTCGTCTGCCACCACGCCTCCACTGTTGTAGTTTTTTTCCAGGTAGATCGTGTTGGGGCAATTCAGCACCAGCCGCAGGCGACTGCCTTTCGCAATACGACGAGAAAAGAAAGTGAAGCCGTCGAATACGTACCGGTTGACCTCTCCCGGTTTCGCCAGCTTTTCCTGGCTCAACGATTCGTGGTAGCGGGCACGGATGTTGTCACTGGTGAGCTGCACGCTGCTGCCATCCGGTAGGATTTCATAGAGCGATGCCGCGAAGTCGGTGTCAGGCACGTCGATTTCAATCCACGCGCTTAGCTTCACGAATCCGGAGATCTCCGTATCCGCGACGAAAGGTTCGCTATGGTAGACCACGCCATTGCCGAAAAGGTTGAGCGCATAGCGCTGGTCCGTGATCGAGTTTTTGATATCTTCTTTCTCCAGTTCCGCCGGGCGCACATCGAGAGGATCGTAAACATAGCGATCGGGCTGTGTGCCGTTGGGCTTGGCCTCACTCATCCTTCCCGAACTGGTGACGTCGTTGGCATGCCCGGAATCAGAGTCGAGATAAAGTGCGCGCGTGGAGTTGGAAATGCTCTCCAGCGTGTCGGCATACTTCCATTCATCCGCGGCCATCACGTAGTAAGCAACTCGTTTTTTCAGGAACTCGGGCTTGCTTCCGTTCTTAAGCGTCCAGTCGTACCAGTCGGTGTGCAGCTTATTCATATCAAGCAGGCTGGCATCGCCAAAGGTTAAGCCGCCGACTTCCTTCTTGGGGGTGCGTGTACCGGCGTGATCCCACGGGCCGATGATCAGATAATGCTGCGCCTTGGCTTTTTCGGTTCCGTACTTCATGTGGTTGCGGTAGTAAGTAAGCGCTCCGGCCTGGTCGCCATCGTAGCTGCCGGTGATGGTCAGAATCGGCACATGGATAGCGCGATATTGCTCAGGAGAAATCGCCAGGCTCTGCCAGACTGAGTCCACGGCTGGATGGCTCAGCCACATTTGGAACGTCGGCGACGGGTTACCCACGATTTGATCGAGTTCCCTGAACGGCCGGTGCTGCAGGTAAAGCTCGGTAAACTTCGAGATCCAATAGGAAGATTCTCCGAAAAGACTTTCATTACTCGTCACGCCGCTGGTGAACGTGATCCACTGCATGTCGTAAGGGCCAAATATGTTCTTGAACATCGGGAAGTCCACGCCGGCGTGTGCGGACGCAACCGGGACAATCGTGGCCAGATGCTCAGGCGCTTCGCGCAAAGTCATCCACTGATCAAAGCCGGCATAGGATCCTCCCCACATCGTGACTTTGCCATTCGACCAGGGCTGGCGCGCCAACCATTCGACGATGTCGTGGCCGTCGCGCGGCTCCTGCAGAAAAGGCTCGAACTTCCCTTCCGAGTTGCCGCGCCCCCTCACGTCCACAATGGCGAAGACGTATCCATGCTGGGCGAAGTAATATGCGCGCGAGTGATAGCTGTCGCTGATGTACGGCGTCAATTCGAAGATCACCGGCAACGGATCCTTCTGCTCGTGTGGACGGTAGACGGTGGCATTCAGGCGCACGCCGTCGCGCATGGGAACCTTCACCGCCCACATCAGGTCGACCGGCTTGGGCGAGTCGGGCTTCTTGTCGGATTTCTGGGCGTAAGTTGTCAAAGATAAGGCGATCAGCAGCGTGGCAAGAATTTGGCAATTGCGCATGAGTGGCCCTCGTAGAGCGCGCGTAGTCTAACATCCGAAGGCGGAGAAACGCCAAGGTTTGCAGGCTGGGATAACGTCACTGCCGACCTCTCGATCCGACGAGATAGAATGCGTTATGCGCATCGGAGTCTTCACGCCCCTGCTGTCGCAACTGCCGCTCGAGGCGGTTCTCAAGAAACTGAAGACTTTGCAGATCGATACCGTCGAGCTGGGTACCGGCAATTATCCCGGCGACGCGCATTGCAAGCTCGCGATGCTCGAAGATGCCTCGTCCCTCGCCGAGTTTAAGAAGATTCTGGCGGATCATGGCGCCAGCATTAGCGCCTTGAGTTGTCACGGCAACCCGCTGCATCCCGACGGAGCTCGAGCCAAGCATGACCGCGACGTGAGCCGCAAGACGATCCTTCTCGCAGAAAAGCTGGGCATTTCCGTGGTCGTCGATTTTTCCGGGTGCCCCGGCGATTCGCCCCACGCGACCGCGCCCAACTGGGTTACGTGCCCATGGCCCCCTGACTACCTTAAGGTTCTCGATTGGCAGTGGAATGAAGTGGTCGCACCTTACTGGACGGAGCATGCGAACTTCGCCGCCGATCACGGCGTAAAGATCGCGATCGAAATGCATCCCGGCTTTGTTGTTTATAGTCCGGAGACGATGCTCAAGCTGCGCTCGATTGCCGGACCGAATGTGGGTTGCAACTTCGATCCCAGCCATCTCTTCTGGCAGAGCATCGACCCCATCGCCGCCGTCCGCGTGCTCAAGGATTCGATCTTTCACGTTCACGCCAAAGACACGCAAATCTACCCGGCCAACTTGCCGCGCACCGGCGTACTAGATACCAAGCCGTACACCCAGGAGCGCGAACGCGCGTGGATCTTCCGCACCTGCGGCTACGGTCACGGAGCCGAATGGTGGAGCGAGTTTATCTCCACGTTGCGAATGTTTGGCTATGATAACGTGCTCTCAATCGAGCACGAAGACAGCCTGCTCTCGCCAGAAGAGGGCCTGACGAAGGCCGCCAACTTCCTCAACAATATTGTGATCCGCGAGCAGCCCGGCACCGCGTGGTGGGTCTAGCTGCCGATTCGAGTGAAGCGCTGAGAACGCTATGAAACCGATCAGAACGGCAATCTTCGGTACCGGCTTCATGGGCCGCGTACATCTGGAAGCGGTGCGAAGGCTGGAATATGTTCAGGCGGCAGCCATCGCCGGAAGAAACATAGAGGCGGCGCGACGCCTGGGCGCGGGCTTCTCTATCTCCACGTTTGCAGCCGATTATCGCGATCTTTTGCGCGATCCATCGATCGATGCGGTTCACATCTGCACCCCCAACGCTCAGCACTTCTCGATGGCACAAGCCGCGCTCCAAGCGGGCAAGCATGTGATCTGCGAAAAACCTTTGGCTACAAACGTGGAAGAGGGCGCAGAACTTGTGTTCCTCGCTGCGCGGCAAGGAGTACGCAACTGCGTCTGCCACAACTTGCGCTTTTATCCCATGGTGCAGCAAATGCGCCACATGTGCGAAGACGGCGATCTGGGAGAAATTTTGATCGTGCAAGGCACGTATTCGCAGGACTGGCTGTTGTATGACACGGACTGGAATTGGCGCGTCGATTCCAGCGCTGGTGGCCCTTCGCGCTGCATGGCTGACATCGGCTCGCACTGGTTTGATATGGCTGAGCACGTCACTCGCCTGCGCGTAACTTCTCTGTGTGCCGACCTGCAGACTTTTCACCCGACGCGCAAGCAGCCGAAACAATCGGTTGAGACCTTTTCCAACAAAATGCTGAGAGCGGAAGACTTCATCGAAACTGCTGTCGACACCGAAGATTTCGGAGCCATTGTTTTCCATATGGGCAAGCGCGCGCGCGGCAGCCTCGTCGCCAGCCAGGTTTCAGCCGGACGCAAGAATCGGCTCAGCATTGAGATTTACGGCACAAGATCTTCCGTCGCGTGGGATCAGGAACGTCCCGATGAACTCTGGGTAGGCCATCGCGATACCGGCAATCAGATCTACGTGAAGGATCCGTCTCTACTCAAGAGCGCGGCGCGCAGCTATGCCGATCTTCCCGGTGGTCACAGCGAAGGCTACGACGACACCTTCAAGCAAATATTCCGGCGTTTCTATGCTTCTATCTCCACATCTTCGATCGGCACGTCAACCGCAGCCCCCGAATATCCGCAGTTCGTCGATGGACTGCGCCAACTCACCATCCTCGATGCCGTGCTCCAGAGTCACCGCACGCGGCGCTGGATCGATGTTCCCCAACTCGAAACCAATCGTTGAAAGGAACGCTTGCTAATCCTCGCCGCTATTCTTGCCTTTTTCGTTTATGGAATGATCGCCGCTATGTTAGGCACTATCCTGCCCGAGCTATCCGAGCGCTTCCACCTCTCGCCCAGTCAGAACGGCACCATCGCGTTCGCGCAAGCGCTCGGGCTCATCCTCGCCTCGCTTGCGGTCGGCCCACTGCTCGACAACGAAGGCAAGAAGCTTGGCCTCATCCTTGGGCTCACGCTCATTTCTGTCGCGCTCTTTGCCTTGCCGCGGTCGCCTGGGTTCCGCAGCATCCTTGTTCTTCTTTTTCTGCTGGGAGTGGGCGGCGGGACTATTGTGACCGCCGCCAATGCGTTGGTCAGCGATGTAAGTGAGACTCACCGCGCTGCCGCGCTGAACTTGACTAACCTTTTCTTCGGCATAGGAGCTCTGACGACGCCCTTTGTCGCCGCCAATTTTTTCAATCGCAATTGGATTCGCCTCTGCTACATCATCGCGTCGCTTACTGTTGCAACACTGGTATTCCAGGCTCTCACCAGGATGCCAGGGCCAGCCGGCGCAGGGCGTTTCGTGCTCGCAGATGCGGTTCCCGTACTGGGGCGGCCATTACTTTTCCTAATTGGATTATTCCTTTTTCTCTACATCACCTGCGAGGTTGGCGTATGGAACTGGCTGGTGCGCCATCTCGTCGCGCAAGGCGTCCCCGAATCGCGCGCTCTCAACATTCTCTCACTGGGATTCGCGCTCGGCCTGCTGATCGGCCGAGCCGCCATCCTGCCGGTCCTGATCCGTGTACCAGCCATCACCGTCACGCTGGTGGGATCCATCGCGATGGCGGTGACGACGTTTCTAATGCTGCGGACCACAAAACCGATGACGGCCCTCGTTCTTGTTTTTCTTGCCGGTCTCTCCATGGCGCCAGTTTTTCCGACGACTCTCGCCATCGTCGGCGACGCTTTCCCGCGCATGACGGGCACCGCAATCGGTTTCGTGATTACATGCGGATGGACCGGACTGGCAGTCAGTTCCCGCATTATCGGCTTCATTGCCGGCGGTGACCCGCAGCGGCTGAAGAAAGCGCTGCTGGTAATTCCCGCTTCTGCTGTATTGATGGTGGGCCTGGACCTGGCGATCCGCAGCGCGCTCCGCTAGCAAAGTAGCGCCGCCGCTCTGCGGGCGGCCATGCACCCGACAGATTAGCTCAACGCCCGCATGTAGTCGGCATCGATCTTCAGCGCTTCCATCGTGGGCATATCGAACTCCTCTTGCTCGACAAAAATGTGTTCGATTCTAGCTTTCTTGGCCGCTTCGAAGATGGGATGATAGTCGATCACACCGTGACCCATCTCAGTTGAAGGCGGTTGCGGTAACGGGGCGACCCCATTGCCCATCTTGAAATCCTTCACGTGCAGCATGGAAATGCGCGTGGAATACCGGGTCAGCAAATCTGCGGGTTTTTGCCCCGCGACCGCCGCCCATCCGCAATCCAGTTCCATAGTCACGTTCGAAGGATTGGTCACGCGCATCAGTTCGTCGTAGAACAGAACGCCGTTTTCCGAACGGAACTCCGGCGTGTGGTTGTGATAGGCAAAGCGCATCCCCGCTGCATTCACGCGCTCTCCGATTCGATTGAACTGATCTGCGTTCCAGCGCCAGTCGTCCAGGGTCATTGCTTCCCGAGCGGCACGAGAACCTGGGTCCTTCACACGCGACGGATCTTTGAACCAGGGCGACGCGCAGACGATGTAGTTAAGACCCAATTCCTTGCCATACTGGATTGTTTCATCTACTTTCGGCAGCAAATCTTTCAGTGGATAGTGAGCGCTCACACAGCGCAGGCCGGCACGTTCCATCGCCTGCTTCACTTCACTGGGGGTGTGATTGAAGAAGCCAGCCGCTTCCACTTCGCGATAGCCAATCGCCCCTAACTGCCGCAGCGTTCCTTCATAGTCCTTGGGTAGAATCTCGCGCACCGAATACAGCTGCAGCCCGAGCGGCAGGCCTAGAGGATTGGCCATCAGCCGCGGTAGGTTGCTCCATATTGCTGCGCCAACAGCCGAGGCCGAGACGGTCTTCAGAAAAATTCTTCTCGAAACCCGATGCATAAGTTCAATTCCTCAATAGTTAAATTCCCAATTCTGAATCGTCCTTCTTAGCAATATGGCCGAGGCTGCTTTTATCCGCGAATCGTCTTCGCGGCACCGTCCCAGGTGGCAATCGTGTTCTTGAAATAAGCGTAGTTGGCCAGATGGCAGCCGATCGCCGCGTTGTTACCGAACTCTTCGTTCTCGACGGTTGGCTTGCGAGTTCGAACCGCGTCGAAGAAGTTTGCCTCGTGCGCCGACACATCACTGTAGCCCTGCGGCGCGGTGAAAGTCTCCGCCTCAACCGCCTGGTAATCGAGCGGCCCCGGCTGTGGATGTTCCGCATCCCACTTTGCCAGATACTCCTTGCGCAGCCGCGCTGGCCAGCCCTTCAACGAATATCCTTCCGCCCGCGGCGCCGTATCCTGCGGCGTGAACGTCAGCGTTTGCCCGATGATTTCCATTGTGCCCTTTGTGCCGTGAAACCTGATCGGTTCGCCTCCAGCGTTGTTCAGATTGCAGCGCAGCGCAACGCGAAATTTTGGATAGTCGTAAAGTGTTTCGATCAGGTCGGGAAAATCGCGCCCGTCCTTCCAGCGAAACAATCCGCCACTCGACTGCGCTCGCTTAGCCGGTTCGTTCGTGCCGGAGATGAAGTGAATCCCCGAGAGCAGATGTACAAACAAGTCGCCGGCCAGCCCTTCGCCATAATCGGAGAAGCAACGCCAACGGAAGAAGCGCGCCGCGTCAAATGGGCGCTTGGGCGCACCTACCAGAAACGCATTCCAGTCGATAGTCTGTTCGCTCGCGTCGGACGGAATCGGATAGACCCAGGCGCCGCTCGCTGAGTTACGATCTGAGGACCCTTCGATGAAGAACACATCGCCGAGCGCGCCCGCTGCATAAAACTCCCGCGCTTTCTCATAAACGATGGAGCTAACGCGCTGGCTACCGATCTGCACGATGCGATTTCCCTTGAGCGCCGCATCGATCATAGCGAAGCCGTCTTCGACGGTGTGTGACATTGGCTTTTCGCAGTACACATCTTTGCCCGCAGCGCAAGCGTTCGCCACGATGCGGCGATGCTGGTGGTCTGCGACGGCGACAATCACAGCGTCAACGTCTTTGCGGTCGAGAATTTCCTTATAGTTGCGTGTGGCCGAAACCTGCTTCTGGAGGGCCTCTTGCGCCGCTTCGTGACGGCTGTCGTAGAGATCGCACACGGCTACGCACTCAATGCCAGGAACATCGAGCGACGCTGCCAGCAGCTCGCATCCGCGCGTGCCCGTGCCGATGGATGCGAAGCGAACACGGTCGCTCGGCGCCACCACGCGCCCTGCGCCCCACAGCGCGGCTGGTTGCAGCAGCGTCATCTTCACCGCGGCTCCAGCGGCCACGGAGCCTGCGCCGATCCGCATAAAACTACGGCGTGTCAACGATCGCATTCTCCACCCTCCACTCATCTATTTCGCCGGAGTGCTGTCCTCCGGCACAAGTGCGTAGCTGACGAACGCAACCTCTTCACTGTCGGGCGACCAGGAAGGAACATTAATCGTGCCCTGGCCGCCGAACAACTTGGTCAGCACGGTGATTTTCTTTTCAGACATATTCTTCCCGGACATGCTCTGCTCAGACAAGGACATGAGGCGCAGCATCACATTCTGATTCGGGGGATGGCCAGTTACCCCGGGTTCGAAAGAAAGAAAAACCATCCACCGCCCATCTGGCGAAATATGCGGGAACCAATTATTCCATTCGTCGGCAAACACCTGTTCCTGCTCGCTGCCATCGGCTCGCATGCGCCAGATCTGCATGTGCCCCGTTCGTTCTGAGTTGAAATAAATGTATTTCCCGTCGGGCGAATACTCTGGGCCGTCATCGAGCCCCTTCGCTGTCGTCAGGCGCGTCTCGTCGCCACCGGTTACAGGAATCGTGTAGATATCGAAATTGTCTTCGTGATTGAATTGACGCTGTCCGACGAATGCCAGAGTCTTTCCATCGGGCGACCACCCATGCCAGTACGATGGAGACCTCTGCGTAATGCGCCGCGGCGTGCCACCAGCGATCGGAACGATATACACAATGGACTTGTTGCCCTCCTGCGATTGATCGCTGATGGCAAGCGAAGTCTGGTCCGGAGAAATGCCGTGGTCGTTATTGCAGCGGTCGGCGAATCCGGTGTCGATTAATGCTGGTTCACCACCGGTGACGGGCAGGCGAAAGAGATGGCCGTTGCGGTTGAAGAGGAAAGTCGTTCCGTCGTGCGTCCAGTTGGGCGCTTCAAAACGCTCCGGCGCAAGATAAACTACGCGCCGGTCAGTCGACGCAACGCTGATCCTTTCCAGGGAACTGTAGAGAGTCGGCTTCTCCACGGGCACAAGGTTGCTCGCGAGTTCAACATTCGAAAACCTAACCTTTTCCACCGCGTCCTTATTGCGCGAGCATACTCCGAGCCCAACGTAAAATGTCCCCTGCACTGATGTCCGAATCGATGCCCCAGAAAAGTGCATCTCTTTCTGTTGATCTCCCAACGCGAGGTAGATAAAATCGCCTCGCCTTTTGAGGCGCAGCCGCTTCGGTCCTGAGACGTTGGTCTGAATCTCTCGCGTCGCTCCGCCCTTTTCATCGCGATATTGCAGAGAGACCAATTCATTGCCGTGCAGCGCTACGTCGGAATAAGCGGAATCTGGGTCGAGAGTTTGGCGAATGATCAGCACGGCCTTGCGATGTTCATTTCCACTCCGGCCGAGGAACGAAATGTCGGCCGCCAGACTCACATCGCCCGTAACCTTTTTCCAAACCATGTGGAAGGCATCGGAGCCAGCCCACATATTCTCGCCGCTGCCGCTGACGGTATACGCTCCAGTCGCCGCGTTATATTCCGCCGCTCCCTGGTGAAGCACCTCGCCAATATCGCCATCGCCCTCGAAGATGCCGACTGATTTTTCATTTGCGCGCGTCTGGCCGTCGCCCACAATGACCAACGAACAAAAACTTAATGCCAACAAAATTGCAGCCGATCGCGTGATCATAGCTATGGACCCTCGACCCGCAGTTGCACCCGCCATTCTACACATCGAAGGCGCCGGCTACGTGGTTGGGATGGGAAATGGAGCCCCACTTCCTGGCCATTCTCGAATCGATACCCGGCCCTTTGTAACCTAGCCTGCTGGCCGGTTAGGAATCATAGTTCCAGAACACGATTCTGGAGCATGATGACTCACTTCCCCCGCCCGCACCGGAAGCAACGCGCCGTTCGTATCGAGTTTCATGCCGGAGTTCCTGCCGCCATACGATTCGAAGACGGTCGTCATCGCTCCGGCAGACTGCGAAGGATTTCCCTCACCGGAGGCCTTCTCCGCATATCACAACCGCTCGTTCCTGGATCGTTAGTGGAAGTGACATTCATCTCACCCAGAGGACCAGTGCTTGGACTCGCTGAATTACTCAGTCCAGCTTCGGCTACCCTAAAGTGTCTCCAGCCTTTCAAGTTCGTCATGATCGATGATGACAACTACCGAAGGCTAATCAGCCTGATCTGGTCTTCTCAGGGCGGGACCGCCAACTCCGAACAGAATGACGGCAAGCTGCCGGCTTGATTCACTTTTGCGAATACACGTACAGGCTCGAGAGAACGCGTTCCGCGTTATAGGCGTAAGCATCTCCCGATGGCGTGACGTAGAAGTGCGCAAGAGAAAGTGTACCGGCCGGATCGTTGGGCCTAATTTGCTTCCAAACTTCGCGGCGCCCGGTGAACGCATCCACGCGAAAAACAGTGGTTGATTCCTCACCTTCCTGCTCCACGAAGATATGCTTGCCATCCTGGTCCCAATCTATCGGTACCTCGCCCTCTAACAGCGGCGCCGGGCGGACTGAACCTGTGGCCAGATCCACGATTACGTTTTGCCCCCACTCCATGCCGACGCTGGCCCCCTGCAAAACGAACTTGCCGTCCGGCGAAACTCGATTCCAGAATTGCGCGCCCTCCCGGTTCGTCAACGGCCGCGCCGGTCCCCCTTCAAGCGACAGGCGATACGCGCGGGGCGGCGCGACCCCTTCATGTCCCAGAAAAACAAACTCCCTGGCGCCGGGCATCCATGAAACCACGCTGTCGTCAACTTGAACAGGTGCAACATCAAAGGTGCGGGTTTCGCCTGCCCCGGTCGGAAGAATGCGCAGCTTGGTCGGCTGGCTGGGAACTAGCGCGACCACGTTCTTGCCGTCGGGGGTCATCCCCATGATGCTGCCTTCTCCGAGTTCCACGGCCGCCGAGCCGTCCAGGTGCCGGAAGAATACGAGGTAGTCATTTGGAGTTCCGGGCCCCGATTCTGTAAAGGCCACCGTCTTGCCATCGGAGGAAACTGCGCCATTCACGCCGTGACCCAAAACTGTAACGTTACGCTCCGGAGCATTTGCGGGCGACGCCACAAACTGTGCGCTGCTAATGAGCTCGTGCGTGAACAGCAGGCGCCCGTCGGCTGCGATGTCCCAAACCGTGACGTCTCCGGGCAATCCAAAAATCCTCCGAGTCCTGCCATCCCGAGTGACGGCATGCACCGTTCGCTCCGCAGACTGCGTTTCTGAACCAGTGGCGGCGTACCAAATTTCGCGACCGTCAGCCGACCATGCCAGGCCGTCTACGGCGCTGGCTTCTGCGGTCAGCCGCCTCGTGCCTCCACTCGCATCCGCTAATGCAACATAGCCGCGATCATCCCCGAACAGCGGATGTTCGAGAAATGCCACCTCGGCTCCGTCGGGCGAAATGCGCGGGTGACTGATATAACCGTTGGTCTTAAACAACACCTTGCCGATGGGATATTCGAGTTGGTGCAGCCCCGCCGGTTTGCGCACCACTGCAAACTGCTTGCCGTCGCGGCTAATATCGGCGTCCCACACAGCTTCCAGAATCTCTCGCGCCGTGCCGCCATTGGCCGGAGCACGGGCCAGCGTCCCAACGTGAATCCAGCTCGTGGTTCGAATTCGGCGCACGTTGGTCAGCACTGCCAGGTCACCCGCAGTAGAGATTCCGACGACCAGCGCATTCTTCAGCTCCAGGGAGCGCTCATTATGACCGCCGATCCGTGTAGTGAACACCTCGTACGGCCGTCCCTCCCACGCCGCGCTATAGATGACACTCTGCCCGTCGGGAGCGAAGCGCGCGCCTTTGATGTAACCGCGAGAGAAGGTAACGCGTTCGAAGCGAGCTGGCTCAACCCGTTTGTGAGTACCGGCAAAATAAGCCCCTGCGGTCGCCACAATCACAGCGACAGTGGCAATCGCTATCCACGGCTTAGGGCGAGCGGCGACGAGAGCGGGCTGCCTCGCCGTAGTCTGCGAGGTTCCGCTCAGCGCCTCCAGCGCGAACCCCAAATCTTTAGCCGATTGAAAGCGCTGATCCGGTGACTTCTCCAGACAGCGGCGCATGATCCGCTCGACTCCAGCGGAAATCGGCGCTTCCGTTTCGGCGAACTCCGGCGGGTCTTCCTTCAGAATGGCGGTCATCGTTTCCGCCGCCGTATCGTGCTTAAACGCCCGCCGCCCGCAAAGCATCTCGTACAGCACAGCTCCAAAGCTGAAGATGTCGGTGCGATGATCCACCGCCGCGCCCCGCACCTGCTCGGGCGACATATAACCGGCCGTACCCATCGCCAATCCTGGCATGGTCGGTTGAGCGTCCGGGAGCGCCAACGTTGCATCATCGCCGCTCGCCTGTGCCAACGGATTCTGCTTGGCCAATCCGAAGTCGAGGATTTTTATTCGCCCGTCTTTATTGACAAACAAATTCGCGGGCTTCAGGTCGCGATGAATGATTCCCTTCTCGTGCGCCGCAGCCAGTCCCTGCACAATCTGCAGTCCATACTCGATTGCCCGTTTCGAGGACAGAGGTCCGTTGTTGAGCTTCTCGCGCAGCGTTTGCCCGTCCAGCAACTCAGTAACGATGTAGCGAATTCCGTTCTGCTGGCCGATGTCGTGGACCGACAGGATGTTGGGATGGTTCAGCGCAGCTACAGCTTTGGCTTCCTGCTCGAAGCGCCGCAAGCTTTCGGCGTCCGCGGCGAATGACTCGGGCAGAACCTTAATCGCGATTACGCGCTCCAGACGCGTGTCGCGAGCACGGTACACTTCGCCCATACCACCAGCACCGAGCGGCGATAGGACTTCATACGGACCGAGTTTCGTGCCAGAAGCAAGCGCCATATTTGCGGGCCTTTCATTATAGGCTGATCGAGAAAGCTCGCCCTCTTTTGTCCCGTAATCGGCAAATAGAAATGACAATTTCCGGTAATCCTGTCCTCCCAAAACGGTGGTTGGTTTGCCCGAGCACTTCTTCAGCACCTATAATCCGCGTACCCATGGCCTTGACAAACGGCACGAAACTGGGCCCCTACGAGATCGTCGCCCCGCTTGGCGCGGGAGGGATGGGAGAAGTCTATCGGGCACGCGATACGCGTTTGGATCGAATCGTCGCCCTCAAGATTCTTCCCCCGCATTTCTCCGACGATGCGACCCGCCGTCAGCGCTTCGAGCGTGAGGCCAAGGTTATTTCCAGCCTGAATCATCCCAACATCTGCACGCTGCATGACGTCGGCCGCCAGGATGGCGTCGATTTCATCGTTATGGAATACGTGGAGGGAGAGTCGCTGGCGGAGAGGCTTGAAAAGGGACGGCTACCACTGTCGGAGGTGCTGCAATACGGAATGCAGATTGCCAGCGCCCTCGCCAAGGCTCACCGAAACGGAGTGACCCATCGCGATCTTAAGCCCGGCAATGTCATGCTCACCAATTCCGGCATCAAGCTGCTCGATTTCGGCCTAGCGAAAGCCGATCCGCCGCGAGGCGTGGGCGTGACCATAACTGATGCGACGCCGCGACCTTCGCCAATGACCGTGCAGGGTGCGATTATCGGAACTGTTCCCTACATGTCGCCAGAGCAACTCGAGGGAAGAGACGTTGACGCGCGCAGCGACATTTTCTCGCTGGGCGCAGTGCTGTATGAAATGGTCACAGGAAACCGTGCCTTTCAAGGCCAGAGCGACTTCAGCGTGGCCTCCGCCATACTGCACCTGGAGCCGCCGGCAATCCGCACGCTGCAGCCGCTCACGCCGCCTGCGCTGGAACGTGCCATCCAAGTCTGTCTCGCCAAGGACCCGGATCAACGTTGGCAATCGGCAAGCGATCTCTGCCGCGAGCTGGGATGGATCGCAGAGGGCGGCTCCCGTAGCGGAGGGGCTTCCGGAATAACTTCAGGAATAACCACCGGACCGCCGTTTCTTCCCGCCGCGCGGAGGACCGCTGGCCCCTGGACCGCGTGGACCTTGGCCGCAGTATTTGCCATCATTGCGCTGGTCGCGTTGTTACTGCTCGCATCCCGCTCCAGCCGCGTTCCCAAGCAGCTGGCCTTCCGCCAGCTCAACTTTCGGGGCGAGGCCATCTTCCAAGCCGCCTTCGCGGGCGATACGGACACGGTCGTATATAGCGCCGCAGCATCGGGCAATACTCCGCAGATATTCACGGTGCGCCCAGGTTATCCCGAGCCGCAGCCGCTGGGTCCGCGCGGCATGCACCTGCTCGCAGTCTCCTCAAAGGGTGAGCTGGCAGTCCTCGTAGGCGCGCATTACGTGTGGTACCGGCTGTTCAGCGGCACGCTCGCTCGCATGCCCCTGGATGGCGGCGCACCGCGGGAGATCCAGGAAGGCGTGCGGCAAGCCGATTGGTCACCCGACGGATCGCAGCTCGCCATCATCCGCGAAGTCGCGGGCAGGGACCGGCTCGAGTATCCCATCGGTCATGTGCTGCGAGAGGTCAGCGGCTTCATGACCGATGTGCGTTTCTCCCCCAAAGGCGATCGGATCGCCTACTTCGAACACCCGCGTAAATGGGATGACCGCGGCTCAGTAAACACCGTCGACCTCGCGGGAAAAAACACAGTGCTTTCGGAGGGTTACTGGAGCGCACGCGGGCTCGCCTGGTCACCAAAAGGCGAGGAGATCTTTTTTTCTGCGAGTCTCAGCGGCGGCAGCTACACCGTCTACGCTGTCGATCTCGCCGGTAAAAGACGTATTGCCTACCAGGCTCCCGGCGGGCTTACCATTCAGGACGTGGCTCGCGACGGGCGGTGGCTCGCGAGCCGGGGCGACTTCCGCTACGCGGCCATGGTTCACCCTTCTGGTGCGAGCGAAGATCGTGATCTCTCATGGCTCAATACTTCGCATGCGCGAGCGCTCTCGCAAGATGGACGCACACTTCTCTTCGCCGAGACCGCTCTCGGAACCAACTACGCGGTGTGCCTACGGAAGACAGATGGTTCGCCCGTGCTGCGCCTCGGGGAGGGATGGCCCGCCGATCTCTCCGCCGACGGCAAATGGGTTGTCGCCGTGCTCCAATCGATTCCGCCGCAGCTCGTGATCTATCCCACGGGTGCGGGCGAGACCCGGCAGCTCGAACGCGGTCAGATCGAGAATTACGAAACAGTTCAGTGGTTCCGCGACGGAAAGAGTTTGCTCATCGCCGGCAATGAGGCCGGCAAAGGTACACGCTTCTTCTTACAAGAAGTTGCCGGAGGCGCTCCGCGACCAGTGACTCCGGAGGGTACCCGCGACGGGTTGCTCTCCTCGGACGGGAGGTTCGTTCTCGCACGCGGACCCGGGATGAAGTATTTCGTTTACTCGATCGCGGATGGAGAGCCGCGTCCCGTGCCGGGTCTCACGGAGGCAGACGTTCTGGCTCAATGGAGCGCCGACGGCCGATCGGTGCTGGCCTATCGTCGTGCTGAGATTCCGTATCATCTTGAGCGCGTCGATCTTTCAACCGGCAACCGGAAGCTCTTCAAAGAGCTCGCACCCTCGGACCGAACCGGACTTTTGTCGATACGCGGTGTCTTCGTCACCGACGACCTGCGGTCGTATGCCTACACCGCTTATTATCAGGTTTCTTACCTGTTTGTGTCGGAGAGTAGCCAATGATAATGATCGCGACAAAAAATTACACATTCGCGGTCGACTTTGCCAGTCGTGGATCAACACCACGATTCGAGCTTCAGGCAAAATGCACGGCATCAGGAAAGCCGACTTCTGCATCGAATTTCCTTTATTCTCGGAATCTACCCGACGCCGATTAATGTAATGTTTTGTATTTCTTACAGTCAGACGCTATCGACAGGATCACATGGACCAGCAAAGACCGAGTGCGCCCATCCCTCCTGACCAGCAACTCCCTCCGCCGGAGCCTGATCCTACTCGCAAGAAAAGAAAATATTGGATCTGGGCTTTAGCTCTCATTCTTCTCTGCCTGATTTTGTATTGGGTCTTTCACCATCACGATCAAGCGAGCCAGTCGGCGGCAGCGCCTGCGGCAGGTGGACGGCGGGGTTTCAGCGGCCCAGTCACATTAACCACTGCAACGGCGGCCAAGGGAGACATCGGCGTTTATCTCACTGCCATCGGTACCGTCACAGCCTTATATACCGATTCCATCACAGCGCAAGTCACTGGTGTGATCACATCGGTGCACTACAAAGAGGGCCAGGTGGTGCGCAAAGGGGACCCCCTGATCGATATCGATCCCCGGCCCTACGAAGCTCAAGTCATGCAAGCAGAAGGCGCTTTGGAGCGCGATCAGAATCTGCTGGCGCAGGCCCAAATGGACCTGCAGCGCTATAAAGACGCGTGGGCGAGAAACGCGATTCCTCGACAAACGCTCGAGGATCAGGAAAAAATCGTCCTGCAGGATCAGGGTACCGTAAAAAATGATCAGGGCACATTGCAATACGATCAGGTGCAAGTCGCCTACTGCCACATCACCGCGCCCATCAGCGGACGGGTTGGCCTCCGGTTGGTCGATCCCGGAAACCTTGTCACCGCTAACGCCACCACTTCGCTCGTGGTAATTACAGAAACACAGCCCATCACCGTGGTTGCCACCATCTCCGAGGACAATCTTGCAGAAGTGATGGAGCAACCGCACCACGGGCTAAATCTTCCCCTCGACGCTTGGGACCGCGCGAACGAAAAAAAGATTGCCTCCGGCAAAGTAACTTCGTTCGATAACCAGATCGATACAACCACTGGAACGGTGAAGGTGCGTGCGCTCTTCGATAACAAGAAAGGTGAGCTCTATCCCAACGAATTTGTGAATGTTCGCTTGCTCGTGAAAACGCTGCATGACCAGATCTTGCTGCCAAGCTCAGCGATCCAGCACAACGGCAACGCTGCATTTGTTTACGTGATTCAGAACGGCCAAGCGAATATGCGTTCGATCAAAACTGGCGTATCGGATGGCGGGAAGACTGCTGTACAAGGCGTGAACGAGGGTGAAGTGGTGGCCGACAGCAGCTTCGATAAGTTGCAGAACGGCTCCAAGGTGACGATTACTCAGAAAGCCCCACCCAGCTCATCGACCGAGGGGAACGCGCCGTGAGCCTCTCCAGTCCATTTATTTTGCGGCCGGTCGCCACCATTCTGCTGATGACCGCAATTCTGCTGGTGGGGATCGTCGCCTATCTGCAATTACCGGTCTCAGCTCTGCCCGAGGTCGATTACCCAACCATACAGGTCCTTACTTTTTATCCCGGGGCCAGCCCCGATGTTATGGCGACAACGGTAACCGCGCCGCTGGAGCGGCAGTTTGGCGAAATGCAAGGTCTCAGCCAGATGACATCGACCAGCGCAGGCAATGTCTCGGTCATCGTGCTGCAATTCAATCTCTCGTTGGATATCGATGTCGCTGAAGAAGAGGTCCAGTCTGCGATTAATGCTGGCCAGAGTTTTTTACCTGCAAATCTGCCCACGCCTCCCGTATATAGCAAGACCAATCCTGCAGACGCGCCGGTGCTGACGCTGGGAATTACTTCAGACAGCATGCCCCTGTCGCAGGTCGAAGACCTGATCGATACGCGTCTGGCGCCAAAGCTCTCGCAGCTCAACGGCGTTGGACTGGTCAGCATCAGCGGCGGACAAAAACCGGCAGTGCGAATTCAGGTCAATCCCACAAAATTATCTTCCTACGGCATCAACCTCGAGGATGTGCGCACAGCTTTAACTCAAACCAGCGTGAACTCGGCCAAGGGCAACTTCGACGGCCCGCGGCAGGATTATCAGATTGACGCCAACGATCAAATTACGCAGGCGGAGGACTATCACGACGTTGTAGTCGCATATCGGAATGGGGCGCCCGTTCTGCTGAAAGACGTGGCCAGCGTGGTCAACGGCGTCGAAAACGCGCAACTCGCCGCCTGGATGAACACGACCCCCGCGGTGGTTTTGAACATTCAGCGCCAGCCCGGCGCGAACACGATCAGCGTGGTAAAGAGTATTAAGAAACTCCTGCCACAGCTGGAAGCGAATTTGCCGACCGCCGTGCAGATCACCGAACTCACCGATCTCACCACCAGCATCCAGGCCTCGGTAGACGATGTGGAGTTCGAGTTGATGTTGACCGTCGGCCTGGTGGTGATGGTGATCTTTCTTTTTCTCCGCAGCCTGCGGGCGACCATCATTCCCAGCATAGCTGTGCCACTCTCGCTGGTTGGCACCTTCGGTGTCATGTACGTGCTCGGCTACAGCCTGGACAATCTCTCGCTGATGGCATTAACCATTTCCACCGGTTTCGTGGTGGACGATGCCATCGTCATGATCGAAAATATCTCGCGCTATATAGAAGAGGGCGAAGAGCCGATGGCCGCGGCTCTCAAGGGCGCTGGGCAGATCGGCTTCACCATTCTCTCCCTGACCGTTTCGCTGATCGCTGTGCTCATTCCGTTGTTATTCATGCGCGATGTCGTCGGCCGCCTGTTTCGCGAATTTGCTGTAACCCTGGCGGTTACCATCATTATTTCCGCGGTGGTTTCGCTGACCTTGACGCCGATGATGTCTTCCCGCATCCTGCGGCACAATCCGAAGTCGCAGCAGAGCCGCTGGTATCAGGCTTCGGAGCGCGCCTTTAATCGCATGATTGCCTTCTATGGCCGCACGCTGAAAGTTGTTTTGCGTTACCAGACGATCACCCTTCTGGTGGCTGTGGCTACGCTGGTGCTGACTGTCATTCTCTACATCGTGATTCCCAAAGGATTTTTCCCGGTGCAGGACACGGGAGTGATTCAAGGAATCTCACAGGCTCCGCAGTCGATTTCATTTTCTGCCATGGCCGCGAAGCAGCAGGAACTTGCCTCAATCATTTTGAAAGATCCCGCGGTGCAGAGCCTGTCATCCTTTATCGGAGCTGATGGAACCAACACCACGCTCAACAGCGGGCGCATGGCAATCAACCTGAAGCCGATTGCGGATCGGGACTTGAGCGCCTCCGATGTGATTCGGCGGCTGCAACAACAACTCGTAAATGTGCAAGGCATTCAGCTCTTCATGCAGCCCGTGCAGGACATCACCGTGGACGACCGCGTGACCCGAACCCAATATCAGTACACGCTGGAGGATCCCGACATCAACGAGTTGAATACCTGGACGGCGAAGTTTGTAGACGAGATGAAGAAAGTGCCAAGCCTGGAAGACGTTGCCACAGATCAGCAAACCGGTGCGCCGGCAATTTCCGTGAACATCGACCGTGTAACCGCTTCGCGCCTGGGAATTGCTCCGGCCACGATCGATAACACGCTGTACGACGCTTACGGGCAGCGGCAAATCAATACGCTGTATACGCAACTGAATCAGTACCACGTCGTAATGGAGGCGCAGCCGGAGTGGCAGCGGAATCCGGGCAAGCTGAGCGATCTCTATATACAGGCTGGTGCTTCGTCCGGCGCGACCGGAGCCGCGGCCTCCACATCGTTTTCCGCTTCGGGATCCAGCTCCGCCGGCTCCAACGCGACCACAACGTCGGTTCTGTATACGCCGTCCGCTGCGACTCTTCAGCCCTCGGGCACCGTGCTTTCATCTTCGAGCAGTTCGTCGGGTAGCTCGCTCAACGGCGGCACTTTTGCGGGAACCACCCCAAACACAACCACTACAGCTTCCGGCGCAAACGCAATTCCTCTGAGTGCATTCGTTCACGTCGCCAATACCACCGAAGCTCTCTCCATCAATCACCAGGGACAGTTTCCGTCGGTCACCGTTTCATTCAATCTCGCCCCAAATGCCGCACTGGGCACGGCGATCAGCGATATCAACAAAATAGCTGGGAAGATTGGATTTCCCCCCAGCTTGCAGGCGGAGTTTCAAGGCACAGCCGCCTCGTTCGAGAATTCGCTTTCCAATGAGGCTTTGTTGATCCTGGCGGCGCTGGTTACGGTTTATATTGTGCTCGGCGTCTTGTACGAAAGTTTCATTCATCCCGTCACCATCCTTTCTACTTTGCCATCCGCCGGAGTTGGCGCGCTGCTCGCGCTGATTCTTTTCGGGCAGGATCTGAGTGTGGTCGCAATCATTGGCATCATTCTGCTGATTGGCATCGTGAAAAAGAATGGAATCATGATTGTCGATTTTGCGCTCGTAGCCGAGCGCGAGCAGGGTAAAAGTTCGACCGATGCAATCTACGAGGCCAGCCTGCTTCGCTTCCGGCCAATCATGATGACCACGATGGCCGCGCTGCTCGGCGGCATTCCCCTTGCGCTGGGACGTGGCTACGGGTCGGAGCTGCGCCGCCCGCTGGGCATCGCCATGGTCGGAGGACTTCTCGTCAGTCAGGTGCTGACGCTTTACACCACACCGGTGATTTACGTTTTCTTTGATCGCCTGGGCGATCGTTTCAGCCACCGAAAACGAAGTGAACCAGCGAACGGAAACGAGCCGCAGCCGGAGAGCGCATGAGCCTGTCGGAACCATTCATCCGCCGGCCGGTTGCGACGACTCTGCTAACCGTTGCTGTCGCGATCGCGGGAGCAATCGGTTTTACGGTTCTGCCGGTGTCTCCGTTACCTGAAGTGGACTTCCCGACAGTTTCAGTCTCCTCCAGTCTCCCCGGAGCGAGCGCCGAGATCATGGCTTCCTCGGTGGCCACGCCACTGGAAAGGCAATTCGGGCACATCGCCGGCGTGACGGAGATGACATCATCAAGTTCGCTGGGCAGTACGTCGATCACCTTGCAATTTGACTTGTCGCGAAATATCGATGGCGCGGCACGCGACGTGGAAGCTGCCATCAATGCGGCGCGCAGCTATTTGCCCGCCAATCTGCCGGCGAATCCCACCTACAGAAAAGTCAATCCGGCCGACGCTCCCATCATGATTCTTGGACTGACCTCCGATAAGTACAGCACGCCCAAACTCTATGACGAGGCTTCCACTGTAATCGAGCAGAAGCTTTCGCAAATTCAGGGCGTGGGCCAGGTGGTTGTCGGCGGAGGTGCATTGCCCTCCGTCCGCGTCGAGGTCAATCCAACAAAGTTGGAAAGCTTAGGGCTGACCATCGGCAATATTCAATCCACCTTAAGCCTGCAAAACTCTGACATGCCGCGCGGGCGCCTGGCCAACGATTCCATGACCGCCGACATTATTACGAACGATCAAATTTCAGATGCAGAAGATTACAAACCGCTGGTCGTGGGCTACCACAACGGCACTGCGATTCATCTCTCGGACGTTGCCGACGTCAGCAACGCCACGCAGAATCTGCGCACTGCGGGATATCTGAACGGCACTCCATCGATTACAGTCATCATCTTTCGCCAGCCCGGCGCCAACATTATTCAGACTGTGGAGCGCATCCGATCCCAGTTGCCCTTTCTTCAGGCGATTCTGCCGCAGGGCATCAACGCGACCATCGTCCTCGATCGCACCACTACGATTCGCGCGTCCGTCAGCGACGTCGAACGTACGCTGCTCATCTCGGTGGGACTGGTCATTCTGGTGGTTTTCTTTTTTCTGCGTAACACACGCGCCACCATAATTCCCAGCATCGCAGTCCCGGTGTCGCTGATCGGCACGTTCGCAGTGATGTATCTCGTCGGCTTCAGCTTGGATAACCTGTCGCTGATGGCACTCACCATTTCTACCGGTTTCGTGATCGACGACGCCATCGTAGTGATGGAAAACATCTCCAGATACCTCGAGCAGGGCATGAAGCCCATGCAGGCGGCTCTCAAAGGCGCCAGCGAGATTGGGTTCACGGTTTTCTCGATCAGCATCTCGCTGGTTGCCGTATTTATTCCGATTCTGCTGATGGCGGGCATCGTCGGACGGCTTTTTCGGGAGTTCGCCGTGACCCTCGCCACGGCGATTGTGGTTTCGATGGTGATTTCTCTCACGACCACTCCCGCCATGTGCGCCCACCTGTTGAAGCCCGAGGAACCAGGAAAGCACGGACGCTTCTATCGTTGGAGCGAGAAGTTTTTTTCCGGGATGCTTTCGGTGTATCGCAAGTCGCTGGAATGGGTACTCGAGAATCCCGGGTTCACGCTGGTCGTGCTTCTGCTTACGATTGTGTTGAACTTCTTTCTGATCGTCCGCATCCCAAAGGGATTTTTTCCGCAGCAGGATACGGGAGCGCTGGTCGGCGGTGTGCAAGGACCGCAGGATTCCTCATTCCCTTTCATGAATAATTCCATCCTGCAACTGGTAAAGGTCATCAAGGCGGATCCCGCGGTTGCCAATGTGAATGCTTATACCGGCGGCAACGGCGCAAGCAACGGCGGCTTTATCTATATCGCATTAAAGCCTCTGAATGAGCGCAAAGTGGGAGCTCAGGAAATCATCAACCGCTTGCGTCCGAAACTGAATCAGCTGCCGGTAGCTTCGGCCTTTCTGCAGGCCGTGCAGGATCTTCGCATCGGTGGCCGATCGAGCAATGCGCTCTACCAGTACACAATTCAGGCTGATAACATCGCCGATCTGGTGCACTGGGGACCGTTGCTGCTGGCCAACATGAAAAAACTTCCCGGCTTACAGGACGTGAATAGCGATCAGCAGAATGGCGGGCTGCAACAGTTGCTCACTTACGATCGAGTTACCGCAGCGCGGTTGGGCCAGACCGCGGATGCACTGGATCGAGCGCTCTACTCTGCTTTTGGCCAGTCCGAAGTTTCTGTCATCTATACGCAGATGAATCAGTACTACGTGGTGCTCGAGGTCGCGCCGCAATACTGGCAGTCTCCCCAGGATTTGAATTACATCTACATCAAGAGCAACGCCCGCGGAACTACGGCAAGCGCGATGACACCGATCTCAACCTTCGCCATGGCGCAAACGAACACTACTGCACTGCAGCTAAATCACACCGGGCTGTTCCCTTCCGTCACAGTTTCGTTCAACCTCGCGCCCAACGTTTCGTTGAGTCAAGCAACCAAAGCGATTCAGCAGATGGAACAGAAGTTGGGCACGCCATCGACCATCCAGGGCTTCTTTGCGGGAACGCTGGAGGCCTACCAGCAGTCGCTCTCGACGGAGCCGATCCTCATTACAACGGCGCTGCTGGCCGTTTACATCGTGCTCGGAATTTTGTACGAAAGCTTCGTGCATCCGCTGACCATTATTTCTACGCTGCCTTCCGCAAGTGTTGGCGCCATGCTCGCGCTTATGCTTTTCCACATGGATCTCAACGTGATTTCGATCATCGGCATCGTGCTGCTCATCGGGATCGTGAAGAAGAACGCCATAATGATGATCGATTTCGCGCTCATGGCGGAGCGCGAGGAAGGCAAGAACACGAGAGATTCCATTTTTGAAGCTTGCATGTTGCGCTTCCGTCCAATTTTGATGACTACCATGGCGGCGCTGTTCGGCGCTCTGCCTCTGGCCTTTGGGACGGGTACAGGTTCTGAACTTCGGCGTCCCCTCGGCATCACTATCGTCGGCGGCTTGCTCCTGAGTCAGCTGATCACGCTTTATACGACGCCCGTGGTGTATCTCGAACTGGATCGCTTGCGGTTGCGAATGAGTCGCAAGCACCGCAAAGCCCCGCTGGGAGGAACAGGTCACGGGTTACCGGAAAACGTATGAGAACAAACTTGGAAGGCTCCGCACATAATAGCCGCACTTTGCTGCTGTGCCTGAGGATCGCGATCGGGATGGTTGCGCTGGGAAGCATGGCGGGATGCACAGTCGGACCCAAATATCATCGGCCGAGCGCGCCCACGCCTGCGGCAGCTAACTACAAAGAATCGACGATCAACTTTCAGGACGCTCCAGGATGGAAGGTCGCCAGTCCGCAAGAGGCGTTGTTGCGCGGCAAATGGTGGGAGATCTACAACGATCCCGAGTTGAATGCTCTTGAAGAACAGGTCAATATCAACAACCAAAATATTAAGCAGTTTTTCGAAAATCTGATGGTCGCGCGGGCTGAGATCCGCGAGGCACGCGCACAATACTGGCCCACGGTTACTACGAATCCTTCATTTCAGCGTTCGCGAGCGTCGGCCAATCTCACGAATGCCTTCAACACAAACACCGCCGGAGGCACCAGTCCAGGCGGGCAAACCGCCAGCACCGGCCAGCAAACTACCATCTGGTCGTTTCCAGTGGATATTTCCTGGGTTCCCGATCTTTGGGGCAAGATTCGCAACGAAGTCCACCAGGCACAATACGCCGCGCAGGTGAGTGCGGCCGATCTTGAGAACGAGCGCCTCACAGAGCAGGCCAGCCTGGCAGAATACTATTTCGAAATTCGGGGACAAGACGCACTGCAGAAGATTCTCGACGAAACCGTGCAGGCGGACCAGAAAGCTCTGGAGGTAACGCAAGCCGCTTACGATGCCGGGGTCGATGACTATATTTCCGTGGTCGAAGCGCAGACAACGCTTGAAAGCGCGCAATCGCAAGCCATCAATGTCAAAGTCGCGCGCGCACAGTACGAGCACGCCATCGCCGTGTTGGTAGGCAGGGTTGCAACTGATTTTTCTATTCCCGTGCGCCCCGAGCTGACTTCGCCGCCTCCAATCCCAACGGGCGTTCCTTCTGAACTGCTGCAGCGCCGTCCTGATATTGCCGCGGCGGAGCGCACTCTGGCGGAGGCCAATGCCACCATAGGTATTGGCTATGGAGCTTTTTTCCCCAATCTCACACTTTCCGCATCGGGTGGTTTTGAAAGCTCGGCATTCAAGAAATGGTTCGAATGGCCCAGCCGTTTCTGGTCCATCGGTCCTACTATTTCGCAGACAATTTTCAACGGCGGCTTATATCGTGCCGAGTTGAATCAGTACACTGCAACCTACAACGCCGATCTCGCGGCGTACCGTCAAACCACGCTCACGGCCTTTCAACAGGTGGAGGATTACCTCTCTGCCGTTCGCCTCTACTCGCAACAAGTCGAGAGACAGCAGGCCGCTGTCAACCATGCTCAGGAATTTCTCAACCTGGAGATGGGACGTTACGAGACAGGAATCGATCCTTACGTTGACGTGGTGACGGCACAAACTACGCTGCTGAGTAATCAGGAAACGCTGGCGACGATTCAAGTCGAGCAGATGACCTCGTCAGTTTCCCTGATCGAAGCTTTAGGCGGTGGGTGGGATGAGTCACAGTTGCCCACACCAGCGCAGTTGACGCAAAAGCCTCCCGCGTCTGACAGCGCCATGCAGAAATAACATCACAACTGCTTACGGCAAGCGCCTGGACGTCATGTTTCAGAACCTCTGCTGACCGCTCGAAGAGTTACACCGCTATTGGACCCACACCCCTAAAAGCCGTCCCAAACCGCCTGAAATTCCCATAGCTATCGAAACGCCAATTTTACCTTGTAAATTTTTGGTCAATTACCGGAGTAACTATCGAGTGATGACCGGCTATGTTAAAGATTACTAATAGTTGTTGGAAGGCAAAACTGGATGAGTCTCCTCGGAGGAGCCTTCTAACGACCTCATACCCCTGTTCATAAAATCGTCCGTCTCTCGACTGTTTGTGTGACCGGACTTGCGGCTGATGCTGCCAATTTGCAGCGGCTTAAGTTGGACCTGCACTGTTGAACTTCAGGACCATCGGGTGATGTATGCCCCAGCCTTCGCGACATGTTTCGAGGAAAGCTAATGTCCAAGAAAATCCTTGTGGTTGATGACTCCAAGACAGCTTTGATGATGGAGCGAGAGATTCTGGAAAGACGTACAAGTTATCAGTGCGTCACCGCCAGCGACGGGCAGGAAGCAGTCGAGAAGGCGCAGCAGGAGCGTCCCGACCTGATCCTGATGGACGTCGTGATGCCCCGCATGAATGGCTTTGAAGCTTGCAAGATGATGCGTCAGCAGCCCAGCACACGCGAGATCCCCATTGTTCTGGTAACCACACGCGGCGAAGAATCCTATATGGAAGCCGGCTTCAAGAGCGGATGCAATGACTACATCACCAAGCCGGTCAATGGCGCCGAACTGGTGGCCCTGATACAGGGTTACCTCGGCGAGTAGCGCAGCGAAGTACCGGATTGCATTTTCCTGGTGGTTGAATCGATCAACAAGGATTTTCATGAGCTCTGAGAAAAACAATGCGTCTGGAGCGAAGCGCTCGACATCCGATCCGCTCAACGATCTGCGGCTGGGAGCGGCGCGAAAGAGGTTGGCCGAGAGCCGCAATGAAGAGGACGCGATCGAGGGCCTGCGCGAGATCGTTGCGAACTTGCTGGGCTGCGAGGAGATCGGGCTGTTCCGGGTCGATCGCAGAACCGCAACGGTTCAGCTTTGCTGGTCTTTCGGAGTTGACCTCGAGAATTACGATTTGCTGCAGGCCTTAGGCAATGCTGGTCTTCAGCGCGTGATGAGCGGTGAGTGCCACATTGACCTTCCCAACATTGATCTTCCCAGTAGAGATCGATTCGGTGCGACCGCTAAAGCGCAGGCATTTGTTCCTATCCGCGTCGCAAACCAAACCATCGCGATACTAGCAATATTGCGTTTGCTTCCGCAGAAGCTCGCCTTCGACCGCGCCGACATGGAACTGTTCAAACTTCTTTCCGACGAAGCTGCTAAACCCTTATTTGGTCCGGGCGCACATTCGACAACAGCGACCGAGGGACCAGGAATGACAGCATGAGAGAGACTGCCCCCAAATTCAATCCAGCAGTCCTACCCACGGAGTACATGAAGAGTTTTGAGCACGCGGACTCGCGCACGGACTCGCGCCCCGATTCGAAAGATACCCGGCATTTTCTCTATCCCGGGCAGGTGTTCGCAACCCGCGATCCCATCACCATCTCAACCATACTCGGCTCTTGTGCGGCCATCTGCCTATGGGATCGGCACAAGAGAGCGGGAGGAATGAACCACTATCTCCTGCCCGAAGGGGTCAATGAAGGGCCGAATCGGCTTCGGTACGGGAATGTCGCCAACCCTGAACTGCTGAAGCAAGTGCTTGCCCTGGGCTGCGAAATTAAAAACTTGCAAGCCAAAGTCTTTGGTGGATCGAGCGCATTCGCTGTCGACTTATCGCAGTCGTTGGGAACAAGGAATGTGGATCTCGCCGAAACGTTTCTTCGCTCTGCGGGCATTCCAATCGTAGAGCGAGACGTCTCGGGAAAACATGGCCGCAGGCTGGTTTTTCAGGTAAGCGACGGCCTGACGACCATCAAGAGTTTTGAACAGGTCTAGTAAGAATCAGTTTTAGTGAGAAGTGCAGCACTGAAAAACCAGTCTCTGCTAAAAACCGCGGAGCACAAAAGGAGGGACCATGGATTTACCGGACTTTGACCGTGACGCAATCCTTGTGTCGTTCCTTGCGGAATCAGAAGAAGGCCTGGATGGGATGGAACAGGCATTGGTCCAGATGGAGTCGAATCCCTCCGATCTGGAACTTCTGCATGCAGTTTTCCGGGTGGCCCACAGCATTAAGGGAAACGCAACCTCACTGGAGCTCACCGAACTCGCGGGCTTTGCTCACGTCGTGGAAGATTTGTTGGATGTCTTTCGCGAGCAACACGCGCTGCCGGGCGCAGAGTTGATTTCAGTGCTGCTGAGGGCCGTCGATGAACTTCGCGCCATGATCTCGATTGCGAAAACCGGGTCGCCTGAGTTGACTCCGCAACAACAAAGCCTGAGAAAAGAAATCGCGCGAGAGGTAGAAAAGCGTTCGAAGCGAGTAATCAGCACCAATGGAGTTCCGGGAGAAACTGCTCCAGGCGTGAAACTCGATACGCTGCCCGGCGCAAGTCACCGCACGTTGCGCGCAGATGTCGACAAGCTGGATCACATGTTGAACCTGACCGGCGAAATTGTGATTGCACAAGGCCGCCTGCGGCAGATGATCGAAAAGCTCGACGGCGAACAAGGACGCGCCATTCTCGAGATGCATCGCGAAGCCGAGCGTCTCTACATGGACCTGCAGAGTGAAGTGATGAGTATCCGCATGGTCCCAGTGGGCCCCTTGTTTCGCCAGTTTGTACGCTCCGTGAGGGATCTCGCACGGAGTCACGGAAAACTGGCCCGTCTTGAAGTGGTCGGTGGAGACGTTGAGGTCGATACCACCGTGCTCGAACTATTGAAAGATCCGCTTCTGCACTTGTTGCGGAATGCGGTCGATCACGGTTTAGAGAAACCGGCGCTGCGCGAAAACCAGGGCAAGAATCCCTGCGGACTTATCCGGCTGACGGCCGCACATAGCGGCGGCAACGTGATCGTGAAAATCGAAGACGACGGTGCTGGATTCGACCGCGCACGCATTCTCGAGAAGGCAAGGCGGGCTGGGCTCGTATCCGCCAAAGAGCAGATTCGTGACCAGGATATTTACGACCTCGTATTCCAGGCGGGTTTCTCCACTGCTGAGTCCGTTACCGATCTCTCTGGCCGCGGAGTCGGCCTCGATGTCGTCCGGCGCAACGTCGATACTCTGCGCGGAACGGTTGAGATAGCTAGTACCTCCGGCAAGGGCAGCACGATTACGATCCGTCTGCCGTTGACTCTTGCGATTATTGAAGGATTCTCGGTGAGAGTCGGTACCGAAATCTTTATCGTGCCGTTGGAGCACGTAACCGAATGCACCGAATTGCCCGCGGAGCAGCGCAACCTGGAAGCCAGCGGGATTCTTAATCTGCGCGGAAACGCGCTTCCCTACGTCCGATTGCGCCACGCCTTCAGCCTGCCCGGTGAACTTCCGAAAAGAGAGCAGGTCGTGGTTGTCAAGATCAATGAATTTCAGGCCGGAATCGCAGTCGACGAGTTGCTGGGGGGCATGCAAACAGTCGTCAAGCCGCTGGGCCGGGCGTTTCGAGCCGTTCCTGGCATCGCCGGCTCCACCGTTCTCGGAGACGGACGCGTAGGTTTGATCGTCGACGTTCCCAATCTTCTGCGCGGGGTGATGGAGTCAACTTTGCAGTTGCAAGCTTTATGAAAAAGGCAGCCGTTAAGAGAGGGTGAAACAAATGAAAACTTGGCAAGATCAAAAAATAGGCACGCGACTGGGCATCGTCTTCGGAACCATTTTGCTGTTTGTGATTGCAGCGGGCGGATTCGGATTGAACTGGCTCGGTCGTATAAATGCCAAAACGTCAGCCTCCATCCAGAAGCGGTACAACACGGTTGAGTTGACGCGCCAGACCATCGAGCACTCAATCACCAATGCCCGCATCACCTTTCAATTGTTCGAGACGACCGATCCCGAACAAGAGAAGAAGCTGAACCAGCAAAACGACGCGATCAGCAACGAAATCAGCGGGCAAGTCGGGGAGATCGAAAAGAGTCTCAGCTCTTCTCAGGAGCGGGAACTGTTCGAAATCGTTACCCAGGACCGGAACGCCTACAAAGAGGCACGGACAAAAGCCAAGAGGCTGTTGCTGGACAAGAAACGTGACGAGGCGATGGCGGCGTTGAGCGGAGATGTGATCCCGGCACTCGACAAATACCGGGCAACCTGGGGAAAGTTCATTGACCTGCAGACCGCTGCTATGCAGCAGAGTCTGAAAGATAGCCAGGAAGCCTACGCCCTGGGGCGCAGTGTGGCGTTACTCCTTCTGATTGTCACTTTAATCGTCTCCGCATTCGTGGCAATCAGCGTTACCAAGAGCATTACGCTCCCCATCCGGCAGGCAGTCGAGCACGCCGAGCGCATTGCTGCCGGCGATTTGACCAAAGAGATCGACGTTACCAATCGCTCCGAGACCGGCCAGTTGCAACAGGCCATGCACGAGATGAGCCACAAGCTGTCGGGCATCATAAGAGATGTCCGCGAAGGCTCGGCAGCGGTTGCTTCCGCGGCCCAGCAGGTCTCCTCATCCTCGCAAAGCCTCTCTCAGGGAACGAGCGAACAAGCTGCTTCGGTGGAAGAAATGAGTTCCAGCCTTGAACAGATGAACGCGTCGATTACACAAAACGCCGAAAACAGCCGGCAAGTGGAACAGGCTGCGGCGAAGGGCGCGGCGGCTGCAGAGGAGAGCGGCAGCGCGGTCAAAGAAACGGTCGAAGCCATGAAGCAGATTGCTGCCAAGATCTCGGTGATCGAAGAGATCGCCTACCAGACCAACCTTCTCGCGCTCAACGCCGCCATCGAGGCGGCTCGCGCAGGAGATCAGGGCCGCGGCTTTGCCGTCGTGGCAGTCGAGGTTCGAAAGTTGGCCGAGCGCAGCCAGGTAGCCGCACAGGAGATTGGCGGGTTAGCCGGGAAGAGTGTGAGCGTGGCGGAGCGATCCGGCCAATTGCTGTCTGATCTGGTGCCATCCATTAAGAAAACTGCCGACCTCGTACAGGATGTTGCTGCCGCATCCACCGAACAATCTGGTGGCGTGACGCAGATCAACAAGGCCATGTCCCAAGTGGACACGGTTACGCAGCGCAACGCGTCGTCTGCCGAAGAACTTTCCAGCACTGCTGAAGAACTGGCTGCGCAGTCCGAGCAACTGCAGCAGTTGATGACGTTCTTCCGCGTCGCCGGAGAACAACCAGCCCACCGCAGTGACGGCAAACGGCGCGTGACTATGCCCCTGAACCCGGCGTTCAAAAGCAACTTTACACAGCAGCGCCGCAATCAACCTGTCAACAGCAAGGTAGAGGAAGAAGCGAACTTCTCTCCGTTCTAAGCGAGGTCTGCCAGCTCTGCTCGTGGAAACTGGCTGCGTCGGCAAGCGGGCGATCATAACGGAGATTGCAGTTGCAATGTGAGGAGCGAAATTATGGGAGCTTCGAACCAAGCTTCGAACGCGGCTTCGGACCGGGGAAGGAATCAACTCCCTCTAAGTCGCGTGCAGTACCTTACCTTCCTGACTGCGGGCGAGGAGTACGCAATCAGTATTGTGAAGGTCCGGGAGATTATTGAGTACGAGGTTGTCACCACTGTCCCCAACACTCCGTCCTGGATCAGCGGCGTCACCAACCTGCGCGGCAGAGTTATTCCTGTAGTCGATCTCGCGGTGAAGTTCGGATTGCCGGCGAGCCGCATCTCGAAGTTCTCCTGCATCATCATCACCGATGTAATGTTCCAGGGCGAGAGCTTGACCATGGGAGTGCTCGCCGATTCCGTGAGCCAGGTCATCGATCTCTCCGCTGACGAAATCGAAAAGACTCCGCCCTTCGGCACTCGCGTGAAGACCGAATACCTGCTGGGCATGGGAGCAATGGGCAAGAAATTTTGCCTGATTCTTGACATCGACAAAGTGCTCTCCGCCGACGAAATGCTGGCGGTCACCGAGTCTGTAGCCGAAGAAAAGCTTGCCGAAGGGGTGGACGCGGATGCGCCCGCCAATGATTCGCACTTCGAGGCGGGAGCATAAGCAGTGCCCGCTGGAACTGCAGCAGGCGACGATTCAGTCCCATCCCGCGATATTGACTCTTGTTCTGCGGAGCCATGTTCCGTTGATCCATGTACCGTTAATACCCCTCTTGAGCAGCCACCACATCTTTCCGTTAGTCCAGTTCTCTTCCAGAAGTTTCAGAAGCTTATCTACGCCGAAACTGGAATTTGGCTGAGCAGCGCTAAAACCGCGCTGCTTTGCGGACGGCTCTTTCGACGGCTGCGTGCGCTGGAAATGACCTCGCTGAAAAGTTATTACGAGTTCGTTTCGCAGCCCCAGCAGCACGAGGAACGCTCCCGGATGATCGACGCCATCACCACCAATGAAACCCGATTCTTCCGCGAACCCCGGCAGTTCGATTTTCTGGTCCAAACGGTATTTCCGCGATGGCAATCGGAAGCCGAGCGCGGCCTGCGCCCCAGGAGGCTAAGGATCTGGAGCGCCGGATGTTCCTCGGGAGAAGAACCTTACACTTTGGCGATGTTGCTGGCCCGGCATCTTCCCGCAGAACAGGGCTGGGACGCTCGGATTCTGGGTACGGATATCTCGAACCGCGTCCTCGAAAAAGCATGCAAAGGCATTTACTCCATCGCGAAGGCTGCGGAGCTACCCAAAGACTTGCTGCACAGTTTTATGCTGCGCGGCAAAGCTGAGCGGGAAGGCGAGATGAAAGTGAAAGTCGAGATCCAGCAGATGATCGACTTTCGAAGGCTGAATCTGAACCAGGAGCCCAACCTGATCGAAGGTCCGTTCGACGCCATTTTTTGCCGCAATGTACTCATCTATTTCGACGCGGAGTCGAAGCAACGTGTGGTCACAAATCTTGTGCGCCATCTCATCGCCAACGGCCTGTTGTTCGTGGGCCACGCGGAAAATCTGAATAGCATGACCACTGAATTACGCAGTCTTGAATCGACCATTTACACCAAGGCAGGAAGTTAAGAATGAAGACGATCGTCGAAGAGGCTGCTAACGCAGGCTTCTGCTGAAACGAAGTACTTTTGGAGGACGAAAAAGTCGTGCCGCCTACGAATGGAAATGGCCTGCAGGTCCTGGTCGTGGATGACTCCGCGATGGTTCGACAGGTCATGCAAGCCATCATGTCGACCGACCGCCGGATCACCGTGAAGGCCGCGGCCGACCCCCTCATCGCATGGGGAAAAATGCAGAAGGAGCCGCCTCATGTCGTCATCACCGACCTTGAAATGCCGCGCATGGACGGTCTGACTTTCATCCGTAAAATAATGTTAGAAATGCCAACGCCAGTCGTGGTCTGCTCCGGGCTGGCTGCCAGCGGCACCGAACTCGCTCTTCGCGCGCTCGAAGAAGGTGCGGTCGAGGTGATCACTAAGCCCAAGGTGGGAGTGCGCGAGTTCCTGCACGAATCGGCTGTGATTCTCCTTGATGCGGTCTGGAGTGCGTCGCAAGCACAGATTAAGCCCCGGCTCGTAGCCGCTCCTCGCTTTACGGCGGATGCTGTCCTGCCCCGCAAAAATAAATCTCACTGTGCCGCGGCACCAAATAACATAATCGCCGTCGGCGCCTCGACCGGTGGAACGGAAGCTCTGCGTCTCTTCCTGTCAGCATTGCCCACGAACTGCCCGCCGGTCGTAATCGTGCAGCATATGCCCGAAGGCTTCACCCGGGCCTTTGCGGATCGCCTGAACAAAGAATGTGGAATCGAAATCTCGGAGGCGCGCAACGGCGACCGGCTGCAAAACGGACAGGCACTGATTGCTCCGGGCAACCGGCATATGCTGGTCAATCGCAACGGCGAGAATTTCGTCGTCCAGATCGTCGACGGGCCTTTGGTCTCGCGTCACCGTCCGAGCGTGGATGTGCTTTTTCGTTCGGTGGCCATGTCCGCAGGCCCCAAAGCTGTGGGTGTGATTATGACCGGCATGGGTGACGATGGCGCCGAGGGCCTATGCGAGATGAAGGAAGCTGGAGCCGCCACCATCGCCCAGGACGAAGCCAGTTGCGTTGTGTTCGGCATGCCCAAAGAGGCGATCTCGCGCGGGGCCGTCAGTGTGGTGGTGCCTTTGGAGCAAATTGCTGGTGCGGTCTTACGCTTGCGGAATAATTAAGCGAAAAACAAGGAAGGCCTTTGAAGTTTCGGTTCGAGACTTACTGCCGCCACCCAAGGTATTCTTCCCGTCCGTGAAAAATCTGAGTGAGCTTGCGCGCGATGCGCTCTTTTAACGTCGTGGGCTGTGCCTGCGATGTCTCTGCAGCTTCGGTTTTCGTTTCGACCTTCGTTTCGGGAGCAGGAGCAGCACCAGCGGCCATTATGTTTTCCTCGTAATGTTGATTTTCATAACCTTGCCGCTTGTTCCTGCGACAAGCCTCACGGCAAATCATCTGCCGGGAGGACGGCGGGGAGAGTGTTCTAACTGAGCTTGAATTCTAAGGTGCTTCTAATCTTGGGGACAGATTACCAACGTCGCGGCACCGAAGAGCAAGGCCTCTGGAAAAGCGGCGGCAATTACCAACTCCGCCGCCTCAGTCGAGTTAGTCGAGTCGTGCCAAGGTTGATCTCCTCATGATCGATCATCCGATCGACAGGAGCGGACTGTCCCCTGATGTGATGAAAATCACATATAACAGTGACGCCTGATGCAGCAGTCCTCGAACCCCACCGCGATAATGGCCCTCGATTAGAAACCTCTAATTAAGGCAAAACAGCAACGACAATCGCTAGGCGTGCCCGAGCGATCCCGGGATACCTGGCGGCAGGTTTCTTTTTGTTTTGTTCTCGTCTTGATGGTGATGGGGCTGACTGGAATGAGTTACACGATCCCGGATTTCTTCCGTCAGTAGGGGTTTGCGTAGTGACGGACAAAATGCATTCATGGACCGGCTAATAAGGCATCTTTCGGACAACATAACGCTGTTCTTGGAGACAAAAGATGAGATTCGAGATAAGAAAAGTGGCGGTCTCTCTACTTGTGGCAGTTCCTATCACGGGTTTGCTGTTTTTTTCCGCGGTGAATCCACCCCGCGTGGAGGCAGTTCCTAGCTATGCCCGGCAGACAGGCCTGGCGTGCAGTGGCTGCCATTACGCGCCTCCGGAACTTAACCCTGCCGGACGTAAATTCAAACTGACTGGCTACGTCGATAGAGCGGATGAAACAAAAGTCATCAAGACGGATGGAGGCAAGAAGCGTGCCGCTCTTGATCTGCTTGCGTCACTGCCGCTGTCCGTCATGCTGGAGACTTCGTTTACCTCGCTCAAGACTGCGCAGCCGCAAACCCAGAACGGCAACTTCGAGTTCCCTCAAGATTTCTCCCTGTTCCTTTCGGGCGCATGGACGAGCAAACTGGGAAGCTTTCTACAGGTAACATACGACACGCAGGACGATCACTTCACCAGCGACAACACGGATATCCGCTTCGCGAATAAGACGAAGATGGGCGGCAAGGAACTGGTTTACGGCATCGATCTCAATAACAATCCCACCGTCGAGGATCTTTGGAACAGCACGCCAGCGTGGGGCTACCCGTGGATCGCTAGCGACAACGCCCCTACTCCCAACGCCAGTCCTTTCATCAACGGCGGTTTGGCCCAGGACGTAGCTGGACTCGGCGTGTTTGGCATGTGGAACGACCATCTCTATCTGGACGCGGCCATTTATCGCTCTGAGCACGTGGGGGGACCGCAGCCGAACCCAGGTCTGAGCGCGCCAAGTGTGGGCGCGGGCTTCAATATCCGCGGCGTCGCTCCGTACTGGCGCCTGGCGTGGCAGGAGTTAACTGGAAAGACGCAGTATGAAATCGGAACTTATGGTATGCACCTGCGTTCGACGCCCAATGAAATCACCGACCCCACCGGGGCCAGCATTCCGACGGATTCGTACACGGACTGGGCAATCGACACGCAAATCGACCGCACAGTCGTCAGAACTGACGTCCTTTCATTCCGGGCCACGTACATCCGGGAGAACAATGATCTGCTGAGCCTGCTGTTTCAGGGCGGTCCAGGGAGTTCGACTCCGCTGGTATCGCAAGGTTCGCACCATTTGAACACGGTCATGGCCAATGCTGAATATCACATCGGCAACAAGTACACGGGCACGTTTGGCTGGTTCAATACGACCGGGACATCTGATCTCGCATTTTATCCGTCGGGGACTGCAGTGACCGGCAATTTCAATGGCGACCCGAGGAGCGCGGGATACATTTTGAACCTCTCTTACTGGCCGTGGCAGAACCTGCAACTCGCGGCGCAATACACCGGCTATACGCGCTTCAATGGCGCAGCGACGAACTACGACGGCTTCAACCGCAACGCGAGCGCCAACAATACGCTCTATCTGGACGCCAGGATCTTTTTCTAGAGAGAAGAGAGATAATTGGGTTTCATTGCAGCGGGTTTTTCTTAGCAGCAAGTGAGCCGTTGTTTGCAACAATTTCAAGGAGGAGAGAACGATGAACAACAAGTTCGCAATAAAGACATTCGCTGTCGTCGCGCTGATCGGTGGGCTGGGCGTGGCGGCGTGGGCCGGCGACATCGATGGCAAAGTCACGGGAATGAAGGGCAAGTCTGTGGTTTACGTCGAGACTGTTGCGGGCAAAACCTTTCCTGCTCCCAAGGAACACCCGGTCATGGACCAGAAGGGGCTGGTCTTCGCCCCGCACATTTTGGCCGTAGTCCAGGGCACAACGGTTGACTTCCTGAATAGCGACACCGTGCAGCACAACGTCTTCTGGACTGCGATCGGCAGCGATAAGAAGGCCGGACACAATCTCGGCACCTGGCCCAAGGGGGAAAAGCGGTCCTTTACCTTCGATAAGGCAGGCGTCGTGCCGTTGCTCTGCAATGTGCACCCGGAAATGGGTGCGTTCGTCATTGTCAGCCCGACTCCCTATTTTGCCGAGACCGACGACAGCGGCACTTACAAAATCAAAGACGTTCCGGACGGCAGCTACACGCTGACCGCATGGCACGAAGGCGCCAAGAACCAGTCCAAGCCAGTGACCGTGGCTGGCGGGGGCAAAGCGGATTTCACCCTGAGCAAGTAAGGAGCAGCGAGAAGTAAAGGACCGTAAGAGTACCGGGAGCGGTGAACCTGTCGCTCCCCGGTTTTTCGTCACGGGTTAGAACAACTCCTCCAAGTGCAATTCATTGGTCACAACTAGCCAATCCGCAATACAATTAGCGCCTTCATGCTGAAGCGATACAAAAACAAAAGGGTCGACGGCGACTGGCTGAATACCAATTTCCCCTGCATGATGGCCTGTCCCGCCCACACCAACGCCGGGCGCTATGTCGGCCTGATTGCCGAGGGCCGTTTTGAAGAAGCTTATCGCATTGCCCGCGACCCCAATCCACTGGCCAGCATTTGCGGAAGAGTGTGTGCCCATCCTTGCGAGACCGCCTGCCGCCGCGGCGAGATCGACCGGCCGATTTCGATTCGTGCTCTCAAGCGCTTTCTCACCGAGCAGTTTGGGCCTGAGTCCAAGCATCCCATTCACGTCAACGAGGGACGGGAACAGAAGAAGCTTCCTTTTAAAGTAGCCGTAATCGGTGGCGGTCCGGTAGGGCTTTCGGCCGCGCACGATCTTGCTCTGATGGGATACGCGGTGACGATTTTCGAAGCCGCACCGGTCGCGGGAGGAATGCTGTATCTTGGCATTCCCGAATACCGCCTGCCGCGCGACGTTGTGGAAGCGCAAGTGCGCGAGATTCTCGAGACGGGCGACATCACGCTCAAACTGAATCATGCCGCCGGCCGCGACTTCTCGGTCTCCGATCTGCGCCGTCAGGGCTTCGATGCGGTACTCATCGCCGTGGGGGCACACCGCAGCCGCGATCTCAGCATCCCAGGTGTCGATCTCGATGGCGTGCATAAGGGGATCGACTTTCTGCTCAACGTAAACCTGGGCTACAAGTTCACCATTGGCAAGAGAGTGATCGTGATTGGCGGCGGCAACGTGGCCATGGATGTGGCGCGCTCAGCGGCGCGCGAAGTAGTACGGCAGCATGCCGGCGGCGTGCAGGACGCTGAGCCTTCCACGGAAAACATAACCGCGGTTGCCACGCGGGAGATGGTCGACATTTCACTCTCCGCGCTGCGAATGGGTGCGCGTGAAGTCAATCTCGTCTGCCTCGAACCGCGCGAGCAAATGCCGGCGGCGCTGGAAGAGATTGAAGAAGCGGAAGCCGAAGGCATCATTCTGAACCCTGGGCTGGGTCCCAAACAAGTCATCGGCAAGAATGGCAAGGTGTTTGCCCTCGAGACCCTCAAGACGAAATGGGTCTTCGATCAGAACAAGCGCTTTAATCCGGCGTTCTTCGAGGGCAGCGAAAGCCAGATCGAATGTGACACCATCATCATGGCCATTGGCCAAGCTCCCCGCCTCGACTTCCTCACCGCGGAAGATAAAGTTGAAATTTCTCCACGTGGCCTGATCGCCGTCAATCCACAAACCCTGATGACTTCGGCTACCGGTATCTTCGCCGGCGGCGACTGCGTCTTCGGCCCGCGCCTGATTATCGACAGCGTAGGCGATGGCAAACGCGCGTCCGTCGGAATCGACGAGTACCTTCGCAAGAACAAACATCCCGAACCGATCATCGAAGTCGAAGTGCTGAAGCGGCACGGCATGCCGCTGGACTATCTGGACATCAACCGCCAGCCGGTACCCATGCTTCCTCTCGATCGGCGCACGGGCGTGACTGAGGTGGAAGTTGGCTACGAGGCTCCGGAAGCGATTGCCGAAGCGCAACGTTGCCTGCACTGCTGGGTGAATACGATTTTCGAGGGCACTCCGGAAGACGGCAGCATGTGTATTCTGTGCGGCGGCTGCGTCGATGTTTGTCCGGAGAAGTGTCTGGAACTTGTCTCGCTCGATCGCATCGAGTTCGAACCCAAAACTGTGCAGCACATCCGTGACAACCAGGAATGTTTCGGTGTGGAATTCGACGAAGTGGCGGCCGACGAACTGGGCATCGTTACCGGCGCCGCCATGTTGAAAGATGAGACTCGCTGCATCCGTTGCGGCCTCTGTGCCATGCGCTGTCCCGTAGGCACAATCACCATGGAATCGTACAACCTCATTCCCGCCGAGCCGACGGGCCTGATCTCGGTGGCGGCGATTGGAGCAGGTTTGCAGTCGAAGTAGGTGAAGAGACACATATGCCAGACGAAACCAAACCCGCAAACGCCGACAGCGCAGTCGACCGCCGCCAATTCTTTGCGAAGCTTGGCTTGGGCTCGCTCGGCATCGCCGCTGCCGGCACGGCCGCGTTCGCGTATCAGTTCCTCGAGCCGAATGTGCTGTTCGAGCCCTCGCCCGTGGTCAACGCCGGCAAGCCCGACCGCTATCCGCTGGATTCGGTCACGCTCGACGTGAACTCGGGCATCTACATCGTCCACTCGCAGGAAGGTTACTTCTCGCTCAGCGCAGTGTGCACGCATCTAGGATGCCTTACCGCGTGGAAACCGGAACTGGGCATCATTGCCTGCCCGTGCCATGGCAGTAAGTTCAAGCAAAACGGAGAAAAGATAGAAGGACCTGCGCCCAAACCTCTGCCGTGGAAGCGCATCTGGCTCAACGACGACGGAGACCTGCTGGTGGACCGCTCTACCGACGTTCCTCCGCTGCAGCGGGATTCTTTTGTGAGAGTTTAAACATGGCTGGGACACATGGCTAAGACACATGGCTAAGACAATCGACCAACACTTCGACACCTTACGCGAGACCCGAGTGTGGCGCTCGATCTTCCGCAGCGGCACCGGATCGAGCACACTAAAGCGCGCGCTGGCCATCCAGCAAAACGTTTTTCTGCACTTATTTTCCACCAAGGTGCGCACGCGCATGCTCAGCTTTAGCGCGACGTGGTACCTGGGCACGCTGACTCTGGGGACGTTTCTGATTCTGGTCGCAACCGGAATCCCCCTGATGCTGTACTACCATCCCTCCGCACCTCAGGCGTATGCCGACACGAAGGATCTGCAGTTCGTGGTTTCGTCCGGATTGTTTCTGCGCAATCTGCACCGCTGGTCTGCGCACACCATGGTCTTCCTGGTCTTCGCGCATATGTTCAAGGTTTTTTATCGTGGAGCTTACCGGGCTCCGCGCGAGTTCAACTGGGTGATCGGGGTAATTCTTTTGTTGATGACGCTGCTGCTCAGTTACACCGGCTACCTGCTTCCCTGGGATCAACTGGCCTATTGGGCAATTACGGTCGGATCGAACATCGCTTCCGCCGTTCCGCTCATGGGAAATAAGATTCGCTTCCTCATGCTCGGCGGAAATGCGGTCAACGCCAACGCGCTGCTGCGTTTCTATGTGCTTCACTGCATGATTCTGCCGCTCGCGGCGATGTTCTTTATCGCCATTCATTTCTGGCGCATTCGCAAGGACGGCGGCCTCTACTCCCACGCCAGCGAACCGACGACCCTGCAGGCGAAAAATGCTGATGGCGCCACAGCGCAGGAGGCGCAGTAATCATGGCTGATTCCAAAGACTTCATCGCGGGCGTCGATTCGAACGCGAAGCGATCTCCCCGCAGGATCGTTTTCATCACCCGCCGCACTTCGGCTCAGGTAAAAGCCGAAACCGAAGATCAGGTGCAAACTTTTCCCGAGGTGCTGTTCCGTGCGGCCGTCGCCATTCAAGTGCTGGCCCTTGCGCTGGTGTGGATTTCTCTCATTTTCGACGCACCCCTCGAAGGCCTGGCCGATCCTTCCCACACTCCGAATCCGGCGAAAGCTCCGTGGTACTTCCTCGGACTGCAGGAAATGCTGCACTATTTCCCTCCGGTGGTCGCGGGCGTGCTCGTTCCTGGGCTGGTAGTGATGGCGCTGATTGTTATTCCTTACTTCAAGGTCAACATCGAAGCCGAAGGACTCTTCTTGAAGGACCGGCAGCGGCGGCTGCAGATCTTCTATTTAGTCGCTATCGGTTTGTCGTTGTTCCTGTTGTTTTTCAAGGTGTATGCGGCACTCGTCCCCACGTTAATTATGGCCGGAGTGATGCTCCTGGCGGCGCAGAGTTCTCCACAGTCGTCTTCTGCCTTCCGCCGGTATCTGGCCGGGAGGCCGCTTTCCTATTGGGTTATGACATGGTTCTTATTCGAACTGGTGGTGTTAACTGCCATCGGCACATTTTTCCGCGGTCCGGGTTGGGCTTGGGTCTGGCCGTGGCAAGGGTCCTGATCTGCTTAAGCAAGTCGCGCTCATGAAAGAGATACTCAAGTCGCTGTGGCAAAAGTTGTTCGGGGACAGCGTTCGTGCCTTCGGCTTGGTCAGCCTTGTGTTTCTAGCTTCGCTCGCGATCGCCCCCGCGAAAAACTACTTCAGCGAGTGGCGTCATTATCAACACGGCTATTTGAAGATGATTCGCAACCGCAGCGATGCTGTGACGCTGCAACGCCATTTTCAGGGAGGGATTCAGCAGATCTGGCTGCCCGACCTCGCTGTGGTCGACCGCTGCACGAGTTGCCATGTTGGTTTGAAGGAAGCCAGCCTCGCGGATGTAAACATGCAGCCCTTCCGCCCGCATCCGGTAATTCCACATAAAGTCGACCAATTCGGATGCGCCGTCTGCCATCGCGGGCAGGGCGCAGCCACAACCGTCGCCGAGGCGCACAGCAGCACGCTGGCGTGGGAGCAGCCGATTCTGCCGGCGAAATACATCGAGTCATCATGCGGCGAATGCCATCGCGGGCCGCTGCCGGGCACGCCCCAACTGAATCAAGGCCGGCATCTGCTATCCCGCTACGGCTGCGTGCATTGCCATACGGTAAAGCTGCCCAACGGCAGCACCATGAAGGCGACCGACGATCCGCCCTCCCTCTCGCACATCGCCGACAAGACCACGCGCCAGTGGATTTATGCCTGGCTGAAAGATCCGCAAGCCTACGCGGCCACGGCTACAATGCCGAATTTCAAGCTGAGCGATGACGATGCGCGAGACATGTCCGCATTTCTGATTGCGAACAGCACACCTCAGCCCGGAGACACTGCTACGCCCTCGGCCAAGCCGGCGTCCGATCCGGCGGCCGGCGCCAGCTTGTACGGAGAATCTTTCTGCGCCTCATGCCACGCGGTGCAAAATGCAGCCGGCAATCTGGTTGGCGGCGACGTCGGCCCTGAGTTAACTCGCGTGGGCAGCAAAGTAAAACCCGAGTGGCTGCAAGCGTGGCTTCGTAACCCGCGCGCCTACGACGCCGAAACCGCGATGCCGCACTACCGCTTCAACGATCCCCAAGTGGCGACGCTCTCCGGATTTCTACTGGCCAAGGCTGATTCCGATCTGCTCGCCAACGTTCATCTTGAAGAAGCCACTCCGGAGCAGATCGCGCACGGCAAGCGCCTGGTTTCCGATTATGGTTGTGCCTCTTGTCATGAAATTGCGGGCATCAAAAAGCCGGAGAACTTTGCCCCCGAACTCAGCCGCATCGGAAACAAGCCGGTCACTCAACTGGTGTTTCTCCCGGGTATGCAACACACGCTTCCCGATTACATCGCGGCCAAAATCAAGCAGCCGCGGGCGTTTGGGCAAGCCTTGAAGATGCCGCAATACACTTTCACGCCGGCGCAGATCGATTCGCTGGCCACCGCTCTGCTCGCGCTGAATGATCGTGCCGCCTCGTTGCCTCCATCGCTCACGGTCGCGGCGACGCTTGAGTCGGATTACCAGCCCGCAGGCAAAGCCGGAAAGCTGATGACCGACTTGGCTTGCTTCAGTTGCCATCGCATCAATGGCCACGGCGGCGACATGGCGCCGGACCTCACTTGGGAAGGCAGCTCGGTGCAGCGCCAATGGCTGGTGGAATTTCTGAAGAACCCCAATACGCTGCGGCCGTCCCTGATTCGCCGCATGCCGAAATTCAACCTGACGGATGAGGAAGTCAATGAACTCACGGACTACATTATGACCGTATACCAAAGTCCGGCGATCGACCGCGATTCCATGCCGCTGAGCAGTTACCCGCAAGGCCAGATTGAGTTGGGCAAACAGCTCTTCTACGGCAAGTACGCCTGCCAAGGCTGCCACATCGTGGATACCAAGACCGACAAGGGTTACATCGGTCCGACCCTGACGCAGGTCGGTTCGCGCCTCAACGCCGCCTGGATCTTCGGGTGGATGAAAAACCCGCAAGCCCTGCGCCCCGGCACGGCCGAGCCCAACCGCGCCATGAGCGACGAAGACGCCCGCGCCTTGACGGCGTTCCTTATCGCACAAAAAGCGGCGGGCAAATCGGAGGTCGCAAGAGCAAAGAAATGACCCGTCCACCTCTGGCCATCGTCACATTGCTTGCCGCCGTGCTTGTCACGTCCTGCTCGCACAAGACCGCGTCCGCGCCGTTGCCCACACCGACCGCGTTCGGAGCGGCCATCGTCGAAACCAGCGGTGAAAAGCAGACTGCGCAGGCGGGTACGGCGCTGCCGCAGCCGCTGGTCGTGCAGGTAAATGACGATCAGGGCGCTGCCCTCCCCGGCGCGCTCGTTGAATTTAGCGCCGCACCAGAAGTGATTTTCGATCCGGCCAACGGCCTTACAGATTCGAGCGGCCAGGTCACAACCAACGTTACGCTTGGCAACCTGGCAGGCCGGTATCCGCTCACCGCGCTCACCACGAATAAAGCACGAAAGAAAATCGCGCTGACAATCGAAGAGACCGCTCTTGGTTATCAGCAAACCTTAGGGCGACAACTCAACGAGCAGTATTGCGAACGCTGTCACAATCCCGAGTCGACCGTAGAGCGTGTCTCGAACTTCGACAACCTCGAAATCAAACCGCATCCATTCACCGACGGCGATACCCTCAACAAGATCGGCGATGCCGACCTCACTGCTATCATCAGTCACGGCGGGCCCGCGCTTAATAAGTCGGCGCTCATGCCGGCCTGGGGCAGCACTCTCGGCAAGTCCGACATTCAGGCGCTGATATCTTATATCCGTGCAATCTCCGATCCTCCCTATCGCAATGCTGGCCCAGTGTACGGGCCTAATTAGTGTGTTCTCGGATGTGCCTGAGCTGCGGCCTTCTGCGCCTAGGTCCACAAACGGTCGCTGCCTTTTGGCGAGCTGTTCGGGGCGGACAATCCTCGACTTTCCCGTTTTGGGAAACTCGAATCTGTGCGAGTGAGGGGCGTTCGAGGGGTTGGTGCTCGGAGGGTAAACGGGGGAGTCAAAATGGGTGAGGGAGTTCGCACGCTTTTAGGGCAAAAACAAAAGCCGCTGATTTAGTGGGTCTTAGCGGATGATAGTTGGTAGCGCTACCGGGAATCGAACCCGGGTTTGAAGATTGAGAATCTTCTAATCCAGATAGGACTACCTCCTCAATATTCTGCTAAGTAGGTAATTCTAAATCACCTCGCTCCAGCCAAGAGACACGCAGGTCTATCCCGTAACAACAGTCAGGTAATGGCTATTCATGGTGATGCGTGGCTATAAAAGTCACATTTTAGTCACCTCGGGTAGAAGAATTGCAATCTGACGAACAGCTACGAAGCGAAACTGGACGACCACTGGAAGTTCATCGCCAGTTTGCAACCTACCGCGTGGTCGAGCGTCACCCGCATCCAAGTTATGTTCGATCGGCAGTCCCGCCGCCTTTCAATCCAACCGCGATGAGTCGGTTCGAGGGGCGTCCGGTCATTTGTTCGCCAGAACAACTGCGGCTGCATCGCGCGCTGGAGGAACTCGGCTGGACGGGTGTAATAGACGAGTTCAACGACGCCGCCCGGCTGAAGGAACAGTCCGTCCCCGAGCCGATCCTTATCACGACGAACTGGACGATTCTCGCTGGCATCGGGCGCTGGCGGTTAGCGGTGTTCGAGGGTAGACACGAAATCCACTGCATCGAGTATCCGCTCAGTGAACAAGAAGCCCTGCAGTTCATCATCAGACACCATCAGCCCCAGAGCGAATGGAATAAGTACATTCGCATTTGTCTGGCGATGAAACTGGAGCCCTACTTCCAGCAGAGGGCGCGAGACAACATGCGCGCCGGGGGCAAATACAAGGGGTTGGCAAATTTGCCGGAAGCTCAGCACATCAATGTGCGCCAAGAGATTGCCCGCGTCGCGGGGGTTGGCGCCCGTAGCGTCAGCAATATCAAGACCATCCGCGAGACCGCGCACCCGCGACTGGAAGAAGCCTTGCGAGACGGGACGCTGACAATCAACCGCGCGATTCAATTCTGCAAGTTGCCGCGGGCCGAGCAGTTGGAACAGTTCATCCGTTACAGCGAGGAACGCGCGACGAACAAGGTGATCCGCCGGACTATCGCTCGGCCGAAAGAAGAAAGAGCAAGCCTCGATGTTGTCGCGGTACTCGATGCCCTACAGTGCCGGGAGGTGCGCGAGCCTGGATCGGTTGTGGTACGGGTCGATCGGCATAACCGCACGATTGTGCTTATCAGTCAAGATCTGTTGGCCGGGCTGCATTCTCAAAAGGAGCTGCCACTGACATGAAATACCACCATCCGCTCCAACAGATTCTGTCTCGGACGAGCCAATACTGGGACCGGGACGCGACACGCCCCGCGGTTCGCAAGGTCTTTGGCAAAGCATTGCAGTGCCGCACTCCGGAGTTGGGCGCCGAGGTTTACTCTTCGAAGAACCAGGAGCTCGTCCTTTATCACACCTGCAAATCGCGAGCCTGCCCGAGTTGCGGCTACCGCGGCGACGTACAGTGGCTGCGCGAGCGGTGGGCCGCTCTGCCAGACGCGCTTTATAAGGGGATTACATTCACAATGCCAGATCTATTTTGGCCCTTTTTCCGCGACAACCCGCACTTGGCTCGGGCTCTGTCAACCCTAGCCGCTGAGGTCATACAGGCTCGGGTGAGTGTGAAGTATGGTGTGCGGGTTGGCGTCATCGCCATTCTCCACACCTTCAACGGGAAATTAGAGTTCAACTCCCATGTACACACAATGGTCACCGGGGGAGGTCTGCACGAGTCCTCCGTCATTTGGGTTTCTCGCGTCTTCTATGATCGAGACCTGCTGATGAAATCTTGGCGGAAGGCCGTGATCGCGCTTCTCCGCGCAGCCCTGCGAGCGGGTCAGCTCCGGACGGAGCTAACCGCTGACCAGATGGAAGAGATGCTCACCCAGCAGGAGAAACGTTGGTGGAGCATCAAGATTCAAACATTCGGGGACAAATGGCATTTCCTGCAATACGCCGGTCGCTACTTAAGGCGGCCTCCCATCGCGCAGCGTCGCATTACCTGGATCGGGGAACGAACCGTCAGGTTTTGGTACAAAAACAAAAAGCTGCGTCGCAGGGTTTACGTGCAGTGCTCACTGGAAGAGTTCATTGACCGTTGGACTCAACACATTCCGGAAGGCTATCAGCATGCGGTTCGGAGCTTTGGGCTGTTTGCTCCGCGCGCGCTCCGGCAAACCTCGGCAACCATCTTTGCCATTCTGAGACAGGAGCGAAGGCCACGCCCCAAACCTCGCCCTTGGGCGGACTCCTTAAAACGAGACTTCGGACATGATCCGCTCCTCGACCACACGGGTAAAAGGATGAAGTGGGCGCGACGCCTGGCACCGAAGGCGTCTCGCTAATCAGAACTTAGCCGAAATTGCCATCACCTTGCTGCCGCAATCCGCCATAGTAAATACAACCTTCCGCGTGCTGCCCTTCACCGAACCGAAGCAGCCAAAACTTCGCCTTCGTGGAACGAATCGAACGCTCTGAATTGCTTCATCCAACAGATGACACCCACTCAACCCGCCAGAATTCTTCGTTCACTCCGAACACGAGATTTTGATTTTCCTATACTTCAAGGGATTCGAGGGAAAGTGGGCGATTCGGTCGGGGCAGAAGACTCTTCCCATTGAGATGACGTACGAGAGCGGCTCCAAGGGCTCGATTGTGATCGAACAGTTTGGCAAGGAACTATCTGTGTTCTATCGAGACGGCCAAAGTCTGTTGATGACACACTTCTGCAACGCTGGCAATCAGCCACGGTTGCGACTGAGGGACAATACCCGACCTGGGATCTTTGAGTTTCAGATGTTCGATATCACAAACTTGCAAAGTGCGGATGCGGATCACGTGGAGTGGGTGGTTTATAGAATCATCGACCATAAAACGATCGACCTGGAAATAGTTTGGAAAAATGGCAGGTCGGAGGAATCGGAGAAATACACCTTGACCAGACTCGATCCGGAACAGCACGTTGGTAATTGACTGTCTGCGCTATGCCGATAACTTCAGGTTTGCCCGTCATCCGCCCAGAGCTCCAAGGCGGGAGATCATGCTACCCTCTTGGCCGAGCCACCTGGCGACCGGCGCTTCAATACGATTACGCCTGACGAGGAACTGGGACGAGCGGCACTAGCGAGTGCGCGGGCCGGCTGGTTTCCGCTAGGCGCACGTGGCGCCGGACGTTTCGCGATGCAAAGTCTCGGATGGGACATCTCACTGCATTCCGGTCAAGGCGCCGCGTTTCGCCAGTCGGGCGATACCAAGGTGCTGGTCGTCACCGTCAACAACGGCGGACTGGTCGTTGATCGCAAGGGTCAGGTGATGCGTTGTTTACACCCGGAGGACGGCCACTGCGGATCGATCGCGGACGCAATCGCAGCTTACGTGGCAAATGTCGACAAGCCGAAACAAGCGCGGGCCGACTTAGGGCGCAAGCAAATAAAACCGCAAGGGCTCACTCGCAACACAACGCTCACGGTCGTCCTCACCAACAAGTCACTGCCAGTCTGGGCGCTGCAACGCCTCGGCGTGCAGGTACACAATTCCATGGCGCGCGGCGACCAGCCGATGGCCGAGGGCGACGACGGAGACACTTTGTTCACGGTTACGACCGGAAAGGCCGTGGGTGCGACCATCAGCGATGAAGACATGGATCATCTCGGGATATTGGCCTCGGAGACCGCCTGGGATGCTCTTCTCGCCAGCCTCCCGCAGTTGCCGCCGAAGACCCCGCGCATGAACATTGTCCTCTCTCCGAAGGAACTGGACAGGATAGTCGCGAGCTATGCCTTTTCCCCAGACGCCATCGCGGTAGTGCGGCGCGAGGGAAATGCGCTCGAAATCGAGCTGACCGGGCACGCCACCTCCAGCAATTATTTGTCTGTGGGCAAGCCGGTTTTGCTGACTCCAGTCGCAACCGACGAATTCGAAATTGCCGGGCCGCGAGAAGACCGCCTGCACATCGACCGTGACGCAACGGGATCGATTGTGGGGATCACGCTCAACCCGGGACTGTGGGCGGTGCACGCAACGAGGAAGTAATCCGGGAGCCTTCCTCGCTGCCGGCCTTCCAACTGCCGCTCTGCGAAGTGAATGAAGTCTTCACAGATCGCCAGGGTTCGTAGCAGGCGCAACATTGCCATACTCACAACTCTGGAATCGGCTCGTCGCTGGACGGTTGGTCGGCAACCCTTCCCTAATCGATAAGGTAAGGTTTGCCCGTTAACCGCCCAGAATCGGCGGCACTGCCGTTTGCGCCAATGTTCCTGAAATCGTGCTAGCAGGGGAGCGTGCCTCAGGGTGCCTCGAAGTCGAGCGCGTAGACTTCCTGCGTCCCGATGTCGCGTAGTAGTAAAGGAGCGCCATCCGGGGTCAGGCCGCTCCACGGATACAACGAGAATTCCACCCGCCGGAAGTCCTTCAATCCCGTCACTCGCTCCAGCTTTCGATCTGCGATGCGCAAACGGGAGATCGCCGAGTCGAGGCCCGACCCGGAATCGAAATATAGATACTTGCCGTCGCGAGTCCAGTTCACGGAGCCGATGTCGGCCTTGGCCAGTTCCGTCCATTTCTGGGTAGTGAAGTCGAAGAGCATCAGCTTCAGCCGGTCGGTAGTAGTAGCGGCCAGGAAGCGCCCGTCCGGTGACAATGCCGAAGCCATCAGGCTCTCGGAACCGGGAAGCACTAAGATCTTTCCCGCTTGGATATCCAGCATTTCGAGGTCATTCTGGAAGTTGCTGCTGCCCTTGAGTCGGCTTTTCTCAAAGACAATAGACTTGCCGTCCGGGGTCCAGCCCTCGGGGAACAAATCACTAGTCGGATCGCTAAGCACCTGCTGCGGAACACCCCCTTCGGCTGCAATCATATAGATTGCGCCAGTCTTGTCCGGATCAGCCCCGGCAAACAGAACCTTCTTACCATCCGGAGACCAGGTGGGTCCAACCGCTACGAACGGTCGACGCGTTAACTGTAGCTTGTCGCTGCCGTCGATCCGGCTTCGCCAAATGCTGGGTTCCGGGTACGTGGTATAGGCCACCCACTGGCCGTCTCGCGAGAAGCTGACGTCGGTGGCCGAGACTCCCGCCAGATACGGCACGAATTGATCCGACTTGGCATCGAAGCGCTCCAGCTCTCCACGGCGCTGCTCGCCGATGGCAAAGATTCGTTTGCCGTCGAGGCTGGGCTGCGCCGAATGGAAACTCAACGGGCCGGCGGTTAATTGCACAGGTGTGTGATTCTCCTTATGAAAAAAATCTCCCTTCTCCCGGATAGCCCACAGGTCCGATCTTCCATTACGGGAGCTTTCAAAGACAAAATACTTTCCGTCCGGCGTCCAGTTACCCCTGCCCTCACTCGCTGGCTCGCGCCAGCCTTGCAACAGGCGATGCAGGTGGCTGCCGTCGGCCGCCACCTCCCAGATTTGGTAGCCACCCGCTGGCGGCGTGACTGTAAACCGCAGGGTGCGACCGTCTGGGGACCAGCGCAGCCAGTAGGAAAAATCCGGCAAGCTGGCGAACTTGTGCGTGGCATTGGTATCCGGATTAACGACCTGGAGATCACTTCCGTGCGCAACCAGCATGTCGCCATTGGGCATCCAAGTCCCGTCCGTCGCTACCACGCTGCCCAACCGGCGTGACGATCCTCCCAGAACCGGCAACGCCCATAGAGGTTGTTCCAATTCACTGCCGGTGAATGTGCCCATGAGAAGTTCCGACTTATCGGGCGAAATATTGTCGAGGCAGATATTTTGGAAAGGCGTCGGGATCGGAACCGTTTCCCCTCCGCTAGCGGAAACCTGCGCCACCACGAAATGTCCGCCCACGGACTCCTGAACAAAGAGACGCGGCCCATCCGTAAGTACAATGGCAGTCACCTGGCCCCCGAATGTTTTCGGCAAGCCGTCGTGAGTAATTTGGGTTGAGCCTGTGATCCGCGGCAGTGGCATGCTGGGACGAAGCAGCCACGCCACTACCGCGACCGCGAGCAACGCTGCGCCACCGATCGCAATCATTCTCCAGGGCAGTTTCCGTTGAGCTGGTGGCGGCGCCACCGCGACGCCTGTTGCTCCTGTGTACGCCGCGACTGCGCCGGTGCGGCCCGACTCGACCTCCCGCCGCAGCCGTTTCAGATCCACACCCACTTCGGAAGCGCTCTGATAGCGAAGCTTGCGATCTTTCTCCAGCGCCTTGTTGGTGATCTGCTCCAGCTCCGGCGGCAGATTCGGATTCAAGCGCGCCGCAGACGCCGGCGCCTTGTGCAGGATCGCATCAAACACCATCGCCGACGTGTTCCCGGAAAACGCCGGCAGCCCCGTCGCCATTTCGTACAGCACGGCCCCGAATGAGAAAAGATCGGTGCGCGCATCCAGTTCCTCGCCCGCCGCCTGCTCCGGCGACATGTAGGCGATCGTTCCCACCGCTGTCCCCGGGCTGGTCAGGTGCAGTTCGCTCATCACCGTCGGCGCCGCGCCCTGCGATGCTGCGGAACTGCTCTGCCCGGGCGCTACTTTCGCCAGACCGAAATCCAGGATCTTCGCATGACCATGCCCGGTGACGAAGATGTTCGCCGGCTTGATATCGCGATGAATGATTCCTTTGCGATGCGCCGCATCCAGACCTTCTGCAATCTCCACCGCAAGCGTCACCAGTTCGTCCGTCGGCAAGTGCCGGCCCAGAATGCGATCACGCAGCGTCTTGCCTTCCAACAGTTCCATCACGATGAAGTACTGGCCGTCTTGCTGGCCGATTTCATGGATCGTACAAATGTTGGGATGATTGAGCGCGGAAGCCGCACGCGCCTCGCGCTGGAAACGTTCGAGTGCCGCCGCGTCGGAACTCAATTCAGGAGGGAGAAACTTCAAGGCCACCCGCCGGCCCAGAGTCACGTCTTCCGCCTCATACACCACACCCATGCCGCCGCCGCCCAGCTTCTGCAGAATGCGGTAGTGCGAAATGGTTTGACCGATCATCAGGGAGATGCCTGGCCCTCGGGTCGCTTCATATTACGGACGGGGCACTCGCGAGTCAACGAAATGGCGGCTCTGGCCGAAGCGTGTCGAGCCCAGAACACGTTGCTCATGAAGCAGTAACCGTGGAGGAGATGAGATGACTCCCGGTTGGTCGGCAAACCCTACCTTACCGGGTTAGGTAAGGGTAGCCCGTCAACCGGGCACAATCCCGAGACTCGCTAATTGGCTGCGAGGGAAGGGGGCTTGGCACCAAACCGAGAAAGGAAGGGGTAAGCGTCTGACCAACACACCTGGTCGACAGGCGGGGTCTGTGTTGAAGTGTCCGGATGACCGCAAAAACAGAGTTGTCAGCGCCCAAGCGACGTACCCGTGCGGAAGTTCAGCAGTTGGTGGCCGAGTTTGTGAGCAGTGGTATGCGTCGGAGCGAGTTTTGCCAGAGTCGAGGTTTGAGCTTCAGCACGCTGGATCGCCATTTGAAGAAGCGGCGTTGGAAGAGGAGGCGTGGACCAGTTTCTTCGGCTGGCCAGTTGGTACCAGTGGAGTTGGCGGCCAGGAAATCGCCGACGCAGGACGAACCGAGTTGCGGGCTGGCTGTGGTACTGCCGGGCGGGCGCCGGATCGAGGTGCATCGTGATTTTGATACGAGTACGTTCGAACGCCTGGTGGGCATCCTGGAGCGGGCGTAGGCCGTGTTTGGACTGGGCCCAGCTACACGGATCTATCTGGCCGCCGGGGTCACCGACATGCGCAAGGGTTCGAAGGGCTGTACGGTCTGGTTCGGGATCGCTTGTCGTGTGAGCCTCTCAGTGGGCACCTGTTCTTGTTCTGCAACGGCCAGCGCAATCGGCTGAAGGTCCTCGTCTGGGACGGAACCGGACTCTGGGTCTGTGCCAAGAGATTGGAAAAGGGACGTTTCACCTGGCCGCAGTCCGGCGACGCGCAGGGCAAGGTCATCCTGAGTCATGAAGAGCTCTCCTTATTACTAGGCGGGATTGATCTGGCCAAAACCAAGCACAAGCGGTGGTACCGGAAGGCTTCCCCCGAGGGACACGCTGCCGCATAAGTTGTGTTGGTGGTTTGAACGTTTCGATCGACTCTGGTAAATCATTAACCCATTGTGAGTTTAGCTTCCATTCCTTCAGCACCAGCCGATCTGGAACTCATCGCACAACTGAAGAGCAAGCTACAGTACGCGGAGTTGCGGATTCGTGTGCTGGAAGAGCGTTTGCGGCTGATGCGGATCGAGAAGTATGGAGCGGGCGGAGAAAAGCTTTCGCAGGCGCAAATGCAATTGTTCGAACCCGAGCCTGTCGTCAGTGAAATGATCGAGCAGGCGGAGAGCGCGCGCGCGCCCGTGCCTCGCTCGACCAAGAAATCCGTCAAGCATCCGGGTCGCCAGGAGTTGCCGGCGAATCTTCCTCGCGTTGAGCGTATTCTGCCCTGCACACCGGATCAGCGCGTATGCAAACGCTGCGGAAAAGAAACCGTGGTGATCGGCTACGAGGAGAGTTCCCAACTGGACGTGGAACCGGCGAAGTACTTCGTACTGGTCACGAAACGAGAGAAGCGGGCTTGCCGGTCGTGTGAGGATCTCGGCGTCGTCTCAGCGCCCGTGCCGCCACGGATCATCGAAAAGTGCCTGGCGAGTGACCGGATCGTCATCGACACGGTCATCAGCAAGTATTGCAATCACACGCCGCTGCATCGGCAGAGCATGATTCTGGAACGGGACATCGGATTGGAAATCAGTCGAGCGACGCTGGACGGCTGGGTCCTCAAAGTCGGCGAGTTGCTGATCCCGATGGTTGTGGCGATGAGGCGAGAGTTGATCAGCGGAGGTTACATTCAGGCGGATGAAACCCCGGTGGATGTGCAGACACGCGAGCGCCAGGGAAAGAATCACCAAGCGTATCTCTGGCAATACAGTCGCCCCGGAGGAAGCGTGGTGTTCGACTTCCGTCTAGGCCGCGGACGCGATGGGCCGAAGCGGTTCCTGGGACAGTTCGAAGGCATTCTCCAAACAGATGGCTACACTGCATACAATCAGATCGGTGGGCCGAGAATGGTACACGCCGCTTGTTGGGCTCATGCAAGAAGACAGTTTTTCGAAGCAGTGCAGCTAAATCCCCGAGATCCGGTTGCAACACCGATTGTGGCGCAGATGGACGAACTGTTTGCCGTCGATGCAGAAGCTCGCCGCAAAACGCTGACTACTGCGGCGCGCCATATCCGGCGTCAGGAAACAGCGAGACCTCTTCTCGATCATATCCGCAGCAAGGTCGAGGCAGCGCAGTCCGCTGCTTTGCCTTCCAGCACACTTAGCAAGGCCTGCCAGTACGCGCTCGCACTGTGGAAGAAGCTCACCTGCTTCTTGGAGTATCCTGAATTAGAGCTAAGTACTAACCTGGCGGAGAACTCTATGCGTCCCGCGGCTCTGGGTCGAAAGAACTGGTTGCACATCGGCAGTCCACTGGCCGGGCCTAAAGTTGCGGCAATTCTCTCGGTCGTGAAAAGCTGCCGACGGCTGGAGATTTCGGTGCGCGATTACTTTTCCACGATTCTCCCCGGGCTTGCCGATCTCCCGATCCGGTGCCTTCCAGACCTTACTCCCGCTGTGTGGGTCGGCCGGCATTCATAGACTCAAGCGACCTGGGTATTAGCGTGAAGTGATTTTGCGACCACAACCCGATTTTTCCCAAGGCGCGCTCGATTCGAGAGTTGCTCAACAGTCTTTCGCAAATGAATCCGCGAACGGAATGAGCCGAGAATCTCGGGGATGCGAACGCGCCCACAGAAACAACTCTGATTTCACGAAATATGGAAGAAGTGTGGAATCAGATTGCCCACAGTTTCGTCTGTCGGAAAACCTCGCTACTCTTCGAGAGCCAATCAGCGGGAGGAGGCACAGTGTTTGCCGAATCGCCTCTTCCCAATACTGCCGGTGGCGAGTATTCCCTGGTTTCCACCCGCACTCGTAACTACAGTGTCGATTTCCGAACCGTCATCCACAACGACGAAGTTTGCAGTTACTGGTGGCCGGCCGTCGGTGAAGTCGATGATGAAGTTGCCGGTACAGTCGGAGTTCACCGTGTAAGTCCCAGTCGCCGGAGTGTGGGTGAAGTCAGCGACCACCTCGCCGTTGATTGTGACCGTATCGATCTGAGTAAAGTTGCCCTTGCCGTCAAATTGGGTCATCGCCACTCCGACCTGTGGGCCGGTGGGTCCCATGCCTGCCAACTTGGTGCCCTGGATGGTGAATCCGTAGTTGCCTTTGATGAGGTTGTTGTTGCAGGCGGGAGAATTACTCTGTGCGAATCCCGACCCCAAAGACACGAGCGTTACCAGAACCGACCCGAACATCGTGGTAAATACTTTTTTGTTCATAAGTCTCTCCTAGATTTTTTCTTCCCCCACAGCACTTCAAACCGAAGATCGCTGAAACAATGCTGAAAGCTTCGGCGTCTGCGAACTGCCCCGGCTCGCCTCCCGTTCGAAAGTTCTTCGCCGGAGAAGCTGATTGGGCTCTTCACTCTGTATTAGCGAAAACGGCGAGCACTAGACGTAACTCGTCTCGCAAGAAGTCATAGACGCGCTCGTCGGCAGGCATGGCCAAGGCCCTTTGGCTGTGCTAATGTTGCTCAGTTGCAAGCCTGACTCCTCCCCGTAAGTTGATGGTTCCCAATGGCCAAGCTCGATGGACACGAGATCACGGAACTACTTCAAGCATGGCGACGGGGGGACGAGAGCGCCCTTGAGAGGTTGACGCCTCAGGTTTATCGGGAGCTTCATCGAGCTGCAAAAGGCTGCATGCGGGCGGAACGAGAAGGCCACACCCTGCAAACAACAGCGCTGATTAATGAGCTTTACCTCCGGTTGACCGACCTGCAGGAGGTTGATTGGCAGAACCGAGCGCACTTTTTTGCTTTGTGCGCCCGTCAAATGCGGCGCATTCTCACCGACCAGGCCCGGGCTCGTCAGTCCCACAAGCGTGGCGGGGGAGCACTACCGATGTCGCTCGACGCGGCGCCGACAGTCTCTGCGCGGCCTCAACCGGAGGTGCTGGCGATCGATGATGCGCTCAAGGCCTTAGCCAAGGTTGATTCACGCAAGAGCCAGGTCGTCGAATTGCGTTTTTTCGGCGGACTGAATGTCGAAGAAACCGCCGAGGTTCTCAAGGTTTCGCCAGATACTGTGGTGCGTGACTGGAAACTGGCGAAGGCTTGGCTGTTCCGCGAGTTGAGCCAGGAGTCGCTCGATGGATGCTGAGCGGTGGCAAAAAATCGAGCGTATCTTTCATGAGGCGCTGCAGGCACAGCCAGGCAAGCGAGCCGCGGTTTTAAACGACCTGTGCACGGGGGATGAGTCCCTTCGACGCGAGATTGAGTCGCTGCTGGCCCATCACGAAAATGCGGGGTCGTTCATAGAGACACCGGCATTCGCGCCCGCCGACCTAGGTGTGACTGTTGAACAGCCTGGCTCACTTCCGGGAAGGATCGCGTACTTCGCCGCAGGCGCAGTGATTGGGCATTACCGCGTGCTGGAAGAAATCGGCGGCGGCGGCATGGGCGTGGTGTACCGGGCGGAGGACATCAAGCTTGGACGCCAAGTCGCCCTCAAGTTCCTGCCGGCGCATTCGGCCGATGATCCCGTCGCGCTGGAACGATTTCGCCGCGAGGCCCGGGCTGCATCATCCCTGAATCACCCTAATATCTGCACGATCTACGAAATCGATGAGGTCGATGGTCGGACCTTCATCGCGATGGAACTCCTCGAAGGTCAGACTCTCCGGCACGTGATCAACGCCAGGCCGGTGGATCGTGAGACCGTGCTTAATCTAAGCATTCAAGTCGCGGACGCTCTGGACTCGGCCCACTCCAAGGGCATCATTCACCGCGACATCAAGCCGGCCAACATTTTCGTCACCAATCGTGGGCAAGCGAAAATTCTCGATTTCGGACTCGCTAAGGTGGTAGCGCCGAGTGCGGCAACGACACTGACAACCCTACAGCCCACCGCCGAACTGGATCACCTGACGAGTCCCGGGTCTACTCTGGGAACAGTCGCCTACATGTCGCCCGAGCAAGTGATGGGCAAGGAGCTCGATGCTCGAACGGATCTGTTCTCTCTGGGCGCGGTCCTTTACGAGATGTGCACTGGAATGTTGCCTTTTCGGGGCGACACGGCCGCACTGGTCTTTAAGGCCATTCTCGACCTGGAGCCGACGCCTGTGGTTCGGATTAATCCCGACGCCCCAGTGGAAATGGAGCGAATCGTGAACAAGGCACTAGAGAAGGATCGCGAGCTGCGCTACCAATCGGCCGCAGAACTGCGATCCGATCTGAAGCGGCTCCGGCGCGATTCCGAATCCGGAAGTGCGCAAACCGCTCAGCTGGAAAAAGCCCCGGCGTGGGCTCGTCGCGCGGCGTTCATCGCCCTGTTAGTTGTGGCGGCAGTTGCTGGACTTGCTCTTTATTCTTTTCTCCATCGAAGCCCTCCAACGAGCTCAGCTTGGCAGCAGTTAACGTTCTTCACCGACTCCGCAATTCATCCAGCTATTTCGCCCGACGGTCGCATGCTGGCCTTCATCCGAGGGGAGGAGGAAGTCGTCGTCGGTCGTGGTGACGTGTATGTCAAATTGCTTCCTGACGGCGAGCCGGTACAACTAACGCACGACAAGCGACTAAAGCTTAGCCCCACATTTTCCCCCGACAACTCCCGGATTGCTTACGGAGCGTTCGACCCCTGGGAGACTTGGGAGGTACCGGTCTTCGGAGGACAGCCGCGCCTGCTCTTGCCAAACTCGTCTTCGTTGACCTGGATACAGGATGGCAAGCATGTTTTGTTTTCCGAAATCAAGCAGGGACTGCACATGGCCATCGTGACTTCCGATGAAGCCCGCGGCCAGTCGCGAGACGTGTACGTTCCTCCGGGAGAGCGCAGCATGGCCCACCGCTCGTACCTTTCTCCCGATGGGAAATGGGTTCTGGTGGTGGAGATGGACAACCAAGGTGAGATCGGTCCCTGCCGTGTGGTTCCATTTGACGGTAATGGCAATGCCCGTGTTGCAGGTCCGCCTAGCGCGACGTGTTCGTTTGGAGGGTGGTTCCCGGACGGGAAGTGGCTGTACCTCAGTTCTAATGCAGGCGGGAAATTCCACATTTGGCGCCAACGATTCCCGGACGGCACGCCTGAGCAAATAACCTCGGGACCGACAGAAGAAGAGGGGATTGCGATAGCATCGGATGGAAAATCGCTCATCACTTCCGTAGGGACAAAAGACACCACAGTCTGGCTTCACGATGCACAGGGTGAGCATCAAATCTCCTCAGAAGGCTCCACTGGTGCACCGCAGTTCTCCCCAGATTCCCGAAAGCTGTACTACTTGCGCGTCTACGGACAGAATGCGGGCCCTGAACTCTGGGTGACTGATCTGTCGAGTGGCGACAGCAAGCCTGTTCTTTCGGGATATTTGCTGCGAACGTGTGGCGTGGGCATGCAGCACTTTGCCGTGTCACCGGACGGAACACAAATTGCCTTTTCGATGCTGGACAGCACGGCCCATTCCAAAGTTTGGACTGCGCCGACCGATCGCAGCGCGTCAGCACGGGTAATCGAGTCACACGAAAGCGAGGACTGTCCGTTCTTTCTGCCCAGTGGCGATCTGATTTTCCGGGCGGTGGAAGGAGAGCAGAATTACCTTTATCGAATGAAAACGAACGGAACGGAACGGCGGAGGGTCAGCGATGTCGCAATCCTAGACGCATATGGTGTTTCCCACGATGGTCGCTGGGTACTTGCCGTAACTCGCGGCCCGGATCGCGATCACCCGTATTCTGTTGACGCTTTTCCGGTCGATGGCGGACCCGTTGTACTGGTTTGTCTGGGGCTCTGTCCGGCCACCTGGGATCGAACTGGTAAATCGCTCTATCTGACTCTGCCTACCAGCGGCGACAAGAATACCTATGCCTTGCCTCTCCAGCGAACAGGGCTTCCGAAGCTCCCTCCCGGGGGCATATCGAGCTCTCAAGATTTGGCCAGAATGAAGGCGCCTATTCTTGCCACTGGAGTCATGGAATCAGTAGGAACTCCGTCCCAGTACGCCTACACGCGCAGCACTGTCCGCCGGAACCTGTACCGAATTCCCCTGCCCTGACTCCACCATTGCTTCCGACCGGGATTACGTCCCTCGTCCGCCATTCTCGCTATTAGAGATAGGGAGTAATAGTTTAATGAATGTGGCACAGGTCCACTTCGTGAAGCCGTCAGTCTGGCTGCGGGGAAACGCTGCCCGTATGGTTTGCCAACTCCCAAGGCTGGTGTATCCTTCTCAGCACCTTGGGGGTGACCGCCGCGTGAGAGATGTTCGTCCATCATCTAGCTTCTTCTGCATTCGACGAGTTCTCTCGCGAGTTAGAGGTTTGGGATATACGGCGGTCCTGGCACTTTCCGCAGCCGTGTTGGTTTCGGGACTAACTTTCCCATTACTCGCGCAGACCACCATCGGCACCGGCAGTATCGTGGGCACGGTCAGTGACCCGTCGGGGGCGGTGGTCAGCGGTGCCGCCTTAAGAATCAGCAATGTAGAGACAGGCCAGGCAATCGATATCAAAACGAATTCTTCTGGAACCTTCAATTCCGGGGCTCTGATTCCCGGCAATTACACATCTCGGTTTACGGCAAATAGATTCCGCCCTGCCGTGGTCTCAGCAACCGTGCTCGTAGGTAACACGACGACCGTGAATGTGACGTTGTCGGTCGGCTCCGATAAGACGACGATCGACGTGCAAGAGACGGCGACCGGCGTGAACACGGAACAGCCGACGGTGCAGGGCGTCCTGAGTGAACAGCAGATCGAAAGCTTGCCGGTGAATGGTCGCAACTTCCTTGATCTGGCGCAGCTCGAGCCGGGAGTACAGATTCAAGACGCTGCCGAGTTTGGCTTTGGCTTCAAGGATGGATTCTCTTCTGTTTCGTTTGGCGGTCGGTTCGGTCGTACGGCCCGCATCGAGGTGGATGGCATCGATATCTCTGATGAGAAATTTGGTTCGTCGACTGCGAACATTCCCGCAAGCGCCATTCAGGAGTTTCAACTCAGCCAATCCAGCCAGGACCTCTCAACCGAGCTGACTACGTCGGGGGCGGTGAATGTAACCACGCGCTCGGGGACGAACAGTTTGCATGGAGAAAGTTTCGGCTACTTTCGGGACAGCTCCCTGGCAGCCAAGTTGCCGTCCCCTCCGGGATCCGAAGAGCCATTTCAGCGCTCCCAATACGGTGGGCGTATTGGTGGACCGATCGTCCGAAATAAACTGTTCTTTCTCCTCGATGGAGAGCGCACTCTCCAGCATGAACGGTTACCAGTGTTGTTAGCGCCTCCATTTCAGCAGTATTCCGGAGCATTTACTTCGCCGTTTCGTGAGACCGACCTGACCGCAAAGGCGGATTATCAGCTTGCGCAATCGGCGCATGGCTTCTACCGACTGAGCTATTTTAAGGATTCCTTCACATCAAACGGCGGCTTGGGCTATTCCCTTTATCAGGGCAAGAACATCACCCGAAACGACGTTGGAGGGCTGGATTTCAACACCGGCAGTTTCAGCCACAGCATTCGATTCGGATATTTGAAAACGGACCGCAACGTGACGGATGCGACGAGCGGCAGCGGACTGCCGTTGGCTGACTTCCCGTTGAACATAACCATGATCAATACGGGGTTGGTGACCGGGCTCACTCAGGACGCACCTTTCGTGTTTCGACAGAGCAACCACCAGGGCAAGTACGACGGCAGCAAGATCCTGGGTGCGCATATCATTCGCTATGGTTTCAACTTCAACCGTATCGATGCGGCAGCCTTTGTGCCTTTCGGCAGCCTTGCACCTTCTCTCTTTACTGCGTCCGGTCCCTCAGAGTTAGCGTTCGCGAAAAATGGTCCGTTCCCCGGCGGCGATGCCAACCCACTCAACTATCCCGTGGAGTTTGTCCTGCTGAGCAACGGTCTTGGGTACACTGTGCCGTATTCAGGATTAGGACTCCCGGCGGGAAATTTTATTTACCACCGACTTGCGGCATATATAGGCGCGAATTCGAAGTGGAGAAGAAATCTTACCTTGAGCTACGGCCTGCGCTACGCACGGGAGACTGGCCGGAGCGATAGCCAGTTTGCGGCGATCCCGGAGCTCAACGCATTGATACGTGGGCTCGGCAACCGGGTCCGCCAGCCGAACCTGAACTTCGCGCCGCAACTGGGTTTTGCGTGGGACCCGACCGGCTCGGGCAAGACCTCGATCCGCGGCGGCATCGGCCTCTTTTACGAAAATGTGCTAACCACCGTGTCACCGACCGATCCCCTGTACCGCGCGCCGCAAGGACAGATCTTTCTGCGACGACCGCCAGCCTGTGCGGCGAGTTCGTTTCCGCTGCCCGTACCAACTCCCGGCAATGGAGTATTGCTGCCAACGTTCTGCGGCGCACCGGGCGGTGGACCGATCGCCATCGGATCCGTGGGCACCCAGATCGCCGCATTCCAGAAGCAGTATGAGGCTGATTTTCCGTTTGACTTGAAGGCACCGAACCCGAACTACCTTGGCTCGCTGCTCAGTCAGGGGCAAGGATTGAACGGAGCCGGCCCACCCCTGGACCCAGGCTACCGAACACCGCGATCCGTCGAGATGAACATCGGGATACAGCGAGAAATTCGTCGCGGCACGATCCTTAGCGCGGATTTCATCCGCAACATTCAAACACACTACTTTCTGTCCATCGATGAAAATCATACTGGAGATATTCGATTCTTCAGCAAGGCTGCGGCACAAGAGGCCGTCGCCAGGACTCTCAGCCTTTGTGGTGTGAGCTCGATCGACCAAGCCATCGTATTGTGTCCGACGAACCCGCTGGCACCGGATCAGAGGGGATACACACCCAGGGCAGCGACCATGGCAGACTTCGCTCAGAACGGGTTGACATCCTCTGCCGATTTCAATGCGGTATGCTCATTCCGCTCGGTCACCATTCCCGGCGGCACCTACGGATGTGCTTTCCCGGGCGTCAATCCAGGCGCACCGCCTCTAAGCTTCCTCAGGCCGATTGGGCGTTCCGTTTACAACGGATTGCAGACCAAGCTCGTGCAGAATCTTGAGCATCCCTTCAAGGGAGTGCGATCCCTGAACCTTCAGGTTTCCTACGCGCTCTCCAGGTTCGAGAATTCAGGCGGAGCCTATCCGGCCGTGCCCATCAACTCGGATCAAGAGTATGGAGTAGCCGTGATCGACGGCGCGAACCCCAACCGTTTTTTCGGCCCTTCTCTGCTGGACCGCACTCACCAGCTTTCGTTTGGCGGATACGCCGACTTGCCGCAAGGTTTTCGAGTGAGCATCTTGTCGCATTTCTGGAGCCCGCTCTCCACCTCGTTGGTCGTACCTGCGACGAGTCTCGGACCTGGCGAGATCTTCCGCACGGACTTCACAGGGGACGGTTCATTTCCGGATCTCATTCCCGGAACACACGTCGGCAGCTTTGATCGTGGCATCAACGCCTCGAACATCAATAGGGTGCTCAACGATTACAACAATACGACTGCCCTGAATTTGACACCGGCGGGCCAGGTCTTGGTTAAGAACGGAGTGTTTACGCCCGCTCAACTCGGAGTCGGTGACTCGCTCTGCTACAACAATCCCAATCAGCAGCCTGTCGGTTCGCTGTGCGCGGTTGCTCCTCCAGTGCCTTTGGCACCTTCCGGACAAGTCGATCTGGCCTGGTTGCGTGCCCTCGACGTGAGGCTCTCCTGGGTACGTGCCGTGCGCGAGAAAGTAACCATCGAAACCAGCGCCGGATTCTACAACCTGTTCAACTTTGCAAACTTCGATTTGCCTGGCAATGCTCTGAGTGGAGCACTAACTGGGACGCCTGGGCAGATCAACGGTACGACTCGCGAAGCGCACGATGTAAATCGGGTGGGAGTCGGAACCGGTGTCTACTCCCTCGGCGCACCGAGACAGATCGAGTTCGGGCTGCGTGTCACCTTCTAGCGCTGCCATCTCACGCGAGCAGCCAGCCTGTCCGCACTTGGGACTCGGTCTGATCGGATGCCGACGTTGCCCTCCTGGATCAGGTCGAGGAACTGAAGCCCGCGGTTGCCATACTTTTTGGCGATGGAAACCACGAGGCGGAGGTTGGCTTCGATGAGTTCGTGTTTGGCCTGCTCCGCGTCCATCTCGCCCTGGATGATTTCGCGCTGTGTGCGCCGCAGCTCCTGGAAGCTCACGCCGGCGTCGCTTTCCAGGCTTCTCAGGTCGGCGCGATGCTGCCCCTGCACCTTGCGATAATCTTTCTCGAGTTCTTGGCTGCGCGTGATCTCAATCTTCTTTTCCAGGTTGCTGATCTGGCGATCGAGTGAGCGCATGATGTCCACGGTTTTATTCACCCGATCGACTAGGCGTTTGCGCTCGAAGTTGGTGAAACCGAGGTTGCGGATGATCAGCGAAAGGCGAACGATCTCGCGGCCCAGGCCACATCGGCAGCGGCGGTAATCGCGTGCTCTCTTTTTTGCTGGGATGGTCGGTAGTCGTCCAGCCAGCTGGCTGGCTCTTTTGTAATGCTTCTGCAGCCCATCAATGCGGCGCGTGGTGTCCTTGACTCGGTTCTGCAGGACTTCCTCGGTCACCTCTTCCTCATCGAAAACGACAATTTCCTTGATCGAGCGCACGCCGCACTTCAAATCCTCGGCGATGGCCAGAATCTGACGGATTACAATAGGCGAGCGTGAAAGTGCCTTCAGCAAGCGCAGCTGTCCGCGCTCGATGCGCTTGGCAATGTCCACTTCCCCTTGGCGGGTGAGCAGAGGCACTGTGCCCATCTTGCGCAGGTAGATACGTACCGGATCGTTGGTCTTTTCAAGAGCCGCTAGGGTCAGGTCGAGCTCGACTTCGTCGCTGGCCTCAACTTCGTTCTCAAGCTTGTTCTTGAGCGCCGAAGCGGGCAGCTTGGGCTGGCCCTCAAGCACGTCAATGCCGTGCGTGCCGATAGTGCTGAGCAGGTCGTCCAGCGACTCCAGGGAATGGACGTCACGGGGAATCAAGTCATTCACCTCGTTGTAGATGAGATAGCCCTTCTCCTTTCCGGCATCCATGAGTTTCTTAATGTCGTCAAGAGGCAAGCGGAATCCCTTCGGCGCCGTCCTGCATGGAGCAAAGGGTGCTTTGTTGATTCTGCAGCGGCAAGTTCAACTGAGACTGCGGAAACCCAAACTGAAGCGATGCTAGCATGGGGTGCCAGCTTTCTCCTAACTAGACACGTTCCGTTGGCGTTCCTGTCCGGACAAGTGTGTGCGCTCTCCAGGCGTTCGAAGCGCCGAGAGCAGTTCTGCGCATCGTCAGCCTTGGTGCCCTCGCCGGGCGAAAGGCACACGTTAGCAGCTTCCGTCAGGTCGAGTCACGCAGGCTTGCCGAAAGGACAACAAAGAAGCTTAGCCCAGCAAGATCTCCTTAAGCGCCCACTCAATCCTATCGACTTCTTCACGGATTACTCTGATCGATTGTTGGTTTCTCGATGGGTGGGCCAACGGAGTAATTCCTTCCAGAGCGCCTCGTATTTGATGATTCCGAGCCCAGATGAAGTTGAGCCTTGCGCTCCTCTCCTTGCGGTTTCTGTAAACGCCGCCGACGAACTTAGCGGCGAGCCAGGCAAATACCAAACCAAATAGCACCTCAACCGGAATACGATCGGTTATGCCGTCAAACTCTGAAAACAAGAGTCGATAAATCGCTTCACCCATCCCAAACGATGCAAACAATACAGTCGCCCCGAACAAATATACTTTCAGACGCTCCATCGGTTGAAAGCGCATGGAGTCGTCATTTCCGTCACGTGTCCGCACAAAGTTGATCGCCATGCTTCCCCCAAGTGTCACTGTTCCCAAGGTCGCAATCAGCGGTACCAGCGCCAATCTCGCTGAAATGATAACTTGAAATTGCAATCAGCGGCGGGATTCTCTTTACGGAAGCCGAGCCAGGTCACAAACCAGCCAACGTCGTAGCGCGACCTTTTTCTGAAACGTGCGTTGCCAAGTGCCGACGATCTGCCCGTCGACGGCATAATCAGCCTACAGTGGCGAGCGATCTGATTTTTCGCTTTTGACCGGGGCCGCTTCTGATCGCCGGAGTGCCGCCATTCTGAGGCGTGGCTGTGGTGGTCTCTTTGAGGAACCCCGACACTGTTCATCCGGGAAGGCTTGTCGCGCTTGCCTCCACGTGTGCCGACGTGATTCCGGATGGATTGTCGGCCAACCGGAACTAATCCCCACTGTCTTTTCGGCAATTACTTACGATGTCGAGATCTGCTCTGGAGAGTTCCTGTTCAGTGGGTTATTGCTGCGGGCCAATTTGCTACCAGCGTGAGTGGACGACTTCCGGCTCGCGACTCTCCCAAAGTGTTGATGAGCAAACGTCCGTCGGGTGCGACGTCGTACCCCGCGCTATACAACAGCGTCTGTCCGACGGCGGTGCGGAAGAGGACCTTGGGATCGCCGGTCTGGATCGTACCGTGCGCTGTGTTAATCGGGAACTCCAGGATATCTTCTACGTTGACCGCGTTGACCGCGTAGAGAGCCTTACCGTCGTGCCGCCAACGTGGAGTAGCCGCTCCGCTTGATGAGATCTGCGCTCGCTGGCCCGCTCCGGGGAAGGGAGCAACATAGATTTCATCCCTGCCGGACTGGCGGGACGTATAGGCGACCCAATGACCATCCGGGGAAAACACCGCGTCACGTTCCCAGTCGTTTGTCGCTACGAAAGGAAACGGCTTGTCGCCCTTTGCAACTGGCATGACGTAAATGTGGGAGGCCCCGGGTTCGCCACGGTTGTATAGGATGTACTTGCCATCGGGAGACCAATCGGTGGGCGATTGCCACTGGTCCTCCTGGTAGAGCAGGAGATCCTCTCCGCTTCCGTCCGCCGCCCGCACTGCGAGACGCGCCTTGCTGGTGTTCGCCGGGATCACCATGTACGCAATGTTCTTGCCGTCTGGTGACCACGCAGGTGTGGTGCCGGCAGACTCGGTGCTCAGGCGGGTGCGCAGGCCGTTGGCGGTATCGAAAACCGAGACCTCCGGGTTCGGCCCGCCATATTTTACGAGCGCCACTTTATGCCCGTCCGGCGAGATGCGCGGATCGTTGTTGCCGCGTTCTCCAAGGGTCCCGAGGACTTTTCCATTGACATCAAACCATGTCAATTGGCCCTCAGCGGCGGAATTCGCGCCACTCGCGTAAATCAACAGTCCGTTGCCGGAGACGCTGAACGCTCCTCGCCAAATCCCCTGGTCATTCAGTGCTTTTTCGGCCAGGCGCACCGGATCGCCTTGCAACTCCATCCGACCAAGGTCGAAGCGCTGCGCCATCAAGTCCGACTTTCGCAAAAACAACATGTAGCCCGACTTGTAAACCGCGTTGCCATCAGTGCGCACCAACAATCGTCCTGGCGATCCCGCTGCGCTCAGAGAACTGACATATATTCCGCTGTACTCTCGTTGTCCCGCATGATTCATGGCCAGATAAAGGAAGTGATCGCCATCCGGAAAAAACTGCGGCCAGCGATGCGTGCTGTGCTTAGAGGTGTCCACCTTGGTGACGGCGACCGGTGTTCCGCCGGTGGCAGGGATCTGGTAGAGGCCATCACGAATGTTGGGCGTGAACAGCAGCACACCTTTGTTGCTCCAGGATCCGCCACGCGGGTTCGAGGCATCGCAGAGAGGCGCGGGAGCACCGCCTACTACGTCCATCACCCTTAGCTTTCCGGCGGAGAAGAATGCAATCCTGCGGCTGTCAGGCGACCAGAAAGGAAAGGTGCCGTTCTCCGTTCCTTCCAGCGGGTGCGCCTCGCCGGATTCGAGAGAGCGAATCCAGATGTGGTCACCAGCCCCGAAGACAAGACTCAGACCATCCGGCGAGAGGACGGGCGGGGCACCGACATCGCCGATTAATTGGAACGGAGCCTCCTCTGGCGGCGGGATGGAGGCGACGAGACGTGTACTTGCTGGAGGCTTCTTCCAGAGGACGATAGCGAGAGCTATCAGCGCCAACACCGCTACGACGGCTGTAATTCCCAGTAACGAGCGTTCCCTCGACCCGCGTGAAATGCTGCTAACAGAACCTGTACTTGTGCTGAGTGCGGTCCCGGAACTGGCTATCCATTCCAGCTCCGCACCGATGTCACCCGCGCTTTGCCAACGTTTGGCCGGATCTTTGACGAGAGCACGTGAAATTACGTGTTCGAGCGCGGGCGATATCTGTTGGCGCACGGTCGAGATCGGTTCAGGATCTTTCTCCAGAATTGCCGAGGCCAGACTGATTTGCGACTTACCTTCAAATGCCCGCTTGCCGGTCAACATTTCGTAGAGCACGGCGCCGAAGGCGAAGATGTCGGAACGAGCGTCGGCTTCTTTTCCCTCGATCTGCTCCGGCGCCATGTACTGGATGGTGCCGATGATGCTGCCCGCCGTAGTCAGTGGACTTAGGGGACTCGGCCCGCTCAACGTGGCCACCGCGGTGAACGAAGGCGCTGCTCCCGACCCGGTAGCCGTCGTTTGCACGCCCAGCGGCTTGGCGAGACCAAAGTCCATCAGCTTGGCGCCGCCCTGGGTCAGCATGATGTTTCCCGGTTTCAGGTCACGGTGCACAATGCCGCTGCGGTGCGCGAACGCCAGCGCTTCGGCCACAGCAATCCCGACTTTGAAGATTTCATTCAGCGGCATCGCACCTTTGCGAAGCCGTTCGGCCAGAGTCTCACCTTCGAGGAACTCCATCACCAGGTAATCGGTGCCGTCCTGCGAGCCGATGTCATAGAGATGGCAGATGTTCGGATGGTTCAGCGAGGAAATGGCCCGCGCCTCGCGGTCCATGCGCTGTTTTAGTTCCGGCGAGGAAGAAAGATGAGAAGCAAGGACCTTGACGGCGACGATGCGATCAAGACGCGTGTCCAGGGCGCGGTACACCTCTCCCATACCGCCAGCACCGAGCGGTGATTGAATTTCATAAGGGCCAAGTTTGGTGCCAGAGGTCAGAGCCATGCGTGGGCGTAATTATAGCCTGCGCAGCACGTTGGAGAGGGCGTGACGATTCTGGACGGTTGGTCGGCAAACCTTACTTTACCGGATTATGGAAGGGTCGCCCGTCATCCGCCCGAAATCAGGCAAGCGTCAATCGACCGTTCGCAAGAGAAGTGATCGGGTTGCTGCTCTTTACGCGAGTTGACTCGCTTGATTATCAGCGCCTAAGATACGCGACCAGAGTAGATCCCCTTTTCTTATGATTGGCCAAGCGCTCGGCCACTATCGCATCGTCGAAAAAATCGGCGCCGGTGGGATGGGTGAGGTATATGCAGCAGAAGACTCCCATCTCCACCGTCGCGTGGCTCTAAAGCTCCTGCCGGAACGAATCATGGGCGACGCCACGGCGGTTGAGCGATTCATCCGTGAGGCGCGGGCCGCATCTGCGTTGAACCATCCCAACATCGTGACCGTTCACGAAATCGGTGAGAGCGGAACGAACCGATTCATCGTGATGGAATTCATCATGGGTCGCACACTCGGGAAAATGATCGAGCAGGGCGTAGACCTCGCGTCGCTCCCGCGCATCGGTGAGCAAGTTGCTAAGGCGCTGGCGGTAGCACATGCCGCTGGGATTGTTCACCGCGATATCAAGCCCGATAACATCATGGTCCGCGATGACGGATACGTGAAAGTGCTCGATTTCGGGTTGGCTCGTCTTGTTCCGAGCAGCTCTTCGCCGACACTCGCGACGGTCGTCGACAACACTGAAGCGGGAACCGTTCTGGGGACGGCGCGGTACATGTCGCCGGAGCAAGCGCGTGGAGAGGCGACCGACAGCGCCACGGACATGTTCTCCTTGGGGATCGTCCTCTACGAGTTGAGCACTGGCCAGCACCCGTTTCCGGCGGATTCACAGATTGGCGTGCTGCACGCGATTCTATCGCAATCACCCGTTCCCCCTTCTCGCCTCAACGCGGAAATTCCTGCTGTTCTCGATTCTCTGATCTTGCGGCTGCTCGAAAAAGATGCGCGCCTTCGGCCCACCGCGCCGGAAGTGGAGTCTGACCTCTGCGCCCTCACCGCAACTCCCGCCACCGGCAAAGGGACTCGCGCCGTCGTGTCGATCGAGCGCCACACGGTAGGCCGCAAGCGCGAGCTTGCGGAACTGCGCGCCGCTTTTGACTCCGCCGAATCGGGCCGCGGCCTGCTGATGTGCGTCGCCGGGGAGCCCGGAATCGGGAAGACAACCTTAGCCGAGGATTTCCTCGCAGGTCTCGTCGCGGGAGGCCTGAATGCCAGCATTGCGCGCGGAAAATGTTCTGAGCGCCTCGCCGGCACGGAGGCGTACTTGCCGATTCTGGAAGCGCTTGAAAGTATGCTTCACGCAGAAGGAAGCGTTTCACTCGCCGGTGTCCTGAAACGTGTGGCGCCAACCTGGTACGTCCAGATAGCACCCCTGGCCGCGAACGATTCCTCGGTTTCTCGAGTGATGGAGGATGCGAAGGCGGCCTCACAAGAACGCTTGAAGCGCGAGCTGAGTTCCTTCCTACAGGAAGCGTCGCGAGTCCGGCCGCTGGTATTCTTCCTCGACGACTTGCATTGGGCCGATGTCTCGACCGTGGACCTGCTGGCCTATATAGGCGGCAAACTCGGCTCATTGCGAATGTTAATCATTGCGACGTACCGTCCTTCAGACTTGTTGTTGGCAAAGCACCCGTTTGCCGAAGCGAAGCTCGTACTTCAGGAGCGTGGCGTCTGCCGCGACGTGGCCGTTACTTTTTTGACCCCAGCGGATGTCGAACTCTACCTCACTCAGGAATTCCCGCAGCATCGATTCCCACTGGAATTTGCCTCGCTCATCCATGGCAAAACGGAAGGCAGCCCGCTCTTCATGGTGGATTTGATCCGATACCTGCGCAACCGGGGGGTGATCGCCCAAGACGAGCAAGGACGCTGGTCGTTGGCGGAGTCGGTTCCGAAGATCGAGCACGAATTACCCGAATCCGTCCGCAGCATGATTCAGCGGAAGATCGAGCAGCTCAGCGATGCCCAACGCAGGCTGCTCACGGTCGCCAGCGTGCAGGGGCAAGAGTTCGATTCAGTGGTTGTGGCACGAGCCCAGAAGATCGATGCTGCCGAGGTCGAGGAACAACTTGAAGTCCTGGAACGCGTTCATCTTTTCGTCCGCAAGATCGGGGAGCACGAATTTCCCAACTCGCAATTGACGCTACGCTGTGTCTTTGTACACGCTCTCTATCAAAACGCATTGTATGCCACGCTCGCGCCAGCACGCAGAACCTCTCTGAGCGCGGCGGTGGCGGGAACCTTGCAATCTCTCTACGGCGAGCGCAGCGGAGAGATCGCTTCCACACTTGCATTTCTCTTCGAGGGAGCGCGGGATTTCGTACGTGCCGCAGACTACTTTATGGTGGCTTCACAGAACTCTGCCCGCGTGTTCGCCAATCACGAAGCGATCTCTCTTTCGCGCCGGGCCATCGCGAATGCGGAGAAGCTTCGCGGCGCAGAGCGATTGTCCCGAGTACTGGTGGCAGCTCTCCATCTCGCCCGACTCCACCTGACGCTCTCCCAATTTGATGAAGCGATCGAGGATTTCGCATTGGCCGAAAAAACGGCCCTCGAATTAGGAGATAAGGAGGCGCAGATCGATGCCATCCGCGGGACTGCGATGTCGCTTTTCTATATTCATCGCATGGCGGAAATGCGGCAGCAGGCCAATCGTGCACTGGACATCGCCCGAGCTGCAGGGTCAAAGGCGGGCGTAGCTGCTGCGGAATCGGTCTTGGCCTGTGATCGGCTGTGCACCGGTGATCTTGGCGCGGCCGAACTGTATTATCAACGAGCGATCCCCGTCATGCAGGAAAAAGGCGTGCAGTTGGGTGTAGTCGATGCTCTCAGCTACCTGGGTGCTCTTCACACCTGGCGCCTGGACTATACGGAAGCCGAGCGCGTCACCGGCTCGGCCCTGGAAAAAGCGCGGGAAATCGGCGCCACCTTCCACATTGTTGCAAATCTATTCTTTCGGGGAATGGCTCTGGGCAATCAGGGACGTCTGTCGGATGCATTGAGGACGCTGGAAGAAGCCCGCAGGCTCGCTGAGTTGAACGGCGAGCGTTACTGGCTTCCGCGCATTCCCAATACGCTGGGTTGGATCTACCGCGAAATGCAGGACCTGGAGACTGCCCTTCAGCTCGATACCGAGAATGTTCGTCTGGCCGAAGAGATGGGCATGGTCGAGGGGCGCGCCAACGCCCACGTAAACCTGGGACACGACTATCTCGCACTCGGCGAGCCCGGCCGGGCTATCGAACACCTCCAGCAAGCCGAGCAACTGTTCCAACAGGATGTCTGGTTCCGCTGGCGCTATGCCATCCGGATGCAGGCAGAGATGACCAATTACTGGATCCATCGAGGGGATTTGAAGATGGCGACTATGCACGCCGCCGCCTGTCTCCAGGCCGCAAAGATGCCTCGCGCCCGCAAGTACCTGGCCTGGGGACACAAGCTTCTGGGCGACATCGCCGTGCTCGAAGAACGTATGGATGAGTCCCGTCGCGAGTATCAAACTGCACTGGACATGCTGGCACGAAACCCGTGCCCAATGATCGAGTGGCAAATTTTGAAGGCTTCCGCGAAAGCCGCTCGGCACGCCAAGAGTGACTCAACCGGCGAGGAACTACTCGGGCGGGCGCGTGCTGTCATCCAATCACTCGCTGAGTCGATTCGCGATGACCGGTTACGTCGAAAATTCCTGGGCTCAAAGCCGTTCCTGGAGCTTTGACAATTTCATCCAGGGACATTGTTCAGAGGCCAGGAAGCTCGCGCCGCCTCTGTCCTGCAGGCGGTGACGGCCAATACCACCAGCGGGTTCTCACAGTGCCCTATCGTGTGGGAAGCTGAAGTTTCTGAGCGAGTAGTCGGCAAACCTGACCTTACCGGATTATGGAAGGGTTGCCCGTTATTCGGGGAGAATCGTGAGAGGCAACCACGCATTGCTCACCGAGACAGCAAGGCTACTTCAAATGTTTGTCGAACCATTCGAGCCGGGCCGTCCCTGCATTTCCGTTCACCACCGCGTGCTCGAACTCGACCACATAGCCGTGCGACGCAAAGAGTTGCACTGAAGACTACCTACGGCCGGGATCTGTCGGATATCAATGCTCATTCCTTCACGGTGGTCCAGTTTGTCACCAGCGTGAGTGGCGACGAGTGATCCGCAGGCAGCGAATTGATAAGGAACCGTCCGTTAGGGGCAACGTCATACTGAAACATATCGAAATTAGGAGCGACGATACGAGTTTGAAAAACCTCCCGCGGCGCGCTCACGGTAGCGGTTGTTGGATCGAAGTTCACGACCATGAGTTTTCGGTCGGGCTGAACATAGAAAATCTGCCTGCCGTCACGGCTCCAGCGAGGTTGGGAGTCGCCTTCGGAAATCTGGATTCGCGCACCTGGGTCGGGAAAGGGCTGGACGGAAATCCCAGTGTAGGCGATCCACTTTCCGTCCGGAGAGAACTGCGCCTCTGCCCCCCTTGTGGCGAATGGGATGACTTGGCGGTCCTTAGCGGAATAAATCGCCAAAGAAGGATATCCCTTGTCGAACTGCATGAATACCAGGTGACCATCTTGTGACCAGTCACAAGGAACCACTCGGTTCCCTGTCACCAAAACCCTTGAAGGGGCCGAGCCGTCCGCTGGGATTTCCATCATGGGAACGCCAACGCCATGCAGGGCTCCATAAGTAATGCGTTTCCCGTCGCGTGTCCAAGTGGGGACTTCGTCGTCGCCGCCGTCAGTCAGCCGAGTGCTGACGCCACGCTTCAGGTCATAGACGCGAATGAAGTGTTTGCCATTGTGTCCGTCGTCAGAAGAAACAGCCAGCGACTGGCCGTCAGGGGATATGGCTGGATTCTGGTAGCCTACGCCGGCAATTTGAGCGACTTCCTTGCCTGTGGGTTCGAACCAAGCAAGCTGGGAAGGCGAGTCTGTGGCGGACTGAAAGACAAGCACACCGTTCCACGAGGAGGAGAATCCTGACTCTGAGAACCCGGGATGTTGTTCTAATTCCTCAGCAGCGATAGGCACGGCAGGCCCCGTGATCTCAAGCCGGTTCGGATCGAAAGGCTGGGCCATGAGGCTACGGTCGCGGACATAGAGTAAGTGGTCGGAGGCGAAGACGACGTTTCCTCTTAGTTCCGAGGAAATTAGTTTGGGCGGCGCCGAGTCGAGCGAACCAACATAAATGCGGAGGGTATTCCGGGCCCGAAGTCGGCTTCTGGGACATCTGGCCGTGTTAGGAAAAAGAAACGCCTTCTGAACAGTAACCCAGCCCGTTCGGTGAGGCACTTCTAGATTGGAGCAAAGAGGTGTGATCGGCCGCCAGTAAGAAAGGTTTGAGAATCGGCGACTTTCGCACCGACGTTTGCGTCACGCACGCAGTGACTTGTCTGCCTGGCTGACGCCTTCCGCATTCGCGTCGATCCCACTTTTTCGGAAAAAATTGGCCAAAAACCAAAAAAATCTTTTGCTGCGAAAGTGCGCAAGTGGCAGCCTGCCGGTCACAGACGTCCGACCTTCACAAATGAGACCCCCTACCCCTAAAGCCAAGACTCGACGTGGTATGTCATTCGCACTTTCTGGAAACAGGGCCCCACCGAGAGTTAGCCCACCTCTCGCACGCAAACGAAACACACCGGGATCGCACTTGAAATTGCGACGTCCGTTCGCACTTCCCACAATCCCGTTTCCGGATGGCCAACGATCAGAATTCGTATCGCAACGCGAATTGGGGCCGGTGGCAGTGGCCACGGATGCTAATGGAAACAAGGGTGAGACGAAGAGCATGATAAAGAGCATGGTCAATCTCTTCGCACCAGAAGGAGAGTGGTTGATCGTGGCAACCGGCGAAAGGTTCCGTGGACTCGATGAGATCAGGCAACTGGCGACACGCTCCTCTGGTGCGCGGGACACCACAAACTTGAATTGTGCCGACAGAGGATGGTCAATCGCTGTTCAATTCTGCTCAAAATCGCAGAAAATGAAGCTACGCTGCCGCTGACTTCTGCATGGCGGCTCTCGCTGTCCTGCGCGGCGAAACAGAACTGGCCACAAAACTAGCCCGGCTCACTGCGATTAGTAACGGGAAGCTTACGACAGGGCTTCTCCCTGACAGGCACCGAAGGAACGCGCTTCGAGAGATAATCCTTTCGGCCTACCGACGGCAGCTACAGCCCGTGGCCGACAATTGTGCCCTGGATAAAGCCCGATCGGGTAGCACTTGCCGCCGCTCATCGCGTCGATGAAGTCAAAGCGATAAACAAAGTAGAAGCCGTCCACGTCTATGCGAAGCAGGCAGGCGATTTAATTCCAGTTCTGCTCACACAAGGACAACGTGTAATTGACTATTAGGCAGCGTCAAAACCCTTATTATAGTAGCGTGTTGTGCACTGGTCTTCTTCGCTCCTGAGCACTGTGTTTGTGAAAGGATGCTTCCTTGAGTTTGGTTTTGAACTTTTCGCCCATCCGATTCGATGACTCCGAGATCGAAGTTGGACAGTTGCCCTACGGCGACGATGGTGAGGAAGTTCTAAAGCAACTTCGGGAAGAACACAACGCTACCCACGTTTTCCGCCGTGAAGGGACGGACAGCATTCTGGCAGTCCCGGTGGCTTCCGACGCATTCCTTCTCGGGGAACCCAAGACAGTTCGGCTAAAGGCACACCTCGGATTGGCTTCGGCGCTAGTTCGAAACGCGCTGCTCACGTATCTCGCTGGAATGAGGCGAGTCGTATTGAGCTACGATCCACTCAAGTTCATTGCTCGTCACGACCTCCTTCGCATGAACCCTCCGCAGGGGATCGCGCCTCCCGACTGGCTCGCTGTTCGACTTCTATACGAAGTAGCAGTCCGTCCGATTTATTTTTTCAAGCAGGACCCGTTCGTCGCCGCCGTCTTGGACGTGCGTACAACCCGGCTCATCGAACGGTCGGCCTGGGAACTGATGCAGGACAGTTTTTCCCTTGAAGGATTTTACGTGGGCAGGCGTGTACCGAGCAGTGACCCTCGAATAGCGCCGCACTTGGAGCTTCTTGGGTGCGTCAAATCGACACAAGGTTCACGGCTCCACCTAACGGACTGTCGAGAAGACATCGAAACTGTCGAAGCGAGCAAAGCGTGGCTGGAGAAACGCGCTTTTGCTTCGTGTCTTTCCCATGTGTTCGGAGGACATGCACCGGAAATAGCTGAAGCCCTCGAACGCGAGCGAGCCGCCTTGAGGCACGGTCCCATGCGCCTCGATCGTATTACGAAGACTGTCGACTTCCTGGGAAGAAAACAACATGAGATGGTCCCCGGTGTACCGTTTACGTTCGGCCCGCTTCTCGACAGCGCCAAGGCCTCATTTCCGTATCTCGAATCTGCACCGCGGCCAGTCTATGTTTTTGACCAGACCGGTTCGAAGACGGACACCTGGCATGACAGAGGCTTGACTCAACACGGGCCGTACACGGCTCAAGTATTCACCCCCAACCAGCCGAGAATCTGTGTGGTGTGCCAACAATCGACGAAAGGCCAGGTAGAACAGTTCCTCCACAAGTTCATTCATGGAATAAAACTGCCGCCACCACCGGCACCTCGGGATCGGGGGAGGCTGCCCAACCGGCAAACGAACTACTTCGAAAAAGGCTTCTGCCGGAAATATGCGCTCCAGAATATCCACTATGAGTTCTTTCTCGCGGAGGGAAGTTCCGTCGATTCGTACAGAAAGGCATGTCAAAGAGCGCTGGAAAAGCTTGGTGCAGGACAGAAGTGGGATCTGGCGATTGTTCAGATAGAAGAGCCGTTCCATCGGCTGACAGCCAGGTGCAATCCATATTTTGCCTGCAAAGTAAGTTTTCACACTCACCAGATCCCAGTTCAGGAATTCGAGATTGAGACAACGCGCAGACCCGATAAAGAACTCATTTACGTGCTCAACAATATGGGCCTTGCAACCTACGCCAAGCTAAACGGGATTCCCTGGCTTCTGAAGGCGAATCCCACGATTGCCCACGAGTTGGTTATCGGGCTTGGAAGCGCCAACGTTGGCCAAGGTCGTTTGGGCCAACAGGAAAGGTTCGTCGGCATTACGACCGTGTTCAGCGGAGATGGCAACTACCACCTGTCGAACTTATCGAAGGCGGTATCAATGGATGAATACGAGACCGCATTATTGGGATCACTCCGGGCCGCGATTCTGAAAGTGCGAACCGATATGAATTGGCAGCCGAAGGACCACGTTCGGCTCGTGTTCCACGCAACCTTCAAGCGATTCAGTCGGGAGGAAGTGCAATCGATCAAAGGTCTTCTGAGTGAACTCGGAGACTACGACGTGGAGTATGCGTTTGTCCAACTGAGCGAGCAACATCCCTACATCCTTTTTGATAAGGAGCAGGGCGGTGCTTTTGACTATGAATCCAAGCGCACCAAGGGAATATATGCGCCGGAAAGGGGCCGGTATCTGGAACTTGGGAATCGAGAGGTATTGTTGTCGTTAACTGGCCCAAGGGAAGTCAAACGTCCAGAGGATGGCACCCCCCGTCCGCTGTTCTTGAGTTTGCACCGGGATTCCACTTTCGCCGACATGACCTACCTCACCAGGCAAGTCTTTACGTTCGCTTGTCACTCATGGCGCACGTTTCTGCCGGCATCGATACCTGTGACGATTCAGTATTCGAACCTGATTGCGAATGCGCTCGGCCACCTCTCGCTCATGGATCGGTGGAACCCAGAGGTCATGTTGGGTCGCATCGGAACGACGAGATGGTTTCTGTGAGCACCACATCGGACTTTCTGTTAGCGGATGCCCGCGCTGCACTCCGAAGACGTTTGACAGAGTCTTGCCGGACGGAATTGAGCCGGGCGTTTGCGGCGTGGTTACTGCGCGAGCCCGAAACGGATGCTGAATTTGCTTCGCTGGTTAGCGAGGCGGCTAAGAGGGACGGAGCGCAGCAGGATTTCCAGACGGTGGCGATTCTAGGCTTCGGCGCAGATGCTGGCATTCTTGGTGCAGCACAGATTGAGGTACTCAAGAAAGGTCTCAGGAGACAGGCTGGGCGCGAGGTCGTCATTGACGGATTGCCGGTGGCTTTTTGTTCCGACGCGGTCGGCATTCTTGGCATGGCTCTGGGGACAAAGGCAGTGGCCGAGGAGGACGTCACGGGTCGGGTTGTGAAGTGGGCTTCCAAGTTCCTGAAGGATAGCTATGACACGGAACGCACCGAGGATTGGCAACGCTCTCTCTTCGCCGCCGCCGACCAGCAACTCGGTAGCCCGCTGAATCTATCATTCCCAAAGTCGGCAGCGGCAGCTGATGTTCGAACGGCACTCGTAGCCAGGGGCCTGATCGAGAGCGGCGGCGACAATCAAGCGGCGGAAGATGCTGCACAGACGTTAAGATTGGCAATCCGTGAGCCGCAGAACGAGTTGAATTGCGACAGGGCAGCACTCCGCCTAGCCGCCGTTGAGTCGGTCATAAGGGCAGCAACGCCCTCAAGCGGAGGAGAGAAGGCTGCGCGCGCAGCAAAGCGGAGCAACCCGCTCTCCGATAGAGACCTGCAGATACACAACGTCGTCGGCGGTGAGCGCTTCCGCACTCTTACGAACGCCGAGATTATGAAAGAAGCAAGCGTGAAGAAGCGCCTGCGCCTCGACTTTGGACTGGAGCCGGGCGACGCGGCCAAACGCTGCCTTGATCGGATCAGACACGCGAAGGCATATCCGCTGTCGCGCGAGATCGCAAAAAAACGGTCAACCCGTAAATAGACAACGGGCAAAAACGGTCAACGTTACCAGCGTCGATCCTATATTTCCAATTACTTACGATTCTCCAAACGGTCAACCCAGCCTTGCCCGATTCGTCTGTCAACACCTAAAAGCGCCTCTCGCTCAACGACATAGCTTACGGGCAAGATTCTGACCGTCGTTCTCACCCTGAACATCGAACATCGGATCGAGCACCGCGACATGGCGATACAGGCAGACGTACACGACAAACGTTGGAGGCGGACCGATGAATAAGAACCATGGCCACTCGGCAATATCGCGGTTGCCCAAACTTTTGACCGAGACCCAGGTCTCTATGATTTTCAACGTCTCCATCAATACCCTTCGATATTGGCGGCATTGTGGTGACGGTCCGAATTACATCAAAATGGGCAAGCTGGTGCGCTATCATGAGGCTGAGCTGGAATCGTACCTCCAGCGTAAAACCTGCGTGTCAAAGGCTCGAGCGATTGCGGAGGAGAACCGTGTCGCTCACTAGACGTAAGAACCGCTGGTACTACTCAATCTACTTGAATGGCCAACGCTATCGGGGACCTTGCAAGACCTCGAAAGAGCAAGAGGCCAAGAGAGTCGAAGCACTGGTACTGGCACAACTACTGGAGGACGGACGCTTGCCGGGCTCGAAGAAAATCCCGACACTTTCCGATTTCTCAAGTCGTTTTTTCTCATGGCTGGCTGCCTTGCCTGCGGACCGGCCGCCGACGGAGCCAACCAGAAAGTATTACCGGACAGGCTGGAAACTTCTGCAGAAGACGAACATGGCGGGCCGGAGACTGGATCACATCACTCAGGACCACATCGCTTCGCTCGTTGTCGGCAGTTCTCCGGCCAATACTAACAATGCTCTGCGCACCCTTCGGCGCATGCTGAAGAAAGCGCACGAGTGGACATTGATCCGCTCGGTGCCAGTCGTGAAGCTTGTCGAAGAACATGGCCGGGAAGAACTGATCGAGCCATGGATGGAGACGAAGCTGTTAGCCGTGACTGAGATTGCGCGCACGCCAACCAGCAAGCACGCTCCGAAATCGGTCAATTACGGTTGGCAGCCGCTTCGCGACGTTCTTTTGCTCATGCTCGATACCGGAATGCGGCCGGCAGAAGTCTTTCGTATGCGGTGGGAGCATGTGAAATGGGAGCGGGAGCTAATTTTCGTACCGCGGAGCAAATCTCGCAAGTCGAAGCGCTTCGTGGGAATCACGGAGCGCGTCAGGGCGGCATTGCTGGCGCGTAAAACCGACGCGAACGAGGGCTGGGTATTTCCATCTGCTCGTGCCGAGTCGGGACATTTGGAAACTGTGCAGAAGCAATTCGAACGGGCCAAACAAATTGCTGGTCTGCCTGAACCAGTCGTGTTGTACTGTGCTCGTCATCGCTTCTCTACCGATGCGATGGAGGGCACGGGCAATCTGATGGCGGTCATGGATGCGATGGGGCACGAGAAAATCGATACCACGCGACTCTATAACCATCCAGGCACCAAGCAGATCCGCGACGCGATTGAGAGAAGGAATCAGTTGGTGCAGTAGGAAAGTCACATTTTTAGTCACACCGTTTTAGGCGACTGTGTTACGGGATGGCGCAAGTGATTGATAGCAGAAAAGTTGATTTGGTAGCGCTACCGGGAATCGAACCCGGGTTTGAAGATTGAGAATCTTCCGTCCTAACCCCTAGACGATAGCGCCATCCGGAGAGCTTCGATTATAACAAAGCTGTAACCCGCCGATTTCTTCCACAAAAACAGGTTTCCACAGCCCGCAAAGGGTTACAATGAGAGCACTCAAGCAATTTCCATGTCCTCCTAACGTTGTGGGGCAAAGTGTAGGTTGACCAAACAATTCAACACATTCCTAGAATTTACAGAATCTAAGGAGTATCCAAATTATGGCAAGGTCGAAGTCTATCTCAGGCAGCAAGACGAGTCGTGCAAACAGCAATATCGAGCAAACCGGTGATGGCATTGCAGCCAATCTTCCGGATGTGAAAGCAGTCGCGGAAACACCGGCACAAGCCCCACCAGCAGCAAAAGCAACTCGGGAAGTCAAGCCCGCCCCGGAAGGCAAGACTCCGACAGAGGCGAAAGTTGCGGCGGAACCGAAAGCTGCATTAGAAGGCCGGAAGTTCGAAGTCATGAAGACCGAGTCTCGGAAAAATGTGGTACCGATTAATCTGGAAGATGAGATCAGGCGTCGCGCCTACGAGCTCTACCTGCAGCGCGGCTCTGGCTCTGGAAGCGAGGCCGAGGACTGGCTGACCGCGGAGCGTGAAATCCGGCAGCGTTACCATCAGCAGAGCGCATAGTCGCGTCCACGGTACCGATCCAAGATATAAAGAGCAGCGATATAAAGAGCGGCGATACAAAGAGCGGCGGCCGCAGCTCGGCTGCCGCCATTCGACTCTAGCAGCGATGCGCGGGTCTGTACGCGCATCTATCATCAGTCCAGCTGGTAACTACCTACTAAGTTCGCCCTTTGGGTAGCTATTCGCGGTTGCCTCGCGGGTGTATTTCTGGAAAAATAGGGCGGGGTTCCCCCTCATGGCGGAAATAGGTAGCTTCGCACTGCTTCTCGCTTTGGCGTTGAGCGTTTACTCGTTTCTGGCCGGGCTGATCGCGCTCGTCTTTCAAGCTAACGCCTCTCAGGCTCAGAGCCCTCAGCTAGCCTTGAAGCCGGCGGGACAGGCAACTAGCCGCTCCGCAACTAGCAACCCCACCCTTTCAGCTTCCTACGATAGTTCATTGGCCGCAATGCTTCGCCAAGGTTCAGAGCGGATTGGCGAAACCGCTCGCCGCGCCGGAATTGCCACCTTCGGCGCCGTTCTTCTTGCTTCGATCATCCTCGTCATCTGCGCTTTTCACGACGATTTCTCCATCGCCTACATCTTCCATCACAGCAACCGCGACCTGCCCGGACCTTATAAGTTCGCCGTGCTGTGGTCCGGTCAGGAAGGTTCGCTGCTGTTTTGGTCACTGCTACTCGCCGCTTATGGGTTCGTACTGCGTCTGCGCTACAAGACCGATCCGCGGCTCTTCGCCTACGCTTCGGTAATTCTGGCGGGCGTGCAGATCTTCTTTCTTCTGCTGCTGAATTTCGCCGCGCACCCTTTCGCGATCATGCAAGGGACAATTCCAGCCGATGGGAACGGGCTGAATCCGCTGTTGCAGTATCCCGAGATGGTGATCCATCCACCCATGCTGTATCTGGGCTACGTTGGATTCACCGTGCCCTTCGCCTTCGCCTTGGGTGCGCTGATCATGAAGTATCCCGGCGAGAAGTGGATCCAAATCACGCGCCGCTGGACCATGGTCACCTGGGCCTTCCTCACTTGCGGAGTTTTTCTGGGAGCGCACTGGGCCTACTCTGTGCTCGGCTGGGGTGGCTACTGGGGTTGGGACCCCGTCGAGAACGCCTCGCTCATGCCCTGGCTCGCCGGCACTGCATTCCTGCACTCCGTGATGATGCAGGAAAAACGCGGCATGCTGAAGATGTGGAACATGTGGCTGGTCTTTGCCACATTCTGGCTGGCTATCCTGGGAACATTCCTCACTCGCAGCGGAATCATCAGTTCCGTTCACGCCTTCGCGCAATCGTCGATCGGCGACTGGTTCGCGTGGTTCCTCGCGATCACGCTGATCACGTTCCTCATTTTCTTTTTCAAGAACAAATCGCACTTGCGCAGCGAGCATAAGCTCGAATCACTCGTCTCGCGCGAATCCAGCTTCCTGTTCAACAATCTGCTTTTCGTTCTGCTCACTTTCACCGTCTTGTGGGGGACCTGGTTCCCGAAGATTTCCGAACTCGTGCAAGGCAACAAGGTGACGGTGGGAGCGCCGTTTTACAACCGCGTCGCCGTCCCTGTAGCTTTGCTGCTTCTGATCCTCACGGCGGTTGGACCTCTGTTGGCCTGGCGCAAAACATCGATTGAGAGCCTTAAGCGCAACTTCATGTGGCCGACTATCGGCGCAATTGCGGTCGCCATCTTCCTGATGGTCACGCCGCAAGGCTGGGGATCAGCGTTTGGTCTGAAGCCATGGAGAGATATCTCGTACTTCTATTCGCTAATGGCGATTGCGCTTTCGGTGCTCGTGACTCTCACCGTGGCCAGCGAGTTCTACCGCGGCGGTCGCGTTATCGCCAAGCACACGGGCCAGGGCATGTTCGCTTCGATGGTGCAATTGACCCATCGCAACACGCGCCGCTATGGCGGATACATCGTGCATTTCGGCGTAGTCGTAGTGATTATCGGTTTTGCGGGAGCCGCCTTCAATCAGGACAAAGAGCAGGAGATGGGATACGGCGACAAGATGACGCTCGGTCCCTACACTCTGATCTGCCGCTCCTACACCGACGACGACGGTCCGAACTACGCCAGCGAATGGGCGCTCCTCGATGTTTACAAAGGCGGCAAGCAGATCGGCACGATGACTCCGGTTCGCCGCTTTTACAAGGCGAGCCAGCAAACCTCAACCATGCCCGACATCCGCTCGACGCTCAACGAAGATCTCTACCTGGTGTTTGAGGGAATAAATCCGGATAACGGGCATCCGATTTTGAAAGCACATCTGAATGCGCTGGTGATGTGGATCTGGATGGGTGTGTGGATCATGCTCGGCGGCACAATTCTTGCACTGGTTCCGAACGCGCCTGTGCCCGCGCGTGTTCCTGCGCCTGCGCGCCTCGAGCGCGCGCATCCCGCACCGGTGGCAACGGGAGACTAACGAGGGAAAAAAATGTGGGGACAGCCGCCCTCGGCTATCCGCCGGGCGTAGCCCGGTAGCTTTCGATGACAGAGTCGGTGAAGATGGCAGCAAATAGTTCGAATTCGAAGCAGGCCAACACACGCCGCAAAGCAACTCAGACCTTTCTTCTTTGCGCGGCTATGCTCGCTCTGCTCGGCACCTCCGACCCCGCCACGCGCTTCTCCGAAATCGGCCACCGGATGATGTGCATCTGCGGGTGCAACCAGATTCTTCTGGAGTGCAATCACGTTGGCTGCCCTGCCTCGGACGGCATGCGGAACGAACTCACGGCTGCGCTCAATCGCGGAGACAGCGACGGCCTGGTGGAACAGAGCTTCGTGCAAAAATACGGACCGACCGTTCTAGCCGCGCCTACCACGAAGGGCTTCGACCGCGCTGCCTACATCATGCCCGTCGCCGCGCTCATTTTCGGATTTGGCTTGATCGTGCTCGTCATTCGCTCGTGGAAAAATCGTCCGGCACCCGCCCTCGCCGATGGTCTTATTTCTGTCCGCGGCGCAGAACTCGAACAGTTCCGCGACCAGGCTCGCAAGGAGACCGACTTATGACCTGGCTTCTCGTCTGTCTGACGCTCGCCGTCGCATCTCTCTTCTACGTTTTCTATTTGCCGGGAAAACTTTTTCTCGGTCCGGAGAAGACCCGCGCCGCCTATCTGCGCGAACGCAAGGAAGCCGTCTACGAAAATCTCCGCGATCTCAACTTCGAGTACAAAGCCGGCAAGGTGCCCGACGCCGACTACGCTTCACTGAAATCTTCCTTGCAGGATGAGGCCGCCACGCTCCTGGCCGAGATCGCCCGCCTGGAATCAGGAGTCGCATCCGCCCCCAAGAGACCAAAATCGTGAAATCAAAACACACTTTCGTCCGTCCCCTGCGTTCCCCTGTGCCCGCTGTGGTTAAGGGGTTTTCGCTAGTCAGGGCAGCAATGCTCGCCCTGGCCCTGATCGCGCTCTCTTCGTTCACCACCGCTCAGACCCTCACCGGCACTGTGAAGAACTCTACTACCGGCACGCCCGCTGCGGGCGATGAGGTAGTCCTGCTCAAGCTGGCGCAAGGCATGGAAGAAGCGGGTCGCACCAAGACCGACGCCAAAGGCCAATTCACTTTCAAGCTCGACGACGCGCAGGCTCCGCATCTGGTGCGCGTGATTCACCAGGAGGTCACTTACCATCGCATGGCGCCTCCCGGAACCACCTCGGTGGAACTCGAAGTTTACGACGTGGGGAAGAAAATAGACGGCATTATGGTTATTGCCGACATTATGCGCATCCAGGCTGCGCAGGGCCAGATTGAAGTGATCCGCGAGTTTGGAGTGCAGAATACTTCCAAGCCGCCGCGCACCCAGATGAATGAGCGCAACCTTGAGTTCTACATTCCCGATGGAGCGCAGATCATCTCAGATTCCGGTACCGCCACCACTGAGAATGGAAACCCGGTAAAATCCGCGCCCGTGCCCGAGGGAGAGAAGAATCGGTACTCCTTCATCTTTCCGCTGCGCCCGGGTCTCACGCGTTTTGAAGTCGCCTACCAGCTTCCCTATTCCGGGAGCGCCAACCTTGATCCCAAATCGCTGTATCCCTTGGAGCACTTCGTGGTCATGACTCCCAAGGCGATGCAGTTCACGGCGGCCGCGGCTTCTGCGGGCTTCAAGCTGATCAACTATCCGAACGAGCCCAATGCGGCCGTGCAAGTCGCCTCCAATACCACACCGGGCCAGAATCTCGCCTTCAAAGTTTCGGGCCAGGGCACGCTCGAAGCGCAGGAGAGCGGCGGCCAGGGATCGAACGAAGGCGGCCAATCGGCTGGAAGTTCGTCCGGTGGCGGAGCTCAGGCGAATAATCGGCCTGGCGGAGGACTCGGACCACCCATCGACGCTCCCGATCCTCTGCAGAAATATCGTTGGTGGATTCTGGGAGGGTTCGCCGCGCTGTTGGTAGTTGGCGGCGTTTACGTGGCCTCGCGGCAACAGTCCGCAGCGCGCGCGCTGGCGCGGCAGAAGACTGATTCTTCTGTGTCGTCTGCCATGCAGGAAGAAGACGATTACGCACCCGCCGAAATTCTCTCGACGCCATCCGTTCGATCAGCAGCGCGTCCAAGTTCCATGCTGATGGAAGGAATCAAAGAGGAACTCTTTCAACTTGAAGTAGAGCGCAAGCAAGGACAAATCTCGCAGGCGGATTATGAGAAAGCAAAGTCCGCTCTCGATCAGACGCTGGAGCGCGCGCTCAGGCGCGACGCGCAAAGGGCTTGATGAGGCGAGTCAACTGCCCGCTCCAAAGATAATCCCATTCAGCACCGCCATCGCGCACCGGTTGGCGCCGAACCAGTAAGGGATTTCGCGATAATCCTCAACCGCGAACACCGCTAAATCAGCATCCTTTCCCGCTTCAATCGAACCCTTACGGTCCGAGAGTCGCAGCGCCCACGCTCCATTGATCGTAGAGGCCGCAATCGCCTCCGCTGGCGACATCTTCATATGCGTAGATGCCAGCGACATCGCCATCGGCATACTCAGCGTTGGTGAAGTGCCGGGGTTGTAGTCCGTGGCCAGCGCCACCGGCACGCCCGCGGCGATCAACTTGCGCGCGTCCGGATATTCTTTCAGCCCGAGAAAATAATTCGCCCCTGGGACAAATGTCGCGACGGTATCGTGTTTGGCCAACTGCACGATGTCGTCGTCGCTCACGTAATCCATGTGATCGAATGATGCTGGGTTGAAGCGCAGAAACTGTGATAACTGCGTTTCCGTAAGCTGGCCCATGTGCCCCCGCACCCTGAGACCATGCTGCTGAGCCGCGGCAAATATCTGCGCTGTCTCTTCCGCAGTAAATGCACCTCGGTCACAGAAGACATCGACGAACTGCGCGAGCTTTCGCTTCGCCCCTCGCGGAATCATCTCCTTACAAACTAGCTCAACATACTCTTGCGGGCGATCCTGAAATTCTTGCGGAACGAGGTGCGCGCCCAGCAGAGTAGAGACCACCGTTCCCGGCCAACAAGAGGCGGCTTCGCGGATCGCCTCCAGAGATTTCAGTTCCGACTCGACTGTCAGTCCGTATCCAGACTTGGCCTCAACCGTCGTCGTGCCGTGGCCCGCCATATCACGCAACACCGTCGATACTTTCTCGGCTAGAGCCCACTTTCCCGCGTTGCGAACGCCCTCGAGGCTTGATCGTATGCCCCCACCGGCTGCGCCGATCTCTGCGTAAGAAGCACCCTCGATCCGCTTCTCAAAATCCACCAGCCGCGGACTGACGAAGACTGGGTGCGTGTGCGAGTCAACGAATCCGGGGAGAACGACTTTGCCCGTGCAGTCGATCTCGGTGACTTTCTTGCGGTTTTTCTTCAGCCAAGGATCGCGCAGCGCGTCTTTGGTTGTGCCGACGGAAACAATTTTGCCACCAAGGCACAAGACAGCGCCGTTTTCGATGATGCCGAGTTCTTTGAGGTCGGCGCCGCGGCGCGGGCCAGGCTCCCTTGTAGAAGACTGAAGCGTGAGAAGCTGTCCAATGTTGACCAAGAACAGTGCGAGTTGGATTTTCTGATCCTGTTTTTTCGAGGAAGCCACGTTAAGGCAGTTTAACAGCCGACACCACTCGGCTTCAGGTATTATCGTTCTATGGAACGGTACACTCCCGAGCGCAAGGCGGAATTCCTGCTAAACAACGCCGTCGACGACGCCGACTACCGCAAGGCTCGAGAAGAGGTGCGGAAACTGGGCCTCGATCCGGATTCGATTCCACATCTGCGACCTCAGTAATATGGATCAGTTTTTTCTCGACGGCCAGTCAAATGGGAGACGGCGCTGGGGCGGTTGCACGCCGAAAAGCCAATAAGCTGTCATGTAGAAGAGAAACTGCTCTAGCAGCAGAGCGGGTACCAAGAACAACCATCCAAACGAACCCATAACCATGACGACAACAACGACGTTTATCACAACCCAACCACAGACGAACAGCACAAACCGGACGGATCGAAATTCCTTTCTGTAGTCCTCCCTGGCTCCGGCAACAAAGCCAAGGGATACCAGGCTCAGGAATATCCACAAAGGGCTGATGTGTCGAATTTCCGCGATAGCAAACGCCCCCAGGCCAACTGCGCAAACGAGGAGTGCCGAACCGACCAAGTAACACAAGTCGCGCATTTTTCTTGAGAAACTCAATCGTTACGTCCCTCGGGCCGAGAGGGCTCGCACCGTAGGTCTACTACTCCATCGGCACCTTCACGCCCGTCTTCTTCGCAAACTCCTTCGCCTCGTCGTACCCAGCATCCACGTGCCGGATCACGCCCATCCCTGGATCGGTCGTGAGCACGCGCTCGATGCGCTTCGCCATCTGCTCAGTTCCATCGGCAACCGTAACCTGGCCGGCGTGCAGCGAGTAGCCGATGCCGACGCCTCCGCCGTTGTGAATTGATACCCACGACGCACCCGCTGCCGTGTTCAGAAGCGCATTCAGCAGCGGCCAGTCAGCGACCGCATCGCTGCCGTCTTTCATGCTCTCCGTCTCGCGAAATGGAGACGCCACTGAGCCGCAATCAAGATGGTCCCGTCCAATTACGATCGGGGCTTTGATCTTTCCTTTTTTCACCAGATCGTTGATGGCCAGGCCAAACTGCGCGCGCTCGCCGTATCCCAGCCAGCAGATGCGCGCCGGCAATCCCTGAAACTTGATGCGCTTGCGCGCCAGTTCAATCCAACGGCGCAGGATGCGGTTGTCGGGAAACAGCTCTAGGACCAGATCGTCGGTCACGTGAATGTCCGATGCCTCGCCTGACAACGCGACCCAGCGGAATGGCCCGCGACCCTCGCAAAACAGCGGACGAATATACTCAGGCACAAAGCCGGGAAAATCGTAAGCGTTCTTGACGCCGCGCTGAAAGGCAAATGTGCGGATATTATTTCCGTAGTCGAACGTGACGGAGCCCATCTTCTGCAGCCGCAGCATGCCTTCCACATGCGCCGCCATCGCATCGAGCGACTTCTCCTGATACGCCTTGGGGTCGCTCCTCCGGAGTTCGATTGACTCCGCGAAAGTCATCCCGTTCGGCACATACCCATTCAGTGGATCGTGGGCCGAAGTCTGATCGGTGAGAATGTCAGGCACCACGCCGCGCGCAGCTAGTTCTGGAATCACGTCCGCACAATTGCCCACCAGCCCGACCGAGACATTTTCTTTTTTTCGTACGGCATTCTTTAAAATGCGCAGCGCTTCGTCCAGCGTTGTCACCATGAAGTCGCAGTAACCAGTCTTCAGCCGTTTCTTGATGCGCTCCGGGTCAACATCGATCCCCAGGAAAGCCGCGCCCGTCATGGTTGCCGCGAGAGGCTGAGCTCCGCCCATCCCGCCCATTCCGCCGGAGACAATTAGCTTGCCCGCGAGATCGCCACCGAAATGTTTCTCGCCCGCCGCCGAAAACGTTTCAAACGTGCCCTGCACAATTCCCTGCGAACCGATATAAATCCACGAACCCGCAGTCATCTGGCCGTACATCATCAGCCCGGCGCGTTCGAGTTCGTTGAACTTCTCCCAGTTCGACCAGTGACCTACCAGATTCGAATTCGCGATCAGCACTCGTGGCGCATGATCATGCGTCTTGAACACTCCCACGGGCTTGCCCGACTGCACGAGCAGAGTTTCGTCGTTCTCGAGATGCTTCAGCGTTGCAACGATGGCGTGGTATGCCTCCCAACTCCGCGCCGCGCGCCCAGTTCCGCCGTATACAACAAGGTCCTGGGGACGCTCGGCGACTTCGGCGTCGAGATTATTCATCAGCATGCGCATGGCCGCTTCCTGCTGCCAGCCTTTGCAGGTGATGGAGTTGCCGCGCGGCGCGCGAACGGAGGCGCGCGCCTGAATCTCAGTTTCGACGGGCATGTATAGATGGTAATCGCGGACGCGAAAGCATTCAAATTCAGGATCTCGAATTGAGGATCGCAGCCTGCCTTGTGACTCGCGCACCTGCGACGATCGTCGCCTTTCACCGCCCTGGGTGCACTACCGCCGCCACAAGCCAGCCACAAGAAAGATCACCAGCGCCATTAGGCTGCACACAGTGCGCACTGCATGCAATCTAGCCCACCGCACCAGAAGCTGCCGAGCTGTCTCCGAGCTTTTATTTAGCGAGGGATCCAGCAGCTTCTTATTCGTCGGCAAGATGACAATCAGGGTAAACGGAACCACAGACCCAATAAGGATCGCACCGACCAGCCAAGCCAACTCCCCAGTCATCCACCAACTGCTCAACGCGCTGAGGCTGGCAACGATCGCCAGCGGTGCCTGCATTCGGGTGGCCCGGCGGTAGCTCGGGCCGAACTCGGTCGCGGCCAAAGCAGTGCCGCATTCCATGCGCGCAGGATGTTCCGCCAGATTGATGTAGAGAGCCGCTCCAGAGAAGAGGGCTGTGCTGAACAAAGCCACGAACTCGAAAGGGAGGTTCACGGCAAGCATGATAACGCGGCGGGACCACACGGGCTGGGAGGACCCGGAGACTCACAGCTGACGATTACGACAACCCTTCGAAGGACCGGCTTCTACCAACTGCTATATGCCGTGCCATCGGTGGCCATAGCGCTCGATGCCGAGTGCACGTCGCTGATGCCGGGATCCTGTTGGTCTACGGTCAGAAGTACATCTTCCTGTACCACTTCCCAGTTTGCTTCGTTGGTCATCGGATCCTTGGGAATGATCTTGATGTAGCCGGCCTGTACCAGGTCATCGAGCGACTGCGGCGCTTTTTGCTTATCGAGTGTGTACTGCGAAATCAACGAGCGCAGCGTGAACAAATCCTGACGCATCACGGCTTCCCGCGATTTCACTAGCGACTGGGTGTAAATCGGCAGCGCAATCGCCATTAGGATGCCCATGATGACGATCACAATCATCATTTCGAGCAACGTGAACCCGGCGCTGCGTTTCGCTTTGAACCTTCTTGCCATTACCAGTCCTTATACTTCGTGCCGTCCAAACCGGTGCCCGTTGATTTGGTATAGACGTCGAACACGCTCTGTCCACCCCAAGAATCGGAATCAGGATCGTCCTGCATCGACCGCAAGCCCCACTCTGTAGTGCCTGTCATGGGATCGGTCGGAATCTTACGCAGGAAGCGAACCTTCTTTCCCTGCACATCCTCACCTTTTACCAAGGTCTCGAGGTCAGGGGGATAATTCTGGCTGTCCGCCTTGGTCCGGAATGCGCCCCGGTCGGCGGCATCCTTGTAGCGGTCGATTGCGTCACGCATCTCCCACAAATCGATTCGTAGCTGGCGCTCTTTCTCCCGCTGGATGGTGAGCCGTGCCAGCGGCACCGCCATGGTCGTGAGAACTACCAGGATGGCTGAAGCGATGATCAACTCGAGGAGCGTAAAGCCCCGCTCGGGCCTGGCACTCTGCCCACGCTGAAATCTGTGAAGCTTCATCTTAAAATCCCGGATCGAGGACTCCCCGCGACGATCCTATTGCACGGTAACCGATGCCTGCGCACCATTCACCGTAATCGCCTGCAAACCGGGATCTCGCGCTCCGCCCCGAGTGATTGTCAGAGGAGTCTGACCGCTGGCCTTCGCTTGAAAAGTTAATGTGACCACTGTGCCTTGTCCAGAAACTCCTCCCGCGCCCGGCGGACGCGTGGCGGTAATCTGCAACGTTCCGGTCGTCTCATCTTCGCGGTGCACCAGGGCCACGGCCTGGCCGTCCTGCGACAGGAATCCTCCATTGGAAACATTTACTAACTGTAGCTTGGCCGGATCGTAATTCATTTGCACCGGCACGGAATACACATTTTGTGCTCCGGAAATTAACAGGTTCACAACGAAGGTGTTGCCTTTCACCGCCGTGATCTGCCCCGGATCGAAGAGGAAGCTTGCACCCGCGTTTCCGGCCTGGTTCGGGCTCTGACCCGGCGGCTGCGTGGCGGGCGCCGGGTTACCCGGCGTCTGGTTCGCCGGAGGCTGCACTGGACCGCCCGGAGTGGTCGGCGCTTGCGCTGGGGTGGCCAGATGGCCCACACGATGCAGTTCCACCACGTTCGCCGTACCAATGTCGAGCGCCCGCTGGTTCAACTCGCTTACCATGGTGCCGCGAATAATGTGTGGAGTGATGGCGAAGACCGTTTCGTCTTGCGAGTGATCCTGCGTCCGCTGCCCAAAAAGGTATCCCAGGATTGGAATCTGCGCCAAGCCCGGGATGCCGCTCAGCGACCTGGTCCGAGAATCATCCAGGATGCCGCCAATCAGGCTCGATTCCCCATCCTTGAGCCGAATTTCGTGTTCGATTTTTTTCTGCCCGATGATGGGCTGACTGATTCCGCCGATGCTCGACTGGCCGACCACCGATGAGATTTCCATGGTGATCTTCAAAGTAATTTCTCGATCGGAGTGCACGTGCGGAGTGACGTCGATGTTCACGCCGACGTCCAGATATTGAAACTGCGTATTGACCAGAGGATTGATTCCGACGCCGCCAATTCCGGGCTGAAACGATCCGGTCGCGACCGGCACGCGCTCGCCGATCTTCAACGTCGCCTTCTGATTATCGAGGGCGCGAACCTGCGGATTCTGCAGCATCTTCGTATCGGTATCGCCCATCACCGCGGATAAATTTGCGGAGGGAATCGTCACCTGAAAGTCGGTCGCATTCAGGTTGCCCAGAGTGTTCAGGCTTAGTCCTGTGCCGTTCGAGGGGCTAGTGGTAGTGGTTCCATTCGTGGTTGTTGTCGGAGTGGTAGTGTTGATGTTGCTCTGCAAAGTCACCGTTGCACTGGTTGGCGGACTCAATCCCAGAGTGCGCGATTTGTCTTTGCTCACCTGCAATACCGCGATGTCGACGATCACTTCCGGGCGCGCCTTATCAAGATCCTCGACCAGCTTTTCTGCGAGCGCGATCTGGTCGGGCGTACCTCGCACTACCAGTGCATTCTGTGAGAGCAGTTGCTGCACGCGCTGCACGTCCAGCACGGCACGAATCGCGTTCACTACATCCTGCAACTCAGTAGGCTGCGACAAGTTCCCCAGGTAAAAGGTCTTCAGGACGCTCTGCTCCAATTCCTTGCGCTTGGCGGGATTGTCCTGCGCCACAAAAATCGTATTGCTCGTCACCGGGCGCCAGAAGGTCTTCGAAGTCAGCGCCGTAATCTCAAGCGCCTCTTCCAGCGTCACTCCGTTCAACTCGACTTTGATGCGCCGCGACGTGTAGTCAGGATCAAACAGGACGTTGATTCCCGCTAACTGCCCGATCGTCTGATAGATGACCTTCGAATCTTCGGTGAGCTTTACTGTGATCGGGACGTTCGAGATGGGAGCAAGTTCTACCGGACCTCCGGCTTCTCTAATCTTCCGCTCCAGGCTGTTGGGCGGACCTGCGGCCTGAGGCGGCGGATTAGTAGCGTCGTTGATCATCTGCAGCGTGCGCTTCAACTCCTGCTGCGCGATGAAAAGCGACGGATCGATCTGCGCCGCCCTTTGAAATTCAACGACGGCTTCCTGCAGTTTGCCATCCTCGCGCAGTTTCTGGCCCTTGTGGACAATGGTTGCGGCGGCTTTGAAGCGCATCCGCTCAAACGAAGATTTATAACGCAAATCTTTTGGTTTCAGATCATAAGCCTGCTTATAGAGGTCGTACGCGGCCTCATATTTCTCGCGGGCTTCGGCATCCTGCCCTTTCTCGTAGAGACTTTTGGCCTTATCGGCAATAGCAGGCAGAATAATAACCACGACCAGCAGCAGCACTGCCGCGGGTTTCAGACGTCTCATTCGTCAGTCCTCGTCTATAAATCTTCGCCGGACAAGCAGTCGTTCCCCCCTACGGCCAGCGCACCGGGGACCGACTCGACGCAAAATTAGGAGCTTTTGCTGCGATTATAGCATCGCGTATGCAGGCACCCCATGTGATTGCAGTTGCGGCAGTTACACTCTTTAGTCTTAATCCTTAAGGGGACCGCTCTCGGACCCCGGCCCTCAGACCTCGGTTCAAGTCGGATCGATGGCCGACGGCCGAGGTCGGAAGTCCGACGTCGGGAGCCGGAGCCCGATAGCCGAAGCGCGAAAGCCGCTGTTAAGATGAAGCCGAAACCATTCCATGCCTCGCCAGTCCACACACCAGACCAAGCCCAGTCCTGAGAAAGCCCCGCGCCGCGAGCCCACCGCCTCCGGCCAGCGCGATGCTGCCGTTAACAGGATCGCTTCCCATAACTACTTCTTGCTGGAAAAATTTGAGTGTGGAGTAGTTCTTACCGGAACCGAGGCCAAATCGGTTCGCGGCGGCCTTGCCAACCTTAAAGACTCCTACGGCCTGGTCAAAGACGGCGAACTGTGGCTGCTCAACGCCCACATCGGCCCCTACGAGCACGGCAACATTCACAACCACGCCCCGCTGCGCACCCGTAAGCTGCTCATGCACAAAGAAGAAATCCGCAAGCTGATTGGCAAGACCCAGCAAAAGGGACTGACCCTGATCCCCGTCCGCATGTACTTCAAGAACGGCAAGGTAAAAGTTGAACTGGCCTTGGCCAAAGGCAAACAGCTCTGGGATAAACGCGAAACAGAACGGAGACGGACTGCGGACAAAGAAGCTCGGGAAGCAATCCGAAGCCGGAAGAAATAAGGGTTGATGTGGGGACAGCCGCCCTCGGCTGTCCAGCCGGGCAAAGCCCGGCAGTTTGCAGGGACGAGGCTCGCCGCTCAATCGCTATGATGATGGTTTGACGACCAAGTCGCGAATCACGTCGTCAAAGTCGCTTTGTCATTCCGAGGCGGCTTGATCGCCGAGGAACCTGCTGTTTGCCTGCGGCGCCGAATCGCCCGCCCAAGAAATTTGCCGTTGATCCGAAACCAGCAAAGCGGCGTATGATAGTCGGCCAGCACCATCGACCACGACGGCTTCGAAACCCACCGACTCCCCGGACGCGAGAAATTCACGGTACTACCGCGACGGTCGAGAACGTAACGAATCGACCAGTCGGTAGTGGCTCAGTTTGATAAGGAAGTGAGCCAAAGGCGCGATTATTGCGTCGTAAGAACCGCGACGCAACGCGCGGCTCGCCCAGATTCCCTCGACAAGCTCGGGACAGGCTCTTCGCGGCGCAAAGAACGCTTGCTCAGGATGACAATCACCCTGAGCCACTACCAACCAGTCTCACGCAGCCTTCTCCACCGGTACCGAACCCGCGGGCAGCAATACCAAAACCCGCAAGTCCAGCAGCGCATGCGCGATGATCGGAACGAGCAAACTGCCCGTCACCACGAACACACAGCTTAAGGCAAACCCCAGCACCACCGTCGCGGCAGCGGGTTTTACGCCCTGGTAAAGATGCCCGATTCCGAAGATGACCGCCGCTGCCACCAGAGCCCAAGTCAGGCTGAGATGAAAAGGCGCGGTATGAAAATAGCGTAGAAGAAATCCGCGATACAAAACTTCCTCGCAAAAACCCGCTGTGATGCACACCGCCGGCCACCACCACATCCTCTCCTCAACGTTCGAGGGCAGAAGGTAACTCAGGCGCTCTGCCGCTTTGGCTGCTTTCTCTCGGACCTTCGGGCTCCAAATGGCTAGGATTACCGGCAGGACCAGAACTACGGCCATCGCCGCCACCAGCCCCATGACGATTGAACTTCCCTTCGACCCAGACAGCCAGTCAACCTCGCCCGGCATTGCATGGATCGTAAACAACGCACTCCAACCGACCGTCAGGAAAGCAGCCGCCGTGCAGACCCATTCCACTGCGATCACTTTCCCGTAGAAACGGATCCTCTTTCGCGGATTGCTGCTGGCCTTCAGGCGCGGAATCTCGTAGCGATCCCACAGCGGTATCACCGCGGCCAGAACAAATACCAGCGCGCCCTGCGCCCACATACTTCCCCCGAGAAACGCTGTTGCCGGAACTAGCATCTGGCACCTCCTCTTTGCCGCAATTGCGCGTCGCCAGCAAAATGTAAATGATAATTTACATTTGCATTTGGAAGCTTGTCAAGGGTATTCTCTCGCTCTACCCCTATGCGAAGAACCGCCAACGCCAAGCTCGCTCCCCAGCAGGCGCGAAGCCGCGAATCCCTGCGCCGTCTGCTCCAGGCTGCCGCGGAGGTTTTAGAGGAGAAGGGCTTAACGGGAGCCACCATCCCGCGCATCGCTACCAGGGCCGGGTTGTCCCCCGGCGCGGTCTACCGCCGTTTTCGCGACAAAGACGCGCTTCTGCGAACTTTACTTCTGGACATGCTTCAAGAAGTCGACAAGCGCACCGGGGAGATGCTGACGCCGGAATTCGTCAGCCAGCGCTCGATACCCGCATTGGTTCGTAAGGTAGTGGAGGGCACGCTGCGGGGTTACCGCAAGCATGCTGGCCTGATGCGCGCCCTGAATCAGTTTGCCCGTTCACATCCGCGGTCATCGTTCCGCAAACGGATGGACGAGCTCGAGGTCCGCAATTTCCGTCGCGTCGTGGATGCACTGCTCACCAAGCGTTCCGAGATCGTGCATCCCGACCCCGAAACAGCCGTCCCTTTTGCGCTGATGCTCACGGTCTTCGCCCTGCGCGAAATTGTTGTTCTGGGCACACTCTCGTCGACCTGGTCGTCACTCATGCCGAAAGACGACAATCATCTGGCGGATGAACTGACCCGTTCGTTTCTGAGCTATCTCGGAAACGTCAACCAAACCGGAGGGCGGCCGCCATCAAAACCGTTAACCTGAAATCCGACATGCCGCTAGTCCACGAAGCTCTGCAGCGGCTTGACCGCGAAATCCATCTCGCGCGGCAGGAGAAAGCGCCCCTGCTCAAGCTCATCCATGGCTACGGCTCGACCGGCGCGGGCGGCGATATTCGCATCGCTGTACAAAAGCGTTTGCTCGAAATGGTTCAGAGCGGACACATTCGCGGCTGCATCTTCGGCGAGAGCTGGACTAAATCAGACGAGGTGTCGTGGAAGCTTCTGCAATCGCATCCCGAACTCAAGAGCGACTCCGACCTCGGACGCCACAATCTGGGAATCACCATCGTCTTACTCTAGAAACCGAGTTCCCAGTTTTCGGCATATAATGTTGCGACATTGCAGGCTTGATGCGTTTATGGGGAACCCGTTGCGCCTATCGCTCGACACGCGTGATGTAGGACGCGTCACCATCGTGCAATGCAGCGGGAGAATTGTTGCCGGTGGCGAGAGCGAGTCTCTGCGCGCGCATGTAGCCTGGCTATTGCGCGACCGCCGCGCCATCGTCCTGCACCTGGGCGAAGTCGGATTCATTGACAGCAGCGGGCTCGGCACGATTGTCCGCACCCTCACCAGCACCCGACAGTCTCACGGAGACCTGAAACTTTGCAACGTGCCGGAACATGTGCGCAAGGTCTTGGAACTGTCGCACCTGACCAAGCTGTTCGACACGCACGAATCGGAGGAGAACGCCGTCGCCGCCTTCTACCAGCCTCGAGTTCGCGCCGAGTCGCCTGTTTCCAGCGGCCGGAGCGTTCTGTGCATCGACTGCAACGCCGATGTTCTCGCGTACCTGCGCGAACTGCTGCGCCGCGCCGGTTATGACGTTCACACCAGCAGTCACTTGCGCGACGCGATGATCCTGATGCGCGTTACGCGTTTCGATCTCCTGCTGTCGGGCCCCGATGTCTCGGCATCCCCGGCGACGCGGCAGGCCTTCCAGACCGCGTGCGCCAGCCTACCGGTGATCGAACTGGGCAGCGAGTTTTCCACTCAAGACGCAGGCGAAGCAGGCGCCAGATTGCTGGAACAAATCGTAGCCCGGCTCAATCAGAAGCTTTCCTGAGTAGAGCAGCGGGCAGTCTACGAAGCTTGCGTCTCTGGCGGCGCAGTCACCGTAGCGGTAAGTGGTTCTTTCGCGGGCGCTACTACGGACACGGGCGTGAACGACTGCACTCCAATCGGCTCTACCATATTCTGCAGGTAATACGTCACCGCCACTCCCCGCTGCCAAAAACGCGGGATCAGCAGCAATAGCAGCGTCAACTGGCTCACCACAGCGGCTCCAAAAACGCTGGCTGGAGGCACCAACTTCATCCACGCCCAAAGGCCTGCTACCAGCACAATCGCTGCCACAATTGTGGACACAACATAACTTCCCAGCAAACGGCCCAAGCTTCGCCAGGTATGCCGGAAGCCCGCGCCAATTGATCTGCCCACTGCGGGTTGGTCGCTCAGGACTACATCTGTCTGCGCCAGATCAAACCAGATACGCAGCGCCGTCATGATCAGAAAAATTACGAGCAGAGTCGCCATCGAAACGGAGAAGGGCAGCAATTCATTCGTGCTCTCCTCAGCCGCCTTCAACAGCGCGCTGCGAATGCCGAGCAACGCTGCCGCCACAGCGGCCATCACGACTCCCGCCACAATCATCAGCCGAAGAAACCGCCACAAATTCCGCCCGCAGGCGCGGAAAAAATCCTCGCGTGGCAGCCTATAAGTCGAAGCGTAGCCTTGTAGCACTCCGGGCAAAAACAACGCAGTCAGGAGAAGGAAGAGAAAGGCGAAATGCATGGCTGGGGCGGCCGAGGCGAGGGTCGGCCCAAACTCCGGCCGCCCAAACATCTCATACAGCACACTCAGATCAAATCCGTTCACCAGCCGATCCGCAAGCAAGCTGTGATCGAGAATCTGGTGGACCTGATTATTGAACGCACCCGCCCCGAACCATGCCAGAGCCACATTCAGCACGTAAAACCAAAAAATGTACCGCTTGTTGTGCCTCACCCTGCTCAGGCCGCCGCTCAAAAGATTTTGATGTTCACGCATGCTTATTTATCGATCCCCTACATCGCCGGCAGACGCCCAAGTTCTAGTCGAAAACTGAAGCCCGAAAGCCGAAGGCCGGTTTTTCAAACTGCCCACCACGCCAGCGCCTGGCTGATCCATTGGCTCACAAACATAAAATAATTCTCCAGCTTGCGCGCCGGCTTTGCATTGGCTCCGACCGTATAGCTGTTGTTGAAGTCGTTGCGATCAATGTGAACCTGATGCTCCGGATCGATCTCCGCCGAAACCACTTGCGCCTTCTTTTCGTATTCGAACTTCGTCCAGCGGCTCACGCCATCCCAGTGTTCGCGAACTTTTTCGCCATTATCGAATTTGATTTCCACCTCAACCGGCATGACGAAGTCTTCTTTGCGCTCCAACCAGACAGACGAGCGATAAAGAGTCTCGTTATCATCCTTCTGGAAGACACTCCTCTTTTGCTCATACCAGTTCACCGGATAAGACTCGACCTTCGACACTTTGTAATCCATCACCTGCGAGCCGTAGATAGCGTGATCGAAGTACCAGCGCAAATCCCTTCCCGAGACTTCCTCGATTGTCCTCAGAAAATCTTCCTTAGTGGGATGCGTAAAGCGATACTTCATGAAGTAAACGCGCATTGCCTTCTGCATCGTCTGTTCTCCGATGATGCCTTCCAGAGTGAGCAGCACACTCGCCGTCTTGCCGTAGGTAATTCCGCCATACGAGCTGAAACTGTAATAGTCGTACGCCTTTTCTGCGATCGGATCGACGTCCGCCACGCGAATATAACCGAGACGTTGTTCCTCCCGCTCACCTTCTGTCACTCCGGCCAGATTCATAATCGATGTGTTCTTGCCGAGGATCGAATCCAGAACCTTCACTTCGGTATAGCTGTTAATACCCTCGTCCATCCAGGCATCTTCGAATTCATTGGTGGCTACCATTCCGTACCAATACTGATGTCCGAACTCGTGCTCCACGACCACCTCCGGCTCGTAGCCCCCCGCCGGCATCCACCAACTGGTTTCGCCCGTGATAAATGTGGGGTATTCCATCCCGCCAGCTTCCGAAGCTGGTTCTGGATCAACCAGAGTGATCGTTTTGTATGGATAAGGTCCGTACCAATTCTCAAACTTTTCCAGCGACTCTCGCAGGATTTTTGCATGCCGCTCCGCCTGTCCCCAGTGCGCGGGCTGCATCAGGATGCGCATCTGCACCGGGCCCATCTGACCCTGGAATACATCCTCTTTCACTTTGTAGCGCGGACTTGCGGTCCAGGCAAAGTCGTGAATATCGTCGCCGTGATATGTAAGGGTCTTCGTGTTATCCGCGTTACTTACCTCACCAACCTTGATGCCGCTTGCGCCCACCACCTCGAACGGGGGCAAGGTCAACTTGACGTCATACACTCCGAAGTCGGAGAAGAACTCCGTCGTGGCGTGATACTGATGGCAGTTCCAGGCGCCATGCCACCACACGCCGACTTTTGGAAACCATTGCCCGCCCAGCACGAAATCCCGCTTCCATCCCGAACGTGCCTGGGTCTCGGGAAATTTTGTCTGAAATGCGATCCTGAACTGCACGAACTCCCCCGGCGCAATCGGCTTGGGGAGATGCACATCTGCGACCGTCTTGTCGTCCTTGTTGTCGTCATCGGGCTGAATGTACTGCAGCTGCGCTGTCAAATCGCCCTGACCTACAACTATAAGGCTCTTGATTTCTTCCGACCCATAGTCATCGGCGTCCCATTCCTCGTAGGTAGTGTCGTGGCTATCAGCAACCTTGGCCTCGCGCACAAAGGTAGAGTTCGGCTGAAAGGCATTCTGATAAAGATGAAACGGGAAATGGTCGAGCGCCTGCCCTGTCAGGTTGTGATAGGTCAGCACCTCACTGGCGTCGACAACATGTGTCGATGCGTCGTACTTCGCATTTATTTCGTAGTGAACGACACGTTGCGACATACGTGTCGCCGAATTGATGGCCAGAGTAGTATCGGGAATCGCAAGATCGCCGGCCCCATTCGAGGGAGCGGGCACCCTGTCGTTGATATTTTTTATCAAAGATGTGGTCTTGCCCGTTACCTGCGGCGCGGTCGCCCGGGCCGCATGTTCGCGCACGGCGATCGAAATCGCGATCACTGAAATCACCGGAAGAAACACAATTACCCACCGCAGTTTCATGAACGAACCCCTACTCCGTTATGGGATGGATCATATCCCACATGGTCGAATCCCGTCCTCCCCGCCACCGAAGCCGCGTGCGGCCCAAAAGAAGTGAAATTCGACGCCCGAGAAGATATGGATCAGCATCCCGTTCCGCGACCGGATGCCGACAAAGCCTTGATTTTTGTTGTTCAGGAAATTGGCGAGATGCAGTGCACGCGCTGTGCGCTCACCAAGACTGGACTGGACCTAGACCCGCTGAACAGCGACGAAGGGAAGTACCTGGTTGCTTTATCCGCCTTCACTGTTTCGCACCCCAAAAAGTAGGAGGTCTCAGCGAATTCAGCCCGCGCGAGCGTACGCGAGCGTGGTTTTGCAGTGCTTGTAGCCACGAGCGGTGAGTCGAATGACCCCTCGAACCTCTTCGTCGAGGAACCCTTCGTTCCTCAATTCCGCAATGGCCAGGCGAGCCAGGGAAGAATCCAGGGTTTGCCTCGACAAGGTAACGAATTGGCGCGGATCCTCTTCGTAGCGGAGGACCAGAGTGACGCGGAGCCCGTCGTGGATGTTTTGCCAAGTCATAACCCGATGTTATGTAGACAAGCAGCTTCCAGGAATGGCCCTCCGGTGCCAGTGCCGGGTTACTTATGTTCATTCTTGCATTGTCCTCTTGCGTGCGGAACTCGGACCTAACATGCCGCGGCACTGCGGTCGAACCTCTCGGTAGGGTCCACCCGCTTGCGCAATTCCCTCCCCGCCGACGATACTGGGGTGTCCCTTAAACCGTTTTACGACTATGAAAACGACAATCTCTCTTTCTACGCCCGCTCAACTCGAAACCGAATCTCTCGTCGCCATTGTGCTGGACCACTCGGAAAAAGACCATGCAGAAAAAGAACAAAAAGAAAAGAACAACAAAGACGCCAAACCTCAGCTCAAGCTCGCGACCGGCGATGACGCTGTGCAGCCTGTCGCCGCCGATCTACTTTCCAGCGGCGAAGTGAGTGGTAAGCCCTTCGAAATTAACCTGCTGCACAAGCCCGCTGGATTGAAGGCCAAGCGCCTCCTGCTGATCAGCGGCGGCGCGGCAAAAAAATTCACCAGTTACGATTTGCGGCGCATCGCCGGAGCCGCGGTTCGCGCGCTGAAGTCGCGCGGTATCCGCAGCTTCGCTTTTATCGCTCCGCCAAGCATTCCGGCCGAGGAGGCGGTGCGAGCGATTGTCGAAGGCGCGTTGGTCGGCAACTTCGATCCCGATTACTACCGCAGCGACCGCAAAGATCAGAAGATTGATGCGCTCACTATCCTCGCCAGCGGCAACAGTGATCAAGCCGCACTGGAGAAGGTTGCGAGCCAGGCGCAAATCATTGGGGAATCGCAGAACTTCACGCGCGATCTGGTGAACGAGCCTTCCAATCGCATGACTCCGACTATTCTTGCCGACCGCGCGAAAAAAATGTGTCAGGAGGTCGGATTGCAATGTGAGGTTTACGGCGCCGACAAGATCAAAGAACTGAAGATGGGCGCCTTCTGGAGCGTCGCCCAGGGTTCCGACGAACCGCCCGCACTGATCGTGATGAGGTATGACCCCGCCGGCGCGCCCGCCAAACCGGTCTTAGGCCTCGTCGGAAAGGGAATCACCTTCGACACCGGCGGGATCTCCATCAAGCCCGCCGATGGCATGGAGAAGATGAAATACGATATGGCCGGCGGCGCAACTATGATCGGCGCTATGCGCGCCATCGCACTGCTGAAGCCGAAGGTGAAAGTTATCGGCATCGTGTGCGCCACTGAGAACATGCCCTCCGGCAAAGCTCAGAAGCCCGGCGACGTACAAATTGCCATGTCGGGCAAAAGCATCGAAATCATCAACACTGACGCCGAGGGTCGTCTCGTGCTCGCCGACGGCCTCTACTACGCACGCCAACTCGGCTGCACTCATCTGGTGGACGCGGCGACGCTTACGGGCGCAGTCGTGGTCGCACTCGGCTATGCGAATGCCGGAGTATTTGCCAACGACGATGCCATGTATGAGCGCTTTCACAAAGCAAATGCCGAGGCCGGAGAGAAAATGTGGCGTCTCCCTCTCGATGACGAATACAAAGAAAATATCAAGTCCACCATCGCCGACATCGTCAACTCCGGCGGACGCTGGGGCGGCGCCATCAATGCAGCAATGTTCCTGAAAGAGTTCGCCGAAGACACTCCCTGGATTCACCTGGATATCGCAGGCACAGCATGGATGGAGGACCAGAAACCCTGGATCGCGAAAGGGCCATCAGGAATCGCGTTGCGCAGCTTGGTTGAGTTTGTAAAGGGTTTCGCAAATTAGGAACTCGGCATTCGGCTTCCGACGCAGCCTTCCGGACGCCGGAAGTCGCCTTTTTTATTCTGACAGCCTTTCGCATCCGCAGCGCATCCTAAGCGCTGGGAACGGCAGTAATCGCTAGGAGGCATATCTTGAAAGCTCTGACCGTGGTTGGACTTGTGGTCCTGGCGCTGGGGATAATCTCATTCTTCGTTCCGTTCCCACACTCCGAACATCACGGCGTCCGCGTCGGCGACGCGCATGTTGGTATTACCACTCGCGACGACCAGAAAGCCCCGCCCATCGTGAGCATTGTTCTGGTGATCGTGGGGGGCCGGTTTGATGATTGCTGGGGGGAAGAGTTAGCTGCGGTACCTCGCCGGAGGGAGGTCTACTTTGCCGTCGCCTTGTCGAAGGCCGTCTCCAGTTTCGTCACCAACGGCGATTCGCCCTGCTGCAGTCCGCTGCGCCTCATCATGCGCCAAAGATACTGATTTCCCGGCCAACCGTGCGCGTCATAGACTGCAAGAACATCTTCTGAAGGACGGCTTGTCACCATCAGCACAATGTCGGCCTGCCAGGGCTCATACACTACGATGAACTTACCCCACTTCTGCATCCCGTCCTGTACAGTACTGATCGCCTGCCGGTCCTCAGGAAGAAGGTTAGGATCAAATTGATCGCCATCGTAGCTCGTCACATATACGTAACGAGCATTCACCAGCGTGCCGGGAAATGCCGGTGTAAGCTGCGCCTGGGGAGTTTTCGGTGTCGCCATGGCCATCGTCGCCGCCATCAAAAACACGACGAAGGCAGTACGCGAGATAATTTTGTTTTTCATAAGAGTGCAAGAGTTACGAGAGTGTAAGAGTTACGCCGGATTTTGGCTTTTCAATAACTTAGATGCGTCGACGCCACTGGCGTTGCCCGTCTGAATAAGCCCAAGGTAAGAACCGCCTCAATCCCCGAATCTCACTGCCGCGCGAGCCTTCGCCTTCGCGGCCTCTTCCTCTCGATTCTTCGGAGGAGCCGTAGTTTCAAGGGAATGCAGAAGCCGGGACGCAATGTCGGCGATTTCATCGACTGCAGCCAGAAAGGGCCCTTCGTTCGCCTTCGACGGCTTGTTAAAGCCAGTGATCTTTCTCACGAACTGCAGCGAAGCCGCGCGAACCTCCTCGGCATTTACCGGAGGATCGAAATTGAATAAGGTTTTGATATTTCTGCACATTCAGGATGACCTCGACTCTGGAACTCAGAGTGTCGTGAGACAGTAATTTTTTCTGAGTTTCTCAAGTTGAATAGCCTCGAAATATTTTCTCACGTAGAAGAAATAAGCCGTCAAGTGCACACTCTACACAACTCAACGGGATCTGCCCCGCGGCTGGATTGCGGCACTCACTTCGCCTCGCGCACCTTCGCCACAACTCCACGAACGGCTTCAACCACCACATCGGGCCGGTCGAGCTGGACGTAATGCCCGCTGCCCTTAGCAATCACTTGCGTGCTCAGGCTCGAGAGCCCGGCTAACTCTTTCTGCATCTGACTCCAGGCATCATTGGCAGGCTTGACCAGGTCCTCCGGCAAATCCGGCTGGGGCTTGTCAGGATCGTGCGAGAGCACGGCCAGCGGCATGTCCCCGAGCGAACCAGTGGACCCGGTTTGGGCGGCGCTCTTCGCGATTGCCTTCAGTTCTGCCACGCTTTCGTGCACGCTGTGAAAATTGCACTCGGCTGCGCGAACCTCCGCATCATCGCCACAAAACCCCAGGATGCGAGGCAACCCGAAGGGCATGGCGACTTCCAGGAACTCCTGCTCCCGCAGCCAGGTGGCGTCTAGATCGTTTAGCGCGGCAGGGAAACGCTTCTGCTGCTCTGGATGCGACGAGTCGACCAGCACCATCCCGGCAACCTCGCTGCGATAAAGGCTCGCGAAGAGTCGCACATCGAATCCGCCCATCGAATGGCCGACGAGGACGTAAGGCGGAGAGATTCCCGCATTGTGGAGAAGCGTATGCAGTTCCTCTGCGATGTCTTTGCTGGTGCGTGGGTGCGGACTGGCCTCGCTGTAACCCAAGCCGGCACGGTCGTAAGAACACACACGAGTAAACTGCCCAATCAGCGGCTGCACTTGACGCCACGAAATATAGCCATCGCCAAGGCCCGAGTCGAGGATGACTGTCGGCGTTCCCTGCCCAGCGCAGTCGATGTGCATTTTATAGCCACCGACGTCAACCAGTTGGCCGGGCATCGGGTGGGCCTGGCTATCGCGGGCGGAGGAGATGGATTGGTAGACCGCTCCAGTAATGGCAAGCACGAGAAAGAAAATGAAAATTCCTGCCGCGATATAACGAAGCCAGTGGTGCGTTTGCACTGAGGAAATAGAGGATGACATTTTCTTTGCATCGAGAAGCGCGCACGCGCCGCAAAGCCGTAAGCAGCTACATAATTGGCGGTACTGTAATTCCCATCACAGCCAGCGTGCGAATCAGTTCGCGGCGCACCACAGCTACCGTCGCCAGCAGGAATTGTTTGCGCCTCTCATCGGCCTCGCTCAGGATGGGATGCCGATGGTAAAAAGTGTTGAATAGTTGCGCCAACTGGAAAGCGTGCTTGGCGAGGTGCGCGGGCTCCGTGGTCTGGATGCATTGATTCACGACGTAGGAAGTCTTCGACGAGGCGAGCCACAGTTCCCAAATCTCCGTGGCACTTTCTCCCCTCAAAAATTCTCCGAGGTCGGCGGGCGAGATTGTACTCGGAAGCTCTCTTGCGAATGCATCCGGATCAATCGCAGCTTTCTTGAAGATACTGGTGGCGCGAACCACGGCGTATTGCGCATAGGGCCCAGTCTCGCCTTCGAAACTAAGCGCTTCTTTGAAGTCGAAAGCGATCACCGATTGCTTGGTGAACTTCAGCATGAAATAGCGCAGCGCACCGATCGCGATTTGAGTGGCGATCGACAGTCGATCACCATCGCTGAGTTGGGGATGCCGCGAGTCAACTTCGTTCTTGGCAGAGACGATCAGCTTATCGAGCAGATCGTCGGCTTTCACCCCGAAACCCTTGCGGCCGCTGACCTCGATGTAAGAGCGCGTCTTATCTTCATCGCTGAGCGCATAACCCAGTTCAGCCGCGCAACGCGGCGTAAGTGCAACCATCTCGTAAGAAAAATGAGTGTAGTGGTCTGCGGCTTCGTTGTGACCAAGCCCGCGCAGCGCCTCGATCACCGTGTTCTGCGCTTCCGACTGGCGGGTGTCAATCACGTTGTAGATTTCGGCAACGTCGCCGAAATGCGGATGATCCTTCTCGCCTTCAGTCGCTGAGATCCAGCATTCATGCCGGTTGGGATAGCGATAAAATTTCCGGTAACCGAAGTCGCGTCCCAGCAAACCGAATTTCCACATGTGGTACGCGATGTCTTTGCCCACGTAGCCGACAGTGCCGTTGGAGCGAACGATTACTTTCTGATCCTCTTCGGAAATCCCCGACGGACGAATATCGACGCCAGGCTTCAGCGGAATCTCGCTGAGGACATCATCGTCGTCGCCGATTGCGTCCGAACCGTTCGCTTTCTTCTTGTTCGGGGTGGCTAACTCGGGCGAGTCGTCCGCGCCCGCGCGAGCCGTACCGGCGCGCCGCATCACCCAGCAGCCCTTGTTCTTCCCTTCATTCTCGTAAGTGAGCACGCCCGAATCTTTGAGCTTGGTAAAAGCCGCGTCCCAAAAATGCAGGTGCAGAATTTCACTTTCGCGCGGAAGAAAATCATATTCGATATCGAGACGGTCCATGGTCTCCAGATGCCTGCGCAGCACAGCCGTAGAGATCAACTCAGCGATAGCGGCCGTTTCGCTGGAGGCGTCTTCGATCCCGTGCAGCGTCTGAGCGCGCACTTGCAAATTCCGCTTGTCCTGCTCGTACCACTGCGAGACGCGAGCGTAGAGATCCCAGCAGTAGTAATCGAATCGAGGCTGTCGCGTGAGGGCTTCGATTTCAGCGCGGGACTTTTTCTCGATCTGCGTGAAGCCCACAACCACGTCGGCAACCTGCACTCCCGTATTGTCGATGTAGTTCTGCACATCGACTTCCCGGCCTGCAAAGCGCAGCTGGCGCACAAACGTATCGCCGAGAATGGCATTCCGCAGATGGCCGATGTGCGCAGCTTTATTGGGATTAATGCTGGTGTGCTCCACCAAAACTTTTCCCGCGGAAATTGCAATCGCGGGCTTCTGATCGGTCGCAAGGGCCGCCGCAATCCACCCTCGTTCGATTTTGATGTTCAGGTATCCCGGAGGCGCGACCTGCATTTCCGCTATGCCCTCGATCGGGCCGATCTCACCGCGAATGGATTCCGCAATCTTGAGCGGCGCCGTACGCAAGGGCTTAGCGAAAGGAAAAACCGGAATGGCGAAATCGCCAAGCTCCACTTTCGGAGGCTGTTCGATAACCACATTCGGCAGAGTGGCTTCCGGATAGCGGCGCTGAAGAAACTCGCGAATGTATTGAGCCAAACGCTGTTCGACGTGACGGTACAAGGCTTCCCTCGAAACGGTTCAAGAAGATAGTGATTCTAGCAGAGCGCGCAGCAGACGCTGGTTTGACGAAGCAGGATGGCTTCCCTATGATAAAAAATTGGCCGCTATTCGATTGACGTTGGTAATCTCCAAACGCCGAAAGTGTTTCACCTCGCCAAGGACGAACGACTAACGACCGACGACGGTTCCCATGCGCATAGCCTACCTTGAGTGTTTTTCCGGCATGAGCGGCGACATGTTCATGGGCGCGCTCGTGGATGCTGGCGTTCCGCCACAGACGCTACAAGACACGGTGGCGGCCCTGAACGTCGGGGCACGGCTGGAGATTTTGCGTGTAATGCGCAGTGGGATTTCAGCTACGAAGGTCGATGTGTGGATCGATGGGAAAAAAGACTTGCCGCGCGAGGAACATTGGAGGGAACAGCATGATCACCCGCACCATCAAGAACATGCGCACGAAGATCAGCATCCCGAGCACTCGCATCACGATGAAGCATCGCCGGCGGGTCGCGCGCTCCAGCACGAGCATTTACACTCCCATGAGCATGGTCGCGGGCTGAACGAAATTCGTCAGATTATTTCTGCTGCACCAATCTCGGCCACCGCGAAGAAGACTGCGATCGCAATCTTCGAGGCGCTGGGCCGGGCGGAAGCGAAGATTCACAATACTTCCGTCGACCATGTCCACTTCCACGAGGTCGGCGCCGTCGATGCGATGGTCGATATCATTTGCGCTGCCGTAGGCGCCGAAGCACTGGGAGTTGATGAGATTATCTGTTCGTCGCTGAATGTCGGCAGAGGCACGGTGAAGTGCGCGCACGGAACTTTTCCTGTACCGGCCCCGGCGACAGTCGAACTGCTCTCGGGCGCGCCCGTATATTCGTCCGGCGTACAGGCCGAGTTAGTCACTCCCACGGGCGCGGCGATTGTGAAAACGCTGGCGTCGCGTTTCGCTTCATTTCCGGAGATGACGATTCAGAAGTCAGGCTACGGCGCGGGATCGCGAGATTTTCCGGGGCATCCAAATGTTGTGCGGCTGATGATCGGAGAAACGATTGGAGAAACCACCTCGATCGCTGTCGCCTCCCAAACCGCGTCTGAGACCATCACGGTGCTGGAAGCGAATCTCGACGATCTGAATCCACAGGTCTTCGGTTATGTGATGGACCGATTGCTGGAAGAGGGCGCTCTCGATGCTTTCGCAATGCCGGTACAGATGAAGAAAAATCGTCCGGGGGCGGTGCTCACTATCCTGTGCAAACCGGAGGACGCGAGCAAGTTCGCGCAACTGCTTTTCACGGAGACGACCACGCTGGGCGTTCGGCGGCGTGAAGAAATGCGGCAGGCGTTATCGCGACGCTGGGAAAACGTAGAAACTCCATGGGGTCAGGTGAGAATTAAGATCGGCAGCATGAATGGGACGGTCACCAACTACGCGCCGGAATATGAAGACTGCCGGCGCATCGCAGCGGAGAATCACGTGCCGCTGAAGCAGGTGATGCAGGAAGCCACGCGAGCTTACACCGTAACTGTCGCCAGCAAGACTCCCGTGATCCGATGATTGAACGCGCAATGCTCGAACAAAAAATGCTCGAACAAACATGATCGAACAGAAAACGATCGGCGAAAAAATCAGCGACGTTCAGGCCAGCTACGACACCCTGGCGGATGAATACGTCCGGCACGTTTACGACGAATTGCGGCACAAACCGATGGACCGCCAACTGCTCGATCGATTTGCGGACGGCGTTCGCGACACCGGGTTGGCATGTGATCTGGGCTGCGGGCCCGGACAAGTGGCCCGCTATCTTCTCGAGTGCGGGGTTGAGGTCTGCGGCGTGGACTTGTCACCGGCGATGGTTGAGCGCGCCCGCCAACTCAATCCCGGCATCGAGTTCCGGACGGGTGATATGACCGCCCTCGATGTGCCCGACGAGGTTTGGGCGGGGATCACCGCGTTCTACGCCATCGTCAACTTTCCGCTTGCCGACGTCATGCAGGCCTTGCGCCAGATGAAACGGGTGCTACGCCCCGGAGGGCTGCTCTTGCTGAGTTTCCACGTCGGTGAAGAGATTCTGCACGTGGAGGATCTGTGGGGCTGCGCGGTGTCTCTCGATTTCTATTTCTTTCGCACAGAAGATGTGGAGGGTTATCTGCGCCGTGCCGGTTTCGAGATCGACGAAGTCATTGAGCGTGAGCCGTACGCTCCCGAAGTCGAATACCCGAGCCGGCGAGCTTACATTTTCGCGCGCAAGCCGTCCCGGGAAACTACAACCGCATGAACAAGAAGTTTTACATCACGACACCGATTTACTACGTCAACGCGCGGCCCCACATCGGCCACGCCTATACCACGATTGCCTGCGATACGATTGCGCGCCGGCAGCGCCTGCTGGGCGCGGACACATTTTTTCTCACGGGAACCGATGAGCACGGACAGAAGATCGAGCGCGCGGCACAAGCTGCAGGGAAAACTCCGCAGCAGTACGCCGATGAAATTTCGGCGGAGTTTCGCCGATTGTGGAAGCGGATGGGGATCTCGAACGACGATTTCATCCGCACCACGGAAGACCGTCACCAGAAGCGCGTGCAGGAACTTTTCCGCCGCATTCGCGACAACGGATACATCCATAAGGGCACTTACACCGGACAGTATTGCGTCTCGGACGAACTCTACGTCGACGGTGCGCAGCCGGGCGATCCCTGCCCAACCTGTGGGCGTGTCACTGAAACGGTGAAGGAGGAAAACTACTTCTTCAAGCTCTCGATGTTTCAGGATAAGCTGCTCGCTCTTTACGCAAATCCGGAGTTCATTCGCCCCGAGGCCCGGCGCAATGAAGTGATTTCGTTCGTGCGCTCGGGATTGCGTGACATGTCAATCAGCCGCTCGACTTTTGCCTGGGGCATTCCCGTACCCGACGATCCCAAGCAGGTGATTTACGTCTGGTTCGACGCTCTGGCGAATTACCTCACTGCGATTGGTTACGGATCTTCCCACGCGGGCGCGCAGGAGGCGTTCAAGAAGTTCTGGCCCGCCGATGTGCAGATGATCGGAAAAGAAATTGTCCGCTTCCATTGCGTGTACTGGCCAGCGTTTCTGATGGCGGCGGGCCTGCCCGTACCGAAGACGATCGTGGCCCATGGCTGGCTGCTGTTTGAAGAGAGCAAAATGTCGAAGTCGCGCGGCAACATCGTGCGTACAGAGACGATTCTCGACGTGCTGGGCGCGGACGCGCTGCGCTATTTTCTGCTGCGCGAAGTCGTCTTTGGGCAGGATGGATCGTTCTCCTTCGATGCTCTGGTACAGCGCTACAACTCCGACCTGGCGAATGGGCTGGGAAATCTCGCCAGCCGTACGCTGACCATGATCAATCGTTATTTCAAGGGCGAGGTTCCTTATCCATCGCACACCGCGTCGCGAACGGCAGCCGATGATTCGATTGCGCAAGCAGCACGCTTGGTTATCCGCGAATTCGGGATTTTGTTCAATGACTTTCAGTTTTCGCGGGCTTTGGAAAGCGCGTGGACCCTTATCGCGGCGGTCGACAAGTACATCGTTGAGAATGAACCGTGGGCGCTGGGAGAAAAGCAGGATGAAGATAGCCGCTCTCGTTTAGCCACCGTGCTTTACACCGCGGCGGAAGCGCTGCGGATCGCGACAGCATTGGCTCACCCCGTGATACCTGAGGCGACGGCGAAGATCTGGACGCAATTAGGATTGGGCAATATTCAGAAGGTGGCTTTGGGAGAACTGGCTTGGGGACAACTTCCCCTAGGCACAAAGCTGGGTGAGGTGCAGCCAGTGTTTCCGCGCGCCGATAAGAGCGCCGTCGAAAGGATGCAGAAGATGGAAGAGGATCAGAAACCCGCTGCGGCTGTCGCTGAGACTCCCACAGCCGGAACTTGGGTACTGGAGGGCGCGTCGCCGACGGTCCCGCCACCGGCGACGGTTCCGGCAGCGGATCAAAAAATTTCGATCGATGACTTCAGCAAGATCGAGCTGCGGGTTGGGCTTGTGAAAGTCGCCGAGAGAGTGCCCAAGGCTGACAAACTCCTGCGCCTCGAAATCGATATAGGAACGGAGGTGCGGCAAGTGCTCGCCGGAATCGCCGAGGCCTACGCGCCGGAAACTTTGATCGGACGCAAAGTTGTGATTGTGGCCAACCTCGCGCCCAGGAAACTGCGCGGAATGGAATCGAACGGAATGATCGTCGCGGCATCACTCGACGGCGGGAAACCCGTGCTGGCGGGCTTTTTAGAGGATGTGCCGGTGGGGGCGAGGCTGAAGTAAAAGAGAGCCGAAGTCCAGCAATGTTCATGTCGGGACGGGCGCCCTCGTGAGCTTGCCCTGAGCGAAGCCGAAGGGTCCACGCCGAGCCAAAGCTCGGCTCGGTTTTGTTTTGACTTTGATGTTCCGCGGGCACGACTAACAATCGACAATCATGTTCGTAGATTCTCACGCTCATCTCGATGGCCAACAGTTCGATTCCGACCGCGAACAGGTTATCTCACGGGCGCGGGCCGCCGGAGTGCAGACCATAGTGGCCATCGGAAACGGCGACGGTCCCGAGCATGTAGATTGCGGAATTCGTCTGGCGGAAAACCACGACTTCATCTATGCGACCCTCGGCATTCATCCACACGAAGCCAGACTTGCGGACGACGCTGCATATCAAAACATGGAGCGCCTTGCGAAGCATCCAAAGGTGATTGCATGGGGCGAGATTGGTTTGGATTATTATTACGATCACTCGCCGCGCGACGTGCAGAAAAAAGTTTTCACCAGGCAAGTGGAGCTGGCAGCTGCGGCGAAGCTGCCCATCGTGATTCACTGCCGCCCGTCGGAGGACAGCGACAACGCCTGGGACGATTGCCTCTCTCTGATGCGGAATCATTGGGCACCAAACGGACTCGGAGGAATTCTGCACTGCTTCACCGGCGTCTGGCCGCAGGCCAGGAGCGCCCTCGACATGGGCTTCATGATTTCATTCGCAGGCAATGTGACCTTCCCGAAAGCGCAGCAAATTCGCGACGCCGCGCTCCAGGTCCCACTGGAGCGCATGCTGATCGAAACGGATTCGCCGTACCTGGCCCCGGTTCCTCATCGCGGCAAACGCAACGAGCCGGCTTTCGTGAAGGAAACGGCGCGGAAGCTGGGCGAGTTGCGAAGAATGACGCCAGAGGAAATCGGTCAACAAACGAGTCGCAATTTCTACAATTTTTTCAAATTGGTTGAAACCGCTGAAAGCAAAATTTCGGCGTTTTAAGCCGCTCCGGGAGCCTTTCTTCTGATACCCTCAATAGTCATATTCCTTCATTTCAGAAAGAATTGAAATCCGATGCCCGAGAACACCTTCGACATCGTCAGCAAGATCGACCTGCAGGAGGTCTCAAACGCCATCCAGCAGGCGCTGAAGGAGATCCACACCCGTTTCGACCTCAAAGATTCCAAATCAAATATCGAACTGGAAAAAGATGCCATCGTCCTGCACTCGGCCGATGAGTACAAGCTGAAGGCTGTCAACGATATCCTGCAGCAGAAACTGGTCAAACGTGGGGTCTCGTTGAAGGGATTGACTTATGGCGCCGTTGAACCAGCCGCGGGCGGCACGGCAAAGCGCCGTGTCACGATGCAGCAGGGTATTGCCATCGAAAAAGCGCGGGAGATCGTGAAGCTGGTCAAGGATTCCAAGAAAAAAGCGCAAGCTTCGATCCAGGGCGATCTCGTAAGGATTAGCAGCAAAGACCGGGATACGCTGCAGGATGTAATCGCGATGCTGCGGCAGCACGATTTCGGAATCGACTTGCAGTTTACGAATTACAGAACGAATTAAGCACGACCTTCAAAGCAGGGGACGCAGACACCTGCCGCGGAGGACTGGGAAACAGATCGAGAGACCCATTTTGAGCGCACCGGCCATCATTAACGCCAAAGAAGTTTTCGACCTGCTGCATGACGATCTTGCAGCCCTCGAGGACGAGTTCGGGCAAGATACGATCTCCGGAGTTCTGGCGATCACGGAAATTGGAGAATATTTGCGAGCCGGGGGAGGCAAGCGCATCCGTCCCGCGCTTCTCTTTCTTGCTTCCAAGCTGTTCCAGTACGAAGGTCGCGGAGCTGTGCGGCTGGGCGCGGTAGTCGAGATCATTCATACTGCCACGCTTGTGCACGACGACATCATCGACGAAGCCAAGACACGCCGAGGCCGTCCCGCAGCCAACACTCAATGGGGAAACTCGAAGTGCGTGCTGGCCGGCGACTGGCTGTACATGCAGGCTTTCAAAGTTGCAGTGCAGGAGCGCAACTTTCGCATTCTCGACACGCTGATTGAGTTGACGCAGCAAATGGTTGAGGGTGAACTGCTGCAGATGGAGAAACTGGGTAACTCCATCTCGCTCGATGAGTATTTCGATTTGATTTTCCGCAAAACGGCTTGCCTGTTCTCCGTGTGCATGCGCCTGGGAGCGATTCTCGGGGGAGCGACGGCCGCTCAGGAAGAAGCTCTCAGCCAGTATGGGCACGATCTGGGGATGGCATTTCAAATCGTGGACGACGTGCTTGACCTGACTGGTTCCGAGGATGTGCTGGGCAAGCCTGTGGCCAGCGATCTGCGCGAGGGCAAAGCTACCATGGCGGTGATTCACTCGCTCGAGCGGTGCACGGCGGAGGAACGGGGTAAGATCGAAACCATCCTGCGCGACCGGGCCTTCAATGGCGTAACACATGCGCAGATCATGGAGATCCTGCAGCGCTACGGATCGCTGGAGGCCGCAACCGCCCGCGCCGCGCGCTATGCGGAGTCGGCGGGGAAAGCGATCTGCACCTTCCCCGACTCCGAGATCAAGCGGGCGCTGCTGTGGGCGCCCGAGTTCGTGGTAGCTCGCGAAAAATAGGGAGCGAGCTTTCCCCAATGATGGTCCGGAACAATGATCCGGAACGATAAACCTAATTCTTTCGACAATTTACAGCAACCTCTTTGTCTGTTTCGCTCACCAACAATGAGTACTCCAGACCGCGCCGCAATCCGTTCATCGCCTCAATTACGTAAGCTAAGAGAGGCAGCAAAAACTCTGGCCGCAAATTCGAGAAAACACAAAGGAGACCTCCAAGTGAAAAAGCTGATGGTTTGTTTGATGGCGCTGACTTTCGCGATGAGCCTAACCGCCTTCGCTCAACAGGACAACAGTATGTCGCAAACCCAGGCCGACCAGGCAGGGGCGAAAGCTCCGCTGATGACGCTAAAAGGCACGGTCAAGGCGGACGGCGACAAGTACAGCTTCGTCAATGACAAAGACGGCAAGAGCTGGGATGTGATGAATCCCGAAGAGCTCAAGGGACACGAAGGACATCACGTGCAGCTTAGCGCTCACGTTTATGCCGACAAGGGCTCCATCCATGTAATGAGCGTCAAGATGCTTAAGGGTGGCTCGATGAGCAGCGATTCCATGAGCAAATAGCTCGGCGCTACACAGTAATCCGCGAATCCTTGTGGCCGGTCCAGTGATCTTAATCACTGGCCGGGTCTTTCTATTTTAATTCCGTCGATGGTCGCTGCCCGGACCGACTGATGATTTCCGTCACTCGATACAGTGACGGGGCGCACTGACTTTCTTGAACTGCCGCTCCATAATTTAGGCGTTGGCAGAGTATCCCGCGAGAGCGGAAGGCTAACGAGACGCATCGAAAATGCAGTGGATTGTCACAGCGCGATCCACTGGATCTCCCCCCGGCACTGGTGAAACGAACAGTCGCTGAGGGTCCTGATCCGCGGCGGACGCACTGCCAACGGGCAGCGGCTTCAGTCGAAGCTTCAAGAAAAGGCGCTCTGTCTTAATCGACGCGCTGGCGCATAAAGCGCCGAGAAACTCCGAGTGAAAGCCGCTGCTTCCACAACCTGCACGGAAGAGTCCTCCTGACCAAGCACTCTCCGTAACAGAGCCGGATGCTGCCCCTCGGGCAAACGTCCGGCTTTGTTTATACTGAACCCTTTCTTGATTTACCCTATCCAACACTGCTTATGGATCTGGTTTTGCTTATGGCGCGCCACGGCTATGCTCTAACCTTTAGCCTGTTGCTGGCTGAAGCGGTCGGGATTCCCTTCCCAGCTGCAATCGCGCTCGTCGCGGCGGGTGCCGCAGTGGCGACTCACGTGTTGTGGGGGCCGTACGTTGTGGTTACGGCGGTCACCGCCTTGCTCCTGGGCGATACTGTTGAGTTCTGGCTGGGACGGTACATGGGCTGGGCCCTGTTGGGATTTCTGTGCCGCGTTTCGATCAATCCGGAGACCTGCATCTTGCGCTCGGCGGAGTCCTTCTACAAGCGCGGCAAGCTTACTCTGATCGTCGCCAAGTTCATTCCTGGAGTAAACACGATGGCCGCGCCCCTGGCTGGCAGCATGAAGATGCGCTTCTGGCAGTTCCTGCGCCTCGATTTCGCGGGCGCCCTTGTGTATGGCCTCACCTATCTCTCAATCGGATACCTTTCGCGCGACTTTCTTGCCGCGGTCCTGCGTGGATTTCACGCTGCCGGCCAGGCAATGGAGGGCGTTGTAGTCGCTGCGATCGTGGTCTATGCGATTTACCGCACAGTGCAATATCGCAAGAACAGGATGTATCGCATAGTGCCGCGGGTGCAGGTAGAGGAACTGGCCCGGCGCTTGGCCTCTGAGGATGCTGCCCACGTGCTGATCGTCGATGTCCGCAGCCATGGCTATTACGACTCCGGGACGGCGCGGATCAAGAATTCGATCCGCATCGAGCCCAACAACCTTGAGGAAGAGATCAAGAACCTTCCCAAAGACAAGGACATCTATCTTTACTGCACTTGAGCGCGCGAAGCGACCAGCGCCCGGGTGGCGCACCTACTGCGGGAAAAAGGCTTCAAGACGTTCGTGATTGTCGGCGGGCTAACGGCGTGGCGTAAGGCCGGGGAACCCGTAGAGGCAGTGCCAGAGAACGACCTGGTGAAACTGCCGACATTCAACTAGTTGTTGGTCGCCAGCCGTTCGCAGTCCGCCGCCTCACATCAGCTTCGTCACCCTTGCTCCGTCACACGCCGAATTGGCGCAGGTGATGATCGAGATGTTTGTACATTCCGGTCGCCCACTCGTGCGGCGTGATTGGACCAAAGAAGGGATGCGGATGCTTTGTGCACAGTGCTTCTCCGCCCTGGTGAAACCGCCGAACTCGAACTTTGAGTTGTTCTTGCTCTTGCGCAAAATCTCTCTGATCGGCGATAACGAATTTCTTATCGGTGGGAGCGTTCTTGGAAAATGGCTTGTCGTTGGTAAAGAGGGGCCGGACAAACGGCCCGAGTATTCTGCCGATGAACATCCTGGGTAAAACGAGCTGTCCGGAAGCCACATCGAGTGTCGCGGAGCAATGTGCCATCATCTGTGCGACATCCATTTTCCCCCATTGATGCTGGGTCGTGGATTGCAACTTGTCGATGCGGGACGTGACCTCGTTAACCGCGTCCGGCTGGAATAGACTTTTCACGCTCGCCTCCCCCCTGAAACGTCCGCCAACGGTCAGAATGATAGCATCGAACTGCAAGTCCGATTCCGATGGCGTCCACCCGGGAGATCGAAATCAAGTTTCGCGTTGCAAGCATACCTGCGCTCACGCGCAAACTTCGCAAGGCGGGATTTCGCATCGTCACTCCCCAGACACGCGAAATGAACACGCTCTATGACCTTCCCGGCGAAGTGCTGCGGAAGCGCAAAGAATTATTGCGGCTGCGCAAGTATGGCTCGGAGTGGACGCTCACTCATAAGGCCGGGAAGAAGACGGGACGCCACAGCAGCCGCGACGAGTTGGAGACGTCTGTGCCCGACGGAAAGCGGATGGACTTAATCTTGCGCGCGCTGGGGTATGCGCCGTCATTCCGCTATGAAAAGTTTCGCGCCGAGTGGACAGATAGAAAAGGGCAGGTCGTTGTCGACGAAACTCCCATCGGAAATTTTTGCGAGATCGAAGGTGAGCCAAGATGGATCGACGCTACGGCGAAGAAGTTACGAGTGAACGCAGCCGATTACATCATGCAGAATTACGCTGGATTATTTTTGGAATGGAAGGCTCGGACGAGGAGTGCAGCTAAGGAGATGACGTTCAAGGCATTGGGAACTCGCGCACGTGCGCAATGAACTTCGCGGCACGAAATTGTTCATCACGCCCCGTGGCACTTCTTGAATTTCTTCCCCGAGCCACACGGGCAAGGATCGTTACGGCCGACTTTCTCCTGCGCGCGCACCACTTGCTGTACAGGCGCAGCATCGCCGCCTCCAGCCATGCGCGCCTGTTCGAGTTCGCGACGCTTGCGCCGCATGAACGCCTCTTCCAGGTCATCAGCGGATGTTGCCACCAGGCGCGGCGGACGATGTCCGTTTCCACCACTGCCTGACTGCGCGGAGACTCCCGGCTCCGGCCCCTGCCCCGCGGGTCCACCCGCCTGCGGCCCGCCTGCGCCCGCATCCGGCGGACGTTCGAGGATCTGCATCAGGTAAAGATAGCGGGCCGTATCTTCCTGGAAGCGCTGCAGCATGGCCTCAAACATCTCAAACGATTCTTTCTTGTATTCGACCAGCGGATCGTGCTGGCCATAGCCGCGGAGGCCGATGCCCTCCTTGAGGTGGTCCATGCTGAGCAGATGGTCTTTCCATTGAGAATCGAGAACACTAAGCATGATCATGCGCTCGTGATGGCGCATGGCCTCGGGGCCAATCAGTTTTTCTTTTGCCTCGTAGCGTTCTTTCAGCTTCTCGAAAATCGCGTCGCCGAGCTCCTGCCGGTTCAACGCTTCCGGCTTCACGCCCTCGGCGAGAAAATCAACGCCAAAGCGCGTGAACACCGCATCTTTTAGCCCTTTAATATTCCAGTCGTCCGCGTGTCCCTTGGGCGGGCAATACTCTTCCATCAAGTCGCCCAGAATCGCTGAAACGTAATCCTCAAGAATCAGATCTTTCTGATCCATGCCCTCAAGCAAGCGGCGGCGCAGGCCGTAGACAGCCTCGCGCTGCTTGTTCATCACGTCGTCGTATTCGAGCAGGTGTTTGCGCGATTCGAAGTGCTGCCCTTCCACCGCCTTCTGCGCGGTCTCGATGCGGCGGCTGATCAGCTTGGACTCGATCGGAACCCCTTCTTCCATTCCCAGGCGCTCGAGCAGCTTCGAGACCCACTCCTTCGCGAAGATGCGCATCAGGTCATCTTCAAGTGCCAGGTAGAAGCGCGAGGACCCGGGATCGCCCTGCCGTCCCGCGCGTCCGCGCAATTGGTTGTCGATGCGGCGTGACTCGTGCCGCTCAGTGCCCAGAATGTGCAGGCCACCGACGGCCGTAACCTCGTCGTGCTCTTTGTCGGTCTGTTCCTTGTAGCGGTTGAAAACTTCCGTCCACTTGTCGGTCGGCACCGTATACTCGTTGCCGTTGTAGTAGAAAATGGAAGTCGCACCATCCTCCTGCGGACCTTCGATCTTGCCTTGAGCCACGCGCAGTTGCTGTGCGATTCCCTTCTTCACCAACTCCTGCTTGGCCATGAATTCCGGATTGCCGCCCAGCAGAATATCGGTGCCGCGGCCCGCCATGTTCGTGGCGATGGTCACCATGCCCTTGCGCCCGGCCTGCGCCACAAATTCAGCTTCGCGCTCGTGAAACTTGGCGTTCAGAACGACGTGCTGTTTCAGCCCTTTCTTCTTCAGCAAGTCAGAGAGCCGCTCGGACTTTTCAATCGACGTGGTGCCCACCAGCACCGGCTGCCCTTTCTCGTGAAGCTTCTGAATCTCATCCGCAACCGCGAAATATTTTTCTTTCTCGGTACGGTAAACCACATCAGGATTCTCCAGCCGCAGCATCTGCTTGTTCGTCGGAATCACAATGACGTCCAGCTTGTAGATATTGTCGAATTCGGCCGCTTCCGTTTCCGCCGTTCCCGTCATGCCCGACAACTTCTTAAACATGCGGAAATAATTCTGGAAGGTGATGGTGGCCAGCGTCTGGTTCTCGCGCTCAATCTTCACGCCTTCCTTGGCTTCAATCGCCTGATGCAGGCCGTCAGACCATCGGCGTCCCGGCATCATGCGACCGGTAAATTCGTCGACGATGATTACTTCGCCGTCTTTAATCACATACTCAACGTCGCGACGGTAGAGCGCATGCGCCTTGATCGCAGTCTCGACGTGATGCTTGAGCGGCCAGTTCTCCGGATCGGCTATGTTGCCGATGCCGAGCAGTTGCTCGACCTTCGTCCAGCCTTCGTCTGTGACCGTAATATTGCGGTGCTTTTCGTCGACCACAAAATCGCCAGTAAGCTGCGATGGTTCGCCGGGGGCAACCTCCAGCTCTTCGCCTTTTTCCAGCTTCGGAATGATCCGGTTCACGCGGTAATACTTGTCGGTCGATTCCTCGCTCGCCCCGGAAATGATCAGCGGCGTTCGCGCTTCGTCGATCAGGATCGAATCCACTTCATCGACGATCGCGAAATTGTGGCCGCGCTGCACGCAATCTTTCAGATCGAACTTCATGTTGTCGCGCAGGTAGTCGAAGCCGAACTCATTGTTGGTACCGTAGGTCACATCGGCGGCGTACGCGGCTCGGCGCTCTTCGTCATCGAGGTCGTGAACGATCACGCCCACCGTCAGCCCCAGAAAACGGTAGAGCTTCCCCATCCATTCGGAATCGCGCTTAGCCAGATAGTCGTTGACGGTAACTACGTGTACTCCGCGTTCGCTTAGGGCATTGAGATAAACCGGCAGCGTGGCGACCAGCGTTTTTCCTTCACCGGTCTTCATCTCTGAAATCATGCCTTTGTGCTGTACCATGCCGCCGATCAATTGCACGTCAAAGTGGCGCATGTTGAGCACACGCCGTCCCGCCTCGCGCACCACGGCAAAGGCCTCTACCAGAATTTCATCCAGCACTTCCTGCAGCGCTTCGTATTGTTCCTTCTCAAACTGCTTCGCACGATCGGGATCGTCTTCCGTTTCGGCTTCGGGGTCTGATACCGCATTATTAGAAACTGCGTTATTCGAAACCCGGCTCAGCCGCTCCTGAATCCGCTGCCGGAATTCATCCGTCTTGGCGCGCAATTCGGCATCGGTGCGCTTTTGCATCTCAGGCTCGAGGGCGTTGATAGCCTCGACCATTGGCATCAAGCTCTTGATCACCCGCTCGTTCTTGGTCCCAAAGACCTTGCCAATCAGAGTATTAATCAAACTTTGAAGTCCTTCAGAGGGAGGGATTTTGTCCCCAGTGTATCCCTTTTAGCCTAGCATATTTAGACGCGGCGGACAGGCGCAAGGAAGAAGTGACGGAAGGTATTCACCGCCGAGAACGCAAAGAGCGCCGATAGAACGAGAGAACGTTCCTTTTAGTCCTCAGCGATCTCGGCGTGCTCGGCGGTAAATAGGTTTTTCGTGTATATTCCCCCACGACCCATGCCCACTTTCTATGATCGTTTTGTCGGGTGCGCGGAGCGCTGGCCAAGCAACGTCGCCCTCGAAATCCAGCGTCACGATCACATCGAGAGTTACACCTATTCCGAGCTGCGAGGGATGGCTGAATCCATCGCACAATGGATTACAAAAAAAGAATTCGCGCGCGGCTCGCGCCTGGCCCTTGTCGCGGATAATCACCCCCGATGGGTAGCAGCATATCTGGGCATCATTGCTGCCGGATGTACCGTGGTCCCGCTCGACACTGCGCTGCACGCCGAGCAACTGACAAAGTTATTGAAAGACAGCGGTAGCTCCGCCCTGTTCTGCGACGCGAAACACGCACAAGTGGCGCGAGACGCAGTCGCAAATCTCAACACACCACTCGTGCTTATGGATCCCGACCGTATGCCCCAGCCGCCCATCCCTGAAGACTGGCTGGAAAACCTGCCCGCAATTTTCGAGCATGCAAAGGAAAACTTTCACCCTGTCCGGTCCGCCCTGGATGACATCGCCTCACTGCTCTACACCTCGGGTACGACAGCCGATCCCAAAGGCGTGATGCTGACGCATGCCAATCTCCTTGGCGAAGTCGAGGCCGTTTTCAACTGGGTCGACATTGGCCCAAGCGATGCCCTTCTCGGCGTGCTGCCCATGTTTCACGTGCTGGCCCAGATGGCAAACCTGATGATTCCGCTGGTCAAGGGCGCACGCGTCGTCTACCTCGAAACTCTAAACACCACCGAACTTCTGCGAGCTCTGCAGGATCGCAACATCACCGCCTTTGCCGTCGTGCCGCAGTTTTTCTATCTGATTCATGAGCGGATTTTTCAAGAGGTCGCAAAACGCCCCGCGATCACTCAAAGAGTTTTTCACGGGCTCATGAGCGCCAATCGCGCGCTAAGAACAGTCGGACTAAACGCGGGCCCAGTTATATTCCCCAAGGTTCACGAAACTTTAGGAAAGAAAATGCGCTACCTGGTCACGGGAGGATCGCGCTTCGATCCCGCCATCGCACATGATTTCAACGCGCTCGGCATAGACGTGCTGCAAGCCTACGGCCTGACTGAAACCACCGCCGCCGTATTTGCGACGTCGCCCACCGATAACGTGATCGGTTCCGTGGGCAAGGCGATGAAAGGTGTCGAGGGCAGAATCATCGAGGAGAAGATCGAGGAGAAGGCTGTCGAGGAACATAATATCGATCCGCAAACCTTGGACGATGGTGCCCCAGCCGCGGGTGAAGTCGCGTTGCGCGGTGCGGTCGTCATGAAAGGCTACTGGAATCGTCCTGACGCAACCGCAGCCGTCCTGCGTGACGGGTGGTTTTACACCGGCGATCTCGGCTACTTTGACGCCGAAGGAAACTTGTTTCTCACCGGCCGAAAAAAAGAACTAATCGTTCTCAGCAACGGAAAGAATGTTTATCCCGAAGAAGTTGAGGCGCATTACCTCAAGTCGCCGTATATCAAAGAGCTCGCCGTGATGGGACTCGAAGGCACTCCTGGCGAAGGGGGCGACCGGCTGCACGCGGTGGTCGTGCCCAACTTCGATGCGCTGCGCCGGAAAAAAATTGTGAATGCGAAGGAAGCGATCCGCTTTGATATCGAAAGCCTGTCGCAGCAAATTGCCTCCACCAAACGCATCGGCAGTTACGAGATCTGGCAGGAAGATTTGCCGCGCACCACCACGCGCAAGATCAAACGCTTCGAAGTTGAAAAACGCGTAAGAGCAAATCAAGCGCACAAGGTCATTGACGACTCCGAGTTGTCCCTCGAGCGCCCACTAACGGCAGAAGAAACAGACTGGCTGGCTCAGCCAGCGGTGCAGCGTGCACTCACGATTGTGCGGGAGGTCGCTCGTACTTCGCCACCAATCCTGCGCCCAACTCAAAATCTGGAACTCGACCTGGGCCTCGACTCCATGCAACGCGTCGAATTGCTCAGCCACGTCGAGGAACAATTGGGAGGCAACGTTCCAGAATCGCAACTCGCCGAGATTTACACCGTCCGCGACCTGGTCGATGCGGTTCTGCAAAGCGCGGCCGACGGCACCGGAGGCCGGGAAGCGCGCACCGCGTTCGCCGGTTGGAAGTCGATTCTGGCCCAGGAGCCCGATCCTGCCCAGATAATTTGTCTGGTTCGGCCCCAACCCATTAGCGCCTCCTTCTGGTATATGGTTTCGCGATTGACGCAAGTGATTGCGCTCGACCGCTTCCATCTGCAGGTATGCGGACTTGAGAAGCTGCCCAGGAGCGGCGCGTATATTATTTCATCCAATCACCAGAGCTATCTCGATCCGCTCATCCTCGCAAGCGTTCTTCCGCCACCCGTTTTCGACAAAGTTTTTGCCTTAGGCACAAGCGAAATCTTCGGCGAAGGAATCATGCTGCGGCTGGCACGTTCGCTGAGAATCGTAGTGCTCGATCCGGATGCCAACCTTACTCCTGCTATGCGTGCCGGCGCTTTCGGCTTGCGCCAGGGACGCCCGCTGATTCTTTATCCCGAAGGCGAGCGCTCGATCGATGGCACTCCAAGAATTTTCAAGAAGGGTGCCGCCATATTGTCCATTCATATGCAGGTGCCCATCGTGCCCGTGGCGATTGATGGCTTCTACAAAGCTTGGCCCAGGAACAAACCGTTCCAGCAATTCACTGCGCTGAAGATGGTGTTCGGCGACCCCATCGTTCCCCCGCCGGAGACAGACGCGTCAGACGAGGCTTACGAAAAACTGACCGCGGATCTGAAAGCGCGAGTAGTTGAAATGTGGGAAGGATTGCGGCGTTGAGCACCTTCGTAGCGCCGGGTGTCGGGGCACGACGTGCCCCGGGAGCCTGTATTCAAAACGCACACGCGAGAGGTTCAAAAAACACCGGCTTTACTTCGCGCGCGGATGCGTCTGATCATAGACCTGCAGGACGTGCTTCATTGACAACTGCGTGTAGCGCTGCGTCGTCGCCAGCCTTTCGTGCCCAAGCAACTCCTGAATCGCACGCAGGTCTGCGCCTTCTTCCAGCATGTGCGTGCCAAATGCATGCCGCAGTGTGTGCGGATGAACGTCCGGGGATAGCCCTTTCGCAACTGCGATCTTCTTGACGATGCGCCCCACACTCCGCGTGGTAAGCCGGCCACCTCGCCGGTTAATGAGCAAGGCCGCCGAGCGCTTCCGGATTGTACCCACAAGCTTCTCTCGCGCCGGAAGATAACTTGCCAACGCCGATTTCACCGAATCACCGAACGGAACATAACGTTCTTTCTTCCCTTTGCCGCGAATCAGAATGGCCTCGGCACTTAGCCGAATATCTTCGAGATTGATCCCGGTAAGCTCCGAGTTCCGGATGCCGCATCCATAGAGCAGTTCGAGCATCAGCCGGTCGCGCTCCGCAAATGCCGTGACTTCCGGCATCTCCCCATCGATCACAGCATTCATTTCTTCAATGGTGGGAACCCGCGGAAGTTTCTTCGGAAGCTTCGGCGTAGCCACAAGTTTTGCCGGATTGTGTTCCACCACTCCCTCCCGCGCCAGCCAGCGATAAAGAGAGCGCACAGCGGCCAAAGCACGCGCCACAGAAGTTTTGCTTAATCCCTTCTCGTAAAGCTGTGAGAGAAATCCACGCACTGCGATATGGTCGATCTGCTTCCATCCCCGCGAACCTGAGTAAGCCGCAAACAGCGCGAGATCGCGTCGGTAAGCCTTGATGGTGTGCGGCGAGGCATTCCGCTCCCGCAAATGCAGGATGAAGTCCGCGACAGCTTTACCCACGACAGTACGGGCCTCTTTGGTCGCGACAAGTGTCATTTCGCTTTCGCCCTGGGATGATGTTTCTGATACACGGTTCGCAGTCGGTCGAGTGCCAGATGCGTATAAACCTGCGTTGTAGAAATGTCCGCGTGACCCAGAATAGTTTGCACCGTGCGCAAATCAGCCCCGTTCTCCACCATATGAGTAGCGCAGGAATGCCGGAGCATGTGCGGAGAGGCCGCGCGCCCGCAAGCCGCAGAAGCAGCCCTGACCATTTGCCATACTCGTTGCCGAGTCAACTTCCGTCCGCCGCGCCCAATAAACAGCAGAGGTGAATTTTTCGCAGGGGTAGCTACAGATGCCGATATGCTTCGCCGCCCCGCCACCAGGGCCGGACGTGATTGCGCCAGATATTCGCTGAGCGCTTCCTGCGCCGATCTTCCCAATGGCACGACACGTTCCTTGTCACCTTTGCCCCGCACCAGCATGTATCCGGCTTCAAGCTTCAAATCTTCAAGCTTCGTGCTGTTGATTTCCGAAACGCGCAACGCACCCGCGTAGAAAACCTCCAGCATGGCGCGATCACGCCCGGCTAGCGCAGCAAAATCGCCGCTGTTACGCGTGGGATTGCCGTTCTGACGAGCCCGTGGAGCGGCCAGTGTCATTTCCATCTCATCGCGAGCCAGCGCCTTCGGAAGAACCTTCCATTGTTTCGGAGACTCGATATTCAGCGTTGGATCGTGTTCGATTTTCTTGTCGAGCAGGAGATAGCGATAGAGATGGCGAAGTGCCGAGAGCTTTCGACCCACGCTGCGGCCATCCACTTGATGAGAAAAAAGCTGTTGTAGAAAATCCCGTACATCGGTACGCTGCGCCGTTAGCAGCAGACGTTTTCGCTTCTCAAGAAATTCCGAGAACTGCAGAACGTCGGTTGTGTACGCGCTGATAGAGAGCGGCGCTAATCCCTTCTCGATTCGCAAATAGTCGAGAAAGTCTGACAGCACGCGCGATTTGGTTCCCGCAGTCATAGTGAAGAATGAATGAGTATGCTCGTTATCGGACGCTGAAGAAAGTAATGAAACGGATGCTCAAATGTGGCCGGTCGATAGAGGTGGCTTGCTACGCCCGTCCCGCGTCCCGCAGCAAATCCGCCGCGTACAACGCGCCCTCCGGCGTTTCCTCATGCTTGAAGTAAGCGAACACATCGCGCCCAGCGGCCAGATGTTCTCCGATACGGGCAACCATGCTGCGTCGCTCGTCTCCCGTGTAATTCGGCTTGCGGAATCTGTAATAAACATAAGGCGCAGTCACCACATCCGGCGTCACGCGCTCCTCGGTTTCCGCCACGCATAACGCGGCTCCGTGAGTCTTCAGCAGCTCCCAAGTCGAATCAGCAAACCACGACTCGTGACGGAATTCGAATGCCGCCGGCAACGTGCGAGGTAAAAGGCTGAGAAAATCTTTGAGTAAAGAGGCATCCATTTTCAGATTCGGCGGCAATTGAAAAAGTACAGGCCCCAGCTTGCCAGCGCTTGCCAGTGGCTCAATCGTTGCCAAAAAACGCGGGACAAAATCTTCGGTCCCCTTCAACCGCTTGATATGCGTGATTACCTGATGCGCTTTGACGCCAAAACGAAAATGCTGTGGCGTTTCCTGAATCCAGTTCTGGATTGTGCTCTCTTTCACCAGTTGCCGGAAAGTAAAATTCACTTCGACCGTATTGAGTCGTGTGGCGTAGTGACTGAGAAACTTCTTCTGCGCCAGTTTGGCTGGATAGAAATCAGGCTTCCAGCTTGGATACGCCCATCCGGATGTACCAGTGAAGAGTTGAGCCATGGCTAAAGTCGCAAAGCGGAATTCTTCGAGGACGGGATTATACCTTGCGTCTAGCCTTCGTTACCGGCGGCCGCTTCGAGACACCTTTCTCGCACTATTTCTGCGAAAAAGCCGAACTGGCTCAGCCTCCTCTTCGGCCTGAGCTGCGATTGAGATCGGCTCCTGCGTTTCCGAGCCTGCCGATTCCGCGCGCTTCTTGAGATCCGGCAACCGCTGCTTCAACACCAGCAGCGGCGCGGACAAATCTCCCATCTTTTCTACACGTTTTACCGTTTGCCCGGCTTCGAACACAAGCAAGCTCGCATCTTTCTTTTTGAAAACACGTTCGACTTCTTCCCACGTCACCGGAGTCGAAACCGTGGGCCGTTCTCGTGCCCGCAGCGAGTAAACCGCTATGGTGGTCTTGTGCTCGTCGTTCTGGCTCCAATCCACGAATACTTTTCCAGTGCGAACCTTCTTCTTCATATCCGACACAACCATCTCCGGATGATCATGTTCGAGCAACTGCGCGAGCGCGTGCGCGAAAGGCTTGGCCGATTCGTAGCTGGTTGGAGTATTCAGTGGGACATATATCTGCAGCCCTTTCGAACCGGAAGTCTTTGGAAAACTCTGCAATCCGAAGTGTTCAAAGATTTCCCGCAACCACAACGCAACCTGGCAACATTGCACAATATTCGCCGGCGGACCCGGATCGAGATCGAAAACCATCATCGTGGGACAAGTGATGTCCTTCGCCAGAGAGAGTGAGGGATGCAATTCGATGGCGGCCAGATTCGCCAGCCAAACCAGCGTCGGCAAATCGTCGGCCAGAATGTAATGCACCATGCGCCGGTTTCCCTCGCTCCAGATTGGCACAGTCTTCACCCAGTCGGGGCGATGCTGCGGGGCATTTTTCTCGTAGAAAAATTCTTCATCCACGCCATTGGGATAGCGCTTGCGCGTAAGCGGACGCGCCGCCAGATGGGGTATCATCGCTGGCGCAATCCGCACGTAGTAGTCGATGATCTGCTGCTTGGTAAAGCCGGCGGCTGGATAAAGAATCTTTTCCAGATTCGACAGCTTAAGTTGTCTTCCCTGAATTTCGATCGTCGAATCCATGGCGCGCACGCTCCAGAAGGCATTTTGCCTCAAACGGCGCGCAACGCAAAATTGGGGCCTCTACCTACTCGCCACGTTTGCACCTCAGCCCAGTTTGACAACCTCCCCGCTTGCCACGTAATTTCAAACTTCTGCCCTTCCTGTTCGTCTAAACAGGGCTGTTCCTAGATGCCTGCCAACTTTCCGGAGGTCCGATGAAACGCCGCTTGCTCAGACCCGTCGTTCTCGCAATGTTTCTCATTTCGCTCGCCGCGGCACAGGATGTCGCTTCCTTCGAAAAGCGCATCACCGTGAAAAAGTTGGCGAATGGCCTGACCATCATCCTCTGCGAGCGCCCGGAAGCCCCGGTCTTCTCCTTTTACACTTTAGTCGATGCGGGTTCTGTGCAGGATCCCATGGACAAAACCGGTCTGGCCCATATGTTCGAGCACATGGCATTCAAAGGCACAGACACAATCGGCACCACCAACTACCCTGCCGAGAAAATCGCATTGCAAAAAGTGGAAGAAGCTTACGTGTTCTACATCGCAGAGCGGGACAAACGCGTAGGCCGGGACGAAGTCAGACTAAAGCAACTGGAAAAAGCCTGGAAGGACGCCATCGCTGTAGCCGACAAGTATGTGGTGCCCAACCAGTTCGGAAAAATCATCGAACAGAGCGGTGGTCAGGATCTCAACGCCTCCACCGATTACGACGAAACCACCTATCACTATTCGCTGCCCGTGAACCGGCTGGAGCTCTGGGCGTATCTCGAATCCGACCGCTTTCTCCATCCCGTGCTGCGCGAATTTTATAAAGAGCGCAACGTCGTGATCGAAGAGCGCCGCCTTCGGACCGATAGCAATCCGATTGGGCGGCTGCTGGAACAATTCAACGCTGCCGCATTCGAAGCCCATCCTTACCATCGTCCGACCGTAGGGTGGATGTCCGACTTGAATTCTTTCTCAGCCACGGATGCAAAGAAGTTTTTTGACGAATACTACCGGCCGGCAAACATGGTAGTCGCGGTCGCGGGAGATATAAAAGCGTCGCAGGCCCTGCCGATTCTCGAAAAATATTTCAGCCGTCTGCCCGCCGGCCATAAACCCGACGAGGTCACGACCGTCGAGCCTCCGCAGAATTCCGAGCGCCGAGTCGAGTTGCTGGAAAAAACGCAGCCGCTCTATCTCGAGGGCTATCACCGCCCTGACTACATGTCAAAAGATGACGCCGTCTATGACGCCATCACCGATCTCATGTCGGAAGGCCGCACTTCTCGCCTCTACCGAGCGTTGGTGCGCGATAAAAGGATCGCATCGTTCTCTGCCGGATTCACTGGCCTGCCCGGCATCAAGTATCCACATCTGTTCGCCTTCTACGCGTTCCCGCTCCCCGGCCACACCACGCAGGAAGTGGCGGATGCGATACACGCGGAAATCGAGCGCCTCAAAAAAGAAGACATCAGCGACGATGAATTAAAGATGATCAAGACCCGCGCCAAAGCCAATCTGATCCGGGGCCTGGCCGACAACGAAGGACTGGCAACCCAACTGGCGACCTACCAAACGCGTTACGGCGATTGGCGCGAGTTGTTCCGCTCCGTCGATCGCATCGACAAAGTGACCAAAGCAGATATTCGCCGCGTGGCCAACGAAACTTTTAACGACACGAACCGCACTGTCGGCATTATTGAAACGGTCAAAGGCGCTGCACAGAGCGATGAAGAGAGACAGAGTTCGGAAGACCAAACTCCGCCGGATCGTGCTCCATCAGGTCAAGGAGGTGCGCGATGAAGACGATCCGGATTGTTCTCGCGATAGTTCTTGCGGCCTCCACTTTATTTGTCGCGCCTTCCAAAGCGGCATCGCAGACGACAAACTGGAAGCAGATTCCGACCCCTCCCCTGCCCGCCTTTCATCCGCCGGTGCCGAAGCGCATCGAACTCTCGAACGGCATGGTGATCTTCCTGCAAGAAGATCACGAGTTGCCGCTGATTGACGGCACCGCTCGTATCCGGGGCGGCTCGCACATTGAACCAGTCGGCAAAGTTGGGCTCGTGGATATCTTCAGCGAAGTCTGGCGCACCGGTGGCACCAAAACACAAACCGGCGACCAACTTGACGATTTTCTCGAAGTGCGCGCGGCGAAAGTTGAAACCGGAGGCGGTCCCGATTCAACGACCATCAGCTTATCCTGCCTCAAAGGCGACTTCGACGATGTTTTCAAAGTCTTCGCTGACCTGCTGCAGAATCCAGAATTTCGTGCCGATAAGATCGACATCGCACAAAAGCAAATCTACGACGCTATCTCGCGGCGCAACGACGAGATCGGAGCGATCGCCGCGCGCGAAACCGCCAAGCTCGCTTACGGGACTAACAATCCCTACGCCCGTGAGCCTGAGTATTCCACTGTCGCTGCCATCACGCGCCAGGACTTGCTCGATTGGCACAAAACTTACGTCCAACCCAATCACATCATTCTTGGCATAAGCGGCGACTTCGACGCCCCGGCTATGGAAGCCAAACTGCGCGCCGCATTCGACTCGTGGCCGAAAGGCAGCGACCTGCCAAAAGATGAAGTTCGTTATGAGCCCGCCAAACCGGGCTACTATCAAATTTCGAAAGAGGATGTGAATCAAAGCAGCGTCCACCTGGTTACGCTTGGCACCACGCGCAACAATCCTGATTACTACGCGATTGCTGTATTTAATGAAGCGTTTGCCGGAGGATTTTCTTCGCGGCTCTTCAACGACATTCGCACCAAGCGCGGCCTGGCGTACAACGTCGGCGGCGGCATCGGCACCAACTTCGGGCATCCGGGCATTCTACAATTCGTCGCCGGCACCAAGAGTCAGAGCACAATCGAGTCGATCCAGGCACTCGATGAAGATATCGACGATCTGAGCAAGAAGCCTATCGACGAGGATGAAATCAAGCACGCCAAAGATGCCATTTTGAACGCTTTCATCTTCCGTCTCGATTCACCCGACAAAGTTCTCGCTGAAAGAATGACCTACGAATTCTACGGATACCCGTCCGATTGGCTTGACAAGCTTCCCGCAGAAATTCAGAAGGTCACCGCAGCCGATGTGAATCGCGTTGCAGCTAAGTATGTACACCGCGACCAGTTGGCAGTTCTTGTGGTTGGCAACACGAAGGAGTTCGATAAACCCCTGTCCTCGCTTGGGCCGGTAAAGGAAATCGATATCACGATTCCTCCTCCGCCGAGCGCAAAGGAAGAGGAAGGCGAGAAACCCACAGCCTCGAACGAAGAAGGCAAGGCAATGGCGGCAAAGGTGGTAGCCGCGATCGGCGGCGAAGCTAGACTGGCGGCGATCAAATCAGTGAAGACGAAAATTACCCTCACGCAAAAAACTCCGCAAGGCGATTTCCCCATGCAGATGGAAACTGCGATCGTCTTCCCCGATCACCTGCACGCTGAAATGCAAACTCCGAATGGAACCGTGAATGTGGTGGTCACGCCGGGGGCAGCTTTCATGGCCCTTCCCAACGGCGACACTCAATCCTTCCCCGAGCCTCGGAAAGCTGAAATGCTCGAGCAGATCAAACGCGATCCCATCTTCATCGCCGCGCACTGGAAGGATCCCAACATGTTTTTCCATGCTGGGGGAACCGAAAAAGTCGGAGAGACGGATGCTCGCATCGTTGATGTAGATTCTGATGGCGCAGCTATCCGATGGTTCGTCGATCCCAAGAGCGGTTACATTTTGAAGGAGACCTACAAAACACTCAGCCCGAGTGGACCCGTGCAAGGCGAGACGGACATGGACGAATGGAAGCCGATGAGCGGCTTGAATCTTCCGCTCTTGCGCCACAACAAGCAGAATGGCCAGGAAACGAGCACGGCGGAATACACAGCATTGGAACTCAATCCCGCAATTGATCCGAAGTTATTTGAAAAGCCCGCGGAAAAGCCGGCTCAGCCCTGACGTTGCCGCCACGAAAACCAGAGGGCCGCCGCGAGGTAGATCAATGCGCCTGCAATGGCTAAATTGCCAATCGTGTGCATCCTTATACCTTCTTCGTTTTCCGGCGCAACATTCCCGCCAAAGATAAAAGCCCTGTACCGAATAGAGTCAGTGTGGCTGGCTCAGGAACCGCGGAGTATCCGATATATTCCTGAGGAGTGCCGCCCCAGCTTTGCGTTCCCGCGATCGGTGTATAGAGCACAAGCCCCTGGAAGGCGCTGTTAGGAGCCTTTGCCGCCAGCGCTAAAAACGCCGCATCCAGCGCTGCCGTTCCATTGCCCTGGAAGAATGCGCTATTTTTTGCATTCGTCGAGAACAGTCCCCAGATGGCAAAGTTTCCCGCGTTCACACTCAGCGTGCCGTTCAGAATGCTCTTAAAGATAAGTCCCGCAGCTTTGTAATCCATTAACTCGCTGCCGAACAGTCCCTTGCCACTTAGTAAGCTGCTCTCGTGCGCCTTCCAAGTCTCGCCCATCGTTACCGGATTGTCATAGGTATCGCAGATCAGCGAGACCGGCGCCTTGCCGTTGATCGAGAAATAATAGGGATAGGTGTATACGCCGTCAGCGTTATTGCCGCCCACGCCTACGAGTTTCATTCTCACGATTGAATGCGCGGCAGCCGACGCAGGGCACAAACACACAACAGCTAGAACCAACAGTGAAAGTATTGCAAAACGAAGTCCACGCATATTGTTAAAACCTCCCAGCTGAACAGGTTGCATCACGCGCCATAAACGGGTTACTTTTGCAGCGCAAGGTAACTTCATCGAAGCTCAAAAACGGCTTCTTACGAAGCACCTGCGCTGATTCATAATTTCCTGGCATTGTGGGCTGCTCTCTATTAGTGCAGCGGAACATCCAAAGCCGCGAACCATGCAATGTTCAACTTCTGTTCTAATGAAGTGTGGTTGATGAAATATTTTGCGCATGTGGAAAGGAACTCAGGTTCTCGGCCAGCCTCTCGTAATACTCCTGAAGTCACGCAAGGTAATCAGCCTCAGTAACTCGCACGCGGGATTTCCTCAGCGCTTCTTCATGAACATCGTGGTTGACATTTTTTCTTGACGGCAGCCGATCGACCATCTATTATAGGCGAACAAAAGGCGAATACTATGTCGTCACTCCCTCTTTTCGCAACGTCGCAGAACCCCGCCTTGGTTGGCATTGCCCGCCTGGCGGCCGAGGGCGAATCCCTTCGAGAGGGACACAACGTCGAATATTTCACCCTGCCCGCGCGTTCCCTGCTGAACCGCTGCACCAGCAACCGCAACATGCCCTTCACTTGGACCATCAACCCATATCGCGGATGCGAATTCGGCTGCCGCTACTGTTATGCCCGCTACACCCACGAATTCATGGAAATGCGCAACAGCATGGAGTTCGAGCAGAAAATCTACGTAAAGCAGCACACTGCCGAATTGCTGAGGCACGACCTGCGGAAGGTCAAATCAGGTGAGTCCATCGCGCTCGGTACGGCGACTGACCCTTACCAACCTGCCGAGCGCCGCTATGAAGTGACGCGCGGCATTCTTGAAGAATTCGCACGCCATCGCGGCCTCGAGTTGGGGATTGTTACCAAGTCGAATCTCATTGTCCGGGATATCGATCTACTCCGCGAAATTTCGCGGAGCAATAAACTATCGGTCCACATTACCGTCACCACGTTGGACGTAGAGCTGGCAAGGATTCTGGAGCCGCGCGCCCCTCGTCCTGACTTGCGCATCGACGCGGTTCGCCAACTCAGTAATGCAGGGATCACAGTGGGAGTAAGTTGCTCGCCCGTTTTACCCGGCATCACCGATTCGCCTGCCGATCTTGAGGCTGTTGTGCGCGCAGCGGCCGGGGCCGGAGCACGTCACATTTTTGCGAACTCTTTATTTCTCAAGCCCTGTTCGGCAGCGGTTTTTCTTCCCTTCGTCGAGCACTACTTCCCGCACCTGGCAGAAAATTACCGCCAGCGCTACCAGGAGCGATCCTTTCTTCCCCCTTCGTATAGCAAACGCATATCGCAACTGGTCAGGAAATTTCGGCAGAAATATGGGATTGGGCGCGACGACCCACGTCGAGAATCGGCCTTTGCCACCAAGTGGCCCGTCCAAGCCTTCGACGAGCAGCTACAGCTCTTCTAGTATCGTGTCCCGCAAGTTCGCTGCATTTGTTTTGAAAGGGCGCAGCTTTAGCTGCGCCGAAAGATGTCATAGATGCAGCGGCTTTAGCCGCTGAGGCTGAGACGGAGTTGTAGAACGAATTTACGGGACACCACAGTAGGGGCCGACGGAAGAGACTATCCAGAAAATCCCCTGACCTTCAGCTCGCACTATAGTAATAAAGTCCGAATCAACCGAATCATTTATAAGTAAACTTGCTGGGTAAACTTGTTGGACAATCAACTTTTCCCTCTGGCTCCGGATTGATTCGACTACCAGCAAACGCATGGCCTCGACCGTTTCAGAACACGAGGTAACCGCACCCGTGCCAATCGCGGAGCGCACACCATTTCAATCGTCACACCGCCAGGCCTTAGTCCTCGGACTTCTTCTCATCATCGCTTCGCTCACACTCTACAATCCGGTCAGCCGGCATCCATTTGTCAACTACGACGACGATCGCTACGTCTCCGACAATGCCCATGTGAAGGATGGTTTCAGCTGGGAGTCGATCAAGTGGGCCTTCACCAGCTACGACGAGAGCAACTGGCATCCGCTCACCTGGCTCTCCCACATGCTCGATTGCCAGCTCTTCCATCTGAATCCAGCCGGACACCACTACACCAACGCCCTGCTGCATGCTCTTAATGTGGCGCTGTTGTTCTGGGTGCTGTACTCCGCAACCGGCTTCATTTGGCGGAGCTTCATGGCCGCTGCTCTGTTCGCGCTGCATCCCATCAACGTTGAATCGGTCGCCTGGGTCGCCGAACGAAAAAATCTGCTAAGCTTGTTCTTCTCTCTTCTCGCTCTGGGCACCTATCATTGGTACGCAAGCAAGCCGCGTGTAGGCCGCTATGCTGTGGTCGCTGCGCTTTTTGCGCTAGGACTAATGGCCAAGCCTCAGGTCATTACTCTGCCCTTCGTTTTGCTCCTCTGGGATTATTGGCCCCTGCAGCGCGCCGGTGCTCCTGCAAATCAGGATGCAGGAATCGAAAGGCAGTCAATCCCGGGTCAGTCAATCCCAGCTAAGCCCTGGACTGGGCTTGTGCTCGAGAAGTTGCCGCTCCTCGCCATGTGCGTAGCAAGTTCCGTTCTCACTCTAAGAGCTCAAACAGCTGCCGGAGCGGTCACATCTTTTAGCCGATACCCGCTCTCGATTCGCCTTGAGAACGCGATCGTTGCCTACACGCGATATCTTGGAAAAGCGCTATGGCCTTCGCATCTTTCCGTTATGTACCCCTACCAGCCGGCATCTCTCACGCCATCGCAGATTCTTCTATCGCTCCTCTTGCTGATCTTGATCACAGCGGGAGTGGCAGCCGCGAAGAAACGTTATCTCATTGTCGACTGGCTCTGGTTTCTTGGAACTCTAGTTCCGATGATCGGCGTGATTCAAGTCGGCGTACAAGCCATGGCAGATCGCTACGCCTACCTTCCCTTCATCGGACTCTTCATAGCCGCCTGTTGGGGCGTATCGGAATTCACAGAGAATCGCTCCCTTTCTTACAAATGGCTCGTCGCTCCATCTGCAATCGTACTTGTGGCGTTATCGTTGGCGTCTCACCGGCAGATCGGCTACTGGAGCAGCAATCTGTCTCTCTGGTCGCACGCCACGGCCGTCACCACCGGCAACTTTGTCGCAGAGGATGGCATCGGCAATTCTCTTCTCGCGCAGGGAGATCTCGAACAAGCCATGCCGCACTTCCAGCTCGCCGCTGACATTCATCCTACCGATCCCATCAGCAACTCCAACCTGGCCTTTTACAAGATGCAGCACGGCGATTTGGCCGGCGCAATCGCGCTCTACACAAAAGTGGTCGACAACACTCAAGATGAACGCTCCAAGGCAATCGCTTTTATCAATATGGGCAACATGCAGATGGAACTCGGGAACTTGAGTGCCGCCAGGGACAACTTCCAGGCTGCCATAAACCTTCGTCCCCGCAACGTCCGGGCCTGGATTGGCCTCGGCGTGACAACTCAGAAATCCGGGAACTACACTGCGGCAATCCAGGCCTACCGTCGAGCGGTTTCGCTGCAGCCGACCGATCTCACCTATCTTCTGCTCGCCAGCGCATTGCAGCGAAGCGGTCGCGACGCGGAAGCTGTGTCCGCAACTCAAACCGCAAAGCAACTATCCCAGAACATTACCCAAACGCAGCAATTCGTGGACAAACTACTCGCCCACTAAATTCCCTTACGATCGAATTGACGGCTAACGAAACCGCCTTCTTCTATAATCACTGCACTTCCTATGGCGACCACTCTCCCACCGCCCGAAACCATCGCCGCTCCGCCGCCTACCTTGCGAGTGAAGCTGCAGCGCTTCTGGCGGCGGGTTACCGAAGGCATGGAGCTCACTCAACTCTGGTCGCAGTTCGAAACCGAAGCGCGCGCCAGTTACCGTCTCTACTCGCGTGACGTGGCTGCCAAAACTCCCGAAGGTCTCACCCGGCGCGGACGCCATCTGCACGTCGCCAAAGAATTCTTCTGGGCCGTTCTCGAAAAACTTTCGCCCGCGCGCCGCGTGCTCCTGTTGGCGGCATTGGTCATGCTCGTTTTTCCGAGCAGCGGCTTCAGCTATCACGATGCCGGACACGAACTCCACGTCATCGAACTCGACCTCCATTTCTGGGGTGGTTTGCTTCTGTTTCTGCTCCTCATGCTCGAGATTGCCGATCGGGTCGTGATGAAGCGCGACTTGCAGATTGCGCGCGAGATCCAAACCTGGCTCCTGCCCGGAGCTCCGCCGCAAATTCCGGGAATCTCGATTGCCTATACCACGCGTCCCGCAAACACGGTCGCCGGAGACTACTACGATGTGTTTCCGCGTCCCGGTAAAACGAACGAAGAAAATCGCGTGGTGTTCGTCGTAGCCGACGTCGCCGGCAAGAGCATTCCCGCAGCTATGCTGATGGCGACTTTTCAGGCCAGCCTCAAAACCCTTTCCACCGCTCAGGTCGCGTTGCCCGAACTCGTGGCCAACATGAACAAGTACGCCTGCTCGAACAGCCAGGGTGGATTGCGCTTCACCACCGCTTTTCTGGCGGAGTATGACACAGCCCAGCACGCCTTCACTTACATCAACGCAGGTCACAACAATCCCATCCTGCGCCGCAGCAACGGATTGATCGAGCGCCTCGATGTCGGCGGATTACCTCTCGGCATTCAGTCCGAGGCGAAGTACGAGTCGGCAAGCGTCACCCTTGCGCCCGGCGATTGGCTCCTCATCTTTACTGACGGTTTGGTCGAGGCCGAAAATGCCCGCCAGGATGAGTACGGCGAACCGCGAGTGGCTCAGCGCTCTCGAGGCCAGTGTCTCCGCCACTCCCAAGGAATCACTGGACCGCCTGATGGCCCAACTGGATCTATTCGTCGGCAGCACTCCCCAGCACGATGACGTCACCTGCATGCTGCTGAAAGTTGCATGATCCTTCCCCGTTTGGCGGTTGCCGCGCAGGCTCTCTCTGTACGCACTGGCTGCCAATTCAATCGCGCTTTAGCCAGAGTTGCATTTTGGCGTTTAGCGACTCTTGCCTGCCATCGCTTCCACGTACATCCGGTGAAACGCGTGCACACCTCTCTCCTGCTTCACGCTGAACCGGCCCCGCGAATAACTTCGCGAGTGCAGATTTTTCTGCACTCTCTCGCAGATACCAATGTCCTCGGCCTGAATCTGGTCGCTGAATTCCACCGCGTCCCTCGCCGCGGCGCTGTTGTGTTCCTTCTCCGGCAGGTACCACTCGAAGATAGCCAATGAGCGCTCGGCTTCGAGCGGCAGCACAATATTTAAGGAAACGTTATCCGGATAACAGTTCAGCATCCAATTCGGAAAAATCCAGAAGTAGTCCGTCGTAAGATTTTCACTTGCTCCCTGGTAACGCCGCGGAGTCGCGTCCCCAGGCTGTGCCCCGCGAATAGGACTGAACTGCCGCACATGCCGCGCGTATGGCTCGACCGCGTAAGCGTTGTAATCCAGTTCACGATTCAGTCCCGGATGTACGCTGGGCAGGTGGTAGCCTTCGAGATAGTTGTCGACGTAAGTCTTCCAGTTGCACTTCATGTCATAAGTGCGGCGTTCGAATAGCTTCATCCCGGCAAAGTCAAACTTCGCCACCTGGTGCGGCAACTCGCCCAAACTCTCGCGCAGAGGCCGTGCATCCGCATCAAGATTCACGAACACCAGGTTGAACCATTCCTCCGTTCGCACCGGCATCAAAGCAAAATCTTCGGCACGAAATCCTTCGACGCCCTCGATCTCGGTGGCGCTGACCAGCGCACCATCCAGGCCATAGGTCCACCCATGGTAGCCGCAGCGGAAGAGTTTTCGCGAGCCGCATCCTTCCGCCGGCGGACCGGCGCGGTGCCGGCACACGTTATAAAAGCCGCGCAGCTTGCCGTCGCCGCCGCGCACGATGAGTAGTGGTTCGCCGATCAGCTCCGTCGTGAAGTAGTCGCCCGCATTTGCCACCTGGTCGCGGTGTCCCACCACTTGCCAGCTTCGCGAAAAGATTTTTTCTTTCTCGACCGCGAACGCAGCCGGTTCGGTGTAGAGGCTGGCAGGAAGAGTCCACGCCCGCGCTATCTTGGAATCAATCGCAGGAAGATCGATCGCAGGAAGATTTTCGAAACCGCCCATGAAATTGGCCCACTCGGACCACACATTCTACGACAGGCGGCAAGCGGCCTGATCTCAATCGGCATGATTTGAATAGGGTTTGACCTTGTCGGCCCTGATCCCGGCCGTCGCCAGCACCTGCGTCGCTGACTCCTGGGCTTTGGAGAAATCGCGGGAAATCCTTTGAGCATGCGCAGAAGCGTCGTCGGCTTCTGCCGTGCGACCCACTCGCCGTAAGGCCTGCGCCAGCAGCACATAGTGAACGTCGCTGGGATCGACCTTAACCGCATGAGAAATTCGCGTCACCGCAGAGGCGAAATCCCCGCTTCGCTCGGCCAGCAAACCGCTGCCGACAAGAGCAGCGCCGTTGTCGGGATTCTGTCGCAGCGCTTCTGCGTAGCTCATTCTGGCATGGTCGAGATCACCCATCTGCAGAAACCCTAATCCGAGGCAGCTTAGCGCAACCGCCCGTGACTTTGAATCCGTAGAGACGTTTACTGAGCGCTCAAACTGCTCAATCGCCTCTCCCATGTGCCCGTGGAGTTGCTCGTAAAATCCGAGATCCAGCAACGCTGACGCATTGTACCCCCGCAAACTCTGGGCTACTCTGAACTCGGCAATCGCCTCTTCCGGCCGTCCCTCTTTGGCCAGTGCACGAGCCAGGCCGTCATGTGCCCGATAGTTGTCCTTCGTGACGCTGATTGCATGTCTCCAGAGAGTTTCGCTGTTTTGCCAATACGCGATCTGACGATGGCTTAGCACTCCCAAAGTTACCAGGACCAACGCCGCCGGCACCGCTAACCACGCAACCGGGAGCCTCCGTACTCGCGCTACTTCTGCGACCCCCCAAACCATGCACACAAATAAGCCAATGTAGGATAGATAAGCATAGCGATCGGCCATCGCCTGCTCGCCCACCTGAACAATCCCGATCACAGGAACCAGCGTGCCCAGCAGCCAGAACCAACCTACCAGCAGGTAACGATGATTCGCCCATCGAAGAACAACGGCGGTCACGATGAGCAACAAAGCGGCAGAGGCCAGGATTTCCCATCTGGGAAGAGCGTTGCCGGGATGCGGATAGAACGCCGCCAGCCGCACCGGCCAAAACGCCTTCCCTAAATACCGGACATAAGAGATCACTACGTTCCCAAACCGCGCCCGGGCAGAGTATTCCCCACCCAAGGTTCGCACCGCATTCCCAGACCGCTGCGCGAGCAACGTGATCACGCCGCTCGCCGCCGCCAGCAAAAACAACGGGACCTTTTCAAGCACCAGAAACGAAAACGATCGCGGAACCAGCGCCTCGGCGGGATCATTTTCGGGAGCCTTCCTACCGAGAACTGAGAACCGAGAACTGCGACCTACCCTTCCCAACGGCCAATAATCCCACAACAGCAAAACGAACGGCAGCGTAATGATCTCCGGCTTTGCCATCAATCCCAGGGCGAAGAGACCTGCTAGAACTGCATAACGTTTGACTCCGCCGCGCCGCACGTACCATCCGTAGGCGTGCATGGCGAGCAGGAAAAATAAAGTACTCAGAACATTCTTCCGCTCCGTCGCCCACGCCACCGACTCTACATTGATCGGATGAAGCGCAAACAATGCCGCTACCATCAGGCTGGGCCAGGTCAGGCCTGTGGCGCTCTCCAACAGCAGAAACAGTAACACCGCGTTCGTTGCATGCAACAGAACCGTTACATAGTGGTGACCGACTGGATTCAACCCAAAGAGCTGGCAGTCGACCGCATGCGATAACCACGTAAGCGGATGCCAGTTGGCGGCGTCATAGCTCGTGAACGCCCATTTCACGGTGTGCCAGGTCAGCCCCTCGATCACATGGGCGTTATGGACGATGTAGAAGTCGTCGTCGAGGTTCGTAAAGCCGTTATGGATGACGGGATTGTAGAGAGCAAGGGTTACAAGCACCAACAACAGGCACAAAACTGTGCTTCGCTTCTCCCGGGAGATAAATAAGCGTACCGGTGGCTGGGAAATTTTGGCCGGCTCTACCGCAACCGCTGTCGCGCCTGAAGACAAGAACTCAACCCCTCACCTTAGATCTGGACCTGACAAGAATCTAGAACGAACAGACTTAAAACCAACACAGACTTTAAAACCTACAAAGATCGAAAACAGACAAACGATTATATGCACGGATAGCACCGGAAAGATCGCCGGACCGCGCTCCCTTGTTACTTTTGTGATGTAACCAGCTGGCGCGGCAGTTGCAAGTTCCCGAATCGGGCGCGTTCTCCAATCGTGCACTCACGCGGTGTAGGAGTTGGCGCATGTCGCAGTGGAGGGCAACGGAACCGCCGATCTACGCGCAGCGCCTCCTTTATTGCCATAAGTTTCGCCGCAGACAGATGCCGCGAACCGTCAGTCGGATGACGGATTTTGGCAACAGCCCGGCTATCAAAACCGATATAATGGAACCGAAGTTCGGCTTCATACTGAAAACAAGGGATCTCCAGAAGTGCATACCGGAACCAAGGTAACTATCGGGTTTGGCCCCGCAAGTGCGAATATCTAGCCCGACTGCGTCATTGTATGACCAGCACGAAATTCAAAGAAGAAACGAGAGGGAAAATAGAGATGCGGAAACAGAAGGGTTTCTCACTAATTGAGCTGATGATCGTGGTGGCCATCATCCTGATCATTGCAGCTATCGCCATTCCAAACTTGCTGCGCGCCCGTATGTCTGCCAACGATTCGTCTGCGGCCGCGTCCGAACACACCATTATCGTGGGTGAAGTCAGCTATTATGGCTCCTATCCCACAGTAGGTTATGGCACGCTGGCAAATTTGGGAACCGGCGGCGTCACTCCTTGCGTTCCGGGCACCGTTGCCGGTTGCTTTATCGACAACACCCTGGCGAGCAACGGCAATCCGGCCGGCACTGGCAAGAGCGGTTACATGTTTGCTGCCATAGCCAATAACGCGGCGCTGCCCTACACGTTCTACACAACGGCTACACCCATCAGCAACCAGAGCGGTGCCAAGTCGTATTGCGCGGCGGATGACGGCGTGGTGCGCACCAACACGAGTGGCAACCTCGGCATTGCTACCAGCTACGCAAACTGCCTCACCTTCACCCCGATGAGCAACTAACACTGCTTGTATCGGCAAGTACTTGGAGCACAAAACGAAGGGCAGTGGATGCAAATCCGCTGCCCTTTCTTATTTCCTGCTGAATCTGACTCTGCAAGGCACTACCGAAACCTTGGTAACACGGAATTTCCTGCCGCCCAGACGTACAATTACCACCAACTCGTATTCCGATAGCGGTACCTGACACGAGGTCACAAATAGACGCATGGCATGGGAGAAACTCACTCTTTCGCGACCGCGTTCGATTGTTCCTCTAGTCAGCCTCTCAGCAGTCTGGCTAGCGCTCGTGATTGCGGGAGCACTGCTCACCGATTTTAATGAGCCCTACCTTCCCTTCGCGATTGCTGGTGGATTTGTCTTCTTTTTACGCGGCGCTCCCTCGCGCTGGGAAATCTATGCCTGGCTGTTGATTTCGGCGATCTTCATCAAAGTCATCCACCTGCCGCAGACCCCATTCTGGGTGCTTCGCGTGGCCAGCTCTTTTGCGGTGCTGGGCTTCGGCGCACTCCTTCTGCTGGGGCTCCGCGCTTTGTGGTCAGAGCGGGAAGGCCGCAAAAATGCCCTCGCGCTGCTGGTCCCATCCCTGATTCTTGTTCTCTTCATACTTTCCAGCGCCAACGCGCTGCGCTTGAGCAGCGGTTTCAACCCAAAGACATACGATGCCTGGCTCTATGCCTTCGATGGAAGCCTGGGCTTTCAACCCAGCTTTTGGATGGGAAAGATCATGTACCAAAGCCTGGCGTTGACTCGGATCACGCTGCTGACTTACCTTTCGCTGCCCTTCGCAATGGCAGTTGTGTGCGCCTGGCACATTCCCTCTTCAGCACGCAGAGTGTCATGGCGCGTGTTAACCGTGTTGTTGCTCGCTGGGGTTGCCGGCTGGCTCTTGTATAACGTCATCCCGGCCACTGGGCCGCTCTACGCCTTCGCGGCAAACTTCCCGTGGAACTCCGTGCCCTATAAAGATTTATCGACGTTCCCCTTGGAAAAAATGTCGATCCCGCTGGGCATCCCACGCAATGCCATGCCGTCGTTGCATGTGGGCTGGGTTATTCTGCTGTGCTGGAATAGCAGAGGTCTTCCCCGCGCCCTCCGTGCAGCGCTGGTTCTCTACCTTCTCCTGACTGTGGTGGCGACCCTGGGAAGCGGACAGCACTATTTGGTCGACCTGGTGGTCAGCTTACCATTTGCTCTGGCAGTGCAGGCCTTGGCGTGCTTTTCCCCTCCCAATCCGTCTCGGCGCATCGCTGCCATGGTTGCGGGGATCGGATTTACCGTGGCCTGGCTGCTGCTGGTACGTTTCGGCGTGTCGTGGGCCCTCAAGTCTCCGGCAATTCCCTGGTCTCTCATGCTGGTCACCACGTCCGTCACATTCTGGCTAGAGATTCGAATGGCGCAGCACCATTCAAGCGACGCTGCTGCCGAGAGCGTGTCGGTAATTCTGCCAGGCCTGCTCCGCGGTGCCCGATGAACCGCTGGAAATAGAATTAGTCGCTCCAAGTATCGTGTCCCGCAAGTTCGTTGAATTTGTTTTGAAAGGGCGCAGCTTTAGCTGCGCCGAAAGATGTCATAGATTCAGCGGCTTTTAGCCGCTGAGGCTGAGACGGAGTTGTAGCACGAATTTAAGGGACACCGCACTCGTTGCCTCAGTCGCTTTGGGATTCAAACGTTATACGCTCCGATCAAGGAGCAGCATTCCGGCACAGATTGACATAAATTGTCAACGCAGGGAAGGCGCAAGCCCATCGAAACGAGCGTCCCCATGGAATGATTGCGAACTGTCTTCGCATCAGGCTGAAAGTAAGAGAGTTCTCACTACCTGTTAAACCCTTTGGGATTGGCCCCCTGCATGCGACGACGTTTATGTCCGCGTAGTAAAGCAACGGCATGGCCAAGGGACAAAAGTGTCCAGAAATAGTGTCCAGAAATGAAGATCGGTCCATGAGGGAACATAAGGGTTTCTCACTTATTGAGCTTATGATTGTGGTCGCGATTATCCTGGTAATCGCTGCGATCGCCATTCCGAATTTACTGCGGGCTCGCATCGCTGCCAACGACTCTTCCGCGGCAGCCTCCATTCACACCATCAATGTTGCGGAATCAGGGTATTTCGTTACTTACAACACCGTCGGATTCCCACTGACTCTCACCACTTTGAGCGGCCCGGACCCTTGCACTCCTAGCGCCGCCCAAGCTTGCCTGATCGATCAGTCGCTGGTAGCGGCCGGAGGCAAAAGTGGCTACACCTTCGCCGCGACCGGCTCGGCTAGCCCGGGCAGCCCCTTCAATGATCAGTTTTACGCCACCGGAACACCCATCAACGATATGACCGGTTCCCGAGCCTACTGCTCGGTTCAGGACATGTCGATTCGCCTTCAGCCCGCGGGCAACACCACCCTGGTTCCGAGCTATGCGACCTGCCTTACGCTGGCTGCGATGTCGAATTAGCGCCTCAACCCAGCAATTCCACGAGACCAGCACCCAGGCAATCTCCTCCCTTTGGTAATGTCCGGCGCACACCCGCCACTTTACTGTCGGCCACTTTTGCATATAATTTTCTTGCAAGCAAAAGATGCCTTGGACTTGGTCCCTTCCATGCCTGCCATAGAAATTCTTGGATTGGAAAAGACTTACAGCGTGGGCTTCTGGCGCAAGCGCCCCAAGCGCGCCCTGCACCCGCTTACGCTCAACGTCGAAGATGGAGAGATTTTCGGTTTTCTCGGCCCCAACGGCGCCGGAAAAACTACGACACTAAAGCTGCTCATGGGACTTGTGTTCCCCACCGCCGGATCGGCGCGCATCTTGGGACGCGATTGGACGGACGCCTCCGTTAAAGCACAGATCGGATTCCTGCCCGAGCAGCCATATTTCTACGACTACCTCACCGCGCACGAGCTGCTGGAATACTACGGACAGCTTTCCGGCGTTCCCGCCAAACAGCGCAAGCAGCGGGTCGAGCAAGTGCTGCACCAAGTCGGTCTGCGTGACGTGCAAGGCGTGCAGTTGCGAAAGTTTTCCAAAGGCATGCTGCAACGGGTCGGAATCGGTCAGGCCATCCTTCACGATCCCAAGCTCGTCTTCTTCGACGAACCCATGTCCGGCCTCGACCCCATGGGCCGCCGCGAAGTACGCGACCTCATGGAGCAGCTCAAGCACGAAGGCAAGACCGTATTCTTCTCGACCCACATTCTCTCCGACGCCGAAGCGCTTTGCGACCGCGTTGCCATCATTCACAAGGGAGAGCTGCGCGGCGTAGGAGCAGTCGAAGATCTGACCTCGAGCGTTCAGGGCAAAGTGGAAGTCATCTGGCAGGGCACGCAGATACCGGCCGCGATTAAGGCACTGGGCGCCGAATGCCACGTCTCCGGAGACCGAGTCCGCGCCATTATCACCGAGAACCAACAGGATGCAGTCATCGATTCCCTACGCCGCGATCGCTATCGCTTGATCGCGGTCACTCCGGTACGCACTTCACTCGAAGCTTATTTTGTCGAGAAGCTTCAGCGCGCCGAGACCGTGGCTGGGAGGGCCATATGAAAGCTCGTATCGCCCACATTGCCTCCAACACCTTCCGCGAAGCCGTGCGCGACCGCGTGCTCTATAACCTGATTGCGTTCGCTCTGTTGCTTTCGGGAGCCGCTGTCCTTGTCGGCCAGATTTCGATTGAGATCGAAAAGCTGGTCGTCATCAATCTTGGGCTCACCGCGGTTTCTTTGTTTGGCGTGGTGATTGCGATTTTTATCGGCATTGGCCTGGTCTCCAAAGAAATCGAAAAGCGAACTCTCTACACCGTGCTCTCCCGCCCCGTCCGCCGCTGGGAATTCATTGTCGGCAAGTTCTTCGGACTGGCTGGCACGCTGGTGGTCAATACCTTTTTTATGGCGATCGGTGTATTCGCCGCTTTGTTCTACGTTTCCCGAACATTCGCGCGCGCCGATGCGCTGATTTTCGTCGCTTTATACTTCATCGTTCTCGAATTCTTGATCATCTGCTCGCTAGCGCTGTTGTTCTCGTCGTTCTCTTCGCCCTTGCTTTCCGCTGTCTTCGCCTTCTCGCTATTCGTGATCGGAAGTTTTGCCGAAGACCTGCGCAACTTCGCCGGCATGGCGCACGGAGTCTCGCGATGGTTCGCCACGGCAGCAGCCTACCTGGTGCCAAATTTTTCCGCGTTCAACGTGATCACTTCCATCGCGCACGAACAACCGGTTGCCCGGCAACTGATTCTGCAGAACACTCTTTACGCACTGTTCTACGCCACCATGGCTCTCAGCGGAGCGGTTTTGATCTTCGAGCACCGCGATTTGAAATGAAATGATTTGAAACGAAAATGATTTGAAGTGAAAATGAATTTGAAAACGAAAAAGCCTTGCAATGAAATATCGCCGTAAAATCACGTGGGTCGCCGGCGTTTGTCTGCTCCTGTCGCTGACTGCCAGTTCGCTTGTGCTGCATCACATCGATCACCTTCGTCCGCAAGCCACGCTTGATGAAGTTCTGTTCATCAGCTCGCCGACGGTAATTAAGCGTGCCAGCCTCGGCTACGACGGGCTCATGGCCTGCATTTACTGGACCCGCGCTGTGCAGTACTTCGGCTCCCGCCATCATTACTCCGCTTCCAGTTACAACCTGCTGGCGCCGCTTCTCGAAATCACGACCCACCTGGATCCTCATCTTCTCGTCGCCTACGAATTTGGCACCAGCTTCCTCGCGCCCAAGCCGCCCTTCGGAGCTGGCCAGCCCGAACGTGCGATCGCGTTGATGCAGTACGGCATCCTGAACAACCCGGACAACTGGAGGCTCTATTACGACCTCGGCTTCGTCTACTACATGGAGCTTAAGGACTATAGGAATGCTGCCGAAACCTTCGAGCGCGGTTCGCACGTTCACAATGCCCACCCCTTCCTGAAGATTTTGGCGGCCCAAATGGCACAGCATGCAGGCGAGTATCAGACCGCGCGTATGCTGTGGTCGGCGACCTACCAGACCACGCAAGACGAGTACATAAAAAGGAACGCGCTCCGGCATCTTCGCGCCCTTCGCGTCGACGAAGACGTCCAGCGTCTGCAGGAAGGTGTCACCCGTTTCGGAGAGCGCACCGGCCGCCTGCCCTCAAGCATGTCGGAACTCCTGGCCGCGGAGGGCATAGCGGCAACTCCCACCGATCCTGATGGACACCCTTACAAAATGGCTCCCGAGGGCCGCATCGAAGTTCGCGTGCCGGACGATTTCCCCTTCGCCACCAAAGGGCTGCCGCCCGGATACAAGCCTAAATACCAGGATCTGTAGTCCTACCCAGCCACTACCCGCGCTCTCCAAATCCCTGTCAGCGTTTATGATGACGAAGAATGCACGACCTCGATTCCGCGCCCTCTCGAATTAGCCTGTCACGCTCCGCATGGCAATGGTGGAAAGCCATCTCCGACCGCGAGGGCCGTCTCGCGGCCACGCGCCAGCTCTTAACCGCGCTCTGGGAATTCGCCCGCGACTCCACGCCAGAGCGCCGTCGGCAACGCTTCGGGGACGCCGAATTTGATTGGCACCACCGCGTTAACACTACCAGCGCCGCTCTCAGTTGGCGCAATCGTCTGTTCGGGGTTTTCCACTCGCCGTATCAGCCGACGGAACCGGCTCTGTTCCACGAAATGCTCGAGGCGTTGCGCGAGCAAACTCAGGCCGACTTCCACGATTTCATGTTCATCGATCTCGGATCGGGCAAGGGACGCGCACTGCTGATGGCCTCTGACTATCCCTTTCGCCGTATCTTGGGCGTAGACCTCTTACCCGCGTTGCACCAGACCGCCCAGGAAAATCTGGGCAACTACAAAAGTGAATCCCAGAAATGTTTCGCACTGGAATCGATCTGCGGGGACGCAAGTAACTTCGTTTTTCCAGCCGAGCCAACGGTACTCTATCTCTTCAATCCATTTCCAGAGCAGGGATTAAGACGTGTGATCGCAACTCTAGAGCAGAGCCTGCGAACTCATCCGCGGCCCCTGTACTTGCTCTACCACAATCCGCTTCTCGAAAGCGTTTTGAGCCAGAGCCCTATGCTCTGTAGGATTGGCGGGACACATCAATACTCAATCTACAAATCTCGCTGAGTTTCAGGACAGGGGTCACTACTAGAAGCCATAGCCATCTCATAAATGGTTTCGGGAAGGGCACGACCTTCAGTCGTTGCGGAAAAACTCAGGTTTTGGGTGGCGCAGCGCTTTAGCGCTGCGATAAGTCGTTTCTTTTCTGTCCGGGCTTTAGCCCCTGAGGGACCTCGACCTGCTGCTCCGTACTGGCTTCTAGTATGGTGCGGGAACCACAGCGTCTTCCGGGTAACCCGGCATTCCAAACTCGGGAACATCGAGCCCCTCTTCTTCTGACTCGGGAGGAACTCGCATGCTCTTCACTTTATTTACAATCGAGAAAACCACAAACGTAGCGCCGAATGCCCAGACTGCATACAAAGTCGCGCCCATGAGCTGGCACCAGAACTGCCGCGTGTCGCCATGGATCAGTCCCGTCACTCCCTGGCCCGTGTGTCCCAGATAGCTGGCCGCGCCCACTCCGTTCCAGCCGCTTCCATAAGTTCCATCGGCAAAAATTCCCACCGACACGGCTCCCAGCCAGCCGCAGTACCCGTGCACCGAAACCGCTCCGCAGGGATCGTCGACTTTCAGGACGCGTTCGTTGAACAGCACTCCGCCGCAAACCAGCGATCCCGCCAGCACTCCGATAATCACCGCCGATGTTGGAGACACAAATGCGCACGGCGCCGTAATCGCCACCAGCCCGGCCAGCATTCCGTTACAAGCCATGGTCACGTCCGGCTTGCCAAACAGGAAATACCAGATGAGCATCGCGGCAGCCGATCCCGCGACCGCAGCCAAATTCGTATTGATCGCGACCACAGAAATGCGCAGATCGGTTGCACCCAGCGTTGAACCCGGATTGAAGCCCATCCACCCAAACAGCAGAATGAACGTACCCGTCACCACGTACACAATATTGTGAGCCGGAAAGGCGCGAATCTTTCCGCCGGGACCAAACTTTCCCAAACGCGGTCCGAGAATAATGGCCAGCGCCATCGCGCAGAAGCCGCCCACCGCATGCACCACCGTCGATCCCGCGAAATCGACGTAACCGTGGCCAAGATTCATCGTCGATCCTAGTTGCGACAGCCAGCCGCCTCCCCACGTCCAGCATCCCGAAATCGGATAGAGAATGGCGCCGATAAAAAGCTCGCACAGCAGAAACGCCCAGAAAGTAATCCGCTCGCAAATAGCGCCAACAATGATGTATCCCGCCGTCTCCATGAAGACTACTTCGAACAGCGCCAGGCAGTTGCTCCCCGCGTCATAAGCCGGACCGAGGAAAAAGAATCCCTTGCCGCCGACAAATCCCCATTGCCCGCTGCCGATCAAAAAATGGTTCAGCGTAGGAACGCCGCCCAGGTTAGTTGGCGCTGCATTAATCGCGACCGCCCCAAACTGGAATGCGTATCCGACCGCGTAATAGGCGAGGAATGCGAAAACATACGCCGCGAAATTCAGCATCATCAAGTGAGCGGCATTTTTCTTTCGCACCAGCCCGCAGGTGAGCAGTGCGAAACCAGCCTGCATGAACAGGACGAGATAGCCCGTGTTCAGCGTCCACGCAAAGTTCGTGGCAACCCGAACGTGCCCCACGCTGTCGGCTAGCTTTACCGCGAGCGGCTCTTTTGCCGCCTGGGCCTGATAGTCGTCAAAGTCTTTCTTATTTTTGGCGTAGTCCGGGGATGCTTTGTCGGTAGGCTCTGCAACAACAAAAGAATTGCCACCCGCATCAACCGCTGAAGTTTTATCTCCAGTCGCCGCGCCGGAGGGATCCGGCTTCGGTCCATCTTCAGCAAAACAGAAAACGGATGATCCCGCTGGAATTAGCGCCAGAAAAACCAGTGCAGCGAGTACTGAAGTCAGTGATCGGCGCAACGCGCGCCTCCCGGGCTCCTTCGTCATCTGTGGCCCTTCGAAATCAAAACTCCGCTTCCACCTCACCTTTTCCTGGTATGCCAGCTCGCAATCCCCCGCCAAATTCAGTCAATCCGCGAAAGTAAATCGAGCCCCCGGCTGAGTCCAATAGATATTTCTTATGGCAATCATCAGAAGAACGGTTAAGAGAGCCTGCAATCTTGGGCTCGAATTATAGATTAAGACCTCCGCGGAAGTCTCTCACTATCCATGGATGCGGGCAAGGATTATGATAGGAGCACCTAAAAAGGTGCTGAGAGGATCTCATGCTTAACATCACCAAGGACATTCAGTCTCTGACAACTTTCCGTCGCCGCTCCGGCGACTTCATGCGGCTATTGAAAAGAAGCAAGCGTCCCGTAGTGCTAACGGTAAAGGGAAAAGCCGCGGCCGTGGTGCAGGATGCGTCAGCCTATCAGCGCCTGCTCGATATTGCAGCCCGCGCCGATGCTAAAGAAGGCATCCGCCAGGGCCTCGAGGATTCGAACAAAGGAAGGATCCGGCCCGCGAGGGAGTTCTTCGATGCGTTCGAAGCTAGGCACCAGATACATCGTTAACCTCACCGTCCGCGCCGAGCGCGATCTAGCGCAACTGTATGAGGACATCGACGCCATTCATTCGGTTGCCGCGCGCAAATGGTATTGGGGCCTCAAGAAAAAGATTCTCGGCCTGGAGAGACATCCCAACCGTTGCCCCGTGACGCCCGAGAACGAAAAACTAAGGCACCTGCTCTATGGTCATGGACATAATACCTACCGCGTCATCTATCGCGTTGTCGGGACGCAGGTTGACGTGCTCCACATCCGGCACGGTGCAAGGAAGCGTTTCACGTAAGCTGTCAGCCTCTGTATCCTGTGCAAGTCCCGAACGCTTGCGCGCCGCTCGCGATAGACTAAAATCATGACCACCACCGCCCTCAACTCCCTCTCCCGCGCCTCCTCCGCCTACCTCCGCTCTGCCATGCACCAGCCCATTCAGTGGCACGAGTGGGGCGACGAGGCCTTCGCCGCCGCGCAGCGCGCGAACAAGCCCATGCTGCTCGACATCGGCGCGGTGTGGTGCCACTGGTGCCATGTGATGGATCGGGAGTCTTACGACGACCCTGAAGTGGCCGCCATTGTGAACGAACATTTCATCGCCATGAAAGTCGACCGCGATGAGCGTCCCGACATCGACAGCCGTTACCAGGCCGCCGTCAGCGCGGTCAGCGGACAGGGCGGCTGGCCCCTCACAGCTTTTCTCACTCCCGACGGCAAGCCATTTTACGGTGGCACGTACTTTCCTCCCACCGACGGCTACGGCCGTCCCAGCTTCAAACGCGTACTGATCAGTATCGCGAATGCGTACAAAGAAAAGCACGGCGACGTGGTCGAGCAGGCGAAGATGGTCGAGAGCGCGATCGCGCAGGCGGAGTCTTTCGCCGGCCGCAGCGGCCGAATTTCCGCGAACATCATCACTGCGATCGAGCAATCCGCCTTCAAGATGTTCGATCCGCAGCACGGCGGCTTCGGACAAGCGCCGAAGTTTCCCCATCCCTCAGCCCTCGATTTGCTGATCGAGCAATATTCGCGCCGCGCGGACGAGAACCTGCGCAACTTAATCGTCACCACCCTCGAACACATGGCCAACGGCGGCGTCTATGACCAGTTAGCCGGAGGCTTTCATCGCTACTCCGTCGACGAACGCTGGGTCGTCCCGCACTTTGAGAAAATGTGCTACGACAACTCCGAGCTGCTGAAAAATTATGTTCACGCCTATCAGGCCACCGGCTCGGAATTCTTCGCGAACGTGGCGCGCGACATCATTCGCTGGATGGATGAGTGGCTGAGCGACCGCGAACGCGGCGGCTTCTACGCCTCGCAAGACGCCGACATTTCCATGGACGACGACGGCGACTATTTCACCTGGACCCTCGACGAGGCCCGTGCCGTCCTTACCGAAGAAGAAGCGCAGGTTGCCGCGCTCCACTACGACATCAACGAGATCGGCGAGATGCACCACAAACCGGCGAAGAACGTGCTCTACGTGCGTGCGCCGATCGAGGAGATTGCCCGCCGCATGAGCCTCAGCGCCGAGCGCGTGGAAAGCCTTCTCGATTCCGCGAAGAAAAAAATGTATGCCGCGAGATTGCAGCGCCCAACTCCCTACATCGACAAGACGGTTTACGTGGGATGGAACAGTATGTGCGTCTCGGCTTATCTGGAGGCTGCAAAAGTTCTCGGGCTCGACGCCGCGCGCCGCTTTGCTCTGCGCTCGCTCGACCGCATTCTTGCGGAAGCCTGGAAGCAATCTCGACTGTTGCACGTCGTCGCGTATTCGGATCCCCAGGCCCATCCTCGCGAGGTTGCGGGCCTGCTCGAGGATTATGCCGCGACCACACTTGCTTGCCTCGATGCCTACGAGTCAACCGCCGATCTCAGCTACTTCAAATTCGCGCGCGTAGTTGGCGATGCCATGATTGCCAAGTTTTTCGACGCGGTCTCCGGAGGCTTCTTCGACGCCGAACCTACTGCGGATGGCAAGAGTCTCGGCGTCCTCTCCACTCGCCGCAAGCCGCTTCAGGATTCGCCCACTCCCGCGGGAAATCCCATGGCCGCGATTGCTCTGCTGCGCCTGCATCATTACACCGACGATAACTCCTATCGAGATAAGGCAGAGCAAACTCTGGAACTCTTCGCAGGCGTGGCTGAACAATTTGGAATTTTCGTCGCGACCTACGGAATCTCGGTCCTCCACTTCCTCTACGCTCCAGTGCAAGTGGTCGTAATCGCTTGTACAGATTCGGAGCAACCCGAATCGCAGGCAACAAAATTAACCGGAACAACGCACGCCTTCACATCTGTCGCAGCCGCGGCCTTCGCCTTCAACAAAAGCGTCTTGCTGCTGACGGCGAACCAGGCCGTTGCCGAAAATCTTCCTCCCTCGTTGGCGGCAACCATTCCGAAACTACCTCAGTTGAATTCAGATAAATCCTTTGCGGTTTTGTGTTCCGGCGCTTCCTGCCAACCCCCGTTCACTGACGCCTCGGAGTTGCGTAACGCGCTCGAACGCTCCCTCAAGAAAGCCGTCTAAATTACCTGGATCGGATACCAAAACTAAGGTATCGACCGGATAACAAAAAAAGGGCTGACGGTTTATGTATGAAGTCCGTCAGCCCAAACATTGCGAGCCCTAGGTTCGGCCCAAGTTACTACAGGTTACTTTGGTGACCTTGCACACACCCCTTACCTCCGCTTAACTACTTCATCATCGGTGGTAAGCCGGTTTCACAATGCACTTGCAGTTGTTGTTGTGGTGGGCACAGTAGAATGGGCCCTCCGTCCGGGGTGGGGACCTGCGGAACGGCGGCTGCCACATACGTGCCCACTAGTCCAAACATCAGGATTGATATCCTGATTGCTTGCTTCATGGGTTTTCTCCTGCCGCGTTTGGTTTCCCAAATCGGGAACCTCGACGCGGCAGAGAATTATAAAATACGCGTCAAGGCCATCCGTCACATCCTCCCAAATTGCAGTCTTATCCCCAGGCATTTCCTTCCCGCAAATTGATTGAATAACAAATTCACAGATGCGCCCTAACTATTGCAGATTCTGTAACTTAGAAGGATGCCGCTCCCGGACCGACGAATCTCCGCCAGCCTGGGATCGACACAGATCAGACCGGTCAAACCGCATTTACGAAATCCGGAATTCCGCGATTTGACGGTGAGAGAAGCTAAAGAAAAAAGGAGAGAAACGAAAAGAAAAGCTGAAGGATTAAGCCGCCTTCCGCACCTCAATCTCTACCTCTTGGAGCCAACCCCTGCCGCGGAAACCCCCAAGCCGCTCGCGGGAACCCCGGCAGGATTGGTATTTTCCGCCACGCCCGGCGGCGGCGTATGAGTCCGCGAAAGCGCACGATCCACCATCCCTTCAAACATCGGGATTAAAGAATCTTCCGGCAGCGGATGATGAATATCCGACAAACTCTGCTCCCACCGCTGCGGCCGCAGCAGGATCGATGCCGCCTCGCGCGCCGGACTCTTCACCAGTGTATAGCCCAACCAGATCAGCAACGTCGCATTGTAAGCCGACATATTGATGACGCTCATCCACTGTGTACCCAGATGATTTCCCGCCCACGAGGCGACCAGAGCCAACTCCACAAACGAAAAGCTCCCAAAGCCGAGCGCGATCCCGAAGCTGTGTTGCCGCCGGCTTACTCCAAGGTAGCGCGCAAACGATAACAAAAACAGAACCATCCCCACCTGGATGATTCGCACGCACCGCTGGGCGGTGACAATCGCCTGAATCCACGGCGGCGTATCCGAGGAGTTCGTCGAAACCGATACCACGCCGGCCACCAGCAGCATCACCAGGCCCGCCCACTTGAACAGCACCGTTCCCAGATCCCGCAAAGTGTGAAACGGCCGGAACACATCCAGAAAGGCCTCGTGAATCACCTGGAAACCCAGGGCCACGCTGATCGCCGTGCTCAACCAGGAAAAATAAAAACAGGTCGAGTAGCTATAGCGGGACGTCGGAAAGACCACTGCGAAAGTCACAATCTGCGTGACGATATAAGCAAAAAAGTATTTGAACATGCGGTGCTGCCCACGCCGGAACATGACGATTGCGATGACCGTCTGGAGCGCGGGATGCGCGAACCAGAGAAGGTAGTACAGTATCCTGAATTTCTCAGTCATCCGAAGAATTCCCGTAACTCGTCAGCTCTCGAAGTAGCCCTGGCGGCCAGAGCCAGCTCCACGGCGCACGTGTACGCCTAAGCAAGGACGGCAATTAAGAGGAAGTTAATCCTTTCCGCCCAACTGTTCAATGTACTCAAGTAATCGAAAGTAACGTTACCTTCGGGCCATATCAGTTTGGCCCCCGCCTTTAACGGGGATTGGATCAAAACGGAGATGGCCGGCTCACCTGTGCGGCGGGTGGCCCACCTTTTCCAGTTCTTCTTCCCGTTCCGGAACCGTGGGTGCCCCGTCCTTGCGCTTTCTGCAAGGGCGGGCGGCGTTGCTGTCTGTACTATTTGGTTTGTCATGCCACGCGGTCT
>Ga0310037_10000020_pt1 | contig 176825 bp, 167 predicted proteins | sample Sb_taG_11_FD_200239 | JGI IMG/M metagenome (GOLD analysis project Ga0310037, IMG submission 200239) | Peat soil microbial communities from Weissenstadt, Germany - Sb_50d_3_AS metaG (v2) (version 2) | ecosystem: Environmental > Terrestrial > Soil > Wetlands > Peat | place: Germany... | reverse complement strand
CGCTGACGCTAACAACAACGATATCCGCTTCTCGAACCGATTCCTCCACGCTGTGGGCTACGCTGAGACCGAGCCTTGACAAGACCTTCGTTTTCGCGCCAGTCCGGTTCCACACCGTCGTGGCAAATCCCTTATGGAACAGCACCGTCGCAAGAGCGGATCCCATGCGTCCGGCGCCGATAACCGTCCGTTGTAGTTCATGCCGCGGGCCGACCTTTCATCCACAATCTATTCCGGCGTTCACGCCCCGCTCCCATTGGATTTCGTAAGGCCCGAGTTTTGTCCCAGGAGTGAGAGCCATCCGTGCGCCGCAATTATAGACTGTGCAGCGCGTTGCAGCGGATGCAACGATTCTGGGCGGTTTGTCGGCTAACCTTCCCTTACCGGATTAGGGAAGGGTTGCCCGTGATCCGCCCAGAATTCCAAGGCCGGCGATCATGCTACCCTCTTGGCCGAGCCACCCAGCGGCAATTATTTGGAGCATATCGATGCGATTCACACCTGGATTCTTGCCTTGGAGCGCGACCGCATGGGTTCTCACCTTTTTATCGCTCGCCACGCCTGTTGCTCTTTCGCAAGACGCGGCCAAATCGAAGCCAAAGCCGCATGTCTCTTATGAAGGCCCGGCATTGACGTTTGATTTTCCCGGCGTCAAGATCGGCGTCGCCGAATACGAGGAAGGGCCTACCGGAACTACGGTGCTGTACTTCCCCACGCCTGTCGTAGCCGCAGTCGACGTGCGGGGCGGTGCGCCTGGGACTCTCAACACCGAGGGCTTGCGGCTGGCTTACGACGACCCGAGCGCGGGCGTCAATGCGATCGTGCTCTCGGGAGGCTCGTCCTACGGCCTGTCAGCCGCCACCGGAGTCGCCAATGCCCTCAAAGACATGATCAGCGACTCCGGCAATTTTGACGATGTGGATCCGACAAGTGAAGTTTGGGGCCACGCCTTTGGCGTGCACCTTGCTCAATAGGAAAATCAAAAACAAAGATTCGTGGTGCGGATGACTTGGAGGGGGCCTGTGTCTGCGTGTCGCGGGTAGGGCGGATGCCTATACACGTTTTGACCGCCGGGTCAGTAAGCGCTATAGAGATGTTGCAACAGTTAACAGAACAACAATCAGCGAGTATGGTTATTTCCGACCGGTCGGTGCCACCACCACCCACACATATTAATCGGCGTTCCATCTAAGCAGAGAGGCGGGAGCGGCTGTTCTGGCTTACGAACAGCCGCTTCTTTGGTGGGTTATTGGCGAGGACGCTACGGTCGCAGGGCGAAAAAGCGGCTAGGCTGATTTTTTCGCCTGCGAGCGAAACTCGATAACTTTTCCGAGTTGCTGTTCTGGAGCCCACCTGCGTGGTTTCCGAGCATTCTCCGGAATGTAAAACTCAATTACCTTTGCCATGACAATCTCCTTGATTCATGAGTCTCTGTCCGCGAGGCCCTCTTGGCTTTCGACTCCGGTGGTCCTACCAAGTCCATCCACATTGACAGTGCACTGAGTCGTGCAACCGGGGCTTGCGTAAGAGTGCTTTACAAACAGCGCATGATCTCATCCACATGTCCGTTCCCCCGCCTTACATGAGAACTCTCGCACGATCTCGCCGAGAACACATCACGAGATGCAGTGTTTTTTTGCTACCACGGGAGACGGTCTGACGAGTACCTCGTCCGGGCAACCATAGGCACCTCGTTCGGGTAACCATTAACGAGGTGCCAGCGCACACGTAGCGACAGAGGCGTGATCCGCCGATAGCTGTCGAGATTGTGATTTAAGAGCATCGCGTGTTTGGCGATTAGACTCGTAACCGCGGGACGCCTCCGACGGCTCCCATTGTAGGAAGCCAGCAGAAAACTTAATCCGCATCTCCGCGCACAGCCGATGCAGAATTCCCTGTGCCTGGAAGAAAAGCGACATCAGACCATCTTGGCTTCTCTATTGCCGCTGCAGGGGAAGGGCGCCCCTTCCCCTGCACCCCATCCCCGAAAACGCAGATTTGCACACAACGGAAAAGACTGTGCTGCTGTGCAAATCCTAGCTTGGAATTTCTGCGGTCTGACCAACTATAAGGCGATTACACGTTTTGACCGCTCGTCATTGAGTGTAAATGAGATTTTGTAACACTACAGGCGTGTCCCGAAGTGCTTAAGCGCCACTGGAGAGGTCCTATTTAGAAAGGATCAACGTGGACTGGCTCGCGACGCACTGCCAAGTGCCGTTTTGTTTTATCCACGTATCTGTAAAGCGTCCGCGCCGCATGTACGGTTAACCCTTTTGCATGTTCTTTTCATGGTAAGTGCCAGTAACAACTGCTGCGTCGCCGTAAACGTTGGTAAGCTGCGAATCGTTTATGATTTGCGCCGGATGTTCCGGTGCTTTGGCCGACGCAAGAAACTCGGACTTGGTCATTACGGTGCCGTCGTAGTCGACATATACGAGCGTTGGGTGGAGCAGCAGGTCGAGTGCCGCAACATCCTTAGTTTCCTCAGCGTGATTCCAAGCCGTTTCGAGCGCGTGGCAGGATTTCTCCGATGCTTCGCCTTGTGCGAACCCCGCACGGAGTTTCTACCACACCCTCGCTGCCCTAAGAATGTGGACCTCTCCTCCACCCTGTTCTAGAATCATTCGTTTGCCTTTAGTCATCTCTCCTATTGAGGACAATCACTTTGCCTGACACCACTTACGATGTCGCCATCATTGGCAGCGGTCCGGCTGGCTACACCGCAGCCATTCGCGCCGGCCAGTGGGGCCTGAAAACTGCACTCATCGAGAAAGATGGATTCCTCGGTGGCACCTGTCTGCACGTTGGCTGCATTCCGACCAAAGCTCTGCTCTTCAACGCCGAAATCTGGGACCATCTCAAAGACGCCAAGGAATTTGGGATCGAGGGTGTCGATTCGCGAAAACTTAACTGGGGTGCGATTCAGGAACGCAAATCAAAGATCGTAGCCAAGCATACGAAGGGTCTCGAGTTCCTGATGAAGAAGAATAAAGTCGACACCATCAAGGGTTATGGCAAGCTGACTGGGCCTGCTCAAAATGGCTTATTGATGATCGAAGTCGTAAATGAAAACAAAGCCGCCCATCTGAAGGCGAAGAACATCATTCTCGCCACCGGTTCCGAAGCCCGGATGTTGCCCGGCCTTGAAGCCAACGACCGCATTCTGACCAACATTGAAATTCTCAGCCTGAAAGAGATTCCCAAATCGCTGGTAATTGTGGGTGCTGGAGCCGTAGGGGTGGAATTCGCTTCGATCTATCGCTCATTCGATTGCGAAGTCACAATCGTCGAAATGCTGCCTCGACTGGTTCCGGTGGAAGACGAAGAGGTGTCCAAGGAACTGGCCCGTGTATTCCGCAAACGCGGCATCAGCTTCCACACCGGCGCCAAAGTAGACAAAGTTGAAAAGACAAAAACGGGGATTGCCGTCACCATCACGGTCGACGGCAAACAGCAGAAGATCGATGCGGAGAAAATCCTGATCGCCGTGGGCCGCAAGCCGCGCACTCAAAACATCGGGCTTGAGAAAACCAAGATTAAACCCGACCGGGAGTTCATCAAGACCGATTCCTGGATGCAGACCGCTGAGCCGGGCATCTACGCTGTCGGCGACATCGTACTGGGCAGCCCGCAACTGGCGCACGTCGGCGCGATGGAAGCAATCGTCGCCGTCGCCAAAATCGCCGGCAAGCCGGGAAAGCCGATCAACCCCGAACATATTCCCGGCGCCACCTATTGCCATCCTGAAATCGGCAGCGTCGGTCTGACAGAAACGAGAGCGCGCGAAGCCGGATATAACGTAAAGATCGGCAAGTTTTCCTTCACCGCCAATTCGCGCGCATCAATCGCAGGCCAGCACGAGGGCTTCATTAAAATTGTCTCCGATGCGGACTACGGCGAGATTCTGGGCGTACATATCATCGGTCCGCAAGCCACCGAACTGATCGCCGAGGCCGTAGCTGCCATGGAACTGGAAGCTACCGTAGAAGATTTGATGTGGACCATCCACGCCCATCCGACGCTGGCCGAAGCCATGCTGGATGCGTCAAACAGCGTTTATGGGATCGCAATAAATGCATAACTCCCCACAGAGACACAGAGACACTGAGACATTCAGAAAAAGCAGTTCTCTGTGACTCTATGTCTCTGTGGTGGATCTGTGGTGAAAAAGATTTTGATCCGCGCACATCCGCGGCGAAATGAATTTGATCTCTCTGGTCCAACTCGGTACCGTTGATTACGCCACCGGCCTTCGCCTGCAGCAGCAACTTGTCGACCTGCGCAAAGCGGAAAAAATCGGTGATGTTCTTCTCCTGCTAGAACACAAGCCCGTAGTCACACTAGGCCGCAACGCAAGAGCGGCCAACGTGGTCGCCTCGCCCGAACTCCTTGCTCAACGCGGAGTTGAGCTCTTCGAATGCGACCGGGGCGGCGACGTCACCTTCCACGGTCCCGGCCAGATCGTCGGCTATCCCATCTTCGACCTGCGTGGATTCGCCACGCCCGACGGCAAACGCAAGACACTAGGCGCGGTCGAGTTCGTTCGCCGCCTGGAAGAGGTTTTGATCCGCACCTGCGCCGACTTCGCGATTCCGGCAAAGCGAGTACCGGGCCTAACCGGCGTGTGGACCGGTGCAGACAACAAGGATGCTCATGTGGGGACAGCCGCCTCGGCTGTCAGGCGAAGCGAAGCGAGCCTGCCCAACGATGCAGCCGAGGCCAAAATCGCCGCCATCGGCGTCCACATCTCCCGCTTCGTCACCTCGCACGGCTTCGCCCTCAACGTGAACACTGACCTCAGCTTTTTCGACCTGATCATCCCCTGTGGCATCACTTCAAAACCGGTGACTTCGATGCAACAAGAACTCGGCAAGCCGCTCGACCTGAACGCAGTCGCCGAGTCCATCTCCCGTAATTTTGGCACGGTATTTTCCTGTCAGATGCTCTGGGTCGAAACGCTCGACGCGCTCTTGGGACGGACGGTGGGTGTCCCAATGCAACCTCCAGCCAAATTCCGCCAGATCCATAAGGAAGACGACACAACCTGGGCGTGACTGCGGTAATGCCTGCTCCGGCGTTCTGACCCCTATCGTGGTTACCCTAGCCCTTTTCCCTGCTCTCGCGATACCATCAATACACTGCGCTTTCAGCGCTGCGGTCACATTGTGAACAAAAAGACGAAATCCAAGTCTGGTTCCAACGGCAACCGTCCGCACAACGGGGCATCTCGGCCTAAATCCCCACTTCTCGTGAAAAACGCGAGAAATGGGGCACCCGCGTCTTCACCCAAGAACAACGACACGAGCCTGCGCACCTACTCCATCCCCGACCTGCGCCTCGAGCATCCCAACCTCTCAGTTCACCAGTCGATAGAGAAAGACAAAGACGGCGCCGAGCACGTTCGCTATGAAGTGACAGGGAACCTCGACGCGCCCGTCCCTGCCATTCGCGATTCCCAGTATCTCGACAAAAAGCAGTGCATCGAGATCTACCGCTACATGCTGCTCAACCGCAAAATGGAGGTCGCGCTCGAAAATCTTTACAAGCAAGGCAAGGTCGTCGGCGGAGTTTACTTCGGACTTGGCCAGGAAGCCTGCTCCTGCGCCTCCGCCTACGCACTCGATAAAGACGACTGGTTCGCGCCAATGATCCGCAACCAGGGGTCGCTGCTGGTCCGCGGTTTCGGCGCCTCCGACGTAATGATGCAGTACATGGCCAAGGCCGATTCGCCCACGCGCGGCCGCGACGGCACCTCGCACTTCGGCGACATCGAAAAGCGCAACATGGTCTCGCCGATCTCGATGCTCGGCGACCTCATTCCGGTGATGGCCGGCGTCGCTCTTGGCGCTCGCCTTCAGGAGCGCGACATTGCCGTCATGACGTATATCGGCGACGGGGGCCAGTCCACCGGAGTCACCTACGAAGGCATCAACTTCGCCGCCGTGCAGAATCTCGGCCTCGTGCTTATCGTCGAGAGCAATCTCTGGGCCTACTCCACGCCGTCGGAGATGCAGTACCGCTGCAGAGATCTCGCCGAACGCGCCATCGGATACGGCATCCCCGGCATAATCGTCGACGGCACCGACGCCTGCCAAGTCTACGACGGCGCCCGCGAAGCAGTCGAACGCGCCCGCCGCGGCGAAGGCCCCACGCTGATCGAAGCCAAAATGATGCGCATGAAGGGCCACGCCATCCACGACGCCGCCGCATACGTGCCCAAGCCGATGTTCGATTTCTGGAAGAAGCGTGACCCGATTGCGCGATTTGAGAACTATCTGGTGAAAGAAAAGAAGTGGCTGAACGCGAAAGAGAATGCGGATTTGATTTCAGAGGTTGAGCGGGTGATCGAAGCCGAGCGCGAGATCGCCGTGAACTCGCCCATGCCGACGCCGGAATCCGCGGAGGGTGGCGTTTTCTGCGAGGAAGGCTGTCATGAAATCAAGCCGAAGTATGGTATGCCGAAAGTGAAGAAGAGAACGGGCGGGTTTAAGGAGACTGACGCTGCCGTGCATTTGAAATAGAACAATCCGTGGAAATCCGCGTGAATCCGCTGCAGAACTCTAAGACCTAACTCTATGCTCCTCACCTACCTCGAAGCTATTCGCCAGGGAATCTGGGAAGAAATGGACCGCGATCCAACCGTCTTCTGCCTCGGCGAAGACATTGGCATTTACGGCGGTGCCTTCAAAGTCACTGATGGTTTCATCGACCGCTTCGGCCCTGAGCGTGTCATTGACACCCCCATCGCCGAGTCAGCCATCGTTGGCGCAGCCTTTGGAGCGTCGCTCACCGGCATGCGCCCGGTCGCCGAATTCCAGTTCATGGATTTCATCGGCTGCGCTTTCAACCAGATCTCCAACATGGTTGCGAAGACGCACTACCTTTGGGGAGCTCCGGCCCCGCTCGTCCTACGTGGCCCCAGCGGCGGATACGTCCACGGCGGTCCGTTCCACTCGCAGAATCCCGAGATGTGGTTCGTCCACAATCCTGGCCTTAAGGTCATTTGCCCAGCCACGCCCTACGACGCCAAGGGCCTGATCAAAGCTGCAATTCGCGACAACAATCCCTGCATTTTCTTCGAGCACAAATATCTCTATCGCCGCATCAAAGGTGAAGTTCCTGCGGACGATTACGTCGTCCCCATCGGCAAAGCGCGCCTCGCCCGCGAAGGCCGCGACCTGAGCATTATTACTTATGCCGCCATGGTCAACACTGCGTTGGAGGCTGCCGAAGTTCTCAAGAACGACGGGATCGATCTCGAGATCCTCGACCTGCGCACCGTCTCGCCGCTCGATCGCGAAGCCATCGCGCAGACCGTGAAGAAGACAAACAAAGTGATTATCCTCCACGAGCACTCCCGCACCGGAGGCCTCGCCGGCGAAATAGCGGCCATCATCAACGAAGAGGCATTCGACGATTTGGATGGCCCTATCCTCCGCATCGCCGGACTCGACTCGGCGATTCCGTTCTCTCCTCCGCAGGAGGAATATTACCTGCCCAAAGTCAGTGACGTAGTCCGCGAGGCCCGTAAACTAGAAGCTTATTGATATTCGAATGAAGATGAAACAAGCGGGGATAGCGGCCCCCTTTGACAAGCTCAGGGCAGGCACTTCGACAGGCTTAGGGCAAGCTCTCGGCTGTCCGCCCCACGAAGCAAGGTTTTTCACCGTGACTTAACTAGCGCCTCAACCACTCTTCTGCCACAATAGATTCTCCCGGAGGAACCGATGGGTAAGTTTATACTCGGTGTGATTGTAACCATTCTCGTACTCATTCTCGGCGGGCTCGGCGTCGCGATGCTCGGTTTTATCCCAACAAACGCGAACGTCGCCCCGCCTCGCATCGAGAAACGCATCGCAAACGGAGCCCTCGACGCATCCATGGAGCGGCATGCTCCCCGCGTCACAAATCCGCTCCCGCCCAGCGACCAGAACTTTGAAGACGGCATGAAGCTCTACACCATGAATTGCGCTCTCTGCCACGGCGGATTCGACCGCAAGCCGGCCTCTCTTGCCACGTCGTTTTATCCGCCCGCGCCTAATTTCATTTCCGATCCGCCCGACGATCCTGAGTGGCACGTCTTCTACACCATCCGCACCGGAGTCCGCTACACCGGCATGCCCTCATGGGAAAAAACTCTTAGCGAGCAGGATATGTGGAAGATCACCAGCTTGCTGTCGCACCTGGAGAAGTTACCCCCTGCCGTTCAGGACTACTGGAAGACCAGCTTCGGCGTGCCGGCTCCAAGCGGCGAGGACGAAAAAAAGTAGGAGGCGTCGAAAAGAACGGAAGTATGCACTTTACGCACGGGCTTGTAATTGGCACCAGAGGCAGGTCTGTCCCTTATTCGTTCTGAAAAACGATAACAGTCACAAACGCTTATGGACTAGGGAGCCAACATCGTGCTCCATACTTACGAACCAACGTCATAACGTTATTTGGGTGACGGAGTGTCGGCCGTTCCGCCGCTTTCGTTATTTGGGCCACCCGTCATGCCTTTGAATTGGACTGTCGACCTGAACATTCAACACAAGTTCCCCACCCGTTTATAATATCCGTTTGCATCCGGCCCTCTGTCCCGAACCGTGGGCCTCGGAAGGAAATCATGCCGACTGACATCATCATGCCGCAGATGGGCGAATCCATCGTTGAAGGCACTATTACGAAGTGGCTGAAGAAGCCTGGCGATAAGGTTCAGCGCGATGAGCCGCTCTTTGAGATCTCTACAGACAAAGTCGACGCAGAAATTCCTGCACCCGCCTCCGGAGTGCTTCAGGAGATCAAAATCTCCGAAGGCACGACGGTCGGCGTGAACACGATAGTCGGGACGATTGCCTCCGATGGCGAAGCACCTGCGAAGTCGGCGCCCGTTCCAGCCCCTGAAGCACCCGCTGCAGAAAAAGCGGCTGCCGAAAAGAAAGAAGCGAAGAAATTAGCTGCAGCGCCATCACCGGCACCAGCCGCCAGCGCTACACCGCCTCCGGCTCAGGAGCCAGCCGAAGAAGGCGAAGAGGAGGCACGCTCTTCCCCACTCGTCCGCAAGATCGCTCGCGAGCACGGCATCAATCTGTCGCAAGTTTCGGGCACCGGACTCGGCGGCCGCATCACCAAGCAAGACATCATGGCCTTCATCGAGCGCCCGGCGGCCGCAACGAGCGCTCCGGCGGCCCCGACTCAGCAGCCGACAGCTGTGTCCATTCCGTCGCGTCCGGCCGCTCCGCCAGCTGCGGCTGCCTATCCCGGCGACCTCGTTCCCATGACCAACATGCGCAAAATTATTGCTCAGCGCATGATTGAGTCGCGCCGCACCAGCGCTCATGTGCACTGCATGTATGAGGTGGATTTCACACGCATCGTTAGCCTGCGCGCCAAACACAAGAATGCTTTCGAGCAGCGGAACGGCGTCCGCCTCACCTTCATGCCGTTCTTCGTACGCGCTGCCATCATTGCGGTCCAGCAATGGCCGATTATCAATGCGTCGATTGAGGGCGAAAGTATCCGCTACCATCGCCAGATCCATGTCGGCATCGCTGTCGCCCTTGATTGGGGACTGATCGTCCCAGTTCTCAAGAACGCCGGAGACCTCAACTTCCTCGGCCTGCAGCGCGGCATAACCGATCTCGGCGAACGCGCCCGCAGTAAAAAACTCAAGCCCGAGGAGGTGGAAGGCTCCACTTTCACCGTCACCAATCCCGGCCAGTTCGGTGCGGTCTTCGGTCTGCCCATCATCAATCAGCCAAACTCCGCAATTATGGGGGTCGGCGGGATCACCAAGCAGCCCTTGGTCGTCACTGACAGAGAAGGCAATGATTCGATCGCCATCCGCTCCGTCGTCCACCTTACGCTCAGCTACGATCATCGTCTCATCGACGGTGCTGTCGCCGACCAGTTCATGGCTCTGGTCAAGAAGACCTTAGAGAATTGGACGGAGGAAGTCGGCTAGCTCGATCAAGCGGTGGGTGGGATCCCTGAGACGGTCGGCTGCCTGAGCCAGGTCGAGGCATTTAAACACTGCACTGTCCCGTCAATCACGAGGGACAGCCCACTTTTGAACTTGACAGGGTCAGTGATTTCCCGATTGGCCACGGCATCTGTCATCGCCAGTGCATTCTGCAAAAAAGACATCGCCGCATCTTTTTTATCGGATCCAAGCTTGCCACCAAAAAGCCCCTCGATCGCACTAACTAAAGCGGGAACAAACGCAATCCCTCGTAGCAATTGAGATAGAAAATCCATATTCATCCTCCGTTAACGGCGTTCGTAGCGGTTCACTTCGTCAGCTCGCCTTAAGTCAGGCTTGCCAGAATGTTGTTGAGCGCCGTCAAGTTCGGATCTGCCCCGTCCGTAGATCTGACGATCAGCGTTAGGCAAACCTTCAATTCGTTGGCCTTACTCAAGGCTAAAGCCAGCATCCCGGCCATATCAATTCCTCCCGCGCTCGCGCTTTTCAGGGTGTTGGCGGTGGATGCGGTTGCACTCTTCAGATTGCTAACGATCGTAGTGCTCGGTGTCGTGCTCATAGCTCTCCTCTTTACTGCTTGTTGAATTAAGTTATCTACTTAAGCCAGTATTTATGCAGCGCGATCGCCGCACTGATCGCCGCGCTGGTGGCTCCATTTACCAGCCGGTTATGAAAGCTGTTTCGTAAATCGTTGCGCTCGAGGATTGCAACTTTGTCTTCGACCAGCTTGATCCGTCCCGGTTGCCCGTTTCCGATCAACGTGTCCATCTTTGTTTCCAGTCGTACCAGCTTGTCGAGCACCTCTCGCTGGAATTCGTTGTTGATCGCGTGGAGCGCCAATTCCCTATCGGTGACTCCCATACTCGTATCCCTTCATTGCCAGAATTCTCAGAGCGGATAGTCGACATGCAGTGCCGCCGCGTAACGCGAGTACCGGGGCGGGGAAGAGCTGTCGTAGAACCGCAGAAAATAATCCTGAGTTCGCGCTAACCGGGGAAGGCTGAACGCCTGTGTGCTGAATCGTCCCAGTAAATTGCGATCGTTTGCCTGCCCCCATCCGTAGTCGTTTTGCCTGACCTCCGCGTTATAAATCTTGATATCGCCCGGCCCCGGCGCACTCTCATTAACGTAGAACCCAAGAGGCTGCGTCCCTTGGGGAATCATCGAGTCAGCTTCCATGTTCGCGAATATCAGGTGATCGCTGGTCCCCTGCACGTACACGCCATACTGATCGAACCAGTTCACCAGAAAATGTTGGAACGTCAGCCACGATTGCCCGTTGATATTAATCACAGGCACATTGCTTAATGCCATCGGCACAATCGGTTCGTTATAAAAAGTGCTGGGATTCGTCTGGGCATAAACGTACACATAACCGCTGGCCAGATAAAAGTCCCATTGGTCCGTCAAGTTCGCTGTTGCCGCCGCGACCTTCTGCCCCCAGATAGATCCGAATAAACAAAAGTTGATTGTGCTGTAAGTCGCGGGCAATGGCGCCTTCCATGCATTCCCCGTCACCAACACCCATGCTGAAGATGGCACCGCATAATATCCCGTTAAGTTTGGCGCCGTCCCCGTGCCATAAGCGTCAAAGGTAATCGGGCTTCCAGAAGTGCCCGAGGAGGCAGGTGCCAGACTCTCGTTCCAAACATCCCCCCGCTTGAACAGAATCGAATCTCCCGGCTGAAACGTCTGCGCGTTGACGTGCGCAATCGTCTGCCACGGCGTCGAGGCAGAGGTTGCGCTATTCGCGTCACTCCCCGTGCTGGAACTCACGTAGTAAGTCGTCGCGAACGCCGCCGCGCCCCAAATCTGTGTCCCCAATGGGCTCATCAGCAGCGCGATGATAAAAATTCGTCTCATGTTTTTAAAACTTCCTTCGTGCAACTTCGTGTCCCTGGTGGTGTAGGTTTTCCTGCCACAACAAAAAAAGCCACCAGCTTTCGCCAATGGCTCTGGATCGATACGTTCTTGGAACGTGAACTCTAACGCCCCAAGCTATCCCTCTCGTTCAGCGTCGTCCTCAACCCCATCCGTGATGTCTCCTGTGTCATAGTTCTGCAGTCCTGCATCAGAGAGATTGCCGGTCCAGGCTGCGTCACCATGCTCTTCGAAGATGCCGGAGCATTGATCTGCCCACCCCCTGCAGCCCTTCCGCCCCATTTCGTAACCGTCGGGTTTCGATCACTCTGCTCAAACGCTAGTGTCGCGGTTGGTTGTGCCGCCTCAGGGTTGATGCTGTTGCTCATGATGTTCTCCTTCTTGGAACTGTAGGAATGTGTGTGGAACTCATACAACTCATGTGGGACAGTCGCCGTCGGCTGTCCATGCGAGCGCAGCTCGCAAGCCCTTGCTTATGCCCGCCCCGAACCTTAATGAATCTCCCAAGCCATGATCGTTGCTTCCGTCGGATTATCCGCCGGAATAGTGATCCCATTATTCAGCGTTCCACCCGCTGTTACGCTCTCCGCAGTCCCACCGGGCCCACCTACGAAGGTGAACCCAGCGGAACTCCCGCCGTAAATCTGTGCGCAGGAACTCGTGCAGCTACTCGTGACCGCCAAATAATACTTGCCCGGCTGCAGAGTCGCGCTCGCGGCCCAGCTCAAGTTCTTCCAGCCCACACTGGCTGCGAACACCGTTCCTGCTGTGTTCCCAATGTGCGCAACGATGTTCCCCGAGCTACTCAGCACTCCGATGTCATACGTGTTGCTCGTGTTGTCCGCTGTTGAAACGTAATACGTGACCTGCGTCGTGCTCAGGGGAACCGTTAACACCACTCCCCACAGCTCTGCTTTATTTGCGGTGCTAGAGAACGCAATTGCCGTTCCCGTTGTGTTCGCGGTAAACCACGGGATCGAATACGATGCGCTGGTACTGACATTGGAACCCGGCATACCGAGGAACATTTGCACCGTTGTGCTCCCCGAACTCGCCTGCATTATGCGCCCCAACACCTGCGTCCCCGTCGGCTGCGTCGCTCCCGCATCGTGACACAAAGGATAAAATCCGCTGTTCGCCGTGCTTGAGGGCACAACGTAGTCGCCGACGACAGTTGCGGTCGCGTCGAAGCTGCAATACGCGTACCCGTCATGCGCCAGTGTGGCCACTCCCGAGGTTCCAGCGTTGGCAATTACCACTCCAATAGCCCCGCTGGTCAGCGCACTAGCAGACTTCGCCGCGCAACCGGCCGCAGTGAGCACAGCCAGCCCATTCACGATCGTCCCATTTGTTGTGTCGTTGCAAATCTCGTAACTGTCGTTGGCGAATTTTCCCAGCTCGAATCCGCTGTTGCTCGTAGGACTCCCTGCCGCGTAAACCGTCCCCGGCCTCAATCCGCTGCCGCTTCCGGCCGGGTTGAACGTCCCCACGTTGTATGTCTGATCGGCCCACGGCTTCAGGTTGCTGCTCGGATCGATCACCCACTTCAACCCGCTGTTGATCCAAAAGCCCAATCCTGGCGCTGCTCCCGATGTCGAATTTTCACTGCGCAATACTGCATAGCTATCTGTCGTGTCGAACCCCAGTGACGTCCGTTGCCACGTCGAGCTATTGGTGTAACTGGAATATATGTGCAGGTTTTGTGCAGTCGTCCCGTTGTACTCTCCGAGGTCATTCGCATCTTCCGGGAAGAGATTCGAAAAATAGGAACTCGTCGCCGTCGTCGCCACTTTCTGTGGCGTCCCTGCACTAGCCGAAATATAGAAGTTTCCGTCGTTCGAGATTCCAAGGGCCGATGTCCCCGCTCCCGCCGCCGCCATCGCCGACCCGGGAATCGGTGAGCTCACCATCCACGGTCCCGCTACCAGCAGCTGCCCGTTGACCGTCACGTTCCCACTGAAGTTGCCTGCCACTGCCGAGATTCCGTTGCTTCCCGAATAGTTCAACGTAGAGCCGCTATCCGTCAGCCCTGCATCCCCGCTCACTGCTGCTCCATTCGCCGGATACATTGCTACTTGCGCACTAGCTCCGCTGTTTACCGTCCCTGTTCCACCGCCTCCGCCGCAGCCGGTGCAGATTCCGCTCACCGTCAAGTTTCCATTGACAGTCACTGGGACATTGAACGTCTTCCCCCCAGCAGTAAGCCGCTCCAGAAAGCTGACGTTATCCCCGGCGTTTCCTATGTAGGATGAAATCGCTACGGGAGCCCCAAACGCCAGCTGCGCTAAATTCCGCGGGCTGCCCCCTGCGCTCTGATCCAGTCCAATGTAGGTGTCGGCAGCATCATTCGGAGGTCGGTTCAATGTCGTAGCCAGCGTCTTCGCCGGATTCGAATCCACTAACGTAACGATGTGCGATTGATTGATCCCATCCGCGGGGGACGTCGCAAAGTTCAATCTCCCCTTGAGTCCCGCCGCCTGGTCCCCCGCATTCGGACCGCTGTTCAACAGCAAAGCACCAACCGGGGCGAACGAGTTCCCGTGACTGTCCCCATCCAGACACTGAATCCACGCTCCCCCATAGGCCACTTGCGCTCCACCGGAGCACTGACGCGCATAAATTGTCGGACGCAAGAAACCCGCAACTGAAATCCATGCCGAACTGTTTGCGCTTCCTTGGTCCGTATCCAGGAACGCGGAAGGTAGGTTACCCGCATTCTGCGTCCCAATCCCATTCAACACCAGCCCTCCCGGCCAAAAATTGAGCGTCGGGAACCAAGTTGGTGTGGCAATCGCGTAGGACGCAGTACTGGCTGCGGCACTATCCGTGTAAGTGCAAACCAATCCGCTGCACTGCGCTAGGTTAGTAGCCACGCTGCCGCAAGCCGTCGGGCTTCCGCCGCTGCATGCCCCTTGAACCGGAAACACAACGCTATCCGCCCCCAGCGTCCCCGGTGTCATTCGCAGCAGATCGTAGGTCACGGTCCCCAGCGGCGCAACGTGCGGCCACTGCACGATAATACTTCCGCTCCCACTGCTAAACGCGTAGCCCGCGTACAGAGGGTAGCTTGTACCCCCCGTCGAGTCATGCACCACGACGTAATAGTTGTATTGAGTCGAACCTGTATTCGCGAACTCGGGCATCCACCCGTTCGGCTGCTCCCCGCCTCTCACCAACAAAGGAGCGCCTCCCGATGAATAAATGATCCCAGCAGCACTAAATGTATTTCCGAAGTAAGGGTTCGGACACGGCCCCGCACCTTCTTCGTCGTATACGTTATCGATCTGCGTTCCGCCAAAGCTGCCTAAGATCGTGGACGTGTACACGCCCCACATCCCAAAGCCCTGAATCACGCTATCGGTAATGTGAGTACTGTTGTTTGCATAAACCGTCACTCCATTTCCGCCGCACTGCGCGCTGATATTCAGCTTGTCCAGCCAAAGCACTGGAGTGGCCGCCGTCGTTCCCGCCGAATAGACAAACGATCCGCAATGGTTGGCCGTGCACAACAGCGAATTTGACCCGTTGTCAAAATTCCGAATCGTCGATGCCTGGTCGTTGTCGACCACAAAAAACTGGTTGAATTTTCCCCCGCCCGCGGAACTGTATTTGATGTTTTCCATTGTTCCGGGAAGAGCATTGTCCTCGATTGCAGCATTTTGAATCGCAATCGTCCCCGGGCTTGCCGCTGAAGCAAGATTTCCCGCGGTCTGGCTGTAAGTAATGGAACTCCCAGAAACCGTAACCGGTCCATGACTTCCCCAATAGTTTGGTAAGTCGGTGAAATTAATGTTGACTAGATCTCCGGTCTGAATCGTGCTGCACCCTGACGCTACCGTGATCGTGACTACGTTCGATAGCCGCTGCGTATTCGTGATCTGGCATCCATCCGAGTTCACTGTCGAGGTCATGTTCACTCCCCGCAGAGTAATTCCCCCGTAGTGATTCGAGTTCGTCAAATCACCCAACACCACGCAGCGGTCGCGGGTTGAGCAGGAAAGCAGCGTTCCGTCTCCTTCAATCAATGCCCGGCTGCAATGTCCAAAAATTGATCCATACACTGGCAGCGCATTCCCGGTCGCACCCGTCGCTGGAAGAACCACGCGCGCGTTCGGATTCCCCCCGCTTCCATTTGGAACGCCGCAGGCATCGTTGATCGCCTCCTGTATCCCGCTTGATGCGCTCCCAAGCACGTAAGTCGCTGAGTGCGCGTTCTTCGGAGTGAACACGATCGTCCCCGTCGCGGCCCCGCTCGTGCATGTTCCGCCCGTCACCATCGCCGGCTCCGGCGTCCCTTGTCCGCTAAGGTAGACGAAGTACATCGAGCTTCCGCTCGTGTCTATTCCCGAAGGACAAGGGGAGAGTGTCACCGTCGCCTGCGTTCCGCCGGTCAGACTTCCGCTCGGACTCACACTCCAGTTATCCGTCCCCGTCACATAACGAATCCCGCTCAGATTGTTCACGCTTAACTGTGTCCCCACCGGCTGGATAATGTTCTGGCTGGCCCCAGGTCCACTCACGACTCCGCCCGGCGCTCCGCTGGGAGTCACAGGCGAATACTGCCCCGCCGTCGAGGAATACGCCAACACCTGCCCGTTTGCAGGCGCGCTCGACGCTACCGGTACGCTTTGTATTGCCGTCGCGTTCGCGCTCGATCCGCATGGACCCCACGCCCCGCTCCCCAGCAAACAGTTCAAACCTGAAGCCGTTCCGCTTCCAAGTTCATTCGTCGGCACCAGGCCGCTTACCAAATTAGCCTTCGCCGCCGCGCTCGCATCCACATATTGCTTCGCTGCCGCTTGCAAGGGCGCCGTCGGATTCCCGCTCAAAGTTAGTGGTCCCGACATCGCCCCACCCGCAGTCGGCAGAAAACTTCCCGCTCCTACTGTTGCCACGGAAGAATCTACATATGCTTTGTTCGCGATATCCGTCGTGCCCACCGGCGTCGGAACATTCGGCGGCACAACAAAACTCTTGGTTCCCGTCACCGTTTCTGTCCCAGTAAGATGCACCACAGCGTTGTCATTCGCCTTCACCGCCAGCCCCGTGTTTACATACTGCATCGACACAGGTTGAGTCGCTGTCCCCGATCCCGGCGTGGTTCGCACCTGCGCCAGCGTCGCTGGAGAACTTGTAGGTACCACCCAATATTCGGTTCTTACCTCACCAGCTCCAAGTTGATAGACGACAGTAAAATAAACGCCCGCCGGCGTAGCTCCTGCGTTCGACACCAGTTCCACATTCAGCGCGCCGTTCGTTCCCAGCGTTACATTCAATACTCCGGGCGCAACCGCCGTCCCATTCGCCGTCAGAAATGCCGGCCAGGTAATCACAAGAACCCCCTGCGCCGGAGAGCCGTTCGCCAAATAAACGTTGTCCACCACACTGGTCATCGTCAGGCCGCTCTGGGGGGACGGCGAAGCCGCCCGCGGCAAAGGTTCTGCCGGAGCCGGCTTCGCCGCTGGGGGAGTTGCTGACTTTCCTGCGCTCGCTCCAGAGAGTCCTTCACGCGCGGAAACGCGGACACTCCATGTCGAAACGACCACCGCCAGCACCAAATAAAAAAGCCGCCCCGCCGGGCGGCATCTCTGAAACATACTTCCTCCCTCAAACCAGGTCTGTCATCTTGAGCGAAGGTGGTGCTTCGCGAACGCGAAGCACCACCGCAGTCGAAAGATTTCTGCTAACTTGCACCACAGTTGACCTTGCGAGCCGTTTCCATCACCGGCCTCGCTCCGTCTCCTGAACTGCGTTAGACAACCGAAGGCCGATCACAACTCCCTTACCGACGCCCCTTCAAAAATTTTTCCACGCTCCGTACATAAACCTCGGCAAAATCCGCAGCCGGCCTTCGCCCTTCGATCAAATCCATCGCATCCTCTACTTCCCACCCCATCACGCCTAGCAGCGCCAGCGTCATCATCGGCGCTCGATGTACTCCAGCCGCACAATGGACAAACAATTTCGCTCTCTCCTCTTCCAATGCCCCTAGCGCAAACTCCACCCCACGCTCAAACACCTCGGCCGGCTTGGGTTCGAAGTCGTCGTCCACCGGATTCCAGCAAACGGAAATTCCGTGCGGCTGCGCCAGTGGCGTGTCGTCAAACTCAATCTGCATATCGATGATGTGGGTAATCCCCGCACGCGACACGGTCGCCATGTTGTCCGCGTTCCAGATTCCACCTCCGACCGCAATCCGGTCGGTCACCCACGTGATGTCCATCCCTGCCTTGCGTCGTGCGGCACGGGCATTTTTGCCCGCGCCAAGGTTGCTGAGGAGTTTGAGGACAGAATTACCATCCCCCGGAACAGCTTCAAACCGCATTTTCCAACGCGACTCTAGCCGCGGTGAAATCGATAGTGAGGATGGCCGTCCTGGCTGTTTCGTACCGTAGATCTTCTTCATTCTACGGTATCACCGCCACTTCGCGGCTTCTGCTCCGTAATCTGCAGTGAGGCCGCACTTCTCTCGTCCTCGCGTTCGGCATCTTCCGGTGGAACACTCGCCGTCTTCTGCGCTGCATCTCTCGCGCCTCTGGTCAGCGCTGCTGCTACTGCAATGTTCTCGGAAATCACGGGTTCGGTCGGCAGCCCCATGCGCTTTAGCAGCGTGTAAGCCAGCGAATCCTCCGCCCTCTCCACTTCCGTCTCCTCAGTCGCTGGATATAGCCCCGCGACTTCAAACAAATATTTCGCCGATGCCAGTTGCCCGGCCTTCGCCCCTTCGATCATCCCCATCGCAATCTCTGCCGCCGAGTTTCTTACCAGGTCCGCCACATTCTCCCGGGCTTGGACAACGTCCACCGGCTTCTTTGTCGGCACAGTATTTTCTTGGACTGACTCTCTCGCTGTCCTTCCTTCCTTGACCGTCGCCTTCTTTATGCCCACCCTCGCCTCCACTAAGCTGCTGACGCCCTCTTCTATCCCGCGGCACGCCCGTAAACAAATCTCCCTGGCAAAATCAACGGGGGACTCAACACCGTGAAGGGCGATATGGTCAAGCTACTCCCCAAAATACGAAAGGCGCGCTCTTCGGCGCGCCCTCGATAACTATTGCTTATTACTTAACTCTATATAACCATTATATCATATTGCAAACGGTGTTTGGGACATTTTTCTAACTTTATTTTAATAATTATGTGTTTGACTTAGGATGCTAAATCGTTTTAATGCAGCGATTTACGAGGTCAAACAGTAAGGATTAAAATGACCACCAAAAGCGAAGAAATTACGAAGGAACAAATCAAATTTTGCTACTCATGCGGAACAGGCTTTCCGTGGGAAAGCGGCCCTCACCCCTATTGTGGCAAGTGCGGGACGAAACAACCTTACCTAAGCCGCAGTGTGCAACCTATCACCGCAGAACTCGCAGAAATCGGCGTGGGCGTCCTTCAGGTCCGATAATTCTTTGCCGCATCTTGCATTGCGGCACTTTGTAATTGTCGCCGTTCCGCAGGTTGGGCAGTGCTTGGGAACGGTGGTTGGCCCATTAAGAAAGTGCTTGTGGTCTTTGCACTTCGGGTTGGGGCACATTTTATAGAGATGAACTTTGTGAACAGTCATGCTGGTAAACTTAGCACTATGACCGATGAAATTGTAGTGGAAAAATCGAAGTTCGATACCCTGCTGAGGAAGATGCTGGACACCCCGCCACTACCGAAGGCCGATATCAGAACACCCAGATCGAAATCGAAACCTAAGAAGAAAACTGCATAAAAATTCCCGCCCTTGTTTTAAGCAAGGGCGGGGTACTGGACTAATGCGACAGGTGCTTTACAAGGTTTTCAACCTTTAGAATGACCTGAAGCAACGTGTTGAGGCTGTTCAACACAGCCGCAATCACTCCCATGCACCGTTTGAGGCGGTGCTCGGATTTACTACCGTTCATATTAAGTTTTCTTCTTTCTAGTCGGGCGGGGCGGTACAGATAAACCCGCCCTCCCAGAGCGATCCTAGAATTAGAATGTTTCGCGGGTTAGCTTACGGTAGGTCAGGGGCTTTTTAGTCATTAGTTCCTGAGTCAGCGTCTCGAACATGTGCTGCTGTAAGTGGCGGCGATTGTAACGCCAGCAGAACTCTTGCAGGTAGGAATCTAGGTGGTCTTCGCTGAGATGGTGGAAAGAGCCAATTACGCCACGTTTGAATAACGAGAACGCGCCGTCAATAGTCTTAGTAGAGAGTTCTCCGAGCGTTCGCAATTCCTCTCTGTGATTAACTTCCTTGTGTTTTTCTTTTGGAAGGATAGCGGAATAAACGGGCGCTGCATCCGTAATTATCTGGCTGGCGTTCGGGCTGAGCGTCTTGTCCAGAACTGGACGAATCGACTCAGCTTTAGCATTGCTGATTCGTTGCAAGTGAACTCGCCCGTTATGCTCTGCGATTCCGAGAATGGCAATCTTGGCATCTTTTCCGGCCTTGACGCCCTTGCGGAGTTTCTTTCCGCCTAGGTAGGTTTCGTCAATCTCGATTACCTGTCCCTGACCGCCTAATGGAGGCGTATTTAATTCCTCCATTGCCTTGCGGATTCTGTGGCAGAGATGCCAAGCAGTTTTGTACTGGACTCCGATATGTCTGGCAACTTGATTAGCGGAGATGCCTTTCTTCGCTTCCGCCATGAGTGCCATTGCCATGAACCATTTCTGCAGGGGTAAGTGAGAATCGTGGAACAGGGTGCCTGTAGTTGCTGAGAAATGCAGTTTGCACTCTCCACACTCAAACAGTCGGCAAGGCTTACCCGTCTTACCCTTGGTCGCAATCGTATAAACCTTGTCGTGGTCGCAAGCCAAGCAGCGAACGCCCTTCGGCCAACGCTGCTTAATCAGATAGTCCAACGCCGCGTCTTCCGTGGTAAACGTCTTGGTAACTTTAAGGAGATTCATAGTGTCTCGTTTACCTGACGATCACCCGCGCTTCAAATGTGGTTGAGGTGTACGCCGAAATCTTCGCGCGAAATAACTCCCGCCCCAACAGAGACGGCACTCGTCCTGCCTCCAGCGACCATTGCATATACCGCCGCAGCAACCCGGTTGTTTTCCTTCGGTAGAGCCACAAGTCCGGATCCCGGTCCCAATCTTCCTCCTCCCTCAACTCCAAATCTTCAATATCCGCGGCCGCCGTTCGCGCCGTGATAGTGTCTATCGGCAAATCCGGCCAGGAAACGCCCCTCGGGGAAGACTCCTGTGGGGAGAGCTCACCTTGTTGCGGCGAGATTAATTCCGCCATGGTGGTTGCCCCAATCGCAGGGTCCGGTTCGTCCGCCTGTGCTTCGATCCAATGAATGAACTCGGTCATGCCAAACCTCCCAAAGGTTCAGGATTGATCATGTCGGTCCGATAACCTGCGCAGCCGCTGTCATGCACTTTCGATCGCTGTTTGCGCGGCACCCTCTCTCTTTCCGGCTCGCTCGAGGAGGGTGGCAGCTGAGCCATCTCACGCGAGCAAGCCACGCAATAGGTTTGTCCGCTGCTTATTGGACGCAGCCACAATCCGCCGCACCGTTCGCAATACTTCAGCTCCAAAGACTCATCGTTCGTAGGCCTGCTTTTCCCTGCCTTCATCTGCATTTCTCCTGTGGGCTCTGCACCCTGCTCGCGGCACAAAAAAATTCCCTGCGCCAGTAGCCGCTCTTCAAGCGGCTCCGAACGCAGGGCTCGTTTCTTTTTACGATGGCCTGCTTGAGCTATTTAATTGTTGAATCTACTGGGTGGCCTTGTCGCCTTGCGCGCCCACGGCAAAGTTGTAAGCTGATTGCCCCTTGCTATGGTTCGACCGCAGTCCCTTGTTCCCGTCGGGAACCGGTTTGGCTCTGACGAAAAAACCCTTCTTCATAGCCGGACTTGAGCACTTGGCCGTTCTGTACCACCACCGAGATCCGACCGCTGAAGTGCAGCGTCTTCAACAAGTGGTCCATAGCTGCGGAAAGCACCTCGGCAGCCCGCACTTTCCGGCGGAACTCGATAAAGTTCTTTCCTTCGTTGCAGTTGTCCACGCTGTTCATGGATAAATAATCTCTGAAAACTACTTGGGTTATAGTATGTTGCAATCGTATAGCTCCCAAGTTTTGCAGTCAAGGTGATGATTATGCACTTGACACAGATGCCGTTTTGAGCATATAGTCTCTTCATGGTCAGACTGAATCCTACCGCTATTCTCGCTTTGCTGTTCGCGTCGGCTGGCCTAATCGCAATGATACTGTACTTCATCTTGGGGATGGACAAATGAAGCTGATAGAAGTCACAAAAGCTTTCGCAACCGAGGAGCAGTGCTTGGCCTACCTTGAAGCAAAACGCTGGCCTGATGGCGTTCGTTGCCTCACTTGCGGATCGAAGGAAATCTCCCGCATCACGCGCAAGGTCACAAAGAAATCCGACAACAAACGGGCACAGCTTTACCAGTGCCTAGAGCCTACCTGCAAGCAGCAATTCTCTGCTACGACTGGCACGATCTTTAACGGCTCCCATCTCTCGCTCGACAAGTGGTACATGGCAATTGCGCTCATGGTGGACGCGAAAAAGGGTATGTCTGCTTTGCAATTGCAGCGTCACCTGAAGGTGAACTACCGGACGGCATGGTATTTAGCTCACCGCATCCGCGAAGCCATGAACGATCCAGACGGCCTCAAGCTGACAGGCACCGTGGAAATTGACGAAACGTACATCGGGGGAAAGCAGAGGGGCAACAAAAACAAACTGAAGAACAAAGACGTAGTGCTCGGAATCCGGCAGCGCGGCGGTCCTCTTCGGCTCGTCCAAGTGAAAGACAACAGGCAAGGGACGCTCTACCAAGCCATCGCGCAGCACGTAGACAAAGGCGTCGAAAAGATCATGACGGATGATGCGGGAGCCTACAACTTTCGCATCACGCAGTTTCGCAACGCGAAGCATTCCACAATCCGCCACGGTCGCGGCGAATACGTGCGCGGCGAAGTCCACACCAACACGGTTGAAAATTCCTTTTCGCTCCTCAAGCGTGCGGTGATAGGCACGTATCATCAGCTTTCGATAAAGCATCTACAACGCTATCTGAACGAGTTCTCTTACAGGTTCAATCGGCGGGAAGATGCGGAACTGTTCGAGCAGACCGTGAGCAGGATGGCTGGCGTAAAGCCTATGCCCTACGCGAAGCTGATCGAGCAGAATGCGTTTACGCCGTTCGTTCGGCCAGCATGAAAGCGGAGATCAATTATTTTTGTTATCTATCTACAATGGAATCATGCAGTTAAGTAGTACTCGGCACATTCGTGCCTTTTCTATGTCACGTTTTTCTCGATACAATCACTATTAACCGGGTGCATGATTGGTTCCTCTCAGAGTACCGTTCTAGGCCCTCCCAAAGGTTTGCCTTTACATCAGGCGTGGTTCGTGAGACAAAGGTGGTCGATTTGGGACAGTGACCTTGGTGATCTTGACAACGAGACTGCGACCGTGAACCCTTTGGCTCGCTGTCGCATCTCAAGACGGTAGAGACATGATTAACAAAATCAAATCCGATTTTCTTGTTGCGACTCCCTCGTTCACATCGGGTGCTGGCCGTCTGCTCGATTGGTATGGACTGTACGACAGTTACAATGTCAGTCGTAGTGGCCAGGAAGCCGATGCGAAAGCAATATTTTCCGACTGGCGCGTTGTGGGTGAAGACATCAACGATGCAATGTCGGAAGTGGAACTTGAGACATCCCAACCTGTAAAGTAAGCCGCGACCCTTTGTGAGCCGCAAAGACCGCAATCGCGGAATGGTCCGATCTCAAAGCACCGAACTACGCATTCAGGCTGCCAGTTTTTCCGGTCCACTTCCGCCTCCAGACGCACTTGAGCGATATAACCAAATCTTGCCGGGTGCCGCCGAGAGGATTATTGCAATGGCCGAAAACCAACACACTCACAGGCAGGGTCTGGAAAAACACGTCATCCATTCCAACGTCGCAGCCCAGCGCTTAGGTACGATTTTGGGGTTCATCGTTGCTATGACTGTGGTCATCGGCGGCATGTTCTTGGTGCATGAAGGAAAAAGTGGAGAGGGTCTGGCTGCCATCCTTACCGCTCTAGCCTCTTTGGTGGGAGTATTCCTATACTCCAAGCATGAACAACAAAAGGAACTTGCGAAGAAAACAGACGCTCTCGCTAATGCTGCCGCCCATCGTTAGATCACGCACGCTTCACAGGCTTTGACTGAATCAATTTCTCTAAAACTCCGTCGAATACGTCTTTATCGACGCGGAGCCGCGTCTTTGGCTTAGCTTGCGTCCTTTTTTTCGGGCTTTTCTTAGTACCCATGTTTAATGCCACGTTACAATCCACAGATAAATAGCGTTTTCCTAGAGTATCCACAGACTATCCACAGCCGTTTTGCTGAAAGTTAGTGCATCTTCGACTTTTCTTTGTCTAGCATTCGGGATGGCGGGAGGCTGACTGGTCGGTTTACCAGGAGCGGACTTATAATCCGCAGTTCCCCGCGAGGAACGGTGTTCGACTCACCCAGCCTCCGCCACCCTTCGCAGTCCGTTATACCACCAAACGCATCCGATGGCACAAGCGGTTTCTGCGTCCCGCGAGGGAAATCGCCTGTTCGTTTTTCGTAACAATTTCATCCTTGTGGTAACGGCCTTTCTTTCATGTGTGAAACTTCATTTCAACCGGAGTTCGGAAACAGGAGTCTGTAACCGCACCCATAAAGTTGGGAGGCTCCGCGAGGATTCCAACTCCGGTATTCATCGCTAATTGCGAATTGCTTTCTGTGGTATAACATTGGTCTTTCCTCAAGTCCGCGCTGCAAATAGCAGCGCCAAGCCCATCACAATTAGAACCACTACCAGCGTTGTCAGCCAAGTTTTCAAAGAACTGCTACAGAACTGCGACTGCATATAGAGACTGCTCCTTCTGCCCCCTACGCTCACAGTCTGTCGTAGACTCGCAGTCGCGCTGTTTACTACTTTGATTTTGTTACGAAATCCGAACACTGCGCGGCCCCGCTGCAATCTGTGGTATAACGTTGGTCTTCCCTCAGAAAGCGAGCCGCGATGGCCGTATATCTGATTTCCTATGACCTCCGCAAGCCAGACTACAACTACAAACCACTCTACGAAGCACTGGATGAAATTGGCGCTAAGCATGTTCAGGACTCCGTATGGGGTGTCGATACGGACTCCTCCGCCCCGGACGTTTGTGATTACCTGTGGCAGTTCCTGCACAATGAAAAAGACAGGTTATTCGTTGTGCCGTTCAATAAGGCGAACGGATATAAATCCCAGAATGCAATCACGCTGTTGAAAAATCTGTAGTCTCGACTCCGACGCGCGTTTTGCTAGGTTCATCGGCAGGCTCTTTCGGCTCTAATGATTCATACACGACCGCAAGGGCCTGCTTTTCTTTTGCGTTTTCGGCTCTCAGAACCAGTGAGTCATTAAGCCACAATACCTTCATGACCTCGCTTCTCCTCTCTTAACGCAGTTCGCAATCCCGTAAGTAAAGTTGCTGGCCATTTTGCGATTCAAAAATCCATCCGCTGATCTTGATCGTGTCTCCGTTATCGTAGCGCGCCAGTGGCATCGTCCACTTGGCCTGAAAACGGCACTCCACGGTAGTCCCAGAGCTACTAAGGACGACGAATGTAGTTCCTTTGTCGCTCGCTCCGACCATCGTGATATGCCCCTCGGTACGAATCCACGTTCTCTTGAACGGTTGCATAAGCCTGTCGCCCTGAAGCATCGTGCGCCCCTGAAACAGCGCCATAAGCTGTTGCGGTGTCTTGTCGATGAAGCGCTTCGGAGGAGTAATCTGTTCTGGCGGTATTGCGGGAACACCTTCCTGTTGTATCGGCGGAGGCGAAACAGCTTCTGGTATCTTTACGGGGCTGATCGACGGAAACACGCTTCTAATTTCTCCAATCGGCTTAGCATTCCACAGACTAAGCGCCAATTCGTATCCGCCGGTAAATACACCCGCGACTACGATCAGCCCGAATATTCCAGCGAGATTGCCGGGAGCAGGCGCTTCATTTTCCCCTTGGTTATGTACGCTCTTGTGAAGCACGAAAGGCACACGGATTAAGTGCCATGCTGCGAAACATCCTAGCGTCAATCCGGTAGCAAGTAATGCGGTCCTGAAATCCTTCCACTGACCACCGATCAGAGCAACAAAGAATCCTACGAGCACGGAGGCTGCCAATTCCCACCTCCATGTCTTGTAGCACTCGATTCCGAAATGCTTGCACAGGTTCCAGTAGTAATCGGGCCATTTCCACAAAGCTGCGGGATGCATTGGACACACCTCTTCATCATCTTCAAGGTTTGTAAAACCTTGGTGACGACGAGCATTTTACGCTTCCTCTGTGTCAAATGCATAGTCATCGTCAAGGTCGTTATACCATTGCGGCTGTGGAAAACGTTGGCGAATAGCGTTTGGCTATATCCCGCGTGCTATACTCCAAGCCATGAAATTCCGCGTGCTACAAGACAACCTGCGCAATGCTCTTTGGGAACGAATTGATGAAGGCGATCTGACCGGCCTGCGCCTGGCTCAGCAGACCGGCTTTAAGCAGGCCCACATTTCCAACTTCCTGAATCGCAAGCGCGGCTTGAGTCTTGAGGGGATGGACCGGGTACTCGCCGTCCAGCATCTTTCGGTCCTCGATCTGCTCGATCCCTCCGAGGTCAACAAGCGGGCTTCGATCCTGCCTCCCAGCGACGACGAATTCCAGAATGTCCTCCTGACTGATTCAACCATCGCTGCCACCCACCCTCTTCTCACCAGCATGCACGTCAAAGAAATTCTGAAGTTCAAGAAAAGCTTTCTTAAAAAACTGAAACCCGAAATCGAAGGTGATCGCGAACAATGGGAGCGCTTCGTCCTCCTCAAGGCGGACGCCCGCGAAGGCATGAGCATGTACCCTCGCCTCCTGCCTGGAGCCACACTCCTAATCGACCGCCACTACAACTCACTCAAGCCCTATCGCAAGGGCGAGTTCAATATGTACGCTGTGCTCAAGGACGGGAGTTGCACGGTGAAATATGTGGAGACTGCGGGCAATCAACTCATCCTTCGTCCGCACAACCAGGCTTATCCCATCGAGATCATGAACATGGAAGAAGGCAAATCAGCCTCCGACTACCTGGTTGGGCGCGTCTGCTACGTCGGAATCGAAACCTAGACGCGAAACCTAGGCCCGCCGATTCCCAGGGTACATCGCGCAATTTTACTGAGAACTGAGAACTGATTTCCTCTACTCCGCCCCCAGACTGTCGAACATCTTCCATAACTTATCCGCAGTCGCCCGGTAAATCACGTATCCGCTGCCAGCGTCCGTCGTCTCACGGAACAACAACTCTCCGCGACCGTCTCCATCCGCATCCACCGCGTCAATAAGTTCCAGACGCGGAGTCACGTCAAGGTGAAATTTGTCGGTCACGCCGGAATACAGTTTTCGCAAGTTGCCGTAAATATCGGTTCTCGCCGCGATTGCCACGTCGTACAGTTCCGGGGCTGCAGCCGCCCCTGTCGTGGGAGGTAAATGCGCTTCCGCGCACAAGATCATCACCACCTGGCCGTTCTTCCACACATCGAAGGCGCGAAACTGAGTGTTCTCAAACACAGGCTGCGCTGGCTTTGCCGCCGGTTTATGGGCCGTTGGACCAGCCTTCACACCAGCATTCTTCGCAGGCGGCTTGGCCGGAATCGCCCCTTTCTCTCGCGCCGTCACATAGGCCCGCACCTCATCCGCCGCCAGGGCAAGCATCTGTTGGCGTCGCTCATCTTCTTCGCCTTCTTTCCAGAAGAACTTGTACGACTGTGCATCAGGCCCGCCAGCATCGGAAATTGCCGGCACGAATTGCACCGGGGATTGAGTGGCCGCACCCGCCGTCGCTGGCGAACCACTCTTATTCACTTTCGGCGTGCTTTCTTCTTCCTGCCGCGCAGTGTCCGTCGGCTTACCTCGGCGAAGTGTCGGACGATAGTAGTTCCCCGAAGCCTGCCCCTGGGATGCCGAACCTTCAGTCGATGAACTTTGAGACGAAGACGTTTGAGATGCTGGACCTTGAGATGTTTGGCTCGGCGCTGCTTGTCCAGGTGACGCTTGTCCAGGCACGGCCTGCCCCTTAGCACCTTGATCCGCCGCGGGAGTCGATGCTGTCGTAGTCTTCTGCGCATCTTGGCCGGAAGCCCCAGCAGACGAACCGCTCGCCGGCTGCGACGTCCCAGGCTTCTCGGATGATCCCGCTCCTGGGGAACTGCCGGGTGTGGATGCAGAACCCGGGCCGGAAGGCGCCGGTGTTTTCGATTCGCTCCCCCTGGTCAGCCGCGGCGGGGCGTCAGTGCTATTATCCAATCCCACTGGCATGTCTTCCGCTTTGCGTGTCTTCTTCGTAGGCTCGGCTCCGTTTAGAACGTAAGATCCTGACCCCAGCCACGGACTCGTTGCGCCAGGCCTCTTGCTATGCAGCGCCCCGTTGACTGTAAACAGTCCCTGCGATTCGCCCGTTTGCTCGACCTCGTAAACCGTCCCGCCTTCCAGCGCCATAGGCACCGGGTCCGCCTTGTAGACGCTGGCGTCGTGAAACTTTCCATCGATCAGAATAGCGATCGGGATTAAGGTGGCCTTGCCACTGCTGAGCTGCAAGAGTCCTACCGCTCGCGGCCCTTTTTCATTTTTTTTCTTCTTAGTCTCAGCGGGCTTTTCCTGAGTAGCGTCTTCTGGCCGCTTGAGCTCCGGCCTCCCTTGTGCCTCGCTCTGTTGAAGCGCGAAGACAGACAGCGCTAGAATGACAATGACGATCGGGCCCAGTCTGCGGTATAAGAGTTTTCTGGAGATCGGACGTCCGGTCCTTCGTCCGGCCAATGCCGAAGTGCCCGACGCCGCTTTCCCTGACTTCCCAAGAAACGAGTTGCTCATGAACATCAATGATAAGGCTCCCGAGTTTAGCTTGCAGGACGAGAATGGAAAAGAGATCTCGCTGAAAAGCCTTCGCGGTAAAGTAGTGGTGCTTTACTTCTATCCTCGCGCCGACACTCCGGGATGCACCGTCGAGGCCTGTGAATTTCGCGATACCTACAAACAGATGCAGAAAACCGGCGCCGTGTTACTTGGCATATCCCCAGACACGCCCAAGGCGCAGAAGAAGTTTCAGGACAAATTCAAGTTACCCTTCTCCTTGCTGGCGGATGCCGATAAAAAAGTCGCAGACGCGTTTGGCGTGGTGCAAGAAAAGAACATGTACGGCAAGAAAGTCATGGGTATCGTCCGGACCACGTTCATCATTGGACCAGACGGCAAAATCCTGCACATCTTTTCCAAAGTCAAGCCGGAAGGCCATGCGGTAGAGGTGCTCGGCTACTTGAAAGAATCGGCGAAAGGCGCAGCCTAGGCGCGATTGGCATTTCGGAAGTCTAAATCGCCGTGGGAGCCGCAACCATCCACGATAAGCCCGAAAATATCACCAATGCGCGAAAGCTTGAATCCAAGCCTTGATCCTGTGGATCGTGCATTCTTCGCTCGCAGCCCACGGCGCGTAGCCCGCGAACTTCTCGGCAAGGTCCTGGTGCGCAACTCTCAAAACCTGCACCTGTCGGCTCGCATCGTCGAGGTCGAAGCGTATCTCGGAGAAAGCGACCCCGCTGCCCATGCTGCCGCCGGCAACACCTCCCGCACTTCCGTTCTGTTCGGTCCCCCTGGCTTCGCCTATGTTTATTTCATTTATGGGAATCACTATTGCCTCAACGTCTCCTGCGAACGCGAGGGAAAAGCTGGATCAGTCCTTTTCCGCGCCCTCGAACCGCTCGTTGGAATCGAAGCAATGGCACACGCGCGAGGCATTACCCTGCAAGGTCCCCGCGATCTTCGCAAACTAACCAGCGGCCCCGGCCGCCTGGCCGAAGCTTTCGGCATCACCCGTCCTCGCGATAACGGCTGCGATCTCACTTCCCCACGTTCCGGCTTGTGGATTGGAGAAGATGGCTTTCGCCCCCGCGGCATCCGGATCACTCCACGCATCGGCATCAGCAAAGCCACGGACCGGCCTCTACGCTACCTCCTGGCGGGAAACCCATTCGTGTCCGCCGGAAAAACCAACCGGGAACAAGAATAGAAGCCGTCGTCGTCTCATAAATGGGTTCGGGAAACGACGTTCCAGTGGTTACGGAAAAACTCGGGTTTTGGGTGGCGCAGCGCTTTAGCGCTGCGATAAGCCGTTTTTTTTCTGTCCGGGCTTTAGCCCGTGAGGAACCTCGACTTGCTGCTCCGGACATTTATGAGATGGCTAGATGGCTTCTAGTGCTTTCCGCGATGCGTGGGGATAGCCGCCCCTGTCCGCTCAGCAAGCGACCCTTTATCGTCTTTCCCACGGAATCTTTTGGTTGAACCGCCGCCGAAATTTGACAAATGGGTGTAGACTGTCACCCGGGTCAAATCAGCCGCAAGCCTCATGGATAGAGGCTTTTGACCCTAGCCGACCCCTACTTAGGAGCGATGCAAACGGATCGCAAATTTTTGCAGCATCCTCCCTCGAAATGAATCATCTGAAGTGCTTGAGAACGGCATGCGTCGATTTGCTGCATTTCGTGCCTTGGTCATCTCGCTGGTAGTTCTCGTAACCGCCTTTCCATCAATCTCGCGAGCTCTCGACGGCGAGGCGCTTCACTCTGAAACCACTGCGGCTCGTGCGAACATTGTGATCGGTTTTGTCGGTGGCTTCGTCGGGCATGAGAATTTGCATCACGGCCCGGTTCAGCTCGCCCAGCGGATCCGTCAATCCGCCCCTCCGGGCACTTTCATTCGGGTGTTTGAAAACCGGCGCCGCAAACAGGCTTATGAGGCAATTGTCCGCCTGCTCGATGTCGACCGTGACGGCGTCCTGTCCGCGGAAGAAAAGGCTCGGGCACGTATCGTCCTGTTCGGCCAGAGTTGGGGAGCCTCAGCAGCCGTCATGCTCGCCCGCGATTTGCGGCGGGATGGCGTCCCGGTCTTGCTCACCGTTCAAGTGGATAGCGTAGCCAAGTTGTGGCAGAACGATTCAGTTATTCCCGACAACGTCGCTGAGGCTGTAAATTTCTATCAGCCCCACGGCTTCGTCCATGGCCGGGCGGAAATCATGGCCGCCGACCCAGCCAGAACTGACATTCTGGGGAATTACCGCATCGATTACCACAAAGATCCCGTACAGTGCCCGCAAGCCTCCTGGTTCGACCGCGTCTTTACTCCCGACCACATGCAGAGCGAGTGCGATCCCCACCTCTGGTCGCAAGTGGAAAGCTTGGTGCGCCAACGGTTAGTGCTTCACGATACTTCGGCCACGACTTCCCCCGGACCCACCACTTCATTCGGCCCGCAGCCTTAGCGTCATGTAATACTCGCATCCCAACGTGCCTTCACAAATATTCCTTTATAGTCGGGAGCGAGGGCGCACGCGGGCTCGGATTCGTATCGGGACAGCCGACACCCTATAGACGCGCCTTCAGGCGCTGGACGCTGCTTCCGTTGAGCAGGCCGTGTGCGGAACATCTTATCCTGCAGATTAGACAAGCACGATATTGTCGATTAACCGCGTCGCTCCAACAAACGCCGCCACTGCCACCAGCGCTCCGCTCCCAGCGTGTTCGACGGGATCCAAGTTGTCGGGATCAACGATCTCCAGGTAATCGAGGCGGACCGAGCTCTCCCGCGCAATTTCTTCGCGACCTGCGGCCTTTAGTGCTGCTGTCTCTCTCTCGCCCGCCTCCCAGGCTTTTTTCACACTCAGCAGCAAGCGATGCAACACCAGCGCCTGTGTTCTTTGTTGCGAATCGAGATAGACATTGCGTGAACTCATCGCTAGCCCGTCTGCCTCGCGCACAATCGGGCAGGCAACGATTTCCACGGGAAAGTTCATATCCCGTACCATGCGGCGGATGATCGCAACCTGTGCCGCATCCTTCTGCCCGAAAAATGCCTCATCCGGCTCAACGATGTTGAACAACTTAGCTACCACCGTGGTGACCCCGCGAAAATGCCCGGGCCTCGAACGCCCGTCCAGCTTGTCACTCAGCCCTTCCACCGTAACCCAGGTCAAGGCGCCGGCGGGATACATTTCCTCCACCGACGGCACGAAAACCAACTCCACGCCTTCCTGCTCCAGAAGCTCCCGGTCACGCTCGAAATTTCGCGGATACTTCTTCAGGTCTTCATTCGGACCAAACTGCTTTGGATTCACAAAAATAGACGTTGCGACTATCTCGCACGATGCCCTCGCGGCTCGGACCAGCGACAAGTGCCCTTCATGTAGCGCGCCCATAGTCGGAACAAATCCCAGCCGTTTGCCGCCAACTCGAGCGGCGCGGCATGAGACCCGCATTTCTTCAACGGTTTTTAGGATTTTCATTATGTCGGATCGCCCGTCCGGGTTGTTGCTCTCAGCTTGTGGGGATCCAGCGAATGGCAACCTGCGCATTCTCAAGCTCACCTTCGACGATTCCGCGATTGCGTCGAAGCGCGATCTTGTCCGGCTCAGGAGTAGCCGGTTTTTCATCCACAAGAACCGCGACTGCCCGCCCGTAAGGCCACGCCGATGCCGGCAACTGCGCCAGGGCATTCAAGATCTCTTCTGGTTTCAGGATCTGTTCTTCATTCGCGGCGATACCGGTGAGCAATCCCACGCGATCCGCGCGGATTACCAAATACGGATTGCTCCAGTGCCTGGACTCTTGCAGTGACGGATACTTCGAGGCATCGGCTGGGGCGATCGACTGCAGCAAAGAAGTCGCGTCCGGTGCAGGCGGTGCGCTCTGCCGCGAGCATGCGGCGAGGGAAAAGCTCATCACCAATACAAATCCAACGACAACTCTTATGCAGGTCTGCGAGCAATTCGCAGCCCCGGACAGACTCACCGCACCACCACTGGCACGTCCGTCTTCACCGCCCAAACCAGAGCAACCACCCATCCGATCATGGTCCAGCCCAGGAAGAAGTTCAGCAGCACGATGCCGGTAATATCCCGCTTGCTGCGGGCAAGAGCAATGATCGAAGGCAGAAAATACATCACAAAGCCGAAGCCGAAAATAGGGAAGAAAAACGCGGGCAAGAGGCTCGTCATACTACCTCCTCGATACGTATAGATTAGCACCGCCGCGGGTTGCGATTGAAGTCCCACTCCGAGCCTTATCCGTCGGATCCGTGCAGATCCGCGGCTAAGTATTTCTCACCGCTGCATCGCCCGTTTCCGTGCCAGCACCGTATCCAACCCTGCCCTCGTCTCCTTCGGCAAGTGATACGACTCCTCATCCGACGGATACTGCAGAGACTTCACATCGGCGCGAAACGCCTGCACGCCCTGGCTGATCAGTGTGGCTGCATCCCCGTAGCGGCGGACAAACTTTGCCGGCGGGGCAAACGTCAGATTGAAAAGATCGTGGAACACCAGTACCTGGCCGTCGCACTCCGGACCAGCTCCAATCCCGATCGTCGGTGTGCTTACTTCCGCGGTTATCATCGCCGCCACTTCGCGCGGAATTCCCTCCAGCACAATGCAAGCCACACCTGCACGATCCAGCGCTATGGCATCGCGCATGAGTTGCTCAATCTCGCTGAGATTTTTCCCCTGCACTTTATAACCGCCCATCACATTGACCGACTGCGGCGTCAGTCCGATGTGTCCGGCTACAGGAATCTCGGCATCGATGATGCGGCGAATCACGTCAGCGCGCTTTTCGCCGCCCTCAATCTTTACCACCTCTGCGCCACCTTCTTTCACGAAGCGGGTGGCGTTGATGAGGGCGCTTTCGGGGTCAACGTGATAAGACCCATAAGGCATGTCGGCCAGCAGGAGAGCCCGTTTCACACCGCGTCGCACGGACTTCACGTGGTGCAGCATCTCATCCACGGTGACGGATAGCGTGTTCTCATAGCCAAGGATGGTTTGCGCTAGCGAATCCCCCACCAAAATCATCTCGATGTCGGCCTCGTCTACAAGTCGCGCGGTCGCGTAATCGTAGGCGGTCAGGCAGGTGATGGGTTCGTGACGGAGTTTGAGTTCCCTTAGGGAAGCAGTGGTGACCTTCAGGCGGGATTTCTCAAAACGCTCGTCGTGGAGACGCCCGCCAATCGGGGTAATGCTCATGATGTCCTCCAGTGCCCCTCCGGCTCGGCCGGATAGAGCCTGTTCAGCATCTTCGTGGATGCTCGAACAATCTTACGCTTGACAAGCGACAACGGCCAGCCGGTATTTACGTACCAGCTGCGATATCGCAGGTACATTAAATTCAATAACTTACGAATCTTCAGTTTTAATAGATTGACATTCCAAAGCTCGAAGGAGCAGTTCAATGAAAACCGAAGAAACTAAGCAGGAATCACCAAACCACCTTCCGCCCCATCACATTTCGGAAACGCTCAAGAACGAGATGGACAAAGCAAACAATCAACCGCCCGACCCAAACAGTCTTCTAGATCGCTTGCCGAGAAAATGACACCGACACGTCATGCCGATAGTCACGGGGCACTTTTCACGCACCCACTGCTTCCTGACCGCCCAACGGCAGAAAGTATTGCGTCCCCTTAATCGGCTCTGTGACCTTGCGCAGCAGTTCCTGCAGGTCCTCGTTGCGGTCGACGAAATCAATATCTGAGGTGTTCACGATCAGCAAATCCGACGAGGTGTAGTGGAAGAAGAAATGTTCGTAGGCCTTCACCACTTCTTCCAGATATTCGTCGCTGACAGCGCGCTCGCCGGGCGCATTCTTTTTTTTCAGCCGCTTCTTCAACACCTCGGGCGTGGCTTGTAGGTAGATGACCAAGTCCGGCGTGGGCAATTGCTCGCGAAAGTGATTGTAGTATCGGTTGTAAGTATCGAGTTCCTGGTCTGTAAGGTTAAGGCAGGCGAACAATTTGTCTTTTTCGATAATGTAGTCGGCAACCACTGTCTTTTGCGAACGCGGTCCCAAATCGAGGGCATGCAACTGCTCGAAGCGCCGCACCAGAAAGGTGAACTGCGCCTGAAACGCAGCGCCCAGTTCGCCCTCGTAAAAAGCGCCCAGGAAAGGATTGGATTCGGGTTCCATCACTCGCTGCGCGTTCAGCCGCTCCGCAAGCATGCCAGCCAGGGTGCTTTTGCCGACTCGTATCGGACCTTCCACAGCGATGTAGCGGGGAAGCTCAAAGAGATTAGCCATGTCGTCGCAATATTTCGGAAGGGGCAGGATATCTCGGATAGCGCCCAGTGGCAATTGAGGGAAGAGTTAACAGCAAGAATTGGGCGATCGGTAATCGGACTGTAGAAACTCCTGCAACTATCGAGATTTCAAATTAGTCAATTACGAAATTACTCAAATACTCAATGCGGTTACAATCCCTTCATGCTCGGCCTTGCTCTCACAGCTGTCTCGGGCGCCGCGGCGGTTGCCGCCGGCTATCAGTCCATGGCGCCAGGCGGGCAGTGGTACGGGAAAACATTCGTCGGAGCAGCGTCCGGAACGCGCCAGATTGCGCTTACCTACGACGATGGTCCCAATGATCCGCACACACTGCGACTACTCGACGTCCTGGCGAGACACAACATTAACGCAACTTTTTTCGTGATCGGAAGCTACGTGCTGCAGCGTCCGGAAATTGTCCGCGAAATAGTCCACGCCGGCCATGTCGTCGGCAACCATACCTTCACGCATCCGCTACTTACTTTGAAAAGCCAAGCTGAAATCCGTAAGCAAATCTCCGACTGTCGTGCCGCGTTGGAAGATGCTGTCGGTAGACATTCAAATCTTTTCCGTCCTCCCTTTGGCGGCCGCCGCCCCGCCGTACTGCGCCTGGCAGGCGAACTGGCCTTGAAAACAGTCATGTGGAGCGTTACCGCCTACGACTGGAACGCTCCGCCCGCCGCAGTAATTGAGAGAAAGGTCGCTCAACAGGTTCGTGGCGGCGACGTGATCCTGCTGCACGATGGAGGACACAAGAAAATGGGAGAAGACCGTTGCCAAACCGTGATCGCCACGGATCACCTGCTCACCCGCTATAAAACCGAAGGCTATGAATTCGTAACCGTTCCGCAGATGATGGAAAGCTCAGCCGCCAGCCTTCTGCCATCATCTGTCAGATAAGGTTTTCAAGTCTACGATTTTCTCCGGTCGGAGCCTGCCCGAGCGGAGCCGAAGGGTGCCTCTGTGCTGAAGTTTATTTATCCCCCAACCTCTCGAATGCCTGCTTCGCCGCGGCGATTGTCTGTTGTATATCTTCAGGCGTGTGGGTGGCTCCCAGAAATGCGGCTTCATACTGTGACGGCGGCAAATAGATTCCCTTGTCGAGCATGGCACGGAAAAATTTGCCAAAAGCTTCGGTGTCCGACTTCGACGCAGAATCCCAATCCGTCACGGGTCCCGGCGTAAAGAACCATGTAAACATCGAGCCCACACGGTTGTAGCACAGCGGTACACCCGCATCTTTCGCGGTCGAGGCAACACCTTCAACCAGTTCTGCACTCATCTTTTCGAGCCGGGGATAAATCTCCTCTTTGTGATCACGCAGATGCTTCAACATCGCGCATCCCGCCGCCATTGCCAGCGGATTGCCCGAGAGCGTCCCCGCCTGATACATCGGACCGAGAGGCGCCACCAGATTCATAATCTCGTTCGACCCGCCGTAGGCGCCCACCGGCAACCCTCCGCCAATGATCTTCCCCATGGTTGTTAGATCAGGACGAATGTTGTAAAGTTCCTGCGCCCCTCCGTAAGCCACGCGAAATCCCGTCATTACCTCGTCAAAAATCAGCACTGACTTTTCGCGTTCTGTAATCAGCCGCAAGCCCACCAGATAATCGTCCGCCGCGGGAACACATCCCATGTTGCCCACGATCGGCTCGACAATCACGCACGCAATCTGATGCTTGAATTTCTGGAAGGCGTACTCCACGGCCTTGATGTCGTTGAACGGCAGTGCCAGTGTGAATTGAATGAACTCCTCGGGCACGCCCGCCGACCCCGCTATGCCCAGCGTCGCCACTCCTGAACCGGCCTTCACGAGCAGAGAGTCGGAGTGCCCGTGGTAACAACCTTCGAATTTCACAATATATTTACGCTTGGTATAAGCCCGAGCCAGTCGGATCGCCGACATTGTAGCTTCGGTTCCGGAACTCACAAGCCGGACCTTCTGCATCGGCGCAAATGCGGCCAGCACCAGTTCCGCCAAATCCGCCTCGACTGGCGTCGACGCGCCAAAGCTGGTACCGTTGACGGCGGCTCCCAAGATCGCGTCAAGCACGTCGGGCGCAGCATGGCCGAGAATCAGGGGTCCCCAGGAGCCGACGTAGTCGATGTATTCATTCTCATCGGCATCCCAGATGTGCGAGCCCTTCCCGCGCACAATAAACGGAGGGTCGCCGCCGACGGAACCAAAGGCGCGCACCGGCGAGTTCACTCCGCCGGGAATCATGCTCTCGGCACGCTGCTGCAATCGCCGCGACTGCTCGACTTTTCGGGACAGTGTGGACGGCATCGTTTTGCTCCGTAGTCAGCGGTGTTTGATAGCGAGTCAAACGCGACAACCGATTACTATAGCAGCGCAGTGACCAACAAATTAACCAGATATTCATTGTTCTGCCATCTTTGCGCAACATCGCCAAGGTAACTTGCACTCATACAGATCCCTTCTAACCGGGAGGGTTTTAAGGACGGCTTCGGGGGCTCCGGGCTGTCCTTTTTCTTTTTGTTTCTCTTTATTTTTGTTTGTCGAGGTACCTCCCATCACTTCAAATAGGCTCGCACCAGGCCGATCAAATCCTCGCCCAACTCCTCGGGGGATTCCATTTCGTGGTCCGGATTCATCATGTGAAGGCGGATGTGATCTTCCAGAATCTCCGCCATCAACCCGTTCACGCCGCCTCGGATGGCAGCCAGCAGCATCAGAATATCTGCGCATTCATCTCCAGCCGTAAGCGCACGCTCAACCGCTGCAAACTGTCCGCGTATCCGCTTAATGCGAAAAAGAAGCTTCTGTTTTTCTTTTGAAATCACGGGAATCTTATCCTGCATTTTTTCGTCTTCCTCGTAGTTTCTCTTGCGCTTACCCTAGGGGGGTATGCTATAAGATCTTTAGCGGGAAATCCAGAGCTTCCGCGAGAACCGGAACCGAACCAGGACGTATGAACACAAAGTTTGAACTCGAGCCTCCGGGTAATGCCGGCGGCATTCCGGTGTAGAACCAGCGGTCAGGTGTCACGATACGCTTCATCCTGCCTATCGCCTCACCTCTGTTTCTTCTGGCCGAACAACTGAAGACAGCGGGATCGAGGCTCGTGCCGCAGGGCACGCTTCTTCCTTAGCGCAAAATCGAAGTACTCGGGCGCAGACACCGGCCGCGCATCCACCTGCGTCTGCGCTCTACGGCAACGCGATTCATTCGAGAGCTTGTGGCCAATGTTTACGAACTCTTTACGGCTTTCGTCGAAGCAGGACATCAAAGGAGATGGTTGACAACTTATAGAAAGGAGGGCGGCAACAATGGCTTGCATGACTTTGCTCACACAACCAATGGCGATGGCGACGACACAGCTCGCGCGCGTGATTCGTTACGAAGTTTCCGCTCCGTGGCAGGAACAACCCACGGAACCGCAACCTCTGCGCATGAACTGGGTCGTGGTCACCGGCAGAAGCGGCAACCGTGAACTCCGCATGCAGTGGTTGGCAGTTGAGGACCGCTGAGAGCACTCAGGTATGTAACATTCCTTTAACGAGCGGTGCGTAGGCTCGATGGCCTGGGCGAACTGTTCACTCGACATTTGGATGCTTCGCCAGCCGTCGAAGCCATGGGCTTTCGATATACTTAACTATAGTTAACTCACCACGGGGAAGCCGGAAGCAATGAACTGGAAAGCCCAATTCGTCAGTCGCGGCGCATGCTGCCTGCTGCTTGTGTTCTGGGTTGTCGCCGTTCTTGGTTCGGCCCTCCCCGCGCGGGCGCAACAGCCAGACGCGCCCTCCTCGGCTAAGTCGGATTCCGTCCCCCAGGCCGCGCCCGACCCGCTCGATCCGCCGCCGGCTGACGACGTCGAAGCAATGTTTCCCCATTTCAAGAACACACGCTTCTGGCTCTCCGGGCAGGCGAACTTCATTTTCCAGACTCATCCTCCGTTCCATGCCGCTTATAGCGGCACGAACAGTTTGAGTCCCAACTATGAGAAAGCCACTTCCCGCGTCGTAACGCTCTACACCGGAGTGCGCCTTAATAGTTCGACCGAGCTTCTGATCGATATCGAAGAGGCCGGCGGAGCTGCTCTCAGCACCGGTTTAGGTCTTGCCGGCAATACGGATCTCGATATCGTCCGCAATCCTCTGTTGAGCAAAGCGCCTTACCTCGGGCGCGCCATGATTCACAAAGTGTTTGCCCTGAGCAAGGATAAAGTAGAAAACCAGCGCAGCTATCTCTCGCTGTTCGATGAACTACCGCGCCGCCGCCTTGAACTCCGCTTCGGCAAGTTCGCCATGCCCGATTTCTTCGACATAAACTCCGTCGGCTCCGATACTCACTTACAGTTCATTAATTGGACCACCGACAACAACGGTGCTTGGGATTACGCGGCCGACACTCGCGGCTACACCGTCGGCGTCACCGCAGACTACGAAGATCGCAACTGGGGATTCCGGGTCGCCGAAGCTCTAATGCCGAAGGTCGCAAACGGAATCGATCTGGTGTGGCGCCCCTGGCAAGCGCACGCAGAGAATTTCGAATACGAATTACGTCACGGAGTAATTCCGAAAAAAGGCGGAGTAATCCGCCTTTTGGCCTATACCAATTACGCCAACATGGGCATCTATCGAGATGCCATCGCCAACTTCGAGTCGGGCATTACGCCCATTCCCGAAATCACCGGCCATCCCTGGCACATCACGCGCAAATATGGCTTCGGCATCAATCTCGAGCAGAATCTCACTCGCTACCTGACCGCATTTGCTCGCTTCGGCTGGGATAACGGCAAGACCGAATCCTTCGCTTATACCGAAGTGGATCAAACTTTCGTTGAAGGACTGGGAGCGAGCGGCGCCTGGTGGCACCGTAAACAGGATCGCGCAGGTATCGCCTTCATTTCCAACGCAATTTCCAAGTATCATCAAACCTATCTTGGAGATGGCGGCCTCGGTTTCCTGCTGGGCGACGGCAGACTCAACTACGGCCGTGAGAATATCGTTGAGTCCTACTACACCGTACACGTTTGGCGCGGCATTTATGTGGCACCGGGCCTGCAACATATTAATGACCCCGGTTACAACCGCGACCGCGGCCCCGTGCTCGTACCGTCATTCCGAGCTCACGTCGAGTTCTGACAACCCGCCGACTTAGCTTGTGGAGATTATTCTTTGTCGCCGCAGCGTGCCGCGCTCGTGTCGGCGCTCTCAGGATTAGTGCGCTTTGAGTGGTGGGCTTTGGGGTGGCGCAGCGCTTCCAGCGCTGCGACAAATATTCTGCTATAAATGCGGGCTTCAGCCCCTGAGGTGGGGTAATACCCTTACTTCTCCACCTTCACTCCTTTCCAAAATGCTACATATCCCTTGATCTGCTTCGCCGCCGCCTTCGGCTCTGGATAAAACCACGCAGCGCCGGCGTTGAGTTTTCCATTGACATCAAGATCGTAATAACTCGCCGTACCCTTCCACGGACATACCGAGTGTGCGTCGCTCGGCTTGAAATATTCCTTGTGGATCGCCTCCGGGGGAAAATACTGATTGCCTTCGACCTCTACCGTCGTATTGCTTTCGGCCAGCACTGCGCCTTCCCACGTTGCTTTTGCCATAGTGCCCATATAGATTCCTACCAGGAGCGGCAGCTTCAAAACCTTGGAAGGACAACATGCCAGAGGCGATGACGAAAGTACATTTCAACGGACACTCGATGGTCGGGGCCCTCGAGCGAGTGCTGGTTTGTTCGCCCCGTGCAGCGGGATGGAATCGCCGCGAGCAGGCCGCATCGTGGCGCGAGCTCGGCTTCCGCCATGCTCCAGATTTCGAAAAGGCGCAGACTCAACACGATGCCCTCTGCCGTCAACTCGCGGCTGCGGGCGCGGAAGTCATCGAACTCGCCCCATCGAATGAACTCTCGCTTGACGCCGTCTACGCTCACGATGCCTCGCTGCCCACCAATTTTGGCCTCATCGTAATGCGTCCCGGCAAACCCAATCGCGTCTCCGAAGGCGAGCACCAGCGTGCATTTTGCTTGCGTTTTTCAATTCCTCTGCTGGCCAAAATACTTGCTCCCGGCACCACCGAAGCTGGCGACATGGTATGGCTCGATTCGAAAACACTGCTCATCGGCCACGGCTATCGCACCAACCGCGCCGGCATCTACCAAATGCGTGATCTACTCGCACCCAAAGGCGTCGAGGTTCTCTCCGCGCCATTGCCCCATGGTCAAGGCCCATCCGCATGTCTGCACTTAATGTCTCTGATCAGCCTGCTAAACGATCGCACGGCTCTCGTCGATCTGTCCTGGATTGCGGTCGAAACCGCAGAACTTCTCAACTCTCGCGGATTTCACTTCATCGAAATCGATCCCTCCGAGCGCGACACACTAGCCTGCAACGTCCTCGCACTCGGCAACAACCGCCTGCTCGCAATCGAAGAAAATCGCAACACGAACGCCCGCCTTCGTCAGGCCGGATTCGACGTCCGCACCTTCCCCGGCGGCGAAATCTGCATCAACGGATCAGGCGGCCCAACGTGTTTAACGCGCCCTCTGCTGCGTGGGCAACTATAAGGACGATTTGACTGGGAAGGACCGTGTGGAGACGGGCGCCTTCACCCGCCCGGCGGAGCGAACCTTGCCGGCTTCCTCTCAACCCACTCCTGCTAAAATAAATCTGCATGCTTCTTCCCTTCGTCCGCGAACTCTTCGTGGACGTAGAAAAGCTTCCCGCTTTCGCGCGTGTAGCCTCCCACCTTAAGGAGGGCACGGGGCGTATTCGTGTCTCCGGCCTCGCACCCGCCGCGAAAGCCTTGCTGCTCGTGCTGTTTCAACGCGCCGCCGGTCGCCCTCTGATCTTCGTCGTGAACGATAATCGTGCCGTCGAGGAGTTCGTTCCCGTCCTCCGCGGATTCTGCGAACTCACATCGGCTTGCGATCCCGAGTCGGTGATTCCGCTTCCAGCCCGCGACGTTCTTCCATTCCAGAATCTCTCGCCGCACCCTGAACTCCAGGAAGAACGTGCTACCGCCCTCTGGAAAATTGCAACCGGCACAGCATCCATCGTTGTCTCGCCCGTTGCGGCCACAGCCATCCGCCTCCGTTCCGCCGAATACTACGGCGATCTCGCTCGCACCATCCGCCGCGGCGAATCCTTCGACCTCGAGGCACTGCTCACGCATCTCAACTCGGTCGGATACACATCCACCGATGTCGTCGAAATGCCCGGCGAATACGCGGTGCGCGGCGGTATCCTCGATGTCTACTCGCCAGAAGCCGACCGACCCCTGCGCATCGAGTTCTTCGGTGACGAAGCCGACTCCATTCGCAAGTTCGATCCCGCCTCACAACGCTCTTCCGCGCCGGTAGACGAGGCTTTGCTGCTTCCGCTCACCGAAACCCCCGTCAGCGAAGATCTCCTCGGCGCAATTCACGCCCGCCTCAGCGGCAAGCGCATAGTTGGTAATGAAGAAATCGTCGAGGCTGCCGTTCGTTCCGCAGGAGTGAATATCTTTCCCGGCTGGGAGTTTTACTCCCCGGTCGCCGGGGCCGACCACACCATCTTCGATCTCATCCCGCGTGCTGCGATTCTTCTCGACGAACCCGATCAGCTCAGCCAGGAATTCGACCGCTTCTGGACCCGCGTTCAGGAGGTCCATGAGCGCAGCGGCGTCGGAAACCTCGTTCGCCCCGAGGATCTCTACGTGCCTCCGGACGATTGGTGGACGAAAACAGCAGCGCTTCCCGGCGCCGACATCGAACACCTGGGCATTACGCGTACGGTGAACGAGAGCGAAGACGCGGCAATCACTTTCCTCACCCAACCCTCACCCCGTTTCCATGGCGCAGTTCCCGCGATGCTCGAAGAAGTGCAGAAGCTCAACCGCGACGGTAAACGCGTCCTCTTCGCTGTCCCCAACATCGGCGAGGTCGAGCGTCTGGCCGACGTCTTCACCGAATACAGCGTTTCCTTCCGTCTCGGAAGCCGGACTCGCGGCGGCGAAAGCTACGCCGACGAAACCAGTTATTTCGCCGGCGAAGTACTCACCACCACGCTCGCCACGGCCTACATCCCCGATGGTGTGCTGCTGCCCGACGCGAATCTCGCCGTCTTCGGATCCCGCGACCTCTTCGACGAATCCGAATCCGTCGCATCGCGTCCGCAGCGATCGAAATCCAAGGTCTCAGCGTTTCTCTCCGACTTCCGCGATTTGCAAGTCGGGGATTACGTCGTTCACGTCGAGCACGGCATCGGCCAGTATCAGGGACTGAAAGAGATCAACCACGGAGATGGCCCGGCTGAATTCATGCTGCTCGAATTTGCCGAGGCCGCCCGGCTTTACGTTCCACTGACGCGTCTCGATTTAGTGCAGAAGTACCGCTCGTCAGAAGGCGCCAAGCCCGTCCTCAGTCATCTTGGCACGCAGTCGTGGTCGAAGACAAAAGCTCGCGTCCGCAAAGCCATGAAAGACATGGCCGACGAGCTCCTCAAGCTCTACGCCGAGCGCAAAACCGCCGTTGGACACGCTTTCCCTCCCGGCAACGAATGGTTCCGCGAATTTGAAGACGCCTTCGAATTCAACGAAACCGAAGACCAGGCCCAGGCTATCAAGGATGTCATGCGCGACATGGAATCCTCCCAGCCCATGGACCGCCTGCTCTGCGGCGACGTCGGTTACGGCAAAACCGAAGTCGCCATGCGCGCCGCGTTCAAGGCGATCAGCGACAACAAGCAGGTAGCAGTCCTCGCGCCCACGACCGTCCTCGCCTTCCAGCATTTTGAAACTTTCAAACAGCGTTTCGCGCCGTTTCCCGTCACCATCGAAATGATCAGCCGCTTTCGCACTCCAAAGCAGCAGAAGGAAATCCTTCAAAAAACCGAAGCTGGCAAAATCGATGTCCTCATCGGCACCCACCGGATCCTTTCCAAGGACATTAAGTTCTCCGATCTAGGCCTGCTCGTCGTAGACGAAGAGCAGCGTTTCGGCGTCCGCCACAAAGAACGCATCAAGCAAATGCGCAAGCAAGTGGATGTGCTCACCATGTCGGCTACGCCGATTCCGCGCACTCTTCACATGTCCCTCGTCGGCCTGCGCGATATGAGCGTGATCGAAACCCCGCCGAAAGATCGCATGGCGATTCAAACCGTCGTTGCCAGTTGGGACGAAAAATTAATCCAGTCTGCCATCGAGCAGGAACTCGAGCGCGGCGGCCAGGTCTATTTTGTCCACAACCGCGTCGATACCATCTGGGAGATCGCCGCGAAAATTCAGGCCCTGGTTCCCGCGGCCCGCATCATCGTCGGCCACGGACAAATGTCGGAAGGCGAACTCGAGAAAGTGATGCTGAAATTCATGCACCACGAAGCCGACATCCTGGTTTCGACCACGATCATCGAAAACGGTCTCGACATTCCGCTCTGCAACACGATTCTCATCAACCGCTCCGACCGCCTCGGCCTCTCCGAGCTCTACCAGCTCCGCGGCCGCGTCGGACGATCCAGCCGCCGCGCCTACGCCTACCTCATGCTCCCCCCGGAAATCGAACTCACGCCCATCGCGCGCCGCCGCCTCGCCGCACTCAAAGAATTTTCCGACCTCGGCGCGGGATTCAAAATCGCCGCCCTCGATCTCGAACTTCGCGGCGCCGGCAACATGCTCGGTGGCGAGCAAAGCGGCCACATTGAGGCCATCGGCTTCGAGCTTTACACCCAAATGCTCGAGCGAGCTGTCCGAGAGATGAAAGGCGAAGCCGCCCCCGACGAAGCCGAAACCCAGCTCAATCTCGGCCTCAACATCCGTATCCCCGCGGACTACGTTCCCGAAGAAAATCAGCGCCTGCAGATGTACAAACGTGTTGCGCGCGTCGAGACGGAATCGCAACTCACCGACGTGGCTGCCGAAATGCAAGACCGCTACGGCCCGCCTCCGCACGCAGTGCGGAATTTATTCGACTACGCTTCCCTCAAACTTTTGTGCATGAAAGTCGGCGTAAACGCCATCGAACGAAAACGCGATTCCGTCACCCTGAAATTCCAGCAAAATGCCGCCGTGGACCCCGAACAATTAGCCCGCTTCGTCTCCGCCCAGCGTGGCGCGCAGTTCACTCCAGACGGCATGTTGAAGTTTGTATTGAAGGCCACGGCCGCAGAAGAAGTCCTGCGCGCCCTGCGCACAATCCTCGAGCAACTGGCCAGCGCAGAAACCGCCTCGGAAGTCCGATCCGCAAGTGGACAGGTCTGAGTTTTGAAAGGGCGCGGCTTTAGTCGCGCCGCAAGTGATTAGGAGAATAGAAAGAGCGGCGCTTCAGCGCCGCGTGAACACCGAAGTTGACTTGGGCTTTAGCCCAAGATCTGCCGGAAAGCAGACAATCCTACGATTTGGCCACACGTAGACGGACCCAGTTCTCCTAAAGTGACAACGAGTGCCACTACGGCGTCCCGCAACGTGTAGAGTGCGGCGTTACTGGCTAATCAGAAGCCAACCTAGAATACCTACAAACAACGACGCGTTGTCCAATCCAAGCGCAGCAATCGACATAGGGCAAAGGCAAAGAAGAGGGGCCGTACTTGGGTGTCCGCCCATGTAATGCGCTGTCGAATAAAAACCCAATAGCAACCACGGCAGGACAAATCCGACAACGGCAAAGTTGCGTACGATCTTCAAGGCCCTGCGCAAATCTCACCACTCCTCGCGGATCGCTCTCATGGTGTGCCCCGACCCACGCGCTCGCCATCCCCAAACTCCACCATATACAATAATCCGGCAACCGAAGCTGCATTGCCAACGACTAACGACGAACGACCAACAACCGCGCCATCAAAGACCGCCTCCTATGCCCATGAAAGTCCGCAAAGCCGTATTTCCCGCTGCCGGCCTGGGCACCCGTTTCCTGCCCGCAACCAAAGCTCAACCCAAAGAAATGCTCCCACTCGTGGACAAGCCCATCATCCAATACGGCGTCGAAGAAGCCATGGCCTCGGGATGCGACCAGATCCTCATCATCACCGGCCGTGGCAAGCAGGCCATCGAAGACCATTTCGACGTCAGCTACGAACTGGAAACGATGCTCGAGCAGCGCGGCAAAACCGACCTGCTCCAGATCGTCCGCTCCATCTCCGACATGATTCACGTCGCATACGTCCGTCAAAAAGAAGCCCTCGGCCTCGGGCACGCCGTGCTGATGGCCCGCGAACTCGTTGGCGACGAACCCTTCGCCGTGCTCCTTGCCGATGACGTAATCGACGCCAAGGTCCCGTGCCTCAAACAAATGGTCGAGGTCTTCGATCAGACCCAGTGCTCCGTCCTGGCTACCCAGATCATTGAGGGCAAAATGATTTCGTCCTACGGCGTCCTCGACGTAAAGCCCGTCGACAGCCGCTTCGGCTCGCGGCTGTACGAAATCAAGAACATGGTGGAGAAGCCCAAGCCCGAGGATGCGCCCTCCAACCTTGCCATCATCGGTCGCTACATTCTCACTCCGGCAATCTTCGAGTGCCTCGCCAACACCCCTTCTGGTTCCGGTGGAGAGCTGCAACTCACCGACGGCATGCGCATGCTCCTGCAGAAAGAAAAAATGTACGCCTACGTCTACGAAGGCCGACGCCACGACACCGGCGACAAATTAGGGTTCCTCAAAGCCACGGTCGAATTCGCCCTCAAGCGCGAAGATTTAGGCGATGCCTTCCGCGAATATCTAAGGGGATTGAAACTCTAACCCTGGGTGGCAATCCCAGCGCAATTGACCCGACTTCGACCGCGCCGCCGGTGGGCTTGATTTCTGATGCGCCGTTTCGGGGCGACACTGAATCTAAACAGCCAAGCAAGAATCACCGCCCTGCGGTCAGGAGGCGTCTATGAACCAGCGCTGTTTTCTGGCTAACGTGATATTTGGATTTGCTGTTTGGATATGCGCACCAGCAAGCCTTTCTGCGCAAGCTCCGGCCTCAAACGGAATCCCGGTGCACACCGTGGTCACCGCCGAATCTCATCATGGTTCCAACCCGCCAGTTATCAGCCGGGAGGACGTCATGGTTTTTGAGGGGCATGATCGCGACACCGTCACCGATTGGGTTCCTGCCCAGGGCGACCACGCGGCGCTCGAGCTCTTCGTTATGCTCGACGACGGATCCAACGTCACACTGGGCACTCAATTGGATGGCATTCGGCAGTTCATTCTTGGACAGCCGGCCTCGGCCAAGATCGGGATTGCCTATATGCAGAACGGCATAGCACGGATCCAACAGAATCTGACAAGCGACCATGAGCAGGCGGCAAAAGCCTTGCGTCTTCCCGAGGGAATCGCTGGCGCCAACGGCAGCCCGTATTTTTCTCTCAGCGATTTGGTCAAACGATGGCCCGAAAGCACCGCACGCCGTGAGGTGATCATGGCCTCCGACGGAATCGATCGCTATTACGGCAGCAACGATTTGCTCGACCCGTATCTCGACGCTGCCATCGACGACGCTCGGAAAGCCAGCATTATCGTTTCTGCAATCTATACCCCCGGAGTCGGCCACTTCGGGCACAGCTACTGGCAAACCTATTGGGGCCAGCTTTATCTGTCAAAGCTTGCGGAGAAAACCGGAGGCGAAGCATATTATGTCGGTTTTACTGGCGCACCGGTTTCATTTGCTCCCTATTTGGATGATGTAACCCATCGGCTGAACAACCAGTATTTCTTGACATTTCTAGCCAAGCAACCAAAGAAAGCCGGATTCCAGCGAATAAGAATCAGGACTGAAGTGCCCAAAGTGGATCTAGTAGCGCCGGAAGAGATTTATGTTCCGGCCGCGCCATAGCGCCACGAAAGATCGCAGGTGCCACACTCTGCTCGCGCACTTTGCGAGACAGTGAGGATTTTGACTTCAGATTTTGACTTTAGATTTTGATCTCGGATTTTTGGCTTGAGTTTGATTCAGATGTTGATTGTTCTGTGATTTTGGGTGGCGCAGTGCTTGCAGCGCTGCGATAAGCTCCCGCGCAAGATCAGGCCTTTAGAGGGTGCGTGAGAACTGAATTTGGGCGAAGACGTGGTACGCAACCGCCGCATTCCAGTCCCGACAGGGACGGCATGTGATAGCCCCGCACGTGAGTGCGGGGGTAAGTGGGAAAGTGGAGCGAGTCCCGTAGGGACGACACGAGTTCTCACGCACACTCGTTAGCCCCCGTTCTTGCTTAGCCCAACGATCCCCGCAGCTTTTTCGACTTTTCCTCCACCCCGCGCGCCAGCTTCTCCTTATGCGCCACAAGCTTCTCCGAGATCGACGTATCCGCCAGTCCGATCATCTGCGCCGCAAGAATGCCCGCATTGGTGGCGCCAGGTTTGCCGATGGCCACTGTCGCCACTGGTATCCCCGCAGGCATCTGCACAGTGGCCAGCAAAGCATCCATCCCCTGCAGCGACGTCGAAGGAATTGGCACTCCAATCACCGGAAGCGTAGTGTGCGCCGCAATCACACCCGCAAGATGCGCCGCCCCGCCAGCTCCAGCAATAATCACCCGAATCCCGCGCCCCGCAGCCTTGCGCGCGAAGTCCGCTGTACGGTCCGGAGAACGGTGGGCTGAAGTAACATCCATCTCGTAAGCGATCCCGAATACCTCCAGCGCCTTCCCAGCCTCGCGCATAATCTCGAGGTCAGAATCACTTCCCATGACAATCGAAACCAGTGGCTTGCTCATCAGTCCTCTTACTTGTGGCTTTTAATTTGCGATCCTTCTATCTATGTAGTCGTACCTGTCCATCGCGAACTTTCACACCGGTGATGCAGGAGTTTTCAGGGGTTCCGCCACGCGTTCGCTAGCGCGAGGTCTTCGCGGCCATCCCAAAACTCAACCCCTGTACCAGTTCCTCCACTTCATCCTCAGTGCCGCCAATAAACGTAAATGACACGGCATACCCGCTCGCCAGGACCACCAGCGTCGACTGTCGCATCACTCGCGATCCCACATTTTTCTGAAAATCTCCGCGCACCACGGTCTTCGTCCCTATCGCAAACTCATACGGTTCCTCGACGACTTCAAATCCGCGCGCCCGCGCAATCTCCCCCACCGGCCCGAAGTACTGCGCCGCATCTTTCAACCCCGGATATGCCGCCGCGCTCTCCGCCGCAATCAGAATCGACGCATTCACGTCTTCTGCCCGAGCCTCCGGTGGCCGCGAAAACGCGGCCAGCAAAACACGGGCGCCGCTAGCATTCTTTCCGGCCTCCACTTTGGGCTCATCGGTATCGCTGGCATTATCAAGAGTATTCATCTCCTCGGTTCGCAACACCCATCCCGCAGGAAGTTTGTAGGCGAACCCAAGCGCAGCGTTACGGTATACGCCGTTGCTGATCGAACCGGCGTCAAGGGAAGAAGGAGGGGACGAAGCATGTGGTTTGGAACGGTTGGCAGATGATGAAGAAGCGTCCTGTGAGAACGAACGCCCTTGAGAGGCGGAAGCTGCCAGCGCAACCACCAAATTGAGGATTATTGAATGTCGCCGAAAGCGGAAACTCATACCGCCATGTTACCCGACTTAATTCTCTGAGAGGCTGAAATTCACCTGAATCTGGGTATCGACCTCGACCGGTTTCCCATTGAACAGATATGGCTTGTACTTCCATTGCTTCACCGCTTCGATGGCGGCGGGCGCAAGGAGCGGGTGCCCGCACACGAGATCAACCGCGGAGATATCACCGGCCCTGCTGATAATGGCATACAGCGCGACGTTGCCTTCAATTCGTCCTCGGCGCGCTGCTTGGGGGTATGCGGGATTGACCCTCTTTACCACCCGTCCTCGACTAATGGCCGGTGAAACTCGGATTCGCTCTGGAGCGGTGATTACGGGCGTAGCCAACGGCGCAGAACTGTCGATGCCGGTGACAGCACGACCCGGACCATCGGCAATACAGCCAGGGACGTCACCCACGATGCCTGTCGGCGCTGACCTGGCCTCTTGCGCAACCAGGGCTCCACTCACGCAAAACAGGAAACAGGTCAGAAGTTGGCTTGCGCGCTTCACAACCACCTTGTCCAATTCTATGCTGCCCGCCCGACCAGCGGCTGCGTGCAGTGCGAACACCGCCGCGCCTCAATGGGAATCTCGCTCAGACACTCCGGACACTTCTTGGTCGTCGGATCAGGCGGCTTCTCGCCGCGGTGCATTCGAGCCACCAACGCGTTGACCGGCAGCACCACAAAAAAGTAAACCGCGGCTGCGACTAGGACGAAGGAGATGGCCGCATTGACGAAGTCTCCCACATTGAATTCGGCGGTACGAATGTGGAAAGTAGTTGTGGCGAATTGCTGCGTTCCCCCGGTTAAAGCAGTGATCAAGGGCGTCAGAAGGTCCTTGGTGAACGCCCCAACGACCGAGGCAAACGCCGCGCCAATCACCACGCCCACCGCCATATCCACCACATTACCGCGCAGAATGAACTTCTTGAATCCGTCTAGCATAAGTACCTCCAAAAAGGATTGGCCGCAAATGTATGACAGGGAGGCGGGAAGGTCAAGCGTACCGCTCAATATCTGCTGATCGAAGAAACTGCACGTTCAGGGAGTGACAACACAATAGAACCGACTGATTCCCTCAGATCCGCATCGGCATCACAATATACCTGTACTTGTAATCATCGCCCTCCGCCGGCCGCAATTGCCCTGCGGATTGCGAATCCTTCAACTCCAGCCGCACTTCGTCGGTGCCCGCGGCCTTAAGAAAGTCCACCAAGTACTGCGCATTGAAGCCGATGGTCAACACTTCGCCATCATAAGGCGACTCAATTGAATCCTCAGACTCACCCGCTTCCGTCGATGACGCAGAAAGTTTTACCTCGCCTTTTTCGAGCTTCAGCCGCACTGCCCTTGAACGCTCGTCGGCAAACTGCGCCACGCGGAGAATGGCCGAGTTTAAATCGTCGGCATTCAGCGTGATGCTCTTGCTGTTGTCCTTAGGCAGAACGGCTTCGAAGTTCGGGAATTGTCCCGTGAGTTGCCGCGAGGTCAGCAGCCGCGATCCAATGCGGAAGAACAGCGTCGATTCATCCTTCGCGAATTCCACCATCTCCGCATCCGTCGAATCCAACAGGGACTTCAGTTCGTCCATGCACTTCTTTGGCACCAACGTCTTCATCTCGCCGGAGACGCCTTCAAACTTTTCCCCGCTGCGTTCGCAGTGGGCCAGGCGATGACCATCTGTGGCTACCATGGTGATCGATTCAGGCTTCAGCAGCATCAGCGCACCGTTCAGCGTGTAGCGCGATTCTTCGCTCGAGATCGCAAATCCCGTCCGCGCAATCAACCCTCGCAAAACCTGCCCTGGAATCTTCACCACTCCCGCCGTCGGGAACACCGGCAAACTGGGGAAATTGGACTTCGCCATCCCTACCATCTTTGTGTTGGAACGCCCGCAGCGGATGCTGACCCAATGATTTTCCAGCAATTTGATCGTGATATCGGCGTCCGGCAGCAGTTTCACATAGTCGTGCAATTTACGCGCCGGAATCGTGCACGATCCTTCCTTCTTCACTTTAGCGTTGCATGAGGTGCGCAAGCTCAAATCCAAATCAGTCGCCGTCAGTGACAACTTGCCCTCAGCCGCCTCAAATAAATAATTGGAAAGTATGGGAATGGTGGTCTTGCGCTCGACCACACCCTGCGTGGCAGTCAACTCCCGCAGCAATTCAACTTTGCTGACTGTAATCTCCATGGCTCCCACCGCCGCTCCCGCTGTAACGACCGCTTCCACCGGCATAGACTTTTGCTCCCCTGCCCGCGCCCTACTTTTATTACTTCCTTATATCAAATAAAAAACCTATTAAACCAGCAGTAACAGTAGGCACCGCGCAGAAGTGGAAAACTCGACCAACCTGCCTGTTCTCACCGCATTGCCCCGATCCCTTCGTGTGAGAAATCGGTCTCGAACTTGGCGGAGCTGCATGAGAAAGATTTCCGCTTCTGCCAACTCCCCTTACCCTTGCACAGCTTCCACATCTCATTCACAGTCTCGGCGAAGGAAGACTGCGCCGCTCGGTGCAAAACCTCAAACTCGCTGCCATTTAACCGCCCAATTGCTCCGTCAGTTTATTCAGCAGTCTGTTCAAATCTTTGTCGTTCTTGCGAACCTCTTCAATTTTCTCCACTGAGTGCAGCACGGTCGTGTGATGCTTTCCTCCAAACTGCCGTCCAATCTCAGGCAGCGAAGCCTCGGTCATCTGCTTTGCGAGATACATCGCAATCTGCCGCGGATACACAATGGCCCGCGAATTGTCCTTAGCTTTGATCTCCACCAAGCGCAGTCCAAACTGCTCTGCAACCATCTTCTGAATCGATTCGATGGTGACCTTCCTTGCCTGTGAATCGATAAAATTCTTCAGCACCTGTTGTGCGTAAGGCAGCGTAATTTCTGCGCCGATCAGCGACGAATGGGCCACTAGCCGGATCAGTGCACCTTCCAACTCGCGCACGTTCGAACGGATATTCTGCGCCACATAGAGGGCTACATCGGTCGGAAGCGTTACTTTTTCCTGCTCAGCTTTCTTCTGCAGGATCGCCACTTTCGTTTCCAGATCCGGCGGCTGGATATCGGCGATCAATCCCCACTCAAAGCGGCTGCGCAACCGGTCTTCGATCTCTGCCAACTCCTTCGGCGACCGGTCGCTCGCGATCACGATTTGCTTCATCGTGTCGTGCAGCGCATTGAAGGTATGGAAGAACTCCTCTTGCGTCCGCTCCTTGCCTGCCAGGAACTGGATATCGTCAATCAGCAGCACGTCCACGCCGCGGAATTTGTCGCGGAAGGTGGTCATCTTGTCATAGCGCAGCGAGTTGATCATGTCGTTGGTGAACTTCTCGCTCGACACATAGCAGATGGCCGCTTGCGGCTGTCGCCGCTTCACCTCGTGCCCAATGGCCTGCATCAGGTGCGTCTTGCCCATTCCGACGCCGCCGTAGAGAAACAGCGGGTTATAGGCCTTTGAAGGACGCTCCGCCACCGCCTGGCACGCCGCATGTGCAAACTGGTTCCCCGAGCCAATTACAAACGCGTCGAAGGTATAACGCGGATTCAGTTGCGCCGCGCCATCCCAGTCGAAGCGTGCTTGCGCTGGGCCGGTCGAAACAGGAGGGGCAGAGAGCCCGCCGTTATGGCGCACGGCCGTCGCCGCGGGATCATCGTCCGGCGTTACGAACTTTACGTCATTGAATTCCAGGCCCAGGTTGTCGATCGCCTCCTGGATCAGGTCCGCATACTTGTCGCCGGCGTGTCGAAACTCCGCCGTCGGCACCCGCACAAATAAGATTCCGCCGCTCGAATGACTATAGCGCGTCGGTTTTAACCAGGTGTCGTAGGAGTGCCGGTTGATCTTTTTTTCCAACGCATCCAGTATGCGCATCCACGGATTGGGGGATAAGGTGGTGGCTGACATAATTATGAAATACCCGCCGCGGCGTCCCGGCGGCTGGCTTGAGGGCGCCCGTGTAAAAAGTGCTGTTTACCTACTTGCCGATGGAACTCTTAGTGTACTGCGGAATGCGCCTTGTGTCGCGCTCGGTTGCTAATTGTGAATGAGAATTTCAAAGCTGACCGAGCGGCATAGTAGCACAAAATTTTTTCCTCGTGCGGAAATCTTCGCGTGAAATTTTCATGTGAGCGTTATTCGCAACCCGAAGCGCTACGACTGTCAAGTATCGACAATCTAACTGCAACGCGAATGATGCAAATAAGTCCTCAGTTCTCATGGCCGAACTTCCGATTGTTCTCCAAATTGTCGACTCGACAATCGATACACTGGTTAAGGCGAAATCAGGATCGGAACTCGGGAACTGAGAACTGTCCCCCACCCCCTTTGCCCTGTCGCCACCCCGTCATTTATACTCTACGTTTGCCCTAACACTGTCGACGGAATCAGGAGCAGCTATTTTTCATGCCCAAGCGTACATTCCAACCCAACCGGCGCAAGCGAAGCAAGAAGCATGGATTCCGCGTGCGCATGAAGACCCAGGGCGGCAAGAAGGTGATTTCCCGCCGCCGCGCCAAAGGGCGGAAGCGGGTCTCCGTGAAGCCCGGCTTCCGCGAGTAGCGTTTCTGGTGCCGCTCACTTCCACAGTCGACACACTCAGCCGTCCAATGCACCACAAAGGCATAATGGCTGAGGCGATGCTTGCAATTCGGCCGGACTTCGCCATGCCACCAGTCAAAGCACGATTCCCGCGTACGGCGCGCCTCTTGCGTCATGCGGATTTCGAGCGCGTCTACAAACAAGGGCGCCGGCATTTTTCCGCATCCATGACCTTTTTTTATTTAGCGCGTCCGGTGAATGTAGAAACCGGGGCGGGAGCCGCTGCGTCACACGGTCCTCGCATCGGATTCACAGTGGGCCGTGCCCTGGGTGGTGCTGTGCAGCGCAACCGCATGAAGCGCCGCCTGCGCGAAGCGGTTCGCATGTCCCGTCCCGCGGCCGGAGTGGCTGCAGATGTTGTCATCAATCCGAAGAAATCGTTGCTGGCGGCTGATTTCGCAGACATATTGAATGAAGTAAGCCGCGCCTTCGTGATCATTGAACAAAGGCTGGCCCCGAAGCCATCGGAGCGGTTAGCACCCGATTCAGCAAATAACAAAAAGGCGGGTAGCCGAAAGCCGGAAGCTGGAAACCCATCTTGAAGGTGTGCGCCAAATTCGTCTTGCTGCAATTGCTGCGGGCCTATAAGTGGGGAGTCTCGCCCATATTGCCGCCAGCCTGCCGCTACCTGCCGACCTGCTCCGAGTATGCGATGGAGGCTATCGAGCGCTACGGCGCTGTGCACGGCGGATGGATGGCATTAACCCGTATTCTCCGCTGTCATCCTTTCGCGCGCGCCGGCTACGATCCAGTAGTCAAGCGGGCGAGCGACTGCGGAGAATTGTGACTCAGGTTGGTCGATTCAGGGAATTCACTGGGTTGGCAGCTGGTATGGATCGGCGGTTCGTGGTTGGAGCGGCGCTTCCAACGCTGCGTAGAATTTCCAGGCTGACGAGTGGGCTTTAGCCCCCGAGGTACTAAGTAAAACTTTGCCCGACTTTCAAAATCCTCAACAGGAACCAGGCGCTGAGCGCCGGCTTCTCCTCGTCTTTCTTCTGACTTTCGTCGTCCTGATTGTGTTCCAGCCTTTGCTGAAGAAATACATGCCGCAGGCGCCCACCGCTCAGCCGCAAAATCAGCCGGTCCAGTCCCAGCCCATTCCCGCGTCATCCGCTCCGGCGGTCGCGGCTGCAGTGCCAGCCGCTCCTTCAAGCACAATCACGAAGCAGGCGTCGGCCGAGACTGAAACCGTTATCGAGAACAGTCTCTACCGCATCACTTTCACCAACCGCGGCGCCCAGGTCAAATCCTGGATCCTGAAAAAATTCGACAACGACGCTCAGAACGGACCGCTCGATCTCGTCAACCCCGTCGCCGCTCCCAAGTTCGGTTACCCTCTGTCTCTGTGGACGTACGACGAGACTCTTCGCAATCGGCTGAACTCCGCTCTCTACGTGGCTTCGAATCAGGGCGAACTATCAGCCCCTGCCGAGATCACCTTCGAGTATGCCGATCAGGATCTCGTGATCCGTAAGACTTTCCGCTTCGACCACACTTACGTGTTGAATGTCGAAACCTCCGTCGTATACAAAGGCGCAGAAATTTTTGCGCCGCCAGCCTGGCCGGCCGGATTTGGCGACCAACTCACTCCCGCTTCCTACGCCTCCGCCCGCATCGATTACCACAACGATGCTTCCACGGAGCGCACAGCGCTTGTCTTTCCCAGCTTCGTCTCGCGCCTCGCCATCAAGAGTATTAGTGGAGGCAATACTCTAAAAGGACGCTTCGAATGGGCCGGGACGGGCGATCAATACTTCACCGCGATTTTTATTCCCGACGACCCCATGGCTGCTTCCATGGTCACCCTGCGCGACTCCACGCAGATTCCGTCCAAGCCCGGCTCCTCTGAAACTGCAAAAGTCGATGTCCTCGGAGCAGCCGTCGGCAACCTGCATGGCCCAACCGCTGAGCGCATGTTCGTTGGCCCGAAGGAACTTGCCGTCCTCGATGCTGTCTCTATTCCCACGATTAAGAACGACAATCCAGATCTCCGCGGAGTCGTTGACTTCGGATGGTGGGGCATTCTGGCTCGCCCGCTCTTCCTCTGGCTTAAGTGGACATACAAACACATTGTTCCCAACTGGGGATGGGCCATCGTAATACAAACCCTCATCATCACCATCGCGCTGCTCCCGTTGCGAATCACGCAGATGAAGTCGATGCTCAAGATGCAGCGCATCGCACCCCAGATCAAATCTATCCAGGAGAAATACAAGAAGTACACACTCCGCGACCCGCGCAAAGCCGCAATGAACGAGGAGATCAGCGCGCTTTATAAGAAAGAAGGCGTCAATCCCGCTGGAGGCTGCTTGCCTCTTCTCATCCAGTTTCCATTCCTGATCGCTTATTACCGAATGCTCGGCGTCGCCCTTGATCTGCGCCACGCGCATTGGCTCTGGATCACCGATCTTTCCGCACGCGATCCTTATTTCGTGCTGCCTATTTTGATGGTCATCAGCATGTTTGCCATGCAGCGTATGACACCGCAGGCCGGCATGGATCCCGCGCAGCAAAAAATGATGACCGTGATGATGCCCCTGATGATGGGCTTCATATTCTTCAATCTGCAAGCGGGATTGAATCTGTACTATGCGGAGACCAATTTGATTTCGATTGCGCAGCAGGCCATCATGAACCGCACAAAGCTGGGCCGCGAAATGCGCGAAATGATCGAAAAACGCGCGCGCAAGAAAGAGAAGTGAACCAGCTATTAGCTCTTAGCCTTTAGCTTTTAGCTTGTACCGCGTCAGGGCCGCTCCGGTTGCGATAAGATTTGGTTTCTAAGTGGGAAGGTTACCCTGTGGCCTCTGTGGTAAAGGTTTTGAGTTTCAAGCTAATGGCTAATAGCTAAGAGCTGCCCTATGGACAAACTCGCCGCCGCCAACAAGATCAACGAATTCCTGCAGGCCGTCGTCACTGACGGTGGACTTCATCTCAAATACCGCATCGTCGTCGATCCCCCTCCGCAGAGCGAATGGGAGAAGCCGGAAATCTTCGTCGATTTCTCCGGTCCCGATTCCACGCTTCTCCTCGACCGCGGAGGCGAACTTCTCCGGGCTCTAGAATTGCTGGCTCTAGAAATTCTGCATCTGCCTTCCGCGGAGCACGACAAGATTTCATTCGATTGCAAAAACCAGCGCTTGATTCGCCTTCAGGAACTCCGCATGGCCGCCAGCGTCGCCGCCGGAAAAGTTCGTCAGACCGGAACCCCCTTCCACTTTGCGCCTATGTCTTCGCGCGAGCGCCGCATCGTTCACCTCGCACTGCGCGATCAATCCGATCTCCGCACCGAAAGCGACGGCGAGGGTTCGAACCGCTGCGTAGTCCTCTATCCGGCGGACTACAAACCGGCAGCCGGTAAGCCCGCCCGCGGCACTCTTTCCTAGCCCCAGCCCATAAGGTACCTACCCTACGCTTTCCCATCCGGCGGAAGCAGCATTCCCTTCTCAAGATGCCGCGTGACGTGCGCATAGGAAGCGGCGTGCGGATCATGCGTCACCATCACAATCGTCTTGTGGAAGTCTTCGTTCAGTCGCTTCAAGATTTCCAAAACCTCCGTCGCGGAGTGACTGTCCAAGTCGCCAGTTGGTTCGTCGGCCAGCAACAGCGTAGGATCGCTCACAATGGCGCGAGCAATGGCCACGCGCTGCTCCTGCCCGCCGGAAAGCTGCTTCGGAAGATGGTTGACGCGTTCTTCGAGGCCTACAAGCTTCAACGCAGTCATGACGTGATCCCGCCGCTGCTGGTGGTTCAATTTGGTGAGAAGCAGAGGCAGTTCCACGTTTTCAAAAGCAGTCAGCACCGGGATCAAATTGAATGTCTGGAAGACGTACCCGATGTGCTCGTTGCGCCAGTGTGCCGCCTGGGAATCGCTGAAGCGGAAAATGTTCTGGTTCTGTACCAGCAACTCTCCGGAAGTCGGCCGGTCGATCGCCGCGATCATGTTCAGCAGCGTGGTCTTGCCGGATCCCGAAGGTCCCATCAATGCCATGAATTCGCCGGCCGCGATGTCAATGGAGACATCATCAAGCGCCTTTACCTCAAACGCCTCGCGCTTAAAGATCTTGCTGACGTTACGCGCCTGAACGACTTTGGTTCCGGTAGCGATTTTGTTTTCGACAACTGTGCTCATCATGAGTGCCCCTTAATTTTGATTGTGTCTCCATCTTTCAGATCCTGCGGCCCCGCGCTGATCACGCTTTCCCCACCTACCAGGCCGTCGACAAGAAATCCATCGGTGCGCTGGCTCATGACGTGAACTTCACGCATCCGCGCTTTCCCGTCGAAGGCCAGAAAAACCACTTTCTTGCCGTCATGGTCCCGCAACGCGGTCGCCGGTACAAACGCTCCGGCGGGTTGCGTGTTCGAAGGCTTTTTCTCGTCCGCCAGGAATTTCACCGTGGCATTCATTTCCGGCCGCAGATATTCGTCCGGATTCAGTACCTGAACTTTCACCTGCACCGTGGCTTTTTGCCGATTCGCTTCCGGGGAGATCTGCGCGATTTCCCCGTTGTATTTGCGATCGGGATAAGCATCGACGCTGACAATACCTTTCTGCTTCGGACCGAGCCGCGCGAAGTCGGATTGCGCAATATCGAGCTCCACTTGAATATCGTTCAAGTCGGCGAGCGAAACAACCGACCCCTGAGGCCCGCCAGCCGCCGCGCTGGCGAACTGCGCGGTAATCAGTTCCCCTTTTTCGGCGGTACGATCAAGAATCGTGCCAGTGACGGGTGCGCGAATCACGGTCGCGTCGAGTTGCGACTTCGCGTAATCAAGTTGGCCCTGGGCTTGTGCCAACGCTCCCCGCGCGCGCGCGATCTCTTCCTGTCGCGGGCCGATCTTCATCAGTTGAAAAGCCTTTTCCAGCGAATTAACCCGCTGTTGATCCGAATCGAACCTCGCGGTAGCGTCGTCGAGCGCCTGCCGGGCAACCACGCCGGCAGTCGAGAGTTCCTTCGTACGATCCAGAGTGAGTTTGTCGTTGACCAGTGTAGCCTGCGCTTCGTCGAGGTTGTGCTGAGCTTGTTGAATTTCTTCCGGCCTCGACCCGTGCTCAAGTTCATCGAGATAGGCGCGAGCATTGTCTACTGCGCCCTTTGCTTGATCGTAGGCAGCACGGAACTCCTCATCTTCCAACCGCACCAGAACTTGTCCCTCTTTGACCTTGTCACCTTTTTCCACGCCAATCCAAGCGAGGCGTCCAGTCACCTTGGAGTTCACATTGATGGTGTGATGCGCGACGATGTAGCCCGTCGCCGACAGGACCGTGCCGCCCACATCGCTGCTCTCCGCGGAGGCGCGGACTACCTCCACCTCCGGCGCGTCCCGCGCCAGCAGGCGATAGGCGAGCGCAGACAAACTCAACAAGACTACAACCGCGATTCCAATCACGATGTAGCGGCGCGCCCACGCCGGCGGTTCTCCGTTACTTGCTCCGCGAGCGGTGCGGTCGATTCGCAAGCTCTGCAGGTCTTCGTGTTTTGCGTCAATCGGCATAAATCAAATACGGATGCGGCTTTCGGATCAACCTCGCAACGCGTTAAGAATATTCTGCCGCGCCGCATGCCAAGCCGGAAAAAGTCCGCCGAAGAAGCCCATCAACAGCGCAAAAACAATCGCATAAGCTGCCACTTGCGCCGTTATCCGCAGGCTGAAGACAACTTCGCTGAACGTTACTGCATTCGACGTGCCGGTTTGCATTCCGTTAAAGGGAAGCATCAGGAGAATTCCAGCGATAGCGCCCAGCAATGCCAACATCAGGGATTCAAGAACAAACGATGTGAGAATCGCGGGACGAGAGAAGCCCAACACTCTCAAAGTTGCAATCTCACGGCCGCGGTACGCGACCGCGGCATACATCGTATTCATGGCCGCAAAACTCGATCCAATGGCCATGATGATCGCAACCACGATCCCGATGTATTTGATGGGAGCGCCCGAACTGGTCTGCTTCGCGTAATAATCGGTCTCCAGAACTCCTTCGAGTTTCAGACGCTGATCGTCGCTAACTCGGTTCTTGAGCGCATCGGCAGCGATGGCATCGGTAGCCCGCAGGTACGCAGAAGAATACCCGCCCTGCCGATCGAAATCCGCCGCCATCTGATTTACGTCTCCCCAGACTTCGGATTCGTATGCCGAGCCTCCGGCGTCGAAGACTCCGACAACTTTCCATGATCCTTTGCCGAACTCCATGCTGTTGCCAATGTTGGCATGGGCAAAGCGGTCGCGTATCGACTTGCTCACCACCACTTCACGCTGTCCGGTCTGGAACCACCGGCCATCGATCAGCTTCGCACTCGGCCGAAGCTCAAGGCCGTCTGGCATCATTCCGCGCACCGTTACGTTAACCTCGCCCGTGCCATCCTTGCGCGGGAGCACGATTACCACTACCCATTCGCCAGAAACCATGGGATCGCCGCGACTATCCTTCGCAATGCCAGGTAGAACTTTCAGCGTGGGAAACAGTGCGGCGTCGAAGCCACCGGATAGCTCTGCCTCCGATCCCTTGCGCAGCACTAGCACATTGTTCGGATTGCCGCTGGAAACGAAAGCGCGCTTCAAGCCCGCCAGCAACGCCATCAGGAAGATCGCGGTCGTCACCGTCAAGGCGATGCCGAGCGCGGTCATGATGGTAAGGCCTTTGCGAAGTCTCAAATTGCGGATGTTGTAGCTGATCGGTATCGCCATAAATTCATCTCAATTGGGCCAGGCTGGTTAGCCGATGTGGCGTAAGCCCTCCACAATATTTGTGCGTGATGCTTTGTACGCCGGCAGGTAGCCGCTCACCAGTCCGAGGGTGACAGCGACAAAAAGCGACAGCGCTGCCGTCGGCGGATTAACTTTCATGTCCAGCGGAATTCCCAATCCAATGAATCGATGGGTCAGCATCGAGATCAGAGGGATCGCCACCAGAACGCCAAGCACACCGCCCGCCACCGCCAGAGCTACGGATTCGCTGACGAAGATCGACAACACGCGCCCTCGCGTAAACCCCAAAGTTTTCAGCAAGGCCACTTCACGAGTCCGGCTGCGCACCGACATCGCCATGGTGTTGGCCGAAACTAGCATGATGGCGAATGCGACCGCCCCGCAAATCCCGAGAATGAAAGCCTTCACATTTCCCAGCGACGCCACGAAACTGAGTTGAAAAGCCTTTTCGCTCTCGCTCTTCGTAGGCAGAGGCGAGTTACGGAACATGTCGTCGATTTGTTTGGACACCCGTCCCACTCCTTCGGCGGAATCGATCTGCGCCGCATACCAGCCCGCCTCCCCTTTGAACCACGGCACCGCCTCCTCCAGGTACTTGGTGTGAAAATACAAGGAATTCTGCGGCGGATCGCGGTGATAAATCGCGCGAATCGTCAACTCCGGATTGACCGGAAATATTGTTCCCAGCAAAGTGATGTGGTCGCCGAGCTTCCAGCCATATTTGTTTGCCAAGATCACATCCACCAGAGCCCCGGCGCGATCCTGCTGCCACGCCTTCAACTGCTCCGGCGGCACGATCTTGTCGGACGCGACTTTTAGATATTCGTCAGGATCCGTAGCCACTTGGGCGAAGAAATGTTCCGGACGGTCATCGATATAGCGGCCTCCAAACCACGTCTCCGGTGCCACCGCCACCACCCCGGGTACGGCGCGGATCTTCTCCCGATAGTAGGCCGGCAGGAAAAACGCAAGCGACACACGGTCACGAACGATCAGTCGACGGGCTGCCTCCGGCGCCACCTGATCGATGTAAAACGCCCGCCAGATAGAAATCATGAGCGTGAGCAACAACAGGGAAAAAGAGACGCTGAGCATCGTAAGCACGCTGCGACGCTTGTTGCGGAAAGCACTGCGCACGACAAAACTGCTTAATGTCATATTTCAATCCGCTCTTAACCGATGTGGCGCAGCCCGTCCACAATATTGACCTGCGATGCGTGGTAAGACGGAAGCAGCGAGCTTGCAAGCCCCACCAATCCCGAGACGAATAGCGCCATCACCCACATTCCGGGGGTCACTTTCATGTTGTAGAAACTCATATACGGTGACTGAGACACGCCGTAGATCAACAAATACGCCAGTCCGACACCGATCAATCCGCCAGCAAGAGCCAGTGCCACCGCTTCGCTGATGAACAGCCCGAGAACGCTTTGCCGAGTGAAGCCCAGAGTTTTCAGAACCGCCACTTCTCGCGTTCGCTCCCGGATCGACATCGCCATAGTGTTGGCGGAAACCAGCAACGTCGCAAAAACGACCGCCAGACAAATCATGAGGATGAAGGCCTTCACATTGCCCAGCATGGCGACGAACTCCAGTCCGAACGCCTTCTCACTCTCCGCTTTTGTGGGCTGTGGCGAATTGCGGAACATATCGTCAATCGCACTCGCCACCTTGCTCACGTCCTGGGGCGAAGCCACAAGAATGCTGAAGGTACCCGCCTGCCCCTTGAAAAACGCAACCGCCTCTTCCACATACTTGGCATTGAAATAGACGGCCTTGTCGTCTGGGTAAGAACTGAAAATGCCCCGAACATACAACTCAAGATCAACGGGATAGATTGTTCCCTTCAAAACAATCCGGTCACCCAGCTTCCACCCGTATTTGTTGGCCAGCGTGTCATCGACGATCACTCCCTGTCGATCCCGCTGCCATGCCGTCACTTGCTCGGCCGGCATCCTGATATCCCGGAATACTTTGAAAAACTCCTCGGGATCGGTACCGAACTGCGCAAAAAAGTTTTCCGGCTTGTCATCCTTGTAAATTCCTCCGAACCAGGAGACCGGTACTATGGCCACGACTCCCGGTACAGCGCGAATCTTCTCTCGATAGAAGCCGGGCAAGCTGAAAGTCAACGACACGCGGTGCCGCACCACCAGCCTTTCGGCGGATTCAGCGCTGCCCTCGTCCAGATAAAAAGCTCGCCAGATGGTCATCATCAGGGTGAGCAAAAGCAAAGAGAAAGCGATACTCAACACCGTAAGAATGCTGCGGCGCTTGTTTCGGAAGGCGTTCTTGGTGACAAACCGGCTCAAAGTCATGTTGAACCCCAGGAAGAATGCGCGGACGAGATCACCTAAGAATGTAGGCTTCAAGGATAAACGAACGACTCCGTTTCCGCCAACCTCGTCTCGAACCTTCAAATGGCACTCGCGCAGCCTGCCTGAACCAACCCGAATCCATACTCAATCGGGTTAGACGAGAACGCCAGTGGGAGTCGTCATCCGGCTTACATGACAATTGTCACACCCACATCGCTAACAGTTTTAACTTCCTGTCCGCGCGAAGGTTACGCTATATGGAATAGATCAGTGTGATGCTAGACAAGGTTTGCGCTTACATACTTGATGGTAGCCAACACGGCCTGCTGAATAGTTAATTTCGGCCTCCAGCCCAACGCGCGGATCCGCGAGCAATCGAGAAGAATAAACGGACTATCTCCCACCCAACCCCGTTCGCCTCCGGAATACGTGAGCTTTGGTTGAAGACCGAGATGCTCGCAGATCCACCCGATCGAATCGTTGACCTCGCAGAAAGCGTCCGTGCCCAGATTGAAAATATTTACTTTGGCATCGGCCCGTTCGAGGGCGATCAGAATTGCGTCGATGCAATCTTGCACATACAAATAAGACTTCCGCTGATGGCCATTGCCAAGAACGTGGAGATGTTCTGGGTGTTCTGAAAGCTGCCGCCAAAAATCGAACACGTGCCCGTGCGAGTAACGCTCGCCAAGAATCGATACGAAGCGAAAAATATATCCCTGCATTCCGAAGCCTTCGCAGTAGGCTTGAATCAGGCCTTCCGCAGCCAGTTTGGACGCACCGTATAACGAGGTCTGTACGGGGAAAGGACAAGTCTCAGGCGTGGGGAAAATCTTCGGCTCGCCGTAGACCGATCCCGTCGAAGAAAAAACAATCCGTTTGCAGTTCTGATCGCGCATTGCCTCAAGCACGTTCCAGGTTGCGATCGTGTTCTGGTCCAGATCTTTGCGCGGATGTTCAGTGCCGAAGCGTACGTCGGCATTGGCTGCGAAATGAACAACTAATTCCGCACCCTCCATTGCCGATTCCAGACTATTTCGGTCGAGCAAGTCCGCCTGATGAAACGCGAAGCGAGGATTAGGCAACGCAGTTTCCAGAAACCTTCGCTGCCCGGTCGACATATTATCGAATCCCATGACAGTGTGGCCCGCGGATAGAAGGCGGTCGACCATGTGACTGCCGATAAAGCCCGCGGCGCCGGTGACTAGAACGCGCAAAAAAACCTCCGCTGGGGAAATACAATTTAAGTTCGTGATGAAAGCAGGACCGCGACGATTCGCAGCGTTTCTCTCTGCGACCTTCGCGAACACGTTGCGGGCTTGGCGGTCAAAGGCTTTCAAATCCCGCTATCGACTGTTCGAGGAACTCTGCCGCAGCGCGATCCGTGTCCCCTTCAGTTCAAACCGGCTATCGCGCCAGACATATCGCAGATTCAGATAGCTGGCGAACCACACTGCAAAGCCGAGCAGGTCGCGCAGCGGATAGAGCCATGGCGCGCGCCGTATTTGCGGATCCCGAACCACCATCCAGCCCACCAGCCACGCCTCAACCAAGCGGTTCAACACAGCCACGCCCAGAAGCAGTGCTCCAAGTCTCCAGTGTCCTAACGCCGCGGCTGCCACGAATCCGAGCAGACCGTACGGCATCGCGAAGATCAGCCCGCTTCCGAAATGGCCCTTGGGCCGCGAGTAGCGCGTCGTTTGTGCCCAGCGCAATTGGTTTTGCCACATCCGGTGTAAAGATTTCTGGTTCACCACATGGTCGATGACGTACCCTGAGAGCACCACGCGGTAACCCGCCTTCGCAATCAAGTTGCCGATGGCAAAATCATAAGCAATGTAGTCCTGCAACGCGGTGTAGCCGCCAATACTGGCCAGCGAATCTTTGCGCACAACGGTGGTCGGCCCCAACCCAAATTTCATTCCTTCGAGCAGATTCGCCGCCAGCACTCCGGCCGTCATTTCCACCGACATCCCAATGGCGGTGAGCCCGGAAAAAAATCCTGCCGCATTCTTGCCGCGGTACACGCACGTGACCATCCCAACTTTCGGGTCGAGTAACGGGGGCACGATTTCTCGCAGGTATCGCGGACCAACTTCTACATCGCTATCGGTCGTAACCAGGATGTCGTATGCTGCAGCCTCTGCCATGCAATGGAACGCATAGACCACCGGATTCGGCCACGGCGTGCCGGTTACCAGAACCCGGCTTCGTATATTTGGATAGCGAGCGCACACTTCCCTCACAACATCGAGAGCCGGATCATCCGCCTCATCGGCCGCAAATATAATTTCGTAATCGGGGTAATCCTGCCGGAAGAAGCTCTCAATATTCTCTTTGAGCCTGGCCTCCAGACCGTGCACCGGCTTCAGCACGGAGACTGCAGGCAGATGCGCGTCGTCAGGAGCGCAGCTGATTTGTCTCCGAGCTTCGGAGCGAAACCGGATAACGCCCACTATCGCCAGAATAAGGAACACGGCTGAAGACAAAGTACCAATCAGCGCCACGCCCAAAACGAAATATGAAATCAGCCCAATCAATCCGTATCGCCCGCAGGACTTCGAGAATTTAAAACTATCGCCACAAAGCCGCCCAAGTCGTCAGAGGGCAATTCACAATATACATTTCTACAGTGTTAAGGGGTTAGCAGGATGGCGAAGTCACTTCGAGGCTTTGGGCGCGGTGTTCGAGACATGCTGGTCCGCAACCTTTGTGATTTTGTAATCTTTGTACTCTATGGAGAGAATGGCCCGCCCTCCAAGGCGTATCGCGCTTTCCGTATGATTCTCTGCGGGAAGCCAGAAATCGTTTACTTTGACGTATTTGTGGTCGACTTCCGTGTTCTTGATCCATATAGACGGATTTCTAGCCGGCTCCCCTTCGATCCGCACGACGGCGAACTCTTTCGCATCAACCCAGATTTTCCCGCGGTAGAGAAACTTATTTCTGGTTTTGGGCAAAAGGTTAAGTACGTATTGCGCGCCGTTTGGAGTCGCTTCGTACGCAGCGAAAGTGAAATCGTAGTTGGCAGTGGTCAACGCGCTGTGCTGGAAGTTCTCCTGGTTGAGAAATTCCTGCTCGCTCTCCAGCAGTCTCTTAAAGATATGGTCGACGAGGAACCGGGACCCGCTCTGCGACACTACGCGAAACTCTTTTGCATTGGGGGCGTGGTAGGTCACATCCACTACCATTTCGGCGTCACGATCACTCGGGAAACCGCGATACTGCATTCGGTAGACGCGCCTGCCGCTGAACTCAACCAACGCCGCAGTCTGCTGCGCATTTCTTTCCTGAAGCCTCCGGGTTACCTCCTCGACGGGTAGTGGAGCGCTCTGTGTGAAATACGACGAACTACCAGAACCTTGCTCGTGATATAGATTCTGGCACCTCGCCGTCACACTCCAACCCAGCAACAATAAACCAACAGCCCAGCCAATTCCCCTGTAACGCATGACTGCCTCAGATGCCGAATTTAGATGCGGAATTCGCCGTTTCAGTCTACGCGAAATGGCGGACCTCCGAACTAATATGTGCTTTAGTCAAAGCGGAATTTTCCCGCTCTGAAATTCGCATGCGATTGCTCCAGGTTTTGACCTCGCATGCTTCTTCGAGCTTGGCTTGGTTACCTTTGTGCCTCACTCGTCGGAGCTATTCCCGTGCGCCACTGGTTCGTCGCAGAATATCTCCAGGATCAAACACAAGCCATGATTGCCAAAGCAAACCGGCGTCAGCAGGATCGCATGCAGGCTGTGCTACCCGTCCGAGTGCGGGGAACAGACGCAGCCGGTGTTGCCTTTGAAGGACTGGCGCATACTCTCGACCTCACGCCCCTTGGGGCACGGTTGGGGGCGATTCGACACGAACTGAAGGCGCTCGACACCTTGATTATTTTTTACCGCCAGCGCCGAATGGAATTCTCAGTAGTCTGGACAAAGCTTCTGGCTGGGACGGGCGAATACCAGGTCGGCCTCCAGGCCTTATCGCACGCAAAGGAAGCTTGGTTAGTCAGCCTGTTCAATTCCAGCGGAGAGCAGGCAAAAAAAGCCTCCGCCAGCACTGGAGCACTCTGAATTACGGAGAAATCATGGACTACTTTCGAAATACACTCTGGTCGAATGAAGAAGGACAAGACGTCGCTGAGTATTCCGTGATGCTTGCGGTCATTCTTGTGATTGTCGTAGGCACGGTCCGGCTGATTGGTTCCAACGCAGGCAACGTGTTCTCTCAAGTCGGCAGCTCGATTCAATAGCCGGATCAATTCACGGCCCGGCGAGCGTGTCACCGCAGATTGCACACGATAGCTTAGAGCAAATCCTGCGGATGACAAGGCAGATGGTCAACCCAAGTCTGCGGCCATTTCAGGGACGCAATGCGTTTCCCATCATCAGAGCAAACAGCAACGGAAGATAAATAACTGTGGCTTGCAAGACGTGGCGAGCCAGCATCTTGGAGCGCGCGCTGTTCAGCGGCATTTTCAGAAATGCCAGGCGCGCGCCAAAGTAGAAAAGTGCAAGGCCTAGAACCAGAGCTCCAACCAGATAGATCTTGCCCGCCATTCCGAAAAAGCTCGGCAGCATGCTGAGTGGAATCAAAATCAGCGAGTAGCCCACAATGCGCCGGGCCGTCGAGCGTCCATCCTCTTCTACTACTGGCAACATGCGAATTCCACCACTCGCGTAATCCTCGCGATAGAGCCATGCGATCGAGAAAAAATGCGGAAACTGCCAGACAAACAAGATGGCAAACAGGATCAAGGTTCCCCACTCGAGACGGCCTCGCGCCGCAGTCCAGCCCAAAACTCCCGGCATAGCCCCAGGAAAAGCGCCCACGAAAGTGCAGATGGGGGAAACCTTCTTGAGTGGCGTGTAGGCGGCAAGATATACAACGGACGTCAGGAAAGTCAGCAACCCGGTCAAAGGATTCGTCAACACCGCCAGATAAATCGACCCTCCAACCGTGGCAATCAGTCCCGCCGTCATCGCGTGAGCCAGGCTCATCCGGCCTGCCGGCAGTGGACGTTGCGCGGTCCTGCGCATCTGTGCGTCCACTTCGTGTTCCATTACTTCATTCAGCGCCGCCGTTCCACTGGAAACCAGCCCAATGCCCAGCAAGGCGTGGAAAAGGCCCCAGGATAGCGAGGAGACTCCCGTTTTCTGCGCTCCGAAATAGTAGCCGCACCATGCCGTCATAACGATCAAAGTAGTCACACGCAGCTTCATCAACTCGGCATAGTCGCGCAGTAGAACGGTTGCCTGCCTGCGTAGAAGAAAGAGTGGCTGGGTCATCGTCCTCATTGGAAAGTTAGTGGTGTGGTTGTCGTACCGCTTCCTTCACAGGGTCAGACGTGTTTCCCGAACCGGGCAAGGAGGCAGCTCCCACAAAGCCGCCCAAAATACTCCAAGGATTGCATAGGTACTCTCATGGCTTTCTAAAGTCAAGTCCAAACTCCGAATCGACCAGCAAACTCCGTTCGGATTAAACTCTGCGAAGCAGTTCTAATCCGCTACTGGCCGCCCGAAGAACCAGCCGCAGTAAAGCTCTCCGGCGGATCAAAAAAACATTGATGCCACAGCGCGGCGTCTGACAATGTGCCGGCCTTCCATTGCTGCAGCGTCGGAAGCGTGGCGGCAATCATCCCTCCATCTGCGGAATCGAAGATCAGCACAATTCCCGCCAATTCCTGCGGCTTTTGCGCGAGTTCCGGGTAATCCTTGTCCAGAACTGATTTTGCGAACTCCAATCTCAGTAGAGGTCCAGCATCTTTCTGGGATTCATTAATCTTTTCCACCGAGACGATTTTTACGGTTTTCCCGCGAAGAGGGCCCCAGTCCCCGGGGAACTGCGCTTTTTCTTCCCGCGTTACATGGAACAAATCCCCGGCCGCGGGTACCGGACTGGGAGGCAAGTCGCTGTCTGGAACGCTGGCCGGCATCTCCAGGTTGTTACGCCAGATCCATCCTCGGGACAGACCTGAGATCCGCACATGGACCCAGTCGCGATTAAAATCAAGCATCTCGAACTCATCGTGTGCGCTCGCCAGGAACAGTGTCTTGGCACTCAAACTCGCGGCGGCCACTACGGGGGTTCCAGATTTTTTAACCGCGACAAGGTTGGTAGGATGCGCCTGGCTCTTCAGAATCTCGTCCAGACTATTTGCCTCCGCCTGCAGCCCCCGTACATCCTGCTCGTCAAGTTTGTTCTTCCCACTCTCGGTGCCGTTCTTTTCTTTTTCTTGCTCCGCCAGACTCTGGGCCAGGGAGGATGAAAAACTGCCGCTGTTTTCCGGAATTCTCGGCACCGGCGCTGAAATCGTAGGTTCGGCCGGATTACGTTCGGCCGGATTGGGTTCAACCGGATTAGGTTCGGCCATATCCGGAGCCTTCTCTGTTCGCGCTGGCACAGCCGACGGGAAACTCTTTACGCTCGGTTGTGCTGCTTTGCTAGCGATTTGATCCGCCAGTTGATCGAGCAGGTCCATCTCCAGACGGCCATTCGACGCGAGTAGTTGATATCCAGCATGAGCGGCGACTGGATCGGCGTACCAGGCTGTCACCTGCACACTCACGCGCACCAGACATCCTCCCGACGCAGTTGAGCTGACTTGAATCTTCGACTGATAGTAACCGCGCTGGAAACGCTCCAAAGGATGATCCGAAGAGGTGGCGAAGCCATCGAGCACCGGTAGACGCCCCCCCATGGCAGTTTGCATTCCTTTGAGCGCCTGCTCTACAGTTGCCTTTGACTGGGGGAACGTACGCTCCAACCCGCTTCCTTGCGGGTAGCCGCTTTCGACGAGACACAGAGCCACAACAAACGTCAAGAATGGGCCCGCGAGCGACCGGCCCGAACCTGCGAAACCACGCTTCATCGCTGCTCCAACTGGTCACGCATGATCCACCCGTGCTGCCCCTCGTGCGTCTCCACTCCGTACCAATAAGGCGTTGAAATCAGAATCAGGACTTCCGTACCAGCAGTAAGAGATTGCAGCGTGCTCGCCGTGTGAAAAGGCGCGGACTTCAGCGGGGCTCCCGGCGCTTTCACCACCCGTTCAACCTCCTTGCGCAGGTTTTGAACCCGCTCTTCTAACGTTTGCGCGGGCGCGGTTTGTAGCGGCGGCGCATTGTCTGGAGGCTGCGCCGTGCTCGAAGGCTGCGCCGTGCTCCGAGTTGGTGCCGGGTCGATGCGCGCGATGGGCGCCGCGCGATTTTCCGTCTCTTGAGGCTCGTCCGGGGACGCGAATGAAGGCGTCGGTGCGGCACGATCATTAGACGGTATTGTGAAAGTCCGCCTCGTTGCCAGCTGCTCTTGCCGCTCCTTTTCTGCTTCGATGTTCTGCTTTTTCATCACCTCGATGGCTTCAAGGTGCTCTTGAATGTCCTTGTATTCTGCGCTTTCGACCGAGCCGTTCGATTGATGAACCGTGCGCCGGAAGTCTTCTTGAAAAAGCGCGTCGATGCGCAAAACCGTGTTCTTTTCTCCTTGCGCCGCCACCACGTACCTCACCGCGAGCGTCCCCACGTCTCCGCTATCCTTGAAGTTGCGCGGGTCGATAGCCCCCTCGCGAATTTTGTAGAAGACCTTCCCCTCCTGGTCCCATGCTGGAAATACGCGCGAGGAGGTAGCCGCTTTTGCGCCCGCGACGAACTCGTCCTTGTTGTACTCCTTGGTTCCCCGAATTGTGCCATTCTGACTGACGTCTTCCACAACTTGCTCGACTTCGCTCGCTGACAGCGGAATGTTTACAATCAAGCCTTCTCCATAAGGCAATTTGTCTTTATCGCGGCCCAGAAGTGGGGGAGCCCCCGCCAAGACCAGAAGCAGGACCAGAGGCACGAGCCCCGCGATAGCACGATTTCTAGTCCGCCGCAGCTTCTGGCTTTGAACTCCTGTCCACCAGTTCACGATGATCTCCGTCCCAGACTCCAAAGTCTCGTACTCTCGGCACGTAGCTGTCAACATGGGAGGGCGCACGCAATTGAGTGAGTTGTTAGCAGACAGGTACATGGGTTAGTGAGAATCCTGCAAGCAGTTGGCTCGGGAAGCACAATTTTGACTGTTAAAGATACCTATCGTTCAGCTCCTCCGAGGGTCGATGCCAGATCTTGAGTGGGGGCACCTCCGAAGATGACATTGTAAAAAAATTGTCAAAACCACTTGAACTTCGGCTTTGGGCCGTAGTAGGATTTCGCGCGGTACGGTGGTACAACCTTTGTCGTTCTTTTAGTGTCACAGAGTAGCAAATGTGAAGGGGTTCGCGTTTGCTGCGTCTCTTTACGGCATTCTGTGGAAATTCTTTTTCAATCACCGACCCTGATTTAATCTTGCCGAGGAGCCGGCCATGCACGTTTTGAGTCGTTCCAATCTTCGCAAGGTAGTTTACTCTGCGATTTCCCTTCTGTCTCTGGCTGTGGTTGTTGCGCCGATGATGCTCACGCTCAGCCAGCCGGCGTACGCCTTACCTGCATTCGCCAGAAAGTATGGCCTGCGCTGCTCAGCCTGCCACGAGTCCTGGCCGATGCTTAACTACTTCGGCCAAAAATTCAAAGACAACGGCTACCAGCTGATGAACGATCGCGACGCTCCGATCTGGCAGAATCCCGGCTACTGGCCGGTCACCTTCCGCATCACGCCGATCTGGCACCGCGTCAGCACTGGCAAAGTCGCGGTTGACGTATATTCCGGGGGTGCCGCTACCGGCGCAACGACGATACAGCGGGTCGAACAGTCCGGTTTTGACCTTAGCGGCCTCGACTTCCACACGGGCGGCACTCTTGAGAAGAACATCTCCTTCTATGTTCTTCCGTCGTCGGACTCAACTGCGAGCTTTCATTTTGAGACCGTCATGGGTCGCTTGGACAACCTGTTTGGCTCTCCTTGGCTCAACGTAAAGTTTGGCAAGTTCGAACTCGACAACCTGCTTTCTGAAAAGCGCATTCTCACACTCACCGGGAACGGCGGTATCTATCAGACCTATCACTTCAGTCCTCAGGGCGATGGGAATATCTTCGGGCAGATCGGCGACAATCAGCTCGGCCTCGAGTACCTGGGACACTCCGTGGATGACCGGACGCGCATCTCCGCCGCCCTGATCAGTTCGCAGGATGGAAACGTGGGCCTGACTTTGGGATCCAACTCCTACACAGGATTCTTTACCGGCAGTCAGGCGTTTGACACTGGGAAGCTCGGAGTGCAGCGAGTCGGCTTCTACGCCATGGTCGGAGAGGCAGCCACCTATTTTCGAACCTCCGGCGGCGTGCCCATCCCCGGATCGGGAATTGGCAATAAGGGATTCAGCCGTGTGGGCTTCGTTGGACAATTCTATCTGGGTCAACACTTCGATCTTCAAGTCGTAACTCAGCACGGCTCCGATAACGCATGGTTCGGCCAGGGTTACGGCAACGCAGTAAACACGAATGGCGATGGAGGAGTGATGTGCACGACTCCCACTGGCTGCCCTCCAAACAATGTGCCGGGAACGACCCTTCCGGCGACCGCGCGAGCGCCCAGTTGGAACGGCGCCCTCTTCGAGGCTCACTACGTATACAGTCCGCAGCTGATTTTTATCGGCCGCTACGAGTTGGAAAAGGTGTCGCAGCAAGCGACGGTGGGAACCCCTTCCAATCTCGGCAACATTAGCACCTACACGATCGGCTATCGCTACAACCCGTTTATGACCAGCCGTGCTGGTTTCGCTTGGCATAACGAATACAACTGGCTGCATCAGGAGGGCACCGCGCCCGATGGGTCGAACCTCAACACAAGCGAGCTCTTGATCGGATTTGACTTTGATTTCTAAGCATTTGATTTCGTAAGTGAGGGAAAGACATGCGGACAAGATTGCAGAAGTGGATCCTTTTGCTGGGCGCAACCGCGCTTTTGGCGCTCCCGCTGACTTCATCGGCGCAACTCTCGACCTTCGATATCGAGACGCGTATCGGAACGGAAAGCCACATTGGCAATATTACCGGCCACGCTAAAGATGCCCAGCCTGACTATCGGCGCTACTGCGTCGGCTGCCATGGCCCGCTGGGCGATGGCAACGGCGAGAATGCGCAGTGGCTCGAGCCTCCCATGTACCCTAAGCCGCGTGATTTCCAGTTAGGCGTCTTCAAGTGCCGCTCCACTCCGACCGGGACCTTGCCCACCGATGAGGATCTTTTCGACACTATCGCTCGCGGCCTCGACCGTTCGACTATGCCGCAGTGGAGCACCTTTACTAAGCAGGAGCGCGCCGACCTGGTTGCTTGGGTAAAACACTTCTCTCCGCGCTGGGCGAATGAAAAACAAGGAACTCCCATCACAATTCCTCCCGAACCCGAGGTTACTCCAGAACGCATCAAGGCGGGCCGCGATGTGTATGCCCGCGTGCAGTGCTGGAAGTGCCACGGCGTCCAAGGAATGGCCAATGGACCCTCGGCCTCCACTCTCACCGATGACCTCGGTCGGCCGATAGCGGCTTTTAACTTTACTGAAGGTTCGCGTCCCAAGTGTGGGGACACGGACCGCGATATTTACAGAATTTTCATGACGGGACTGGATGGCACTCCCATGCCGTCGTTTGCCGACAACATCAAGCCCGATGAGGCTTGGGATTTGGTTTTCTATCTCCGCACCTTTATGCGTCAGCACAGCAAAGAGAAGGAGATGGCGAAGCAACTTGGCCTGAAGCCGGTTGATCCAAACGCCCCTGCGGGACAACAGTAGCGCCTACAATGGCATCGCAGTCGAAGCTTGAGCTTCACAGTTTCTAAGGAGAAACTTCCATGAAGAATCGATACAATTTCGCGGTTGTACTATCGGCAGTAGTTCTTGTAGCGTGTGGAGCGCTGATCTTAGGTCAGAAAGTGAGCGCGGCTGGCGAAGGGAGAATTACGGGAACCGTTAAACTCGACGGCGCGGCCCCGCATATGCGGGGCATCGACATGTCGAAGGATCCTTATTGCGTCAAAGCCAACTCTGCCAGTCCCGCCCACATGGAAACGACTGTGGTCGGTTCGGGTGGTGGATTGGAGAATGTAGCCGTCTATATCTCCGAAGGTTACAGCGGCCCGGCGGAGACATCGACTACCGAGCCGGTATTCGATCAAAAGAACTGCATGTATACGCCGCATGTGCTGGCGATGGACGTCAACCAGAAATTCAAGGTTACGACCAGTGACCAGACCACCCACAATATCCATCCGCTGCCCAACCCGATGACCGGAAATATCCCGTGGAACCAGTCGCAGCCCCCTGGAGCAGCACCCGTGGAAAAGAGTTGGAAGGCCGAGGAAGTCATTCCGGTGCAGTGCAACATCCATCCTTGGATGCACGGCTACTTCGTTGTGGTCAAGGGACCGTACGCGACCACCGACGACAGCGGCAATTTCACCATTAACAACGTGCCGCCCGGAAGTTACACCGTGACTGCTTGGCACGAACCGGACGAGAAGCAGACGCAGAAGGTTACCGTGGCGGCCGGTGGCACCGGAACTGCGAATTTCACTTTTAAGGCGAAGTAGTGTAGTAAGGTAAGCTTCGGCGCGCTTACAGCACAAAGCAATTCACGAATCGCCGCAGTTCTCGCTGCGGCGATTCGACAACTTAGGCCCGTTTTAATGGCCAAAGGCGGAACGATATGGCGAAGCTATTCGCGGTAACGATCATTCTGATCGCAATTGCCTCGGCAGTTCCCATCGTGATGCACATGTGGCCCATGTCGCAGGACATCTCCACCCATGGATCTTTGATTGACGAGCAGTATTCTGACACGATGCTGGAAGCTGGTATTTCATTCCTCGCCTCGCAGTTCCTGCTGGCATTCTTTATTTGGAGATTCTCAACTCCAAAGCCAGGCGAGAAGGTCAAGAATTTTCCCGGAGGCGCCACGGGCTTGGTGGTCGCAGCCTTCTTACTGGTGGGCACTGAGGCTTTGGCTCTCGGAGTGTTGGGTACCAAAGCTTGGGCCAATGTATATCTAACCCCTCCCGCGGCCGATGCTATGCCAGTCCAGGTGCAGGCGGGACAGTTTGCATTTTATTTCCGCTACCCTGGCCCGGATGGAACGTTCGGCCCAATTCACCCCGATCAGATCAGTGAAGCCAATGCCAACTTTTTCGGCCTGGACACCACCCACGACCAGGATTCCAAAGACGATATCGTGACTGCCGAACTTGCCATTCCGGTGAACCGCCAGATTCACCTCCTGATGCATTCGAAAGACGTGGGACACTCCTTCTTCGTTCCGGAATTGCGAATCCAGCAGGATTTCGTCCCGGGATTGGACGTGACGGTTCACTTCACCGCCACCAAGATCGGCAGGTATGAAATCGTTTGTACGCAGCTTTGCGGCCTCGGGCATTACAACATGAAGGCTTATCTCGAAGTGAAGTCTCAGGAAGATTACGATACCTGGATTAAGCAGCAGGCGGCTTTGCAGTAAGTAGGAGGTCTTTCAGAAGGTGTTTTGCGAAGGACCTCGCTGGACGCGGGCAAAAGAGAATCCAGGCTTAGCCCCGAGGAAACTGGACAAAATCTCTGTTGAGGTGAGGTGACCACAATGCACGATATGTCAGCTCATGCGGCGCAGCACGGCGCTCCCACCAGCTTCATTCGAAAGCATATCTTCAGCACTGACCACAAGGTCATCGGCAAGCAGTATTACGCGCTCGCGTTGCTGGCCGCCTTGATCGGCATGGTGCTTTCCTGGATCATGCGCATCCATCTGGGCTGGAGCAGTTTCGCGATTCCCGGACTGCATTGGCTTTCGAGCACCGGCGCTCCTGGCAACGTCCTCACGCCCGAGTACTATCTGCAGTTGATGACCATGCACGGCACGATCATGGTCTTCTTTGTGCTCACAACCGCGCCGTTCGCCGCATTCGGCAATTTCTTTCTTCCTATCCAGACCGGCGCCGAAGATATGCCCTTCCCCCATTTCAACATGATGTCGTTCTGGGTCACCTTCACCGGTTTCCTGGTTTTGGTTGCGTCATTCTTTTTCGGAGATGGGCCGACCCTCGGCGGTTGGACTCAATATGCCCCCTTAAGTGCGATTGGACCGGTTGGTGGTCCTGGCGAGGGTTTGGGCGTGGTTCTTTGGGCAGCATCGATCGGCCTTTTCTGCGTGGGGCAATTGTTCGGTTCGCTGAACTTCATCACCACAACCCTCGACATGCGTTGTAAAGGCATGTCCCTGATGCGCCTTCCTCTCTCCGCGTGGGGCTGGTTCATCACTTCCGTCATGGGATTGACTGCGTTTGCGGTGCTCATGCCTGCATGCATTTTGCTGATTCTGGATCACGTTGCCGGAACCAGTTTCTTCGTCGCGTCGAACCTTGTGATCAATGACCAGGTGTTACCGCACTCCGGCGGATCGACCCTGCTTTGGCAGCACCTGTTCTGGTTCTTCGGGCATCCTGAGGTTTACATCGCAATCGTGCCGGGCATGGGCATTGTTTCGCACGTGCTCATCACCAACATGCGCAAACCGATGCTGAGCCATCGCGTGCTGATCTATTCGATGGGAGCCCTTGCCGTCCTCAGCTACATGGTTTACGGCCACCACATGTTCGTCAGCGGGATGAATCCCGTCTCCTCACTGGCTTTTTCGTTCCCCACTCTGGTCATCACGATCCCTTCCACCATCGTGGTTCTGATCTGGCTGGGCAGCCTGTATGGTTCGAAGCTGCGAATTAATTCCGCCTCGTTGTTCGCCCTGGGCTTTATTTCTATGTTTATCAGCGGAGGCGTCAGCGGTTTTTTCCTGGCTCAGCCTTCGATCGACATCATGTTGCACGCCACTTATTTCGTTGTCGGCCACTTCCACCTGGTGATGGGAGTTGCAGCCATGTTTGGCATCTTCGCCGGAACTTACTTTTGGTTCCCCAAGATGACGGGCCGCATGATGAACGAGACTTGGGGTAAGGTGCACTTCTGGATGAGCTTTGTGGGCGCGTATTGCATCTTCATGCCGTTCCATTATCTCGGAATCGCTGGCAACGTGCGCCGCTACCAGGCTTTCACCGATGACTACTTGATCCCGCTGATCCCCGTGCACAAGTTCATCACGATCGCGGCGATGTTCACCGGCTTTGCTCAGTTGATTTTCGTCTACAACCTGATTCACAGCCGGTTCATGGGCCCGCAGGCTCCGAACGATAATCCGTGGGAGGCCACTTCTCTCGAGTGGAGCACAGCCACACCCCCGCCCCACAACAACTTTGGCGATAAGATGCCCGTGGTCTATCACGACCCGTACCAGTACAGCGTCGAGGGCGCAAGCGCCGACTTCGTGATGCAGACCTCGCCGGAGCAACTTAAGAACGCGGACGACGAGAAATAAGAAGTAACCGTCGGCTTCATCGATGGGTTTGAAAGGGCACGGCTTCAGCCGTGCCAAACAAGAGATCTAAGGGAATCTGGGCTTCAGCCCCCGGGGCATAGCGGGTTTCAAAGGAGTGTCAGCAGTATGGCGACTACAGTCCACGAACCGCCGAAAATCGAACTCGACCGTCTACCGAGCCAGGGCTCCGGCAATGGAGGCTGGCGGAATCTTGTTCCCGCCGACGGAGAGTTGCGGCGGGTTAAGGACCACTCCCCACCTCCCGCCAGTACCGGCATTTGGGTAGGACTGGCCGGCATTACGATGACCTTCGCCGCCTTCACCAGCGCTCTGATCGTTCGTCAGGGAGCCGCGCCTGACTGGCGGCATATCACGCTGCCTCCCATTCTTTATCTGAACACACTCGTGATCATCGCCAGCAGCTTCACTCTGGAAATATCGCGGCGCCGTGTCGCGGCCTTCATGGGCGGCTTGCAGCATCAGGATCATGACAAACACCGGGCCGAAAATCCGGCTCGCTGGCTGTATATAACGCTGTTCTTAGGATTGCTTTTTGTTGCGGGGCAGACTTTCGCCTGGATGCAGCTTCGATCTCAGGGCTTCAAACTCTCCACTAACATCAGCTACTCGTTCTTCTATGTGCTGACCGTGGCCCACGCGCTTCATCTGCTCGGCGGCCTAGGCGGTCTGGTGCGCGTGATCGGGAAGTTGAATCATTCTGTTTTGAAACGAAGTACGCTGGACGCCACTTCGCGCTACTGGCATTTCATGGGTGTCCTGTGGGTGTATCTGCTTTTTCTGCTTTGGATGAAGCTCTAACCCTGTTAAAGGTAGGAGGCAAAGTGAGCCAAGCCGATCTTTCAATTCACGGTCAGGTGTCTCGATCCACCGCGACGGAGATAATGACCGCGCCCGCATTCTCAGTCCCCGCCAAGAAGTTGGCGATGTGGCTGTTCATCATCGCAGACAGTGCAACCTTCGCCGGTTGCCTGGTCGCCTACGGATTTACGCGCGGTGCCACTCCGAATTGGCCAAGGCCTTTTCACAGCATCACCAACGTTGCGGTCATGACCTTCATTCTCCTATCCAGCAGCCTGACTATGATGATCTCTGTGCGGGCGGCTGAGATCGGCGACAAGGCCAAGGCCTTTCTTTGGATGATGATTACGGCCGTTGCCGGAATTCTGTTCGCCACCCTGCACCTTCGCGAATGGATGGGACTGATCAACGAGGGCGCGACGCTTTTTCACAATCCCTGGGGCACCCCTGCGTTCAGTTCGCTGTTTTTCAGCATCACGGGCTTGCACTTGCTGCACGTCACCGGCGGCGTGGTCGCTCTGATCGCCGTGGGAATTAGCTATAAGGGCGGACGCTACCAGGCCGATGACCTCGAAGTCACGGGCCTTTACTGGCACTTTGTAGACCTGGTTTGGATGTTTGTGGTGCCGCTGGTCTATCTCATGAATCTGTCTCACTAAGACTGGAAAGAGGCAACTACTATGACAACCGCAGACACACCCAAGAATGGTGGGATGACCAGAGATCTGATCGTCTACGTTTGCTTGTTGGCTTTGGCGGGGATCCAATTTGTCATCGCCTATCAGGACATCAGCACATCACAGATGTTTGCGCGCATGATGATCGTCGCGTGCATCGAGGCTGGGGTCGCGCTCTTGTTCTTCATGCACCTGTCGGACAGTCGTGGGCTGCGCTGGTTCGTCCTGATCTTTACCGTGACTGTAATCATGTTCCTGCAGTATGGATGGACTGACGCCTTCCGCGTCTCAAATGGCGTACCATGGGCTAGGTGACCGGGGCTGGGTGACCGAGTTGGCTTCGCCGAGTTGACTTGGGGAAGAAGGTATCGATGAAGTTTTCTAGATCAGTCTGGATGATTGGTACCGTGTTGGTGGGATTGATCATCCTGCTCGCTCCGATGCCGGCCTCCGGTCAGAGTTGCGCGCTTTGTTATACCCAAGCAGCCTCTTCGGGCGCGCGTATGATTCAGGCTTTGAAAAGTGGCATCCTGATCCTCATCGCTCCGCCGACCTTGATGAGCATCGGGTTATGCTTCGTCTGCTATCGCCGGCGTAATCAGACTCGCAACGATGTCGCCGAATCCGACATCAGTTGGAATAAAGGCAACTCCCGCAGCGATTGGTAGAATTTCCTCCACAGCCGGAATTTACTTCTTGTAAACCACCCCGCCCTTCATCACAAACGACACATGTTCCAGCACACTGATGTCCTGCAGGGGATCACCCGGCACCGCAACGATGTCGGCCAGGTATCCCGGCTCCAAGGCACCGATTTGCCCGTCCCAGCCGAGCAACTTCGCTCCATTCAGCAAATCAGCCTGCATCACCGCCAGCGGCGACATCCCATACTTCACCATCAGCACAAATTCCCGCGCCTGCGTCCCATGCGGAAACGGACCCACGTCGGAGCCGACCGCCATCGGAACTCCCGCCGCGACCTGTTTGCGAAAATCCTGCACCTTCACATCGAGCATCGCATGCTCGCGCGCGGCCTGTGCCGGCGTAGCTGCGTGATCGGCAAAATAGTCGAAGATGGTAAACGTCGGCACCGCGAAGATCTGCTTTTCACGCATCAGGCGAATGGTTTCTTCGCCGAGTTGGTTGGCATGGTCAATCGAAGCAACTCCCGCCCGCGCCGCAAACAGCGTTCCTGGTTCGCCAGTGGCATGAACCGCGACGCGTTTGCCCGATCGCGCCGCCTCCTCGACCGCAGCCTTCAATTCTGCTTCGGTGTATTGATAGATCGTAGAGAATTGCCCGTCCCGCACCTTGTCGGGCCCGGTCTCATAAATCTTGATGAAGTCCGCACCTTCCTTAAGCTGCTGCCGTATCGCGGCGACCAATTCGTCCTTATTGTTGGCGTAAGTGGCATTGGAGAGCACATGCTGAGCCGGATTGTAGTGAATGGCATCTTCGTGTCCGCCCAGGATGTCGATCGCGTTCCCGCTGATCCGCATCCGAGGCCCTGGAAGCAATCCCTCATCAATCGAATTGCGAACCGCGGTATCGGCCGACCCAGCCCCTTCGGTTCCCATGTCGCGTTCTGCCGTGAAGCCCGCCATTAAGTCGTCCCGCGCCGCAAGCAGAGCGATGATCGTGCGCTGCGGCACTGATTCTTCCACCGTCTGCAAGTCCTCGGCGCCGGGATGCAGAAACAAATGTACGTGCGCATCAATCAGCCCAGGCAGCAAAGTTCGATCCCCCAGATCGATCACCTCCGCATCCGCTGGATGCTTCACTGATGAATCCACTTCCACGATTCGTTCGCCCTGCACCAGCACTTCGCCCGGTTTCACCAAACGTCCGCTCTTTATATCCAGTAAACGAGCCGCGTGCAGCACGATCGCATGCCCCACCGGAGGCTGGGACTGCGTCTGCGCCGGAGATATTCCCAGGAAGGTGAGAGGAAAAAACAGAAATAGAGATGATGAGAAGAACCAGCGACTCTTGGTCATATGAGTACCGGATGGTACCACCGTTAGTTATGCGAGGCCACCGCCAACTCCCTCAGCATAAACTCGCGTGGGGACAGCCGCCCCTTCGACAAGCTCAGGGCAGGCTCTCGGCTGTCCGTTCGAGCGAAGCTCGACGCGCTCTCATCAAGGTCAGTAAGTTAGGCAAACTCTCTTGCTGAATCCCCTATCCGCCCAGCTCCAAACTCTTCAACTCCTCCAGCAACGCTTTCTCCACCTTCTTTTGCAACTCCACCGGCAGTTTCTTTCCCCGAGACGTCAAATAAAAGGCATCGATCGCCATCTGCCCTTCGGTGTCAATCAACGCGATTTCGATATTGCACTCCTGCCGCGAGAGGCAGGAACTGATGCGATGCAACAAACGCGGCCGATCCTGCGCAATCACCTGCAACAGCGTACTCGTCGACGAACACAGATCGTCGAAATCAATCCGAGTCTCTACCATCACTTTGACTTTGGCGTGCTTTTCGCTGCGCTGACGATCGCGCAGCATGCGATCAAGATCCGCTTCACCCGCCAATACCGCCGCGATACTTTGCTTGAATCGTTGCCACTCCGAGAGATTTAACTCGAGCGTGCGGAAGCGGTCGGTGAAGTAGAGCGTGTCCACCACGGTTCCGGCCTGGTTGGAAAAAGCATTAGCCTTCACAATATTCATTCCCCAGGCCGCCAGCACGCCGGTCAAAGTCGCGAACAACGAAGGACGATCCTTGGTCACCAGAGTCAGCTCATACCAATGCCTTCCACGCTTCAAACCCACCTGCACCCGATCATGACGAAACTCCTCCGCCATCGCTATGTGCGCCATCACTTCTTCGGCGGAGTGCACCAGCAAATACCTCTGCGGAAATCCCTCTACAAAGTCCTTGAACTTCGCGCCCGTCACTGGAGCCAGGCTGCGCAGCCGAGCCAGTTTTTCATCGCTGGCATCGCCGTGCACACGCTGGTCCGCACTTCGGTTGAGGTAGTTCGCTGCGGAAATATAAACCTGCCAGACGTTTTCTGCCTTCCACGGGGTCAGCGCCTCCGGATTCACCGCCTTGATGTCTGCATAGGTCAACAGACACAGCATTTTCAGCCGCTCGGGCGTGCCCACCTTCTCCGCGAACGACGCGACCGTTTCCGCGTTGAAAATGTCTCGCCGCAGTTGCGCCGACATTTCCAGGTGGTTTGCGATCAGGAACAGCACCATAGCGCGCTCGCCCGGCTCGACATCCAGGCGATCCAGGCAGCGGCCGGCGATTTCCACACTCGCCTCCACGTGATTGTTGTTCGGCACTCCCTTTCCCGTGTCGTGCAACAACAGCGCGAGGTAAAGCAACTCCGGATCTTCCAACTCCGCCAGCAACTCAGCATACCGCTTGTCCCACTCCGATTTCGATTGGTTCAACCGGTGCAGACTTTCAATAGCCAGAATCGAGTGTTCGTCTACCGTGAAACGATGATAGTAATCGCGCACCACCAGCGAATCGATAGGCTTCAGTTCCGGCAGCAGCAAAGTCAGCAGGCGCAGCGAATGCATGGCGCGCAAAGCCTCCGCGGCATGCGGCTGCAGCAGCGTTTCCTGCAGGTAGAGCCACAGTTCCGCTCCCCTCGGCGGAGTCACGGCCAGCGCCGGCAGCGCCTGTTCGATTCTGTGCTCAGTGTTCGCGCTCAGCTTGAGCCCGTGATGCGCCATAAAATGAAACAGCCGCAAGAGCATTTCGGGATCTTGCAGCGACGACGACTGTTGTAAAAAAATCAGCCCATCCACCACCGAGAAATCGGGACTCGAGGGCCGCGACCGCCAGTCCTGAATTTGCCGTCGCAAGGAAGACCACGCCTCGGGAATCTCCTCAAGCAGCTGCATTACCGTGCGCTGCACTGCGCGGGCATGCCCGAAATAAATCCGCATCCAATCCGCAGCAGTCAGCTCCGCTGCGTCTGCGGCTCCGATTTTCCGTACCGCGGCTTCGTCCTGCGCCTCCCAGCTCAGTGCGTTGTCGTCCCGGCCATGGCGAAAATGCAGGAAACACCGAGCTGCCATCAGGAATTCCAGAGCCGCATCCAACTGCTTACGTACCGGTGCGCGCAGCAGGCTGGCTTCAGGCCAGTCGCCGAGCTGGCCCATGGATGAGATCAGTGCTAGCCAGCAAGCCACGTTGTAGTCTCGCAGACCGCCCGGACCCTCTTTTAGGTTTGGCTCAAGATGGAATACTGTCTGCCCAAACTTTCCATGCCGCTCCCGCGTTACCTCGGCCAGCCCACGCAGCAACGGCTTTGACTCGCGCATCACCAGCTTGGGAATCAATTTGTCATGAAGCCGCGCAAATAACCCGCGATCCCCCGCCAGGTAGCGGCAATCGAGAAGGGAGATCGTAAATTCCGTATTGTTTGGATCGAAGCGGTCGCACTCTGCCAAAGTGCGCGATGCAGGACTTAACTTGAGCTTAAGATCCCACAGTTCCTGGGAGAATCGCTGGATGGCCTCTTTGTGAGTTTCTTCGCCGCTCCGATCGGCATACAGAAAAAGCAGATCGATGTCAGAGTAGGGAAACAACCAGCCCCGCCCAAATCCTCCGGTCGCGACGAGTGCGAAGTTCGCGGGGCCTTGCTCATCGGCCGAAACCATGTCCTGCCAAAGCCGCCTGAGGATTTCTTCGATGAGCCGCGTCCGTTGTGCGACTGCCGTGTGTCCATTCCCCGTCACTGCGAAATCACGGCCAATTTTCGCCGACTCTTCGGCGAGGGAACCCCGCAGTTCACTAATCAGTGAAGACGCTGCCGTCATGACGATGGATGACCGTTGCTCTCATGTCTTTGGGAGAGGAGTGCTGATACTTAGCCGCTACGATGCCTGGTGATGTCTGAATATGAATGTAGTTATGTTTGATGCCTTGGTACGATTGCGGCCCCTTCCCCAGACACTGCCCTACAATGCGCCCTCGCCCCGCTCCTCATTGCGAATACGAATCGCTTCGTCCACGCGCGTCAGAAAAATCTTTCCGTCGCCAATCTTACCCGTGCGTGCCGCTTCGAGTATGGCTTGCACCGCCTTTTCCACCATCGCATCCGCTAAGACCAACTCCAGCTTGGTCTTGGGAATGAGATCGACGCTGTATTCGCGGCCTCGGTAAACCTCGGTGTGACCCTTCTGCCGCCCGTGTCCCCGAACCTCGATCACCGTCATGCCTTCAACGCCAATCTCGTGCAACGCGTTCTTTACCGCCTCCAGCTTGGAGTTTTGTATGACTGCTTCGACCTTGGTCATGATTTTGTTCTCATGTTCGTGCTCCCGCAAGCGAGATCCATGTGAACACAATCCGGCACGCGCTCACTTTACCGTTTGTCGCCGCTTCGCGGAAATTGAAACTATTTATCGTTCCCATCAGGATTTGTTATGCAAACACCTTAAGACGCTTACTTCGCCGATCCCTTGTCTGCCTCAGCCGGCGGTGCGGGTGGCTTGGCGAACTTTGCGTCATCAACCGGAACGTTCTGCTTGACCTCGGTCAACTGAATCGTGAAACGTCCGCCCGGCCGCGCCAGCGTCCAGCGATATGGAATCTTCACTCCGCCCACTTCGCGGTAGTCCGCATAATCGATCTGCGTGGGCATTCGCCCGAAGGGAGTCTCTCCATAACGAATCAGCCGTAACAGTAACCCAGACTGAGCATCAAAATAAAGTCGCAGCGGCGTTTTTTCCCCGCGCCTGCCGACTAAGAAGTAAGCATCGTGGTCGCCGATCTTTTCCGTGCCTCGCACCTGCACTTCGCTGAACATCCCCTTCAAGTGCGCCGCAAAGTGGAGATCCGCATCCATAGCTGCACCGTCGATGTCCGGTCCGTGCATCTCGCGCACCGGTCGTCCCGGAACACCCAACCAGCCATCGTGGCCATCGAAGGCGGTGACGCTCTCTCCATCGGGAGTGTGCGTCAACGATACTCGCTTGTCCGGATCCTTCGAGAAAATATCGATGGGAACATCCCGGTCTCCAAATGTGATTGTTCCCTTCATCACGCGGCTCGTAACCTTATCGAGCGCTGCAGCGCCGCCCACCGCCTTCAGATACTTGTCCAATAACTGATCACCGGTTGGGCCGCTCGCCTCGTTCGTTTCTGCCCTGATCCCTTCGCTCTTCTTCGCTTCGCCGACGCTCGGCTTCAGATCTTCCGCCATCACCGGTGGCGTTCCCACAGGATCAGTACTGCCACGGTGGCAGGAATAGCAGGTTACTTCGCGATGTCCGTCGAAGTTCTCTTGATTGATGGTGAACATCATCTCTATCATCTTCCGCGCCGTCTGCTTCGGCTTCTTGTCGTCTTTTTCTAACGCCCCCTGCACATGGCAAAACTCGCATTCGACACCAAGGGAGGTGCTGATGAACTGCATCCCAGGAATCATTTGATCGGCCGGGATTCCCTTGAGCACCTGAATGTTTTTGAATTGCTCCTCCGCCTTCTTCGGCGCCGTGTCAGCCACCGGAGAAACTCCCGACTGCGTTTGTGCAAAGCCAAAGAGCACGGCGCAAATCGCCACGAAGCTAAACGTTCCAATCACTAACATTGGTTTGCTATTTATCATGAAAAGTCTCGTAAAAGATTCAAGGAGTATTCTTGTCAGCGGTCTCCGCGGATGTTCCCGGCGCCCTCCGCGATTCGAGCTTACTGATCACTCTTTCACCCTTCACTCTTTTTACGGCTCGTTACTGTACACATACTTCCCAGAAAGTTCAGCAATCACGAACCTTTCCGGCAAAAGCCCATCTACTCTTGCCTTCTGATGCGGAGGCACAAACAAGAATACGCGCTCCCGGCCGGACCAATCGCGCTGCAAATCCGCATCGCTCAAGTAAATCTTCGGCGCGTCCGCAAATGTCGAACCGAACCACATTGACGTTGTCCGTCCCTCCACCAGGTCGATCGGCCGCTGCAGATAAAACAACAACGACGAGCCGAAAGCCTGGTCCCCATAAATCATCACCTTATTCTCAGGCTTCGCCCGGTTTGCAATCTCCTGCGCGAGTTGCTTTGAAGAAAGATAAGGGCCAAATCTGCCCAGCGCGATATGCGCCGCCACCAGAAACACTGCCATTCCCGCCGCCAGCGCCCAGGTCGCAGCATAATGTCGCCGAAACAGACGCAGAATGAACGACAGCAACGGAGCCGCAAGCAATACCGCTGCTGCCAGCGCCGCCGGCAGTCGCAGCGCCGCGAACGAAGCATAGCTCAAGTCCAGTATGTGCGATGTCGAAAGGGTGTACGCATCTATATCCTGCCGGCTCAAAACATTTCCAATATCCGCCTCGAACGGCAGATTCCGCGACTGCCATAGCCCAATCGACAGCATGACGCTGGCCGCGATCCCAATCACAGCCAGAACGCCTGCGGAGGGCACGAGCCAACCGGCGCGGACTCCGCTTTCACACTCCACTTGTTCGCACTGCGCAATTCCGTCCGCCAGTAACAGCAAGAGCGGCAAATACGCGGGGAACGTGTAGTACTCCTGATTGGTCGAGATGGCAAAAAAGATCAGCACCACTCCCGCAAAGATCCAGCACAGCAACCGGGTTCGCGTCGCAAGATCACTTTTCCACTGCACTTCATTCTGGCCAGAAATGCTGGTGTTTCGGTTTCGCCACTCTCGCATTGCGGTCCTCATCGCAGTAGCCAGGTACAGACTCCACGGAAAAAGCCACACCATGTGCAGCGTCCAGTACAGTGTTGCGGGCAGCTTGTTGTAATCGCGCGGATATCGCTTGCCAAGAAATCGCAGGAAATGTTCGTTCACGAAATAAAACCAGAAGAAGCCTCGATGTTCAGCAGTGCCGGGATTCCGCAAGCCCGCCAGAATGTGCCACGGCGCGGCGATTGCCAAAAATAAAGCCAAGCCCGAGATCAGCCGGAACTCCCGCCATCGCCGCCATTCGCCGGTGAGCAGCAGAAAGAAAAATGCCGCGCCACCAGGGAAGACCAGCGCAATCAATCCCTTCGTCAACACACCGAACGCCATCAGTGCGTATCCCGCGTACCATCGCCAGGGTGCGGCCTCCGGCTCCAATGCAGTCAGAAAAAAATAAAGTGCCGCTGCGATCAACAGGCTCAGCAGCACGTCTGGGATCAAAACGCGAGTAAAAAGATACACGCCCGCGCAGGTGTAGACGAACAACAGAGCATAAATTCCTGTGCGTTCCCCAAATGCACGCCGGCCCCAGCGAAGTGCCAGGATTCCCAACAGCATGATCGACAGCACCATCGGCAATCGCGTGCTGAACTCGTTCACGCCAAAACTTTTATAACTGAATGCGACCAGCCAGTAGGGCAGCGGCGGCTTTTCCAGATATCGAACACCGTTGATGTGGAGCGTGACATAATCGCCGGTCACCACCATTTCGCGCGCGGCCTCGGCGTGCGTGCTGTCAGCATCATCCAGCAGGCCGGGAGTGAACATCGACCCAACGTATACCGCGAGAAACACCGCGGCCAGCGCGCAGTAAGCAACCAGCGGACCGCGCCCGCGCCGCGCGTTATCTGTATGTGTCGTGAAAGACGCCGGATTCGCGTTCAAAAGGATGAGCCCAATCGAGTGTTACAAATACCACCGCAGTCAGCAACTATTTCACTGTCATTCCAAGCGTTCTTTGCGTAGCGAAGGGTTCTTGGCGACGTGTGAATCGCGGGTTTGGCTCGCTTCCTTATCATACTGCCACTACACCCCGCTCAATCATTGCTTTCCACCAACGCCGCCCGGCCTGACAAAATATCGCCACTTGTCCATTCCTGCCGGAATCGCCACATCAAAAAAGCCAACCATCATTTCTTGCGACGTTTGATCGCCCCATGTCACCATCTTCTCCGGATCGGGATTATGCGGATTATTTCGCGAATTGTCATACCACGCCACTGCGCGCAACTTCGTCCCGGCTTTCAGCTCCCGGGGCTGCGCCAGTTTGTAACTCAGCTGCCAGTGAAAGTGATAATTCACGCGCAACAAAGTTTCCACGCTTCCGTCGTCATGCACAATATCGTATTCAAATCGTTTTCCGCGCAGATGCATATGCGGAAAAAAACTTAGCAGCGTCGCATCGTTGGGCAGCGTTCCCTGAACCTGAACGCGAAAATCGTCCGCTCCCGGCGGAACCATCAACGCGTGATTATTCAATTGCAATGTGACAACCCGCTGCTTCGGCGGACTCCCCGCGAACACTAGCCCAACGCTCGTCTCATCGCTTGCTGCATCACCATTGGTCGTGTAGTGCATCTGAAACACCAGGTCCGATCCCGCCGGCACAAATTTCGCCATCCCATCAGCCCACCGGTCCGGAGCGCTTCCCGGCGCGTACACCAACAACAGGTCGCTGGTGGTCTCGTGCGCCTGACGCCGCTCTTCCGGATCGCTCAACATCGACGCCGTAAAAGGCTCGCCCACCGGCGCATGCCGAAGCCACGACGAATCCGGAGGCCGGATGTACACCACAGCATGGTGCACATGCGTCGCGCTCGAAGGCCGCACCTCCACCATCTGTACCCACTTGTCTTCGGCAAAATGCGTAGCCACGATCTCGTATGTGTATTCCACTTCGCCTCGCGCAGGAATCTGTACCGGCTTGGGCATCTTCACCACCACATCCGGCTGCGGAATATTCCAGCCTTCGCTCCACTTCCGTGGTGCCGGCGCATCCTTCGCATCTCCTGCAGGCGCTCCGGCATTTGCCCACGCCGTGATCGTCGCGATCTGCTCCGCGCTCAACGAGGGATCATTCGCAAAATGTCCGTAGCGCGGATCTGCAAACCACGGCGGCATCATCCTCATCTTAACCGCCGCCGCCATCTTCCGCGCCCATGGCCGGGTCTGCTCATAAGTCACCAGCGGCATCGGCGCGGCTTCTCCACCTCGGTGACAGCTCTGGCATTTGTCCTGCAGGATCGGAACCACATCCTTATAGAAGGTAGTCAGCGAAACAGGTTGGGATTGTTGCTCGTATCCCTTGGCACCGGCGATCGTGATCTGCCGCGTCGGTCCAATAATAATGATGAGCAAAGAGAGCGCCGCCGCAGGAAGTGTCACGAGGTTCCTCACGAGCGCAGAAACTCCAGCGTCAATGCCCACGCCTGTCGCGCCGAGTGCGGCTCATACGCCGCTCGTTCATCGCAGAAGAATCCATGATCAGCACGCGAAAACTCAACGTTCACATAATTCTTGTGTTCGGCGCCCAACGTCTCAGTCACCGCTTTCCGGTGTTCCGGCGTAATGTGCTTGTCCAATCCGCCCCAGATAAGCAACGACTGCCCGTGCAACTTCGCCGCCAGATCCAGAAGACCAGGAGCGATCCCTCCTCCGTAAAACGAAACCGCCGCGCGCAGCGAAACTACGCTGTTCGCAATAAATGAAACGCGGCCACCCATGCAGAATCCCACGCTCGAAATCTCACCCGGCTTCACCAGCGCATTCGACCGCAGCCAGTCAAAGGCCGACCTGGTATCCGCTTCAGCCGTCTCCGTTGTCACCGCCTTGAGATGCGGCATGACCGAAGGAAAGGCCGTATAGCTGGCCTCAAAACCCGGCGGCGCTGTGCGATGAAACAGTTCGGGCGCGATCACGACGTATCCCTCCGCGGCAAACCGGTCGCTCACATTGCGAATGTGATGATTCACGCCGAAGGCTTCCTGGAAGAGTAGCAGGCCGGCATGCGGCCCACCTAGCGCCGGGCGCGCTACATAGGCCGCCATCTGCGTTCCGTCAGCAACAGCTAGCTCTACGTTTTCTCTAATAACCTCAGTCGAGCTCATGCCACTTTCCTGGACCAGAACAAAATGACCTAATTAGTTTCGCATAATTACTCACCCCGAACCCATGCTCCTCGCGCCCGCCTCCAAAGAAAAAATGCTACAGTAATCGGTCATGTCTGCGGCCGATTCCATCTTCGTTCGCGCCTGCAAGTCGCAGCCCGTCGACCGAACTCCTGTCTGGTTCATGCGCCAGGCCGGACGTTACATGCCTGAGTACCGCGCCGTTCGCAAACAACATTCCCTGCTTGAAATCTGCAAGATGCCCCAACTCGCGGCCGATGTGACGATCACTGCTGCCGAATTTCTTGGCGTCGATGCCGCCATTATTTTTGCCGACTTGCTGCTTCCTCTCGAAGTGATGGGCCTGCCCTTTCATTTCTCCGCCGGCGAGGGCCCCGTCATCGAACGGCCCGTTCGCACCCTCGAAGATGTGGGTCAACTTCGCACCGACCGCGCCGCCGAGCTGGGTTATGTATCCGAGGCGGTGAGTTTGGTCGCGAAACATTTCGCGAGCAAGCTCCCGGTCATCGGTTTTTGCGGAGCGCCCTTTACTCTCGCCAGTTACATGATCGAAGGCGGCGGCTCGCGCCATTATCTCTACACCAAGAAAATGATGTACAACTCCCCGGCCAACTGGGATCAGTTGATGCGCAAGCTGGTTGACGTCACTGCTGAATATTCTGCTGCTCAAGTTCGCGCCGGCGCCGACGTGATCCAGATCTTCGACAGTTGGGTGGGTTGTTTGAGCGTGGAGGACTATCGCCGCCACGTTTTGCCGCACGTCACGACACTTGTCAAGCGCATTCAAAAGTCCGGCGCTCCGATCATTTATTTTGGCACTGACAGCGCCACTCTGCTTCCGGCGATGAACGAAACCGGGGCTGAAGTTATCGGCCTGGATTGGCGCATTCCGCTTGACCGGGGGTGGAGAGATCTCGAATATCGCTGTGCCGTTCAAGGCAATCTCGATCCGGTACTGCTTTTCGCGGATTGGAAAGAACTGAAATCTCGCGCGGAACACATTCTGCACCTTGCGAGCGGACGCCCTGGCCACATCTTCAATCTCGGCCACGGCATCTTGCCGGAAACGCCGGTCGAAAATGTGAAGAACCTGGCTCGCATGGTTCAGGAGCATTCGCTCAGGAGCATTCGCCGATGAATCCGGCAGCGGAAAGCCGCATACCGAAAGTTGGAAGTCGAATCCCATGACTCGCATCGCGATCATCGGCGGCGGCATCTCCGGACTCACCGCCGCCTTCGCGCTCGGAGACCATCGCCGCGCCGGAGCACTCGAATACACAGTCTACGAATCCTCGCCGCAGCTTGGGGGCGTCCTGCGCACGGAACACGTTCAGGGTTGCGTTGTGGAAGCTGGCCCAGATTCCTTCATCAGCGAGAAGCCATGGGCCGCCGATCTCTGCCGCGCGCTCGGCCTCGGCGATCAACTCATCGGCTCAAACGACGCCGACCGCAAAACCTACATCCTGGTGCATGGCCGCCTCATCCCGATGCCCGACGGCCTGATGTTCATGGTTCCGACTAAGATTCTGGCCACGGGATTCTCTCCACTTTTTTCCTGGTCCACCAAACTGCGCATGGCGCGGGAACTTCTTCATCCTCCGCACGCCGGGGACGCCGATGAAAGTGTAGCGTCTCTGGTCGAACGCCACTACGGCGCGGAGATGGTCGATCGCCTCGCCGACCCGCTCCTCTCTGGCGTTTACGGTGGCGAAGCGGCCAGCCTCAGCGTTCGTGCCGTCCTTCCGCGCTTCGCCGAGATGGAGCGGGTTCACGGCAGTCTTGGCCGAGCCATGCTAGCCGCACGCAAAAAAATGCTTCGTCCCGCAAACAAACCAGCACCTCCGCTGTTCACTTCTCTCAACCGCGGCATGCAGCATCTCGTCGAAACTCTCGTTCCGCGGCTGAACCAGACCTCACTTCTGACCTGCACTCCGGTGCAGTCGATTCAACTCGAGGCCGAAGGAGGCTGGAGCGTCTTGGCTGGACCGAAATCCGGTCATTTTGAGGCCGTGATTCTCGCTGTGCCGACTCACGCCGCAGCGAAACTTCTGTCGAACTGCAGCCCGGAACTCGCTGCCGAACTCGCCGCCATCCAGTACAGTTCTTCCATCACCGTCGGACTCGGCTATGATCGCAGCGTTCGGCAGTCACTTCCTCCGGGCTTCGGATTTCTCGTACCGCGCAGTGAAGGCAAGCAGTTGATGGCTGCGACCTTCGTTCACAACAAGTTTCCCCACCGCGCCCCCGAAGATCGCGCTCTGCTGCGCTGCTTCTTCGCGGGATCGAACTCAGAAAAGATGTCGCAGCAAACCGACGACGCCATCATCGCTGTCGTCCGCAACGAGTTGCAGCAGATCCTCGGCCTGCGGGCGACGCCTCTCTTTGGCCGCGTCTACAAATGGAAGTCGGCCATGGCACAGTACGGAGTTGGCCACCTCGAACGTCTCGACCGTATCGAGCGCCTGCGCCAGCAGTTGCCAGGGCTGGCCCTTGCCGGCAATGGCTATCGTGGCATCGGCGTTCCCGATTGCGTCCGCACCGGCCAGGAGGCGGCCAATCAGGTTCTCAAACTACAGATGACTGCTGACTTGCCTCGTGCGGTCGCTGGCGACTCATCCCTGCGTTAGACATCTGTGGCGCGGGCACTCCCTTCGGCAAGCTCAGCGCAGGCTTGCCCGCGAAATACGTACAGCGCAGGAACCCCGAGGAAGTGATCCCTTTAGGAAATCTACGCAGGAACATCGGTCTTAACTTTCATCTCCCGCCTAATTTTTCCCACCACCAGCCGAATCTCATCATAAGTAATCTCCGGCGGCAGAATATCTTTCACCGGCTTGAGTCGCTCAAACCCGACCCGGGCGCATGCGGCTCCAATCACAGATTGCTTCTCGGGACTCACCCAGGCAGGCTGAAACTCAACCTGCCCCGTCTCCAGGAGATTCGCGACCGCATTCACGATCGTCGAGAGTTGCCGTCCCCGAGCTTCTGCGATCTCTTCAAGGGTTAGGCCTTCGCTCAGCAAACGCAGAGTTTCATCGACCGGCTTTGCCTTCCGTTCCGAACGACTTGCCCGTTCCCCTTGGTCAAATTTCTTGAGCGCATCCAAAATGGGCTGTCCATAAACTTCTGCTTTGCGTTCGCCGATCCCCGGAATTTCGAGCAATTCCGCAAGGAATTTAGGAGGCCGGCGGCAAATCTCTTCCAGCGAAGAATCATGCAGCACAATGTAAGCAGGAACGTTCCGCTCCTTCGCCATGGCGCGCCGCCACTCGCGCAGATACTCGCGCAATTCCTCAGCCTCAGCTCCCTCAGCCGTAACAGGAACTGGCAGCAGCGGCAATCGCTTCCTACCAGCGGCAGACCTGCGTTCCGCCGCCGCTGCAGGAGACTTCGCCATCCACTCCGCCGTGGTCCCACAAACGTCGCACGCTGCACAAGTCTCCCACTTTGGAGTTTCTCCGAAGTGCGCGCAGATCTGCCGGTGACGGCAGCGCCTCGACTCCACAAACTCCCGGATAATTCGATACCGCTCCCACGCCCGCTCGCGCTCGGCCGAGTCCAGAATCTGATTCGCGAAAAATCCCAGCAGCCCAGCATCTTTCTTTTGCCACAGCAAAACACAATCCGCGCTCTCGCCGTCGCGCCCCGCGCGGCCAGCCTCCTGGTAGTACTGCTCGATCGACTTCGGAAGCGACAAGTGAATCACCGCCCGCACCGCCGCTTTGTTGATGCCTAAGCCGAAGGCGATGGTCCCCACCAGCACGCGCACTTCGTCGGACATCCATCGCTCCTGGTTACGACGCCGCTCCTCAACTCCCATCTTCCCGTGGTAACCCACGGCGGTAATGTCGTGGTCTCCCAAAAAATCCACCGTCTCTTCCACGCGGTTGATCGTCGGCGAATAAACAATCACGTTGCTGCCGGAGTAGCTGCTCAGCGCATCGACCAGCAACTCCATTTGCTCCGGCCCTTCACACTCGCGCACGAGGTAGCGCAGGTTCGACCGATAGAAGCTGGCAATATATTTGTCGGGATTGCGTAACTCCAGTTGCGCCAGAATGTCATGGCGCACGTGCCGCGTGGCGCTCGCCGTAAAGGCAGCAATCGGGCGATCCGGAAATTTTGTGCGCAGCCGGCTCAACTGCCGGTATTCCGGACGGAATTCGTGTCCCCACTCCGAGATGCAGTGCGCTTCGTCGATGGCGAAAAATGCGATGGGCACATGCTGCAACCAACCCATGGTATCGCCTCGCGCCACTCGCTCCGGTGAAACATAAAGCAGTCGGTAAGCGCCTTCGCGCGCGCGGCTCATCACCTTTCGCTGCTCCGCGTCGCTCAAAGTACTATTCAGTACCGCAGCCGGAATCCCCATCTGCGCCAGTTGCGTCGCCTGATCCTGCATCAGCGCAATCAGAGGAGAAATCACCACTGCCGTTCCTTCCGACACCACCGCCGGCAACTGATAGCATAACGATTTGCCTCCGCCCGTCGGCATCACCACGCACGTATCGTGCCCGGCCAGCAAGCTGCGGACGATGCGCTCCTGCAACGGGCGAAAGGTGCTGTAGCCCCAGTACTGCTTCAACGGTTTGAGCAAATCCACTTCGGAGTTCATCAATCAACTGTTCGGCAATCAGTGTTCGTCAATCAACCGTTCGGCAATCAACTCAAGGTACACTGGGGCGAAGCTTAGGAGAAAGTAAATTCGCACGCGGACCGTGCCGCTTTTTCAAAAACAGGAATTTCCCCCAGTCACAGCAAATCGAATCGGTCGTGACACTTTTACTTTGCGGCGAGTGCGTTGTGTTTCTTCAGGAGATCGATGGTTTGCTGAAGAGGCAAAGCCTTCACTGTGTGTCCGTTCCCTGACACGTCGTGCGCCCGGAACATCGAGTTATCGATCGCCTCTTCGGTGGCCTCTATCACCGCTTCGAACAGCGGAGACATACTTTCGTTGCTCAACAATCCTTTCGGCTGCCACAGCGCATTATTCGGGTCGATACGCACATCTGCCGAACTGGAAAATGCAATCACGTAGTCTCCACTGCCATTGCTTTCACTCGACCCACTCCGGGCCAGTCCCATCATGGCGCGTGCTGCCAGCCGGCTGAGGTTGCGGTGTTCCAGCGGAGCATCCGTAGCTACCACAATCATGCAAGAGCCATCCACCGACTGCGCCGTCGCATCCCTCGTCGGCCCTGGCTCTTTGTTTTCGCTGGACGCCCGCTGGGGATAAAACTTTCCCAGCTCGTTGCCGACAGGCACACCCGCAATAATCAGATTCCCACCAAAATTTGTCTGGACTAACACACCCACTGTGTAGCCGCCAAGCGACGCTGGCAGCCGCCGTGACGAAGTTCCAATTCCCCCTTTGAACCCAAACGCAACCGTGCCAGTGCCTGCACCAACAACCCCTTCCTCGACCGGTCCAGCAGCTGCGTTCTTGATCGCCGAAATTACATCGTCGGCGGAAATGGGGCGCGAACGAATGTCGCTCAAGTAGCCGTCGTTGGTCTCACCCACCACCGGATTCACTGACAGCACATTTTCATTTCCTTTGAGGTTGAACATGTAGGTGATGACAGCGTCCGCCACTCTGGGAACCGAGTCCGTAGCGGTCAGCAGGATGGGCACCTCAATCTCGCCCATCTCGTTTACCTGCGTCGAGCCGGCCAGTTTTCCATATGCATTGCCCAGGAAAACCGCGGCCGGAACCCTCTCCTTATAAAGATTGCCTCCGTGCGGCAGAATAGCTGTCACACCCGTTCGGATGTTGTCGCCGCGAATCAGCGTCGTTTGACCTACTTTTACTCCGGCAACATCCGTGATGGCATTGAGCGGGCCAGTAGGCAAAACGCCCACTTCCACTCCCAGATCGCGAATTCGCGGTCGCTGTTCCGATTGTGCGAAAACTGCCATTGCTGTCACCAACAAAGAAGCCGTTATGAAAAGAGATCTTGCGCTCATGAAGAATCCGTTTTTCGCTAATTTATTGAGACGACCCGGAGCACTTTTCTTCGCGATGATCACTCGAAATCCGGAGCTGGCGCCTCTCCGCAGAATCCATCAGAGAAACGTCCATCAGTGAACAAAGGGATAAATCTCGTCATTGATCCAATAGCTCGCCAACACCATTGCAAACAGCGTGCCCAGTGACCACAATATCCAGCGCCGGTTGCGCCACACTGCGCCCAGAGCCGAGCGCTGGATTGGAATGTCCACGAAATAAGCGGTGCAATAACAAAGATTGGCCAGCAAAGCGAGGATGGCAAGCAGGAAGAGTGAAGACAGGGTCAGCGCCGGGCGAAAATGGGGCCAGGAAACCAAAACCCAAAAGAGGGTGACGACAACGAGGATTGCATTGTAGGCAAGGCGTCGCGGCTCCCAGAATCGGATCGCATCTCCCAGGCTCTGCCGCAAACCGTCGGATGATTCGCCGGAGGAACGTTTCGGAGTCGTTTCCATTTTAGAGTCCCCGTGAACGTCAGCACGCAGGATAAACCATTTTTCCACTTATTCGTTCAAGGGTGCCACCCGATATAGGACTTCCGGATAGCGCTTCGAAAATAGCACCCACGCCCCTGCGATTACCAGGAAGCACAAGACGCTGCCCTCAGGCCCAACCATCCCTCCTGTAATCCAGCTTGGCCCGTGAAACGACGACTTCAGCAGATGCCCGGGGAAAAGCGTGCCACTATCCGGCACAGAATAAACAAAAGTCTCTCCCCAATCCCAGGCTGCGTGAAAGCCCACCGCAAACCACAATGTTCCCGTGCGGCGCAGCGTCAAACAGAAGAAGAACCCAATTACCGCTGCCGCCAGCAAGCCCGGCCACTGCTCGCCAGCATTCTGCGAGTGGATCAGGCCAAATGTGCACGACAGCAAAATTGCAGACGGCCAGAAACCAATCGCCCGGGTTAGCGTGAACTGTGTATAGCCGCGCAGCAGGAACTCTTCAAAAAAGCCCACCAGCAGGAAAAACACGGCCCAGAACCCCGCAAACTTCCAAATTCGCGAGCCATGAATTGCCAGATGCCCAAGTTCAAACACGCGCAGCCCATACAACGCCGCGAGCAGTACCGTGATTGCCGCGAGTCCCCACACCCCGCCTAGCCAGAACAATTTTCCGAACGCCTGCTGCCGGGGCAGACCATATACACCCCACCGACGCTTCTCAACTCTGGCCAACAGCAGCGGTGGAAGCACCGCCGCCAGCAGCACTCCAAACTCCTCCAGCATCATCGGCCACAATCCGCTGGCATCCAGTTCCAGCGACCCAGCCCAGCGGCTGGCGACGAACTGCAGCGGATAAAACATCGCCACATAGAACGCGAGTCCCCACCCCGCTCTAAGTCCGTCTGCTCCAAAGAACACGTCGCGTACGTAGGAGGGTCGCACCGAAAAATCCGGCGCGGGAGTCGGAATGCTGGCCGCAGTCGACTCCGGCTCCTGCTCCCGGCCCGAAATGTTCATCCCTTCCTGCATCGCACATCCGACCAGAGATCTCCGACCAACGATCGTTCAATTCAAACCAGGACGCACTCATTGTGCCGCGTCTCTCGCTTCCCAAACCGTCCTGCGCCATGGTAAAACACTCGGCTCACCCTTATGACGCGATTTTTCGACCGCGAACGCTTCGGCCGTCCGCAGTTTCTAGCCGGAACGTTGCTCGTGGGCTTTCTGGCACAGGCTGTCTGGCTCGTCCGCTGCGAACTGCGCCCGCCAGAGTCGCCGACGTCCGATTCTCGTGAAAACGCCGCTCCGGGCGCCTCCGAGCAAGCCCGCATTGCCGCAGGATGGCGACAACTCCACGGCGGAGCCATCGCCGGAGCGCCTTACCCCGATTCCGCAGGTGCGCTTCCGATCGAAGTTTATCGGGACGCCGATGGCTTCGACACGGAGCACTCCCCCCTCCTCGCCATCGCGACCGCCGCGCCCCTGCTCGCCTTGCCCCGGGCCCTGCCCAATCCCGAATCATCGCCATACGGGCGCTGGCTTACGCGCATTCCTTTCCTCGCCTGCGGGGTCTTCCTTGGAGCTTCGTTATGGTATGTCGCCCGCCGCATCTGCGGAAACACCGGAGGATTCCTTGCCCTCACCCTCTATTGCTTTTCTCCTTCACTAATCCAGGCCAGTGCCGTCTGGCATGCCGAGCCTGAAATCCTCGCCGCCTGGGGATCGTTCGGGGCTATCTTTACCGCCATCGCCGTTGCGCACACGCTCTACGCCCCGCGCGAAGTCATTCTGTGGAATTGGCGCCGCATTGTTTTGCTCGGCGTCTCCATAGCTATTGCCGTAGGATCCCAGTTCTCCATGATCATTGTGGTGCCGTTAGCGCTCGCCTTCCTGCTTTATCTTGCGCCTGTTCGGCGGATTGCAGCCCTCATCATTTGGGCCACCTCTTGTCTCGTGGCGCTGGCGATACTCTTCGCAACCTACTTCTTCCATCCTCACACTATTTTCCAGGGGATGCTGCACGCCTCTTTCTGGGGAGCAACCTGGCGGGCCTTTACCGTGCTCGGAGTCTACCGGCAGGTTGCATTACAAATTTTGCGGGCATGTCCTGCCTTTGCTTTGCTCCTGCCCGTGGCGATAGCAACTTACCTCGTGTGGCCGCGCACTCGCTATTTCGGCAACACAGCTCCTGCATTGGTCGCCCTGCTCTTCATCGGCATGGCAATGGCCCATCCTCACGTCGCTGGCGCGGGATTTCTCGTCGCCTCAATCCCTTTCCTGCTGATCTTCGTCTCTGGCGTTATAGCCGATCTCATGGAAACTCCGTGTCGTCTCGTCATTACCGCTTGTGTCGGGGGGTTGCTCGGCGCGTATATCCTCTGGAGTCTGATGGCTTTATGGCAAGTGCCGCACGGATGATTTCTGACTGATTTCTGAGGCGCGCCGAGCCGCGAGTCGCGTGACAATTCTCTACAATTCCCCGCGCATCTCGTCCCGTCCACCCGTGATCTAAATTTCAAAGGGTTGTGCTGTCCGGAGGTGCGCCATGTCGTTCCCGTTGGAGTATCATAGTGATGTGATCTGCCCGGTACAGCGCTCGATTCCAGCTCTGCTGGCGCTTTTCGGGATGTTTCTGCTCCCGCCTCTTTTTGTGACCAGCAGTCCCGCTCAAATCAACAGCGCGTCTTCTTCTGGTTCTGGTCATTCCTTCAGCGCTGCGCCGCCCACTGGCAGCGTCGCGCCGCCAACCGGCAGTATTGCTCCGCCAACAGGCGCGGCACCGGCTCACAACGGCTTTGGGCAGCCCAGCTCGGGCGTAACCCATTCCGGCAACTTTCCGCATTCCCCAGGCTGGTCAAACAACACCGGCGAACACCATCACCCGCACCACACTGCCAACGGCGATTCCTATTCTCCGAATATTTACCCGTACTGGTATGCGGTCCCGGTTCCGTACGCCGTCGACGCGAACGACGCCAGCAACAGTAGCAATGATAATGATGACGACGATCCTGAGTATCAAGGAGGTCCGACTGTTTTCGACCGCCGAGGAGCGGGCGCTGCCTCCTACGTCCCTCCTTCGTACGAGGGCCCGGCCCATGCGCACGGTGGGACGGAAAACGCATCTGCACCGCAATCGAGCGCCAATGCGACTCCTGAATCACTGCAATCCCCAACTACCCTCGTCTTCAAAGACGGTCACAGCGTAGAAGTGGAGAACTACGCCATCGTTGCTCAAACACTTTACGATCTAAGTCCAGGTCATCCGCGCAAGATCGCTCTGGCGGACCTTGATCTCCAGGCTACCGAAAAGCAAAACGACGACCGCGGCGTCACCTTCCAGTTGCCGCCCACAGCCCAGGAAAATTAATCATGCGCCCCCTCGCTATTTTCGGCCGTTTAGTGGGGCGCGGACCTACCATGAGCGACAGCCGAAGGGGCTCACGTCCCCGAAATGCGTCTGGTAGGTTTCTCCGCGCACGGAATTTCTGGCGCAGTCCAGTTTTACCGCTGTTGTTGCTACTCCTAATGCTTGCGCCATTCGCCTCGGCCCAGAGATCTGCATCTGGCTCTCCCGCGCACGCCGTCGCCGCAGGCAGACCAGCAGGGTCGCACTTCAACGGTTTTGCGAGCGGACGCGGAGCGTTCTCCCACTCCGGATTCCGCCGGTCTTCTTCGTATCCGTATCCATACGCTCCCTATGCTGCTCTTCCATTCCCGTTCTTCGGAGATTCCTTTGATCCGGGCGATATCTATTCGACTGGCTATCCGGTCGCCTCTGAGCCTCCTGCATACGTCTTGCAAGCCGCGCAGCAGATGCTAGGCTCCGCGTCCGGTTCACCGCGGCCTGACATGATTTCTGGCAGCTCGCGCGATTCTCTGTCCTCCCAGCCGCTGGTGATGGAACTGCAAGGCGGCCGCTATGTCCGCGTCGCTAGAGCCGCAATCGATGGCGAGGCCCTGCCACTGAACTTCGGTCCCAATGACAATGATGCTCAGGAAGTTACACCGATGCGTACCCAATCGAACCGCCTTGCCGGGATCACGCAGTCTCCTGCGAATGAACTGGCGCCCGCAGTCCTTGTCTTCCGCGACGGGCACAGCGAAGAAGTCCGCGACTATGCCATTGCAGACGGCATGCTCTACGTCCGCGGCGACTACTACACCGACGGATATTGGAATAAAAAAATCGAACTTTCCTCTCTCAATGTGAGTCAGACTCAGAAAGCCAATGCCAGCCGCAACGTAAGATTCGTTCTCCCATCATCACCCAACGAAGTCATCACCCGCCCGTGAGGCAGATTCACAGCGAGATTTATGAAGCACCAAGATTGATGTGGGGACAGCCGCCCTCGGCTGTCCGACGAGCGAAGCTCGATGGCCTTTGCCACGACCACGACTCCCGACGCTACGCAGCGGTGACAACGCAAACAATTTCCACACTCCGCTCTCTAGCCTTCCTCTCCCGCATTCGCAACATCGGCTGTTCCACCAAATAGTAAGACGCGGTAGCGAGTCCCACCGCAAACAACACAAAATACCAGCGCCTGTGTGGACTGCCGTAAGCAAACAACTGCTGCCACAAATAAAGGCTGTAGCTGATCTTTCCCCAACCAGACGACCGGCCGAACGTTCAGAATCCAATATGGAGTCTCCACCGCGTGCAACAACACTCCGGCGATTGAAAGATGCATCACCGGCCAAAGCACAAGCAGCAACAGGGCGGTAATGTGGAAGCGCAAAGCCCCTGCATAGATCGGGACTAGCGCCACGGGCAGGATCATCGCCAATGACCACGCCGTTTTGATTTTCGGCAGCCGCGGCGCAAGAATCGCAGCCAGGCATCCAATTGCTAGAATGTCAGCCACCGCGGGAAACGTTTCGTCCGCCCTGCCATGCAGTTGCAGCAGATGACAGGCGATTCGATAAAGCGGCGCAAACGCGACGACTCCAAGCAGAATTCCCACGCGATGCTGATACCACTTTTTCAGCACGCCGGGCCACAGGAAATAAAACTGCTCCTCCACGCTCAGCGACCATAAATGTCCCAAAAACCAGGGATGCGAAAAGTCAAAATTCGTGAGATACAAGACCGCTGCCACGGCGTGATACCAGCGCAACTCGTGACGGAAAATTACGAATACCGGCAGCATAAACACCATTGCGGCAGGCAGAATCCGGTATGCTCTGCGCACATAAAACTCCCGCAGCCGGATGGTCGCGGTCTTTTTATATTCCTTCAATAACAGCGTTGTGATCAGATATCCGGAAATGATGAAAAAGATTCTGACGCCCAGATTTGCAAACGCGCCCGCGACATCGGAATGGTAATGCAACTCCACCCAGTGGCCAGCTACAACCAGCGAAATAGAGATAGCCCGCAGGCCATCCAGCGACGGAATACGCTTGGACGGAACACGCTTGGACGGAACAACGCTCGACGGAATAACGTTCGACGGAGTTCGTTTCATTGCCGCGCAGCATAGCAGCCTGCTCCCCTGATTCCCGGTGATGTCTAACCATGGATCGCAATCATTTCTCGCGGATTTCCCAACGCGGAACGCTGCTGCAACCAGGCCTCAACTCAATCAACGCCTCATCCGATTCAGCTCCCAATCGTGGTATAATTAACGAAGTTAGAAGTGATCCTAACATCCTTAAATACAGCCAGTTACGAGACTCAGGAGAGCCCCGGATGCTCGTTCATGGGCCGCTCCGCAATCGTAGCTAAGAGCTAAGAGCCAAAAGCTAACCATGCCTGACGATCAAAATCCCGAACCGGCGGCGCTTTGCGGGCGTCTCAGCCCGCAGCCGTCGTCCCGAACGCGAGGGATCTCAAGTTTCACGAACTGAAAAGATATGCCAGACGATAACAATCCCGAACTTCCCCTGACTCCTCCGACGCCACCGGGCGACGGCAGCCCCGGCGCCCTGCACATTCAGCCCGTAAACATTGAAGACGAGATGCGCAAGTCGTATCTCGACTATTCGATGTCGGTCATTATCGGCCGCGCGTTACCCGATGTTCGCGACGGGCTTAAGCCCGTTCACCGCCGCATCCTTTACACCATGCAGCAGATGGGCCTGCAGCCCAATCGAGCAACGCGCAAGTGCGCCCGCATCGTCGGCGACGTCATGGGCAAGTACCATCCCCACGGCAACCTCGCCGTCTACGACGCTCTAGTCCGCCTCGCCCAAACGTGGAGCCTGCGCTATCCGCTGATCTTCGGTCAGGGAAATTTCGGCTCGGTCGATGGCGATCCTCCCGCAGCCGATCGCTACACTGAAGCCAAGCTGGCGCAAGTCGCCACCGCGCTGCTCGAAGACCTCGACAAGGAAACCGTCGACTTCCGTCCCAACTACGATGGCAGCGAAGTCGAGCCCGACGTTCTTCCCACGCGTATTCCCAATTTGCTCATCAACGGCTCTGACGGGATCGCCGTCGGCATGGCCACTAAAATTCCTCCGCACAATCTCACGGAAATCGTTGACGCGACCATCACGCTCATCAACAATCCAAACGCGCAGCTCGCTGAAATTCTAAAGTTCGTTCAGGGCCCCGATTTCCCCACCGCCGGCATCATCCACGGACGCGCCGGAATCTTCGAAGCGTATCGCGAGGGCCGCGGTCGCTTCATGATGCGCGCCAAAGCCGCCATCGAAAACATCACAAAAGACCGGCAGGCCATCATCGTCACCGAAATTCCGTATCAGGTGAACAAAGCTCGCCTGGTTGAGCGCATCGCGCAACTCGTCAACGACAAGGACATCGAAGATATTTCCGACATCCGCGACGAAAGCGATCGCGACGGCATGCGCATCGTAGTCGAACTAAAGCGCGGCGCCGAGCCTCAAATCGTTCTCAACCAGCTCTACAAACACACCGCCATGCAGGAAGGTTTTTCCATGATCCTGCTGGCTGTGGTCAACGGACAGCCGCGCGAAATGGGCCTGATTCAGGCCATCAAGCACTTCATCAACCACCGGGTCGAAGTAGTCCGCCGCCGCACCGCCTTCCTGCTGCAGAAAGCCAAAGACCGCGAACACATTCTCGAAGGCTATCTCAACGCCCTCGATCATCTCGACAACGTAATCACCATCATCCGCGCCAGCGCCAACCGTGCCGACGCCCGCGAAAATCTAGTCGCCTACTTCGGCGGCAAGAAAATCGATATCAACACCAGTGGCCGCGCTCCCAAGCTCGATCCCGAAAAGCCTTTCACCACGCGCCAGGCCGAAGCGATTCTCGAACTGCAACTGCATCGCCTCACCAAACTTTCCATCGACGAAATTTCCAGCGAGCTGAAAGAAGTTCGCGGGCGCATCGAAGACTACGAATCGATCCTCGCCTCCGAGAAAAAACTTCGTTCCGTCATCATCAAGGAACTCGAAGAAGTAAAAGAGCTCTACGGAGACGAGCGCCGCACTCGCATCGAAGATGAAGCCGCCGAAATCGTTCTGGAAGACTTAATCGCCGACGAGCAGGTCGCCGTCACCTTCAGCCACTCGGGCTACATGAAGCGCACGCCCATCTCTACTTACCGCATGCAACGCCGCGGTGGGAGCGGCCGCACCGGCATGAAGACTCGCGATGAGGATTTCGTCGAACACCTCTTCATCGCCTCCACTCACGCCTACATTCTCATCTTCACCAACAAAGGCCGCGTCTACTGGCTCAAGGTGTACGAAATCCCCGATGTTAGCGCCGCCGGCAAAGGCAAACACATCGGCAACCTCATTGGATTGCAACCCGGTGAGACCGTTCGCACCATGCTGGCTGTGCGCAACCTCGAAGAAGAAAATAAATACGTATTCTTCGCCACGCGCAACGGTCTGGTGAAAAAATCAGAGCTGCGCGAGTTCATGCACGTCCGCTCCAACGGCATTAACGCCATCAACATCGAAGACGGGGACGAACTCGTCGCCGCCCGCATCACTAACGGCAACCAGATCGTCTTCATCGCCACTCACGAGGGCATGGCCATCCGCTTCGACGAGGACCACGTTCGCCCCATGGGCCGCGCCGCATATGGCGTCAACGGCATCAACCTGGAAGAGGGAGATTATGTAGTAGGCATGACGGTCACGCCGAAACCGGGCGCGGCTCCAGTCGGCGGACTCGCTGCGGCAGAGGGGACATCCGCAGTCGATACCGAAGTCGCACCAACCGAGGCCGTCGACCTAACTCAGAAAGGCACGCTCATCCTCTCCGTAACCGAAAACGGATACGGCAAGCGCACTCCCGCCGACGAATACCGGCTCACGAATCGCGCAGGTAAAGGCGTGATCAACATCAAGACCACCGAGCGCGTCGGCAAAGTCGTTGCTATCGCGCTGGTTGACGAGTCGTCCCAAGTCATGCTCATCAGCCACTACGGCAAAATCATCCGCATGGATTCAAAAACCATCCGCGAATCCGGCCGCAACGCCCAGGGCGTCCGCCTCCTGCACATGGAGCCCGGCGACAAAGTAGCCGCCGCCGTTGTGTTAGCGCCAGAAGAAGAACCCAACGGCAACGGAGGCACCCTGTTGCAGTAATTGTTTGTGTGTTTAGCGACTCATTTAGATCGTAGGTCCCACAGCGACCCAAATTGATTTCTGGCAGTCTACGGGCGTTGTCGTTCCCACAACGTTGTCATTCCGAACCAAGTGAGGAACCTGCTTCTCGCCGCCATCCGCCACCATCCTCGCGCGGAATATTCCTGCTTGGTGGCCCTACTTCACTCCCTGCTTCCGATTAATCTCCGGCGAAAACTCAATGAAGAAGTTCAGCAGCGTCCCCCATCCCACCTGCTCCGCCGCCGCCCGTCCACCGTTGGTAAACGCGTTCTTCGGACTCGGTTTCCACGCCGTTGAAATCATCCCCCCGCCAAACGCTCCCCCATACAAAGCCCACTGCGGACGCAAATGCTCCTCGCTGCGATCATAAGTCACCAAATTCCTGATAAACGCATGCCGCGTCCGCCGCCACAGCCCCTGGCATTTGCACTGGTCGTAGCGCACTTCATATCCCAGCTTCGCATTGCCCAGCGCAGCCAGCGTGTTCGCCGCAATAAACTGCCCTTCCCGCGACGCGAACCGCTCCGCATACCCCGCCCATCCGTCGTCCCACTGGTAAGGGACGCCACGCACCTGGTCAATTCCCGCCGCGAACATTCTCTTCATATAAGCTTCCGGCGTATTCAAAGTCTGCCGCAAATAAATATCTTTTCGTTCCTGCGCCGTCAGCGTAACCAGCTTCCGGTTCTTGCCCACATAAATTCCAGCAATCCATCCTGATTCCCAATCCCGCGCCTTCAGCAGCCCGGCCGTAGCCGCATCCTTTGTCATGCTCACAGCCTGCTTCGTTTTGTCCTGGATCTGCTGCACCGGATTCGCGCTCTCATCCTTCTTAGTCTCTCCCGGCGCATCGGGAGTTTCCTGGGCAGGCGCTTGACCCGATGCACCCGCCTGCGGCTGGCTCTGCTCTGGCTGCTTCTGGCCCGGTTCGTCGCCCTGCGCCCACACCCGGCTCGTGCCCGTTACCACCAAAACGCACAGCGCCACCAGAACACCGCACACCCTGCCCAGCCTGATTGCCCGTTCATATTGCATCTAATCAGCACGCACTCCGCCACACGCGGCCTTTCCTCTGTGAACCCCTGTGCCCTGTGTTTAAGCCTTTGACTTCGACGCCACAGTCGCTAAACTTCGTTTCGATGCGCTCGCTCTACAACCGTGTTGCCGGACAAAGCGTCGAACGCCTCGCCGCTCTCAGTGACGGTATCTTTGCCGTTGCCATGACCCTGCTTGTCTTCGACCTTCGCGTCCCCGCCACAGAAGCCGTCCACTCAGAACACGACCTTCGCCGCATGCTCATCGCACTCTCCCCACGCCTCCTCGTCTTCCTCATGAGCATCATGACCAACGGCATCTTCTGGGTCGGACAGCAAACCCAACTCAACCACTTCGCGCGCGCCGATCGTAAACCTTGCCTGGATTCACATTGCCTTCCTCTGTTGCATCTCGCTCACGCCATTTTCGACGGCGCTGCTAGCCGAGTTCATACACTACCGCACTGCACTGCTTGTTTATTGGAACAATATTTTGCTCCTCGGCCTCACCTTATTTTGGAGTTGGAGCTATGCAACCCGCGCCCACCTTCTCGCTGACGATCTCCCGCCCGAAGTCCACCCCGCCGTGGTGCGCCGCATCGTAATCGCCCAATCCCTCTACGCCGCCGGCGCAGCCCTCTGCTTCTTCAACACCTATTACAGCATCGCCGCTATCGTCATGGTCCAATTAAACTATGCCATCGCCCCAAGATTCTGCTGGGGACTGTTCTCCCGCAAGTCCTCCGAAGAATCGTAGACGTTAGACCCGTTGCCGTGGGAAAGTGATCGGGAAGGGCACGACTCAGTCGCGCCGCATAGAGGCCTAAATGGGAACAGGCTTCAGACGCTGAGGGGGAACGGGGAAATCTTTCGCGGATTGAGCCGCGCCGCGTCCCGCATTTTCAATTTTCGCTGCGCCCAACATGCGCTAGAATGCATTCTCCATGAGCAAACAGCACTACTTCTTCAAGCTCATCCCTCCCCGCTCCACCTTTCCTCATGACATCACCGACGACGAAAACCTCCTGATGAAAGAGCACGCACGTTACTTTCAGCAACATTTCACGGCAGGCAGGATTCTCGTTTTCGGTCCGGTCATGGCAACCAGCGGAGCCTTCGGGCTCGCCGTGCTTGAAGTCGAGGATGAGGCCGAAGCTCGGCAATTTGGCGAGAATGACCCGTCCGTGCGCGCAGGCCTTAACCGATTCGAGATCTATCCCATGCGACTCAGCGGCGCACAGGGCCCGCGAGACTGAACCGAACCGCCAAAGTTTTCTGCACTCGCCTCACAGGATTTTCCGGATATTTCCCGGTACTCAGTATTCGCAGCCCGGTACTCTTACCCTCTTTCAAACGCGTGCTTCTTCTCCAACTCCTCCACCGCCGTCCGCATCGCGCTCTCAAATCTCTCCGCCTGTCCCATCAGCCCCGGAGTCGCCTCCGCCCACTCCCCTTCCATCCGCACCAGCCCATCCCCCGCCACTAACCGCCCCGCTACTTCCAGCAGATGTCCCGGCGTAGTCTCCAGATACTGCGCCTCCGTAGGATCCCCAATCCAAACTCGCGTCTGTCCACTCTCACATGTCCAATAAACTTTCCGCTCCACAAAAGTCGCAATCACATCGTCGGATGCTTTTCCAAAAACCCACTTCTGGCGCTTGAAGTCGTAATGCCGGCTCGAAAATGCCACCGGCAGCAGCTTCCCCGACTTCACAAATTCAATCTGCCGGCGGTCCACTTCCTTGCGCAACGCATTGATCACCGGAGCCTCCGCATCCTTTGGCTCCAGCGACGGCAACACCTCCCGCACCGTTGCCGATAAATTCACCGCCACCGGAGCGTGCAGTCCCTCGGAATTTTCCAGCCGGATATCTCCATGCAACACCCAAAAATCCGCCCCCGAAGTCGACCGATGAAACGGCCACTCCAGCGCAATCGCGAGCGGCAGCCCGCTCAGCGTCACCCAAATCTTTTTCTCATTACCACCCGCCTGCACCATTTCTAGATCCTCTGTAATGTGTATGGAAATATCATGGGGACGATCTGAGTCCCCCGCAATTTTATCAATGCCGCGGGGTAAACATCAGACTGATGAAGGTAAGAACTGGACACCAGAAACTAGACACTAGAAACTCGCTACTACTTTTTCTTCCCGCTGATCTTCGTTCCCATTCGCAATAATTTGCGCACCGTACCTGTCGGCAGCTGCTTCATCTGATCGTGCAGCTCGGTGACCGCCTCGAAGAATCCTGCCATCGCCGCCAGCCGCTCCCGAGTAAAGTCGGCCCCTGCCTCCTTGGGATCGATCTCCTCCAAACTCCTCCGCAACATCTCCCGCGTCGGATCGATCTCCCGCCGCTTCCTCTGTTCAATCACCAGCCGGAACATCTCCCACACGTCTTTCATCGACTCATAATGTTCGCGCCGGTCGCCGAGCACATGCACCGCCCGCACAATCCCCCACCCCTCCAGCTCACGAATCGACGTGCTCACATTCGACCGCGCCACGCTCAGCGTTTCCGCAATTTCCTCCGCGGGAAGCGCGCGCGGCGACAAATACAGCAGCGCATGGATCTGCGCCACCGTCCGGTTGATCCCCCACCGCGTCCCCATCTCGCCCCAATGCAGGATGTACGCCTTCTGCACCCCACTCAAAGTCGCCATATCAGTACTTTCAGTTCAAACAGAATCTACAGAACAAAGCACCGCCATGTCAACACAAGGCGTCCTGGGATGTTCGTCATTAAGGGATGTTTGTCATTCCGAACGCAGTGAGGAATCCGCTTCTCGCCGGCGCCACCGCCGCCCCGTAGCGGAAGCCCACGCAGCCCCGAGCTACTCGGAACTGGCTACTTTGGACTCGCCACTCTTCTTCCCAGACTCCGCAGCCACTTTCTTCTTCGGGGCCTTCCGCGCTGCCTCCGCCCGTTTCCGCTCCTGATACCGCCGATCATGAAACGACTGATCCGCCGCTTGTTTCTTCATCCCTTCAGATTGCCACACCTCCGCAAACATAGCCAGCCTCAGCGGAGAGAAGACGCAATTTGCTGGCGGGCTCGGTAGTGCGGTCATATTTTGCAGCTATCTCTTTGCACTCTCGGGCGATTTCGGAGGCGAGGGGAATTATTGGCGCGGAGATGCCCGCGCCAGCGATTATGAAGAATGGGGTCTTGCCATCCTCGGTTTCGCAGGCCTGTTTAATTTCCGAGATCGCAGTCGCGAGATCGATTTCGCGCGTGGTGCTGCTTCCTTCGGGGGGAAGGGGGTCGGCGGAATTATAGCGCATTGTGGCCGGGCATGGGCGTAGGGATGCTTCGACTTCGCTCAGCATGACAGAGTGGTTGCGGTGGGCAGCAAGATGCATAGGTCCCTTCGGCAGGTTCAGGGCAGGCCCTTCGTCAGGATGACAATCAGTGTATGAGGGCGAGTCTTCTCTGCCGTTGGCTGGCCTGTGGGAGGGCCGCCTCAAACCAGTGAGAGTACGTGTCTAGCGAGCATGCCAACTTCCGCCTCGCCCACCTGCTCAGCGAGAAAAGCCTGGCTACTCTAGTCGTGACTCCGAATTTCGATGATTTCCTTCCTCGGGCCCTAACGCTCTTTGGAGTACCACATATCGTTTGCGATCATCCCAACACCGTAGAGCGGATCAATCCCGAATCTGATGAAATTCAGATTGTCCATGTTCACGGGACCTACTGGTTCTACGACGGCTGCAACCTGCGCGGAGAAATCGAGGCCAGGACGGAAGACCCGCGAGAGCGTTCCGTCACGATGACATCGCTTCTAGGCAACATTTTTTCTCGCCATTCAGCGATTGTGATTGGGTACGCAGGTTGGGAAGGCGATGTCATCATGACCGCCCTGAAGCGCCGACTTCAGAGCCGCCTCCCTAATAACCTCTACTGGTTCTGCTATCGCAGGGGCGATGCCGACGCCCTCCCCGACTGGTTGACAAATCATCGCGACGCTCGCATCGTCCTGCCGCCCGCGCTGCCCGGCAAACCGGACTCCAAATCGGCCTCCGGAGCAAAATTGCCGAGCATCGCCGCGGAACTGGAGCCGACGCTAACAGCCCAATCGGTACTCGACAAGCTCGTGGACGCGTTTACCAACAAGTCGCCCACCCTCACTCTGGACCCCATCGGTTTTTTCGCCGACCAGCTCAAGAATTCCTTTCCGTTAGATCCGTCCGAAAAACCAGGCGAGGATATATACGCTTTGCGCGACGTAATCCGTCGGGTGGAACTTGCGAAAGCGGGCGAGAAGGAACCAAGCCCCATCGAGTCCCAAATCGAACTCGCTCGGGACGCCGTCCGGCGGTCCGCATACCTCGAAGCGCTCCAAATCGCAAGCCAGCTGGAGCCAAAACTTTCAACTGATGCCCAGCGCGAAGCGCTCATGGAATCCGTGATGTCAGCCGCCCTCGGCCTCGACGACAACTCGGAGGCTGAGTTGCAAGGGTACGAGCTCGCGCTACGCCTAGCGACGGGGAAGGTGGGCGCCAGTCCGCACGTCCGGGAGCACGCTGCCCTGGCGCTCTATAACAAAGGAGTCGTCCTGAGCCACCTCAACCGTAGCGAAGAAGAAATCCAGTCGTACGACGAATTCCTGCGCCGCTTCGGTGACACCGCTGATCCGGGAGTTCGCAGGTTGCTCGCGCAGGCCCTGTTCGACAAAGCCGTCACCCTGGGCCAACTCGACCGTCGCGAGGAAGAAATCCAGGCGTACGACGAAGTGCTACGCCGCTTCGGCGACGCTGGGGAACCAGCGCCGCGCGAGGCGGTCGCCAAGGCCCTCTTCAACAAAGGCGCCACCCTGAGCCAGCTCAATCGTAGCGAGGACGCAATCCACGCCTACGGTGAACTGGCTCGGCGCTTCGGCGACGCCACCGAGCTGGTGCCGCGCGAAGCGGTCGGCAAGGCCCTCGTCAACAAGGGCGTTACCCTGGGCCAGCTCAATCGCGGCGAGGAGGAAATCCAGACGTATGACGAAGTACCGCGCCGCTTCGGCGATGCCCCCGAGCCAACCCTGCGCGATAACGTCGCCACGGCCCTCGTCAATAAGGGCATCGCCTTAGGCCAGCTCAATCGCGACGAAGAGGAAATCCAGACGTATGACGAAGTGCAGCGCCGCTTCGGCGATGCCACGGAGCCAGCGCTGCGCGAGCAGGCCGCCAAAGCGCTCCTCAACAAAGGCATCACTTTGGGCCAGCTGAATCGCAGCGAGGAAGCCATCCAAGTTTATGACGAAGTGCTGCGCCGCTTCGGCGATGCCACGGAGCCGGCGCTGCGCGAACAGGTCGGCAAGGCCCTCGTCAACAGAGGCGTCCGCTTGGGCCAGCTGAATCGCAGCGAGGAAGAGATCCAGGTTTATGACGAAGTGCTGCGCCGTTTCGGCGATGCCACTGAGCCAGCGCTGCGCGAGCAGGTCGCTAAGGCTCTTTATTGCAAGGGACTGACGCTAAAGATGCTCGAGCGTTCAGAGGAAGCAAGAATATCCTTCCAGGAGGTATTGAACCGTTCCGCAGACCCCCGGATGGGGCAATACAGGAACTCGTCGAAGAAGCAAAGGCCGAGCTGAAGTCGCTCGACGAACCAACCGCCGAACTCCCCAACCAACCAGAGCCGTAAAGAAAAAAATCCCGTCGCGGCCTCTGCGTTGAAAGACCCTCCCGATGCCATCTACACTTACTTCCACATGCACCCCTCCCGCATCGCCGAACTTCTGCAACCCTTCCTGCACGATGCAAACGACCAACGACTGCCCTTAGCCTGCCCTGAGCTGAGCAAAGGGACTAACGACGCCCTTTATAAATATATATCGACGTACATCGATATACTCCTCCGCTGGAACGCCCGCATCAACCTCACCGCCATCCGCAACGAAGAAGAAATAGTCACCCGCCACTTCGGCGAATCCTTCTTCGCCGCCCGCCATTTGTTTCCCGATGCTCATGTGGGGACAGCCCCCCAAGCCTGCCCTGAGCGGAGCCGAAGGGACTGTGCAGCGGAGCCGAGCTCCGCAGTCCGCCTGGCCGACCTCGGTTCTGGCGCCGGCTTCCCCGGACTCCCCATCAAACTATGGGCCCCTGACATTGCCCTCACGCTCATCGAATCCAATCACAAGAAAGCCACTTTCCTCCGCGAAGTAGTCCGAGCCCTAACGTTGACGGAGATCGATATAATGAACGTCCGGGCGGAAACTATCACTCTGACTTTCGACGTAGTCACCTTTCGTGCGGTCGAGGGCTTCGCCGATGCGCTACACGTAGCCCGTACTCTTCTTGCCCCAGCCGGGCGCCTGGCGCTTCTTATCAGCTCCTCGCAATTGCCGACTGCTCAATCGGCGCTGCCTGACATCGTCTGGCGTGCTCCGATCCCGATTCCTCAGTCGCAATCCCGCCAGCTTCTGGTGGGTTGCTTGTCCTAGCGCACTGGAGCGAAGGCGCTGTCAGAAAATAGCTGGAACCATAAGGATTAACAGGTGGGATAATTAGCCCAATTCACCCTCGATTTATGGCCTACAATAATGGGCATCGCAAGCCAAAGTGGAACGTGCGCCATTTTGTTCTGATTCTTGTTGCAGCGCTGCTCCAACTTTGCGCGATAAACATTTCCGTTGAACACAAGCCTACCAAGTGTTCCAGTCGGAACGTCTTGAACCTACTATTTCATTTCTAGCGTTCGATCCACTAGCCCACTACAGGACCTAATCTTGAATGTTCCGACTGGAACACTCGTTCCCACAAGTATCGCCGTATTGCAGAGAGAACAAAATGTTCCGGCCGGAACACTGAACCAGTTTTGCACACGAATTCAGCTTGTCCACAGCACTTCCGCATTGCATTCGAAAAGCGAATCGCATTATGCTGCAGAGACTCTGGCTCCTCGACAATTTATGGGACGGGTCATCGCTGTTGCCAATCAGAAGGGCGGCGTAGGCAAAACTACGACCGCCATCAACTTAGCGGCGTCCTTTGCCGCGGCGGAAGTCAACACGCTGCTCATCGATTGCGATCCGCAGTCGAATGCCTCGAGCGGCCTGGGTCTGGTGAAGGACCCCGAACGTATTTCCACCTATCACCTTTTACTCGGTGCTGCAGGGGCCGAGGAAGCGCTGGCCACAACCGAGCTCGAGCAGCTTTGGCTGCTTCCGGCACACAAGAACCTCATCGGGGCGAATATCGAACTTGTCGAGGTGGACCGGCGAGAGTATCGCCTGCGCGATGCAATCGCCCCCCTGCGCGATCGCTTTCAGTACATCGTGCTGGACTGTCCGCCTGCCCTTGATCTTCTGACTCTCAACGCCTTGGTGGCTGCCGACTCGGTTCTGATCCCAATGCAGGCGGAATACTTTGCCCTCGAGGGTATCAGCGAGCTGCTCGACACGGTGGAGAGAATCCGCGTGGCGCTAAATCCTGGGCTTGAGATTGAGGGCGTGGTGCTCACGATGCTGGACGAACGAACGAACCTGGCCCAGCAGGTGATGGCTGAGCTCCGCAATTTCTTTGGTGATAAAGTCTGCTCGACGACCATCCCTCGGAACATACGCCTGGCGGAGGCGCCGAGCCACGGCAAGGCCGCACTGGTCTACGATCCCCGGTCGAAGGGGGCGGAAAGTTACATTCGGCTGGCGAAGGAAATCATCGGGAAACATATGGCGGCTGCAGGCGCTGTGCCTTCGGCGATTAGCGCTTGAAGTTATATCGATCATCATATTGACCATCATCGATATATTAGATTGATGATGATCGATATACGACGATCGATGTACGACGAGAAACACTTTCGCGACACTGAGGTTCACGGGAGAAAACCTAGGATGACGATGACGACGGCGGCGGCGGAGAATGTTGCGGGACGGGCGATCGGCAAGCGAGAAGAGAAGAAAGAAGAGAAGGTAGAGAAGCGTCGAGCTCTGGGACGGGGGCTCGAGTCGTTGCTGCCCGGGCCGCGGGTAGTGACGTCAGTTCAAAGCGATGGGGATAGCGGCGAAACCAAGGTCCCTCACTCTGTTCGGGATGACAACAATGTGGGAGACCGCTCCAGCGTTGGCGTCGAGCTCGAGGCCGTAAAGCCGGGGCCGCCTGTCCCGACCTTCGGGCAGCAACCCGACGCGGCGATTTCTATTCAAGCGCAGACCACGCCAAGCCAAATAGTGGTGAATCTTGCAATCGAGTCGATTGATAAGAATCCCTACCAGACGCGATACGTGTTTGACCAGGAGCAGCTCATCGAGCTGCGAGACTCGATTAAGGAACACGGAGTAGTGCAGCCGGTGGTGGTGCGTCCGGCTGAGGAAAACGGGCGCTACACCCTGGTGCTGGGCGAGCGGCGCTTGCGGGCGTCGAAGATGGCCGGCAAAGAGACCATCCCAGCGTTGGTGCGGCGCCTCTCGCCGCAGCAAGCTGCCGAGATGACCGTCCTCGAGAATGTCATGCGTGAAGATTTAAATCCACTGGAGCAGGCGGAGGCCTTCCGCGTCCTGAGCAAGGAGTTTCATCTTACGCAAGCGCAGATTGCCGAGCGCATCGGAGTTTCGCGGGAGACCGTATCGAATTACATGCGCCTATTGCGGCTGCCGAAGGAAGTCATGGGCTATATGCTCGAAGACCGCTTAAGCTTCAGCGACGCCCGCGAGATCTTACGGTTGGAGAATGAAGAGCACATTTTGCTGGTGGCGAAAGAAGTGGTGACGAAGCGCCTGAAGTGGGACGAGATTGAAGACCGCGTGATGCGTCTGAATGGCGATTTGCCGCCGCTGCCTGGATCGCCAACTCCTGGTGCGGAGAACAAAAATCGCGGTGCCCGGTGGGTTGATCCGAACGTGCGCGCAGCCCAAATGGAGATGGAGCGAACGCTCGGAATGCGGGTGAGAATTAAAGATCGCAACGGCAAAGGCCGCATCGTGATCGAGTACGCCAGCGTCGATGATTATGAGCGCGTAGTGGAAATGCTGAACGGGAAGAGATAGCGAGTTGCCGAGTACAGGGATGCCGAATCTCCGCTCACTTTCCAGCTTGAAGGATAGTTCGGCGAAGGATAGTTCGGCGCACGCTTCGATTCGTTTGATGAAGGAATCAAAGTGGTAAGAGTGGAATCATGCCGGTTCGGGAGCGCCGAAGGTAGGGAGTTTCTTAATTGTCGCGGAAGTTTTCAAGGCCTAAAGTGGGACCGCAGCGGGATGTTACATAAACTTGATCCTGCCTGATCTTACCGTTCACTTCCTCGCCAGAGCTTGATCTGCTGCCCTCGTCGGTACGCCACGCATTTTCGTCAGGTCCGCTTGTTTTCGCGAAAACTAATCGAAATAGCATAGGAATCGAGAGAGTAATCGGTGGAGCGGGCTGTCGAAATTTCCGGTCTATCATCGGAAAATGGATTTGGATTTCCCAGCGAAGTGGGAGGTTGACTTGACTGACACGGAAAAAGCTCTGGGATCGGTGGCGGCACAGCTTATGAGCGGCGAGGAAGTTATTCTCGGCGATCAAAAATCACACGTGAAGCGAGTGGGTAGCGGCCGGCTGAGAATGGTTCAGTTCCAGTTGAATGGCCGTAGGTTCGAAGCGATTGAACAGAACCGCGAGAAGCCGAGCCGCTGGGGAAAACTCGCGAGAGAGAAACATCAGGTGGTGCAGTTTCGCGATGTCGAAACTCATAAATATGTCGCGGTGGCAGTCGACGGAGAAGTGCGGGAGTATGGCAAATAGTTAGCTGCGCCGAGTACCCAGCTCCTGATCTCGCAGCACCCAATCTGCGGCACCCAATCTCGCAGCACCAATCTCACTTGGCGAAGAAGTAGTCGAACGATTTTACGGCGTTGAATTCGTCTTCTTTGATGTCGAAGACGGTGTACAACTTGGTGACATTCAGAACGTCGTTTACCTTCTTCGTGAGGCTCAGAAGTTTGAGGTCGCCGCCGGCGTTGCGAACGGCGGTGTAGCTGCTGACCAGTTCTCCAACGCCCGAGGAGTCGATGTAATCGACCTGGGCGAGGTTGAGGATGATTTTTTTCTTGCCTTCGGTTAGGAGTTGACGAATGGTGTCGCGGAGCTGCCCGGTTTCGTCGCCCAGAGTGATGCGTCCGGTGATGTCGACGATGGTTACGTGGCTGACTTCGCGGGTGGTGATGGACATTTGAGTTTCGAGCCCCGGGCTTCAAGCTTCGGCCCTTGGCGGGAATGTTAGAGTGCGGGGCTTGGTAAGTCAATGGGTGTTGCTGCGGGTGAGGCAAAAGCTTTAACACAGGGGGCACAGAGTTACAGGGTGCGACACAATGCTTGCTGAATCTATTTGCAGCGTTGCTGCACAAGGCGGCTTATCGTGTTCGGGAGTTGGCCGCTGTCCCGTTGCTGCCGAAGATCGTCGAGAAATGCGGATGTGTCCGAGGGTTTTTGCTTGATGATCGATTCGTAGGCCCGCAGAGCTCCATTCACGCCGGCGAGAAACGCAGCACTCCAATCGGTTGGTGTGCCGGGGTTTTGCAAAATGAAGGTACCTTCCGAATAAGTGATCTGCTCGTAGAGTTCCGTGCCGTATGGGTAGGGATCGTGCTTGGGAGCATCGACCACGTTACACGGGAGGACGACGACGTCGGGAACTTCGTCCCACCAGGTGCCGAGCCAGGCGCGGGCGGCGGAGGCATCGAGGGAAAGAGGATCCTGCTCCAGATTTCGTGTGAGCAGAATTGCATAGGCACGCTCCTCTGGCGTGGAAGGTCCCCGCGAGGGGCGCGGGCCGCGCTCCACCCATGTCGAATCGTGATAGACGAAGCGTCCCGGCTTCTGCTCCATCGCGTTGGCGTGTCCGGCGACCCAGGTATTCACTCTGGCCTCCGCCATCTGGCGCTGCCCCTGAGTGCACTGGGGCTTTATGGTTTCGAGCGCGTTCTCGCTCTCCGGTATTCCCATTCTGGCGCCTACGGCAAACCACATATAGGCGATTACGGGATCAGGCGGTACGCCGTGGCCATCGCGGTAGAGCTCACCCATCTTCTGAATCGCAGCGGAGACGCCGAGCTCAGCGGCACGTTCATAGTGGCTGCGAGCTTGGGTAAGGTCGGCGGAGACTCCTTGCCCAGCTTCGTACATCGCGCCGAGAGAGTAGTCTGCCGGAGCATAGCCAGCGGCCGCAGCACGCTTGAACCACACCATTGCCTGAGCTTAATCTGGTGCGTTCAAGTAGCCTTCCCGATAGAAGCGGCCAACCTCGAATTCGGCAAAGTGGCTTCCGGTCTGTGCAGCGGCACGATCCAAATCAAATACAAATTGAGGCTGCAGGGGGATGTGACCCGGGCTGGTATACATTTCGGCCAAGGTGATCAATGTGGGGGCATGGCCTTGAGCTAGAGACTTGGTCAACCACTTCAGGGCTTCGTCGCGGTTGGGAGAGACTCCCAGGCCTTCGAGATAGATGCGGCCCATCATCCATTCGGAATGGGCAAATCCCTGCTGGGCGGCGCGGCCATACCAATAACGGGCCTGCTCGAGATTGGTTTCAACTCCCGAGCCGTGAAGGTAGGCGCTGCCGACATTGTGCTGCGCGATCATGTGGCCTTGCTGCGCAGCCTTGAGTGCCCACGTAAAGGATTCAGCATGATCAACTGGAAGCCCAGCGCGGCCGCCTTCGTGCATGGTGCTTAGAACCCACTGGCTCTCGGTGCTTCCTTGTTCGGCGGCTTTGCGCAGCCATGGAAGCCCTTTGGAGACGTCCTTGGGCACGCCGTGTCCCCCCTTGTACGCCAGCCAGAGCAGCACCTGAGAACTAAGATCACCATCTTGCGCCTTCTGAATCAACGGGGGAATGTCCTCTGGCTGGAGGCGAGCGGCGCGGGCTTCGTACGGTTCCTGTGAAAGGCCGGACACACAGGCGAGGGCTGGGAACAACAGGAGGCAAACAAGAGTAATCCATCTACGCACGCCCATGCCCCTTCTACAAAACGGAAACTTGAGTCGGTATTTCTTTTCCTGCCGCCAAGAACGGCAGGGATTATACACCCACTTCGCCTGCTCGCGACGCGTGAGCGATTTCATCGGGAAACGCCCATAATCGGCGTGCGATCGGAATTAAAGGCTTAGGGAGTTGGGGACGGCTGCGGCGGGGATGGGTTGGGAGTCCCGGATTTCCTGGATGGGCGAGGTGACGATGGGAGCAGTGTATTCGGGATGATGAAATTCGAGGTGCATGCCCCTTCCTACATATTGCAACTTGAGCATGGAGCCACCCCAGGTAGAACCGGCAATGGCGACATGAACCGGGTCGGGGCAAAATTCGGGATGGCCGGAGAGCAGCGCGTCGCTACCTCCCAGTAGAACCGCAGTGTAGCAATGGTGAAGTGTTTGAATGTGAAGAACAGTCGATGGCGGAAGATCGTGGAGAAATACTCCTCCTTCGATTTCCGATTGGATGATCGCCTCGTTAACGTCGTCCGCGAGATTGGGGTGCGGGGCAAACATAGGTCGACTCGCATTAGGGTAATGGGTTTCGGGCGAACGAGCAAGGGTTGTTTGGACTTTCACGGAACGTAGGGCGGATGGACTCTTGGGTTCTCGGCTAGAAGCCCAAAATGATCCTCCCAAGCGCTAGGGAACAATGGCCATCGCGCCTTTGGGGCCGACAACAAGCGCCCCACCGTTAGGGTAAGGACTGACAGCGTTGAATTGGGTTCCGAATGCCTTGCGAGGGCAGATGCGCGTCGGGTTTCGCGGCGGGCGGAAGTCGTAGATCGATTTAGGTCCCACGATGAAGAGGCGGACCTTGGCCTGATTATCGTTCAATTTTTCTGCGTCCGGATTCCTGACTGTGCGGTCGTAGGCGACGGCTGAGTAATAGTACTGCGGGAAGATTTGTGAAAGCGTCCAGGTTCGGCCGCCGTCATTGGTAAAGGCGAGGTTGGGACCGGCCTGGTCAGGACGCTTGTAATCGCCTCCCGCGATCACGCCGTGATTCGCATCGCGAAAGGCTATCGAAAAGATGCCTGCAGAGTCGGTACCGTGAACTATCGGCGTATCGAAGACTTGCCACGTTCGACCACGGTCGGGAGAATGGAAGACGCGAGCAGCCTTGCCTCCAGTGCCGAACCAAATGTTGGTGTCGAGGGCTGAAGCCCCCTCGCTTTCGGAGGGCTGAAGCCCGCTCTTCCCAGACTGCGTTGAGGACAGGATCGCGACGCACGTATTGCTGGCAGCGAAGGCCCCCTCGCCCTCCAGCGCCGGCGGCAGCTGAGCTGACGGGATCGGAGTCCAGCTTTCGCCGTTCTCCGTGATCAGCAGTTCAAATTTCAGGTTGCCAGCCTCATCGGCGATGGGATCGCCGAGGACTATCCCATGTGTTCGATCCCAAAAAACCATCGAATCGAAAAAGCCTTTGGGATTTGTATTCGTGAATTGGAGAGACCAGTGACGGCCAGCGTCGGCGGTGTGATAGATGCGGGATTGGTCGCCGGGTCCTGCGGACATCAGGAAGGCTTCTTCCTCGGAGAAGGCGACCACTGCGCGGAAGTCGAGAGCCTCGGCGCCGGGAACCTGCTCCGGGATCCAGATGCGGCCGTCGGTGGTGCGAAGATAGGTGCCGTGAGTGCCCGAAGCCCAGGCAATTTTCTCCGAGACAGTGCTTACTCCGCGCAGGTCTTCCGTTGTGCGGGAAAAGCGGGTTTGCGGAGCGGGCTGCGCAAGGACGCTAGCGGCGGCGAAAAACAATAGGATCGGGAAACAACGCATGGAGAGATTGTCGCAGAACAGATTCTTCACCAGGAAGATTTTCGCAGCAATGCGGAGTCGATGCTAAGTTTGCCCGAAGCCGCTACGCCCCCTTACTTCGCGGTGAACGTGCCGAAACAAGCCGCCTTACCGAAATAAATCCGGAGCGTACACTTCTCGCCAACGTGCGCGAAAGCAACCTCGAGCGCATCCGAAGGCTGACTCACCTGATCGGTCTCGATCGGCGCGCGCGCGATGTCCTGTTTCTCGTCATACGCTGAGTGGGGCGTAACGTTTTTATTGATGGCCAGAGTCCATTTATCTTTGCCCGGGATCGGATAAACCGTGTATGCCCCGGCGGGAATGGTTGAGCCCTCGAAGCTCAGTTGGACTTCGGTGAATAGAGTCATCGGAGCGCCGCCAGGAGCCCAGGGTTTACCGTTGGGCGCCTTCTCAGCTTTAGTGGCAACCGGGTTGTAGCGGATATAAACCTGGCGGCCGTCGTCTAGATTACAACTTGCGGTGGACTGGTCCGATTCCTGTGCCGCGCAGATGGCAGCAACGGCAAACGTAAAGAAAAGGAAAATGTTGACGACGATGCAAGCGCGAAACATGTGAGGCCCCTCTGGGCCAAAAGTGTAGCTCTGAAATCGGCATAGGGGAAGAAGTTTTGATGTGCAAAGTTTTTGCTCAGCTGGATGCGGCGTGCTTCTCGCACAAATTGGGCCCGTTCGTTGCTGGTCTTCGGTGATGTACTCAGGGGGCGGTGCGATTGCTACCGTGAGTGTCGGGTACTGGGCACAGAATCCCGGCACCCGGCGAGGACTAGGACTCATGGCGAAGGCAAGCAAGCTAAGGATTCTTTATTGCGAAGGGGATGCCGACGAGCAGGAGGCCAGAGCGAAGACGTTTGAACAGGCTGGCCACACGGTAGAGAAGGCCGTCGGCCGGAAGGCCGCGGAAGCAGCGCTGAAGATGAGTGCGTTCGATCTGGTTGTGCTGGGACCGACGTTGAGCCGGAATGACCGGCACCATCTGCCTTATGCGGCGAAAAAAGCGCAGGCGGCAGCGAATGTGCTGGTGATGCACGCCGATGGAAGCCGCCATCCGTATGTGGATGCGTGCACCGATACAGGCGCGAGCGCGGGCAATGTTCTGTCGCTGATTGAAGGTATGCAGATTGCCGGGATTATTCCGGTGGCGGCGAAGGCGACGGCTGGCGGAAGATAGTAGAATCCACGGTGTCATTTCTAAGCTCTGGAAAGGCGGCTTACCCGAGCCGCCTTTTATTTTGTCGTGGCGAACATTAGAACCCTCCAATGACCCGAATGAAAATGAGGCGCTCAGAGGCACCTTGCGAGTTAGGAATCAAGCCAGATAACCTGTGGGACGATCGATCCCTGGAACGCCCGCTAGCGGCCCGCCGCGGCCGCTAACATGGGCTGAAGTGGTACACCGGGAAATGCCATTAGTTTGACACCAGGCGAACCACATTGGTAATAGTGGAATACTAGGAGTGTTTTTTACGCTGCATTGTGTTGCTGAACACGGGAAATCTCGGGATTTTCCGGGGTCACAGCCACAGTACAATGGCAATAGAGGAGACGCATGGCTACCACAACCGAACCCATCCAACTTCGCCACACCGTGCAGGAATTCCTGAGCCAACCTAGAAAACTATTGATTGGCGGCCAGTGGGTCGGCGCGCAGTCGGGCAAGAATTTCGAAACCCGGAACCCTGCCACCGGGGAAGTCTTGGCGCAAGTGGCCGAAGGCGGCAGGGTGGAGATTGACCAGGCGGTAGCAGCGGCACGCAAAGCCTTCGAAACCGGACCCTGGCCCGATGTTTCTCCCGCCGAGCGCGGACGACTTCTCTGGAGGCTCGCCGATCTGATCGAGCAGAACCTCGAAGAACTCGCCGAACTTGAAACCCTCGACAACGGCAAGCCACTGCTCTTCTCGCGCATCGTCGATGTCCCGAGCGCCGTAGGATTTTTCCGCTACATGGCTGGATGGGCCACCAAAGTTGAAGGCAATACGATTCCGATCTCCGCGCGAGGTAAGTATTTTGCTTATACCGTGCGCGAGCCGATTGGAGTGGTAGGCCAGATTATTCCCTGGAATTATCCGCTGGTCATGGCCGCTTGGAAGCTCGCTCCCGCGCTCGCCGTCGGGTGCACGTGCATACTTAAGCCCGCCGAGCAAACTCCTCTCACAGCCTTGCGGTTGGGCGAGTTGATTCAGGAAGCGGGCTTTCCGGATGGTGTGGTTAATATCGTGCCTGGTTTCGGCGAAACGGCCGGGGCCGCGCTGGCGGCCCATCCTGACGTGGACAAGATCGCATTCACCGGCTCAACCGCGGTCGGCAGGCTCATAGCCAAGGCGGCTACGGAAAATCTGAAAAAAGTTTCGCTCGAACTTGGAGGGAAATCTCCGAACGTGATCTTGGCCGACGCCGACTTGAAATTTGCCATTCCCGGAAGCGCGAACGCCATCTTCTTTAATCAAGGGCAGGTCTGCACCGCCGGCTCCCGCCTGTTCGTACACCAAAGCATTTTCGACAGAGTCGTGGAAGGACTCGCCGGCGAAACCAAAAAACTTAAAGTAGGGCCCGGGATCAATCCCTCAAACAACATGGGGCCGCTGGTTTCAGAGGAACAGCTTAACCGTGTTTGCGGCTACCTTGATTTTGGCAGGAAGGAAGGCGCCAAAACTGTGGTTGGTGGCAAACGGATTGGCGACGCTGGATATTTTGTCGAGCCCACGGTTTTGGTCGACGTGAAGCCGGAGATGAAAGTGGTTCGCGAAGAAATTTTTGGCCCCGTCGTCACTGCGATTCCATTCAATGAGCCGGAAGAAGTCATAAGGTTCGCGAACGACACCGTCTACGGATTGGCGGCTGCGGTTTGGACGCGCGATATCAGCAAGGCTCACCGCATGGCGGCCAAGCTTCGCGCAGGCACTGTGTGGATCAATTGCTACAACGTTTTCGATCCTGCCCTGCCGTTCGGCGGTTACAAGCAGTCGGGATGGGGCCGCGAAATGGGACACGCGGCGCTCGACTTGTACACCGAAAGCAAGTCGGTCTGCGCGCAGCTATAGTAAACACTCACCCATGTTCACGAATCGTGTGCGAATCCGGATCGAGTTCGGAGATTGTGATCCGGCCCAGATCGTTTTCTACGCAAACTATTTTCGCTGGTTCGATAACTGCACGTCCGCCCTGTTCCGCGCGGCGGGGCTTCCTCTGAAGGAACTTTTCTTATCCCACGGCGTGATCGGTATTCCGGTGGTGGAAGCGCACGCGCGCTTTGTCATTCCGTCGGCGTACGGTGATGAACTGGTGGCAGAATCCTTTGTGAGAGAGTGGAAAAAGAGCAGCTTCGTGATCAGCCACCGATTTCTGCGCGATGAGGAATTGGCCATGGAAGGCTGGGAGACACGCGTCTGGACCGGCGTCGATCCTACGGAGGCTCACCGACTCAAGAGCGTGCCTCTACCCCCGGATGTAATCTGCGCACTTTCCACACCGAAGAAGGCTCCCAGACGGAAGAACTGAAAGAGCGGATGCGAGTCGAGCATTGGCACGACCGCGGAAGAGCAACTCTTTATGGCGCGTAAGCTAATCCAGAATCTGTCGGGCTTTAGCCGCCAACTTCCGTCACTCCATCGGAAGCCCAACATAATTTTCCGCGAGCGTTTTCGCGGCGGCCCGAGAGCTGGTCACATAGTCCAGTTCGGCAAGTTGTCGTCGCTGGTCGAAAGGATTCTCATCGGGGAAACGATGCAGCATCGAGGTCATCCACCACGAGAAGCGCTGCACTTTCCAGACGCGCCGCAAACACACATCAGAATAAGTATCGAGCAAGTCGCGGCTTCCCTTGTCATAAAAATGTCGGAGCGCCCGCGCCAGTACCCACACATCGGCAATCGCCAGGTTCAACCCCTTTGCTCCAGTTGGCGGAACAATGTGCGCTGAGTCTCCCGCCAAAAAGAGCCTGCCGTATTGCATAGGCTCGACCACAAAACTGCGCATGCCAGTTACGCCCTTCTGTAGAACCGGGCCCTCGGTGAGCTTCCATCCGTCTGAAGCCAGACGAATCTGAAGTTCTTTCCAGATGTCTTCGTCACTCCATCGATCAATGTCCTCATCCGGCTTGCACTGCAGGTACAAGCGGCTGATGTGCGGTGTCCGCATGCTGAGCAGGGCAAAGCCGCGCTCATGGTAGGTATAGATCAGCTCTTTCGACGATGGAGGCGCCTCCGCCAGAATGCCCAGCCATCCGAAAGGATATTCCCGTTCATAGTAAGTGAGCGCTCCCGCCGGAACGCTGGGTCTGCAGATGCCGTGGAACCCGTCGCACCCGGCGATGAAGTCGCAGATCAGCTCGAAGTCTTTTCCATCCTTTCTATATCGGATCTTCGGCCTGGAACCATCGAAGTCGTGCACGCTAACATCTTCAACTTCGAACAAGACCTGGCCACCAGCCGCGAGGCGGGCATTGTTCAGATCTTTCAAAACCTCATGCTGCGCGTAAATCGTAATTCCTTTTCCACCGGTAAGATCCTGAAAATCGATGCGGTGACCACGCCCTCCGAAGCGCAGCTCGATCCCATAGTGAACCAAGCCCTCGGCTTTCAGCCGTTCGCCGACGCCCATTTCGGTGAGCAAGTCAACGGTCCCTTGCTCCAAAACGCCCGCGCGGACGCGCTGCTCGGAGTACTGGCGGCTGCGAGTTTCGACTACGACAGAGTCGATCCCCTGCAGATACAAAAGGTGAGAGAGCACGAGACCGGCAGGTCCCGCACCAACAATTCCGACTTGGGTTCGCACTGAGATCGCCACAGAATTGAACACTCACCCGCTACGTTGAGGTCGGAGGACTCTCACAGCTACGATTTCCTCTTCTCGGATTTTCTCTTGTTTTTTCGGTCCAGCTCTTTGAAGACCTCGGCTGCCATCTGAAAAGCGGAGTTCGCGGCCGGCACGCCGCAATAGATGGCCGATTGCAGCAGCACCTCTTTGATCTCCTCGCGGGTGACACCGTTGTTGAAGGCAGCCTTCACGTGCATGCGGAATTCCTCGCCACGATTTAAAGCGATCATCATCGCGAGTGTCAGCAGGCTGCGAGTGTGGCGAGGAAGGCCTGGACGCGCCCATATCTCGCCCCATGCGTTGCGGGTAATGAAGTCCTGGAAATCGCGGTTGAAGTCTGTGGTTGCTGCGGCGGCCCGGTCCACGTGTTCGTCACCGAGAACAGCACGCCGGATTTTCATGCCTTGTTCGTAGCGCTTGCTGTCATCCGTTGGCGTCATAAATTGTGCAAGGCCTCATGAGGAAAGAAAGTTGCTCACCGCTTCCGTGAACGCGCTGGCCTGCTCGACATTCGAGAGGTGCGCAGCATCGAGTTCGACCTTTTCCGATTCTGCGATCTGGTCGGCAAGAAAATGCGCGTCAGCGATCGGGATGACTGGGTCGCGTCCACCGTAAATCACCAGCGTCGGAACCTTGATCCGCGCCACCCTTTCCCGCTCATCCATATCGCGTACGGCCGCACAGCACGCTGCATAACCCTGCGGCGGCGAGTTCGCGAGCATTTGCTGCGTTCTCACAACTTCCCTGGACGACGCGCGAAACTCCGGCGTAAACCAGCGCTCGACGACGGCTGCAGCCACGGATTTCATTCCATCTTTACGCACCGTCGCGATGCGCGCGTTCCATACCTCCTTCGTGCCTATACGAGCCGCAGTGTTGCAGAGAATCAGTCGATGGAGGCGGTGAGGAGCGCGAATACCGAGCCAAATGCCGATACTGCCGCCCATTGACAGCCCGCAGAAATGCACGCGCTCGAGGCGAAGCGAATCCAGCAGGCCGAGAACGTCGAGCCCCAACTGCTCCATGGTGTAGTCACCGGGCGTTACCGAAGACTTTCCGTGACCGCGAGTGTCATAGCGCAGAATTTGAAAGCGCCGCTGCAATTCTGGCATTTGCGCATCCCACATGGAAAACTCAGTGCCCAGAGAATTCGAGAACATCAGCACCGGACCTTTGTCGCCAGTGAGCGCGTAGTGCGTCTTCAGTTCTGCAACTTCGGCGAACGGCATACCTTATCCCTTGCTGCTGTTACAAAAATACTTAGCGCTTGCGACTCGAATCGATGACACGATCCACCCACTTTTCAGCGACGCCCAGATAATTTTCTGGAGCGAACAGGCGATCCAGCTCCGCCGGAGACAGAACCTCGGTAACGGCGCGTTCCTGCGCCAGTACTTCTCGTAGATGTTTTCCTGACTCGCGAGCCTTCTTGCTCGCAGCATCCAGCAACTTCCGCGCACTAGATTTGCTGATGTGACTTCCGAGTGCCATGGTAACGGCTTCGGCAAAAATCAGACCATGGGTCGCTTCGAGGTTACGCCGCATCCGCGCCGCGTCGACTTCGAGATGAGGCACGATCGTCGCCATCTGATGCAGCGCCCCGCCGGTCAGCCGGAAGATCTCCGGCAACGCTTCCCACTCTGCATGCCAGTCGCCCAGGCCGCGCTCATCTTCCTGAACCATCGCGCTCAACATTGTGCTGACGAGACCAGGGACCCGCGTGGCCGCCGACAACACGACTGCGCAACTCACCGGGTTGCGCTTATGAGGCATCGTCGAAGAGCCGCCACGCCCCTCGCCCGCCGGTTCGAAGACTTCCGCAATCTCGGTTTGCATGTGCAGCGAAATATCACGCGCCATTTTGCCCAGTGTGCCCGCACAAAGACCAAGTACGGTCGCTACCTCAGCCACGCGGTCGCGCTGGGAATGCCAGGGCATGTTCGGAAGCTCCAGGCGGAGTTCGGCCGCCAGGGCCTCGGCTACCTGCAATCCCTTTTCCCGCAAAGCAGCGAGCGTCCCAACCGCTCCCCCAAACTGCAAAACCAGCACGCGGCTCCCGGTTTCCGCAACGCGCTCGCGATGGCGATCCATCGCGTCCAGCCACCCGGCAACCTTGATCCCGAAAGTCGTTGGCAGCGCCTGCTGCATAAGCGTGCGGCCAGCCATCAAGGTAGAACGATGTTTCTGGGCCAGTTGTGCCAGGCTCGCGCAAAGAGCATTGAGATCGTCTTCAATAAGATGGAGACCTCTGCGGATCTGCAGAACCAGGCCGGTATCGTTTGCGTCCTGGCTGGTCGAGCCCCAGTGAACGAATCCGGCCGCTTCAGGATCATCTTTCGCGACCAGCTCCGTGAGCTGCTTCACGAGAGGGATCGCGGGGTTCGCGGATTCGGCGGTCGCACTCGCAAGAGCATCGATGTCGATCAGCTCCGCCTTGCACTTGGAGGCAATCGCTCTGGCCGAAGCGGCGGGTATTACACCGCAGCCGGCCTCAGCTCGCGCGAGCGCGGCTTCGAAGTCCAGCATGCTTTGAAGACGCGCGATGTCGGAGAAGACTTCGCCCATCGCCGCCGAGCCGAACAGTGGATCGAACAAGGCCATCCAGATTGTTATAACTCAGGAAACTCCCGGTCGCTACCATGCCCCGTCGCAGAATACCGTTTCTTCCGTTCCTTGCAAAATCACATTCGCTCCATCGGCCCTGCGAAGAAAAACTCGGCCTTAATCGTGGAAGAGCGGCGCTTCAGCGCCGCGTAAGCGATCGCAAATTGGGTGGGCTTTAGCCCCAGTGGTCGTCGCTGCGACCCATGGCCGACTTTTTCCGTAGTCTGCTCATCTCCGACTGCCCTCATGAGGTAGAACCTAATGACTCGCCTATTTCGCCGCCGGCCATCTCCACTCCCGGATTTCCGGCTTATCGATCCCTTCCGCGTACGCGTAGTTGATACTCTCAATGATCTGCGCCTTGAGCCACTCCTTAAGATGGGCGCCGCGCCCTTGCAGCCTCGGAACGCGGTCGATGACATCGATCGCCAGATTGAAGCGATCCACTTGATTGCGAATCGCGAGCTCGAGCGGCGTATTAATGTTGCCTTTCTCCTTGTATCCGCGCACGTGAATGTTGTCGTGATTCGTCCTCCGGTAGCTGAACTTGTGGATGAGCCAGGGATATCCGTGGAAGTTGAAAATAACGGGCTTGTCCTTCGTAAAGAGCGAATCGAAGTCACGATCGGAGAGCCCGTGCGGATGCTCCGAATCCGGCTGAAGGCGATACAAGTCCACCACATTGACAAAACGAATCTTAAGATCGGGAAGGCCCTCCCGAAGAATAGCGACTGCAGCCAACGCCTCTTGCGTCATGACATCGCCGGCACCGGCCACAACAACATCCGGATCGGCTCCATCGTCATTGCTGGCCCAGTCCCAGATGCCAATCCCCTTGGTGCAGTGGAGGATCGCAGCCTCCATATCTAGATAGACGAGATGCGGCTGCTTGTCGGCGACGATCACATTTACATAATCCCGGCTGCGCAGGCAGTGGTCCGCCACGCTCAGCAAACAATTCGCATCAGGAGGAAGATAAATGCGCGTGATTTCCGCGCTCTTGTTACTCGCCACATCCAGAAAGCCGGGATCCTCATGAGTGAAGCCATTATGATCCTGTCGCCAGACCAGCGACGAGATCAATAGGTTGAGCGAGGAGATTGGCGCACGCCAATCGACTTCGAGCTTCGCTTTCTCCAGCCACTTTGCATACTGGTTGTACATGGAATCGATGATGTGGGCGAAAGCCTCGTAAGTATTCAAAAGTCCGTGACGTCCGGTCAGCAGATAGCCCTCAAGCCAGCCTTCGAGCGTGTGTTCGCTCAGCATCTCCATCACGCGGCCATCGGGAGCAATGTCCGTACCGTCCGCATCCTCCGGCTTGATCGCAGCAAGCCACGTCTTCAGGCTCGCCTCGTAAATATCCTGCAGCCGGTTGGACGCATTCTCGTCCGGGCTGAACACTCGAAAGCTGGTCATGTTACGCGCCATTACGTCGCGCAGAAATTTTCCGAGAGTCTCCGTGGGTGAAATCTCCTTCGCTCCAGGCGCGTCAATCGATACGGCGTAGTCGCGGAAATCTGGAAGATCGAGAGGCTTGCGCAGCTTGCCCCCGTTGGCGTGAGGATTAGCGCTCATGCGCCGTTCTCCCGTGGGCGGCAGCTCTCGCAGTTCCGGCACAATCGTGCCGCGCTCGTTGAAAAGTTCTTCCGGCTTGTAGCTGCGCATCCATTCTTCAACGATCCGCAAATGCTCTGGATTCGTTTTCACATCGAGCACCGGCACTTGGTGCGCTCGCCAGAAATTCTCCACCTTATGTCCGTCCACTTCTTTCGGTCCGGTCCATCCCTTTGGCGATCGAAGGATAATCATCGGCCATCGCGGCCGGTCGGGTTTTCCGGCCCTGCGTGCCTTCTCCTGAATCGCACGGATCTCTAACACGCAATTCTCAACCGTGGCGGCCATTCGCTGGTGCATTACCGCAGGCTCGTCGCCCTCGACCACGTGCGCCATCCAGCCATATCCCTTGAAAAGATCGCTGAGTTCTTCGGGAGTGATACGCGCCAAAATCGTAGGATTCGCGATCTTGTATCCGTTTAAGTGAAGGATTGGCAACACCGCGCCGTCGCGAATCGGGTTCAGAAATTTGTTGGAATGCCACGAGGTCGCCAGCGGTCCGGTCTCGGCCTCGCCATCGCCAACCATTACGCTCACGATCAGATCCGGATTGTCGAAGGCCGCTCCAAACGCATGCGAAATGCTGTACCCTAGCTCGCCGCCCTCATGGATCGACCCCGGAACCTCTGGCGTGCAGTGGCTTCCGAGCTGCCCCGGGAAAGAAAACGCGCGGAACAAATTGAGCATGCCCGCTTCATCCAGGCTCTTCTCGGGATAAATCTCCGAATATGTCCCTTCGAGGTAGCAGTTCGAAAGCACTGCCGGCGCGCCGTGCCCCGGACCCGAGATATAAAACATGTTCAGGTCGTACTTTCGAATTACCCGATTCAGATGGACCCACGTAAAGGTCTGCCCAGGATCGGAGCCCCAGTGTCCCAGCAATCGATTCTTAAGATGCTCCGGTCGAAGCGGCTTCTTCAGCAAAGGATTGTCACGAAGGTAGATCATCCCCGCGCAAAGGTAGTTGCAGGCGCGCCAGTACGCATCAATCTTGCGAAGCTCTTCTGATGTAAGTGTCTGGTCGGAAGATGACGATGCAGATTGCCGCTCAGCGGCTACAGTACTCACTGTGGATGTCATAGAAATAAAACTCCTGGGAAGAAATCGGCCGTGTAGCGATACTAGCGGACTTTTCTTTCTTAAGATGCCCCCCTTAAGATGCCCCCGGAGTCACCGTGGCTTCATCCAAAAATATTAATAGGGTGTAACAAAGCTTCCGCGAAGAAGAGAGGTACTTTCGCCAACCTTACGCCGCCAGCCTCCATCTAAAGCCACGTATATTGGCGGAGGGAGATGATGGCTAGCGAAGCATCCGAACAGATGATGGCGCTCCTGAGCGAGCTCGCCACTCTAAAGGATCTCAATCGAGAGTTCGAAGCCAACCCCAATCAACACGACCCGGAGGAACATCGCTTGCGCCTCCAGAGACACGAAGAGATAACGCAAGACATCAAGGCGCTAGCCGAGCAGAAGAAGAATACCGAACCCAACCCCCCGCTAGACGCGTGTGTAGAGTGGATACTCCTGTCCGCTGCCCTTGACCTTGATTTTGTACGAAGCGTGGGATGCCCGAAATGTGGGGTCGACCGTGGAAGAGCGGCGCTTCAGCGCCGCGTAAGTCGCGGAGAGAGGAAAGGGGCTTCAGCCCCTGTTATCCAGCAGAAAATCCAAACCCGACATGACCGTGGAATCACACATTCAAAAAACGAAGGGCCGGGCAACCGGTGGGATTTTGGGTGGCGCAGCGCTTCAGCGCTGCGATTAAAGCCGCCTACTTCTACAACATGCATTCCGACCGAAGCCGGACCCTGTGTAAGCCGAAGGGGACGGAGCGGAGGAATCTGCTGCTCTCACTTCGTCGCGATGGACCGTGTAGAGCGGACACTCTTGTCCGCTGCCTTTGACCTTGATTTTGTACGAAGCGTGGGATGCCCAAATGTGGGCCGACCGTGGAAGAGCGGCGCTTCAGCGCCGCGTAAGCCGTGGAAAGAGGAAAGGGGCTTCAGCCCCAGTTAGCCACCAGAAAATCCAAACCAGACACGACCGTGGAATCCCACCCTTCAAAAAACGAAGGGTGGGGCACCCGGCCACGGGCTCCGACCAGGGGGCGGCCACCGTCGTCCTTGAGGCGCTAAGGCGAGTGGGGACAGACGGAGTTGTGGAAGTGATTGACGGAAGCAGCGCGGACACGGAACTAGAAATCCGAGAAGGAATGCGGTTCGATACGGGGCTCCTCTCGGAATGTTGACCACGGCACAGTGGGATGCGGCAACCGATCATCAAAACCTCTAGGCAGAGTTTCCGCAAGAAAACTGACAATTCACACACCGACCGGCTGCGGCTTCCCAGCCAGCAACTGCCGCAACACATACTGCAGAATCCCGCCGTTAGCGTAGTAGAGCGCTTCCTGCGGGGTGTCGATGCGGACCAGCGCGTCGAACTCGATCGGCCTGTCCTTCCCACCTCCGCTGCTGCTTCCGCTTGACGTGGCGCGGACTCTCAGTTGCCGTCCGGCGGCGAAGCGTTCGACTACGTCGCGGATGCCGGTGATCTCGAAGACTTCTTCGCCCGTCAGCTTGAGCGATTCGGCGGTTTGTCCTGCTTCGAACTGCAGCGGCAAAATTCCCATGCCGACCAGATTCGACCGATGAATTCGCTCATAGCTCTCGGCGATGACCGCCTGAACTCCGAGCAGCAACGGCCCTTTGGCGGCCCAGTCACGAGAGGAGCCGGAACCGTATTCTTTGCCGGCAAGAATAATGAGCGGCGTGCCTTCGGCGATATATTTCTGCGAAGCGTCGAAGATCGACATTTCTTGATTGGTCGGCAGGTGGCGGGTGAATCCGCCTTCCACGTTCACCAGTTTGTTGCGCAGGCGGACGTTGGCGAAGGTGCCGCGGACCATGACTTCATGGTTGCCGCGGCGCGAGCCATAGGAGTTGAAATCGGCGGGCTTGACGCCGTGCTCCTGCAGATATTTTCCGGCGGGTCCGTCTTTCTTGATCGAGCCGGCGGGGGAGATGTGGTCGGTCGTGACGCTGTCGCCGAGCACGGCCAGCACACGAGCATTCTTGATATCTTCAACAGGTGACGGCTGGACCTTCATGTCGTCGAAGTACGGAGCGCGGCGGATGTAGGTAGAATCCTTTTCCCAGGCATAGGTCTGGCCTTTGGGAACGGAGAGACTGCGCCAGCGCTCGTCGCCCTGGAAGACATCCGCGTAACTCTTCGCGAACATCTCGGCAGTGACCGAGTGATCGACGGCCTCTTCGACTTCACGCTGCGTGGGCCAGATATCTGCAAGGTAAACAGGTTTGCCGTCCTTGCCTTTGCCGATGGCGTCTTTGCGAAGATCGGTGTCGATGCGTCCGGCAAGCGCGAAGGCGACAACGAGCGGTGGCGACATGAGGTAGTTCGCGCGAACTTCGGAGTTAATACGCCCCTCGAAGTTACGATTGCCCGAAAGTACCGAAGCAACGACAAGATCTTTTTCGTCGATGGCTTGCGACACTTCGGCGGGCAGCGGCCCAGAGTTGCCGATACAAGTAGTGCAACCGTACCCCACGATATGAAATTTTAATTTTTCGAGGTAAGGCGTGAGTCCGGCATTCTCCAGATAATCGCGCACCACTTTCGATCCCGGCGCGAGCGAAGTCTTCACCCACGGCGGTATGGACAAACCTTTTTCGACCGCTTTCTTCGCCAGCAGTCCGGCGCCAATCATCACCGAAGGATTCGAAGTATTGGTGCACGACGTGATGGCAGCAATCACAACGCTGCCGTGTTTGAGTGAGTCCTTCACGCTGGCGGGAACGTGCTCGTGCACGTTGGGATCCTCGACTCCAATTGCCGCCGGACTTCCGCCCTCCTGCTCCCACCGCGCAGAGTTTGCAACCGCCGAGGCAGAGGTAGTCTTCGCGGCGGCTTTGGGTTTGACCAGCGAGGGCAGAGCTTTCTGAAAAGAGTCGGCTGCTTGAGAGAGGACTACACGATCCTGCGGACGCTTCGGTCCCGCCAGGCTCGGCTCAACCGTTCCGAGATCAAGCGCGAGCAGTTCGGAATATTCTGCCTCCGGCGTTTTGTCGTCGTGGAAGAGTCCCTGCTCGCGGCAATATGCTTCTACCAGCGCGATTTGTTCCGGGCTGCGCCCGCTAAGTTTCAAATACTTCAAACTCTCTTTATCGACAGGGAAGATGCCGCACGTAGCGCCATACTCCGGCGACATATTAGCGATCGTTGCACGATCGGCAAGAGGCAGATCGCGCAAGCCGGGGCCGAAATATTCGACAAACTTTCCCACTACCCCATGCTTGCGCAACATCTCGGTAATCGTCAGAACAAGATCAGTAGCCGTCCCCCCCTCGCGCAACCGCCCTGTAAGCTTCACTCCCACAACCAGCGGAATCAACATCGAAACAGGCTGCCCGAGCATCGCCGCTTCCGCCTCAATGCCGCCTACACCCCATCCCAGAACCCCGAGGCCGTTGACCATCGTTGTGTGACTGTCGGTGCCTACCAGAGTGTCGGGGTAGGCGGTGCGCTTGGCAGCAGATCCGCTGTTTGCATCGGTTTCGTTCACGAAAACTACGCGGGCCAGGTATTCGAGATTAACTTGATGGACGATGCCAGTGTCGGGAGGGACGATGGCGAGGTTGTGGAATCCGGTTTGTCCCCAGCGGAGGAACGAGTAACGCTCTTTATTGCGCTGGAATTCGAGCAGGGCGTTCACGTCGAAGGCGCTGCTCGTGCCGAATTCGTCCACCTGGACGGAGTGGTCGATAACGAGTTCGACTGGCTGCAGAGGATTGATGAGCGCTGGATCGCCGCCGAGTTGCTGCATAGCGTCGCGCATCGCGGCAAGGTCGACGACACAGGGAACTCCAGTGAAATCCTGAAGCAGGACACGGCTGGGAGTGAAGGCAATCTCTTTGTCGGGCTTGGAGTTCTTATTCCATGCGGCCATCGAACGCACGTCCTCCTTCTTCACGTTGCGTCCGTCTTCGGTGCGCAGGAGATTTTCGAGAAGGATGCGCAGCGAAAATGGCAGATGTTTGGTGGAGATGCCTTGATTGTCGAGGGCATCAAGGCGATAAATTTCGTATTCTTTTTTTCCGACTTTGAGAACGGAGCGGGAGTTGAAACTATTTAGGGACATGATGGCCTTCCTGATAGATGAATGCCGCGAGTTGGCTGGCGCCGCTCGGCTGGCTGCTGATAAGGGAACCCATAAGTTTAGTCTTTTTGGGGAAGAATGCGTAGCATGACCTCGCCCAACAGGCGCAAGCGACGAGGAAAGGCTAGCGAGCCGCGATCCAGACTTGATAGGCGACGACGGTTATCATGAACAGGAGATAGATGCGCAGCGACCAAAGGACGAGAAGTTCGGGGCCTTTGAGATGGCGGCGGGGGATGGGGTGCTTCTTGGCATTGGCGAGCTGATCGTGTTCGAGGGACGATAGGGCAAGGGTTTGATCGGCGGTCGAGACGGGATGTGGGGTGGTTTGTGTTTTGGTCATAGGGCTAAGTCTCGCGCGAGTCGAATTGATAGGTCGACTTTCATAGATGGGGACAAGAATCCTTTGAGCTTCGCTCGAACGGACAGCCGAGGGCGGCTGTCCCCACATGGATATTTGTGTGCGTCGGGATCCATGCTTACGTTCCTCCCAGGGCGGCGAAGATGTTGGGGGCGATGATGCTGACGCCGAAGAGGATGCCGGCTGCGGTCAGGAGAAATACCACCCCGGTGGAAAGAATGTTTGCCCACAGAGGGCTGACGAGGTCGCCCATGATTTCTTTGTCGTTCACCAGCATGAAGAGAAATACGAGGGCAGGAGGCATGGCGAGAACGGCGACCACGTTTACGACCAGAACCACATACACCAGCGGCAATCCGGGAATCAGAACGATGGCTGCGGCCGCCACGGCGCAGAGCGTCAGAACGGCGTAAAACGATTTACCTTCGCCCATGGGAAGATTCAGGCTGTGTGGCCGATGGGTGACCTCTCCGAAGGCGTAGGCGGAAGATGTGGAAATGGTGATGGCGGCGACGATGCCGGCCTCGACCATGCCGAGAGCGAACAGCGATGCCCCAAAGCGGCCGATAATTGGCTGCAGCGCTTGGGCAAACTCAGCGGCCTGGAAATTGTCGGCGGTCATCTGATGGGCGAAAAGCGGGGCCGTTGCCAGGATGGTCGCTATAGCTGCGACGGCAGCAAGTGTGGCGCCCAACACGGTGTCGATTCGTCCGAATCGAATATCTTTTGTGGTCATGCCCTTGTCGACGGTGGCGCTCTGCTGAAAGAAAAGCATCCAGGGCGTGACGGTGGCGCCGATGTCAGCGAGCACGATAAGAAGCGTGTCTTTGTTGAAGCCCGGGAGCGGTTGCCAAGTGATGACGGCGTGGCCGACCGCATGCCAACTCGGGTGAGTCATCAGCGCGACTGGAATGAAAATTAAATTGAAGGCGGCAGCCGCGAGGGTGATTCGTTCCCAGGTCCAGTAGCGGTGACTCATGAGCGCGGCATAGAGAACGACCAGCGCGATGAGGATGGCTATCCAGGGAGGCACGCCGAAAAATCCGAGGCCGGCGCGGATGGCGATGAACTCAGTGATGAGAGTGAGGAAGTTTCCAATGCCGAGGTCGATCATGGAGAACCATCCCCAGAAGGGGCCGAAGCGTTCGAAGATAAGTTCGGCGTGACCGCGATGCGTGGCGGCGCCGAGGCGGACGGTCATCTCCTGGACAACGATCGCCATGCAAAACGTGAGGGCGACGAAGGGAATGAAAAATCCGATGCCGAACTTGGCGCCGGTGGCGGCATAGGAGAGCATGCTGGGGCCGTCGTTTTCTCCCAACATGACCAGGACGCCGGGGCCGACGAGCAACCAGAGAAGGCGGGCTTTCGAGGAAAAGCCGCGACGAGCGCGGGCGTCGGAGACGCGGACCCGATCATGGGCACGGTCGACGTCTTCGTGAGTGATGACGACTTCTTCGGCTTGGGTGGCGACAGGCTTCATTGACCCCAGCGAGGGATGGTCCCTACCAAAGTCCGTCTGGACTTTCTAAGCAGAAATTAGCGTAAGTATACACTATAGGATAAACCATGGTTAACTAAGGCCATGGTTAATCAGGCGACGGGTGCGGCGAGGACTCCGCAATGCCTCGCCGGACCTGGCAAGCTGATAGGGATCCTTCGACCGAGATTTTGCTTCGCATTCGCGAAGCAAAATCCTCGCTCAGGAGGACAGAATTAAGGGGTTTACAGGTTAAGAGTCTGGTTACTGGGCCGGCCGCGCTCAGGGGGCAGAGACCCAGACGCGTTCCGTGGCGGCGCGGCCTAGGGAGACGTTGCCGACAGTGGTTGATAGCGTGAGAGTCTGGTCGTAGTTGCGTTCGAGCAGCCGCAACTTTGAACCCGGACGGATTCCGCGGACTTCGAGGAATTCGAGCAGGCGGCGGTCCCTTTCGTAAATTCCACTGACCGAGTAGGTCGCGCCCGGAACGGCGTCGGCGAGCAGCAGCAGACCGCGATGACGGCGACTGGCGGGGCTCTCCATCTCGCTGAGATTCCCGTGTGGGCAGATGCCGCCCTTTCCGAGTTTCGCGAGGAGCTTGGCTTCGAAGTCGGGCGAGACAGCGTGCTCCAGGCGTTCGGCTTCGTCGTGAACCTTCCACCACTCCATGCCAAAAAGCTCAGAGAGCATGCGTTCGATGAGGTGATGGCGGAGGGTGAGTTTGCGGGCAATCTTGCGGCCGGCGGCGGTGAGGTGCACCTGTCCGTTGGCCGGAACGCGAACCAAGCCGTCCTTCTTGAGGCGGCGAACTGCCATGGTCACGGCGGGCGGCGACACTTTCAGCCAGTTTGCGAGGCGGGCGGAGATAACCGACTCACCTTCGCTCTCAGCCTCAAGGATGGCTTTGAGATAGTCCTCTTTGGAAACGGTGATCATCTGAGGAAATTATACGGCGAGGGAGTTAAGTAGAGTTAACTCCGAGTCCACCACCGAGGTATAGAGGCGCGGAGGAGACCAGCACCAAGGTTTCAGGTCTTGGGTCTTAGAGTCCTGGTCTTATTCTTAGGTCCGCAATCGGGTGACTCGAACGTGGCTCCTACCCGATCTTCCTTTCGCGCGTCTCTGTGCCTCCGTGGTAAGAATAATGCGCGTTTGACAGTCTTCCTGCTCTCCCCTAACCTTGACCTTTTCTGGCTATGAAAATTCTGGTTCTTGGCAACGGCGGTCGCGAGCACGCGCTGGTCTGGAAGCTGCGGCAGTCGGCACGGGTTTCGAAGTTGTACTGCGCGCCCGGCAATGGCGGCATTGCGGAAGAAGCGGAGTGCCTGCCAGTTGACCTGAAAAGCCTGGAGTCGATTATGGCTTTGGGAGAACGATTGCGCCCGGACTTAACGGTTGTGGGACCGGAATTGCCGCTGACGCTGGGTGTGGTGGACGAGTTTACGCGTCGCGGATGGGCCGCGTTCGGCCCGACCAAGGCGGCGGCCCAACTGGAATCGAGCAAGAGCTTCGCCAAGGAATTTCTACAGCGACACCACATTTCAACGGCTCCTTACGCGATTTGCGATTCAGTGGATGAGGTGCGTCCCGCGCTCACGCACTTTCACTTGCCGGTGGTGGTGAAGGCTGACGGATTGGCGGCGGGTAAAGGAGTAGTAATCGCCGCGAGCAAGGAAGAGGCCGCAAACGTGGCCGCTGAAATGTTCAGCGGAAAGATGGTGGGAGCCGCCGGCGCGCGCGTTGTGCTGGAAGAGTTTCTGAAGGGCGACGAACTTTCGTTTCTGGTGTTGAGTGATGGTGAGCGGGTTGCGCCGCTGGTGGCGGCGCAGGATCATAAGCGAGTGGGCGATGGAGATACTGGACCCAACACCGGCGGCATGGGCGCGTATTCGACCGCCGAGATTGTCGACGACAAAATGCGCGACTGGCTGGTGAATCACATTGCGCGTCCCGTGGTTGCGGGCATGAAGGCCGAGGGCGCGGAGTACAAAGGCGTACTCTACTGCGGACTGATGATGACCGCGCGTGGTCCGATGGTGCTGGAATTTAATTGCCGCTTTGGCGATCCGGAGACACAGGCGATTCTGATGCGGCTGGAGAGCGACTTAGTGGATGCTCTGGAGGCGTCGATTGCAGGCCGCGTAAGTGATGGGGATTTCAGATGGTCGAGCGACGCGTCGGTGTGTGTAGTGATGGCCTCTGGTGGGTATCCCGGGACGTTTGAGGTGGGGAAACAGATTAGCGGTCTCGATCAGGCCGCGGCAATTGATGGCGTGAAAGTCTTTCACGCGGGCACAAGCCGGCGCGACGGGGCTTTCTACACTGCGGGCGGGCGTGTGCTTGGAGTGTCGGCGCGAGCAGCGAAATTGGGCACTGCCGTCGAGCGGGCGTATCAAGCCTGCGAGAAAATTCGTTTCGATGGCGCGCAGTACCGAAGGGATATTGCTGCGCGGGCTTTGAAGAAGTAAGTACGTCGGATCGGGTCGCAAGAAAAGCAGATTCCTCGACTTGCCGTGGCGTTCGCTCCGGAAGGCGCTCGGAATGACAAGGTTTGTGAGGGTGCGCACTCTCACGTTTACGATGACAGTATCGAAATTATTCTAGTGGTTCGGGCTCAAGGGCGATGTTGGTTTCACCGGCGGCTTTTTTGGCGGCGTATTTTTTCATCCAGGCTTCCCAGCTCTTGCCGGCGGCCCGAGTAACATCCATTTGCATGAGATCGGGTTGGCTGCAAGAATGCCCATGAAAGGAAAGGAAGTCTTGAATGAAAATCGCGGAAGGGCTGGCGTTACGCTCGGATCTTCAAAGGCGTTTGGAGCAACTGAAACAGAGGTTGGTCAAGAACGCACGCATCCAGGAGGGCGATGTTCCGGCGGAGGACCCAGTTGGACTGGAAGCAGAATTGGAACAGGTGGCGCAGCAATTAACTTCGATGATTCAACGCATCAACCGGACCAACGCGGCGACGCGATTCGGTCCCCAAACCCTGGCTGACGCCCTCGCTGAACGAGATGTCCTGAAAATGCGCTACAACGCATATCGTGAATTGGCGACCGCGGCTTCGACCGCGCAGGGCCGTACCACACGTTCCGAGATAAAATTCATCAGTACGGTAAGCGTTGCGGCAACACAGCGGAAGGCAGACGACCTCGCAAGGGAATATAGGGAACTCGACACGCGTATCCAAGAAGCCGACTGGTTGACGCTTTTGCACGACTAGTTTCATTTGATTGGACGAGAAGGTAGTTGGCGTACCGGGAAGCGAGCACAACCCCACGGCGGGGAAATGCCGATCTGGCAGTGCGAGGGCAGCATTAGACGGTTCGACTCCGACCCGCACAGCGTATGCTCCGTACTGCGTACAAACGCACGGCGTATCGTAACGGTGTACTACCGCGTGCTGATCCCGGAGGCGTCGGCGAGGGTGGGGAAGGGGCACTCGTCCAGGGTCGTAGTCGAGCGATTCCGTGCTGCTAGTCCAGGGGTTCGGGCTGGAGGGCGATGTTCTTTTCGCCAGCGGCCTTTTTTGCCGCGTATTTTTTCATCCAGGCTTCCCAACTCTTTCCGGCGGCGGTGTCGCGGCCGGTGAAAGCGAGGGCGGCGATATCGGCATACGAGATGGAGATTTTCTCGTTGGAGTTCTTGGGATAGAGGCGAACGACCGAATCCTTCAGCGTGGCCGCGGTGCGCCGGTCGAAGAGGTAGCCTTCGATTTTGCGGCCATCTTTGCGAGTGATGGTTACGTCTCCGCGATAGTCGAAGGCCTTTTCTAGCGCGACGCGGATTTCTTCCTCTGTGGCGAGTTGTGGAATCCAGCCTTCGAGTTGTTCGTGGGCGGTGCCGGGAGCGACTTCCAGGGCGTCAGGATTTACGTGGGGAACCGCTTGCGCGGCTTCGTGATCGATGTGGCCGGATTCTTTGCCTGTCATAGTCTGCTATTTTTCTCGCGTAGGATCAATTTTCCAGCCACTCCCTGGGAACCCAAACACGCGCGTTCACCCATGCCCCACTGCCAACGTTGCATAGGTCGACGTCCCTTTCGGGATCGTGGCAATCGAAGTCGAGCGTTCCGGACTCAGCAGCCCTAGAGCCCATCCGCGATCTCTCGTATTCCGGCGTGGGAGAGTATTCGTATTCGTCGATTGCCTTCTGAAGATACCGTTTCTTTAATTCTGTTCGTCCGGATTCTTTGCCTGTCATGATTTAATTTTCCAGGGCAAGTTAACCGGGCTTCGCCCGGCGGACAGCCGAGGGCGGCTGTCCCCACATTCCCATTTCAGGCGCGCGTTTCTTGCAAGGAGGAGTTCTTTGTGGGTGCGATCTGCACCAGTGGGTGTACTGGAGCTTGCGGCTCATCCAGCAAGCGGAGCGCTTCTTCGTCGCGATATCGAGTGAACAAGGTCGCCTTCACCGTGGCCAGAAATCCGCCTAGCGAACTAAATGTCGCATTCACCGCCGAGGCTTCGTAGCCGCTGTGGACCATGCAATTGGCGCAAGCGGGATTGCCCGACTCGGTGCCATAGTTGCCCCAATTCGTCGTCGAGAGAAGCTCGGCGAAGGTTTCGGCGTAGCCATCCTGTAGCAGATAGCAAGGCTTCTGCCATCCGAAAATGTTGTACGTAGGCATGCCCCAGGGCGTGCAGGGATAGGTGCGCTTGCCCATGAGAAATTCCAAGAAGAGCGGCGAGAGATTGAAGCGCCAGTTCTTCTTGCGATTCGAGAGGATCGCGCGGAACATGCGGCGGGTGCGGGCGCGGCCGAGGAAATGCTTTTGGTCAGGGGCCTTATCGTAGGAATACCCGGGCGAGAGCATCATGCCTTCGAGGCCGAGCTCCATCATGTCGTCGAAGAAGGCGCGAACGGATTTTGGATCGGCGCCGTCGAATAGCGTGGTGTTGGTGGTTACGCGGAAGCCGCGGCTGAGGGCTTCTCTGATCGCATCGACTGCAATATCGTAGCCACCCTCGCGGCAGACGGCGAGGTCGTGCTCTTCGCGCTGGCCGTCAAGATGCACACTGAAGGTCAAATATTTGCTCGGCTTGAAAAGGTGAATCTTCTCTTTGAGCAGCAGGGCATTCGTACACAGATAAATATATTTCTTGCGCGAAATCAGGCCTTCGATAATCTCGCCGATCTGCGGGTGCATGAGCGGTTCGCCGCCGGGGATTGAAACCATGGGGGCGCCGCATTCATCCACTGCGCGGAAACATTCTTCGGGAGAGAGATCCTTTTTCAGGATGTGGGCAGGATACTGAATCTTACCGCACCCGGCGCATGCGAGGTTGCAGCGGAACAAAGGCTCGAGCATCAGCACGAGTGGATACTGCTTGCGACCGGCGAGCTTCTGGCGAAGCACATAGCTCGTCACAGTCCACATCTGTGAAACGGGGACAGCCATCCTGGATGGTCACTCCTGTGTCTGTTTATTTTAGCAGGGACGGACTGTTAGATGACGGCGCAGCGGCCGGGGTGCGGAACGGGGTGCCGAATGGGGTGCAGAAAATGAAACGCGACAGACAAGTCTCGCGTCTTACACAACCCTCCCGTGAGCGGCGTCAAGAGGCCGTCGGAAGTCCTTGCGGATCGGCGGTTTACCGGAACGGTTCTGGCCTGACCGAGGGCCAAAAATGAAGTTTTTGTGGTATAATTTGGTTACTCGCCAAACGAACCTAAGTATAAGATATTTCAATAACTTGAGGTCGGTTCGTAGAGGCGGCAAACCTTAATTGGGCCGAGATTAGAGGCTGGTTTCAGACGGCTTCGCCGGACCCAGTTTTGCGAGAAAGTCGGGGCATTCTCCCGCGGAGCGGAATGGCCACCAAAGAGATTCAAACTCCCATCACTGATACCAAAACAAAAAACGCAATTGTGACTCCGTTCAGCGGAAATAATGGCGGAAGCAAGAGCGATTACACTGCCGACTCGATCAAAGTGCTCGGCGGTATGGAAGCCGTGCGCAAACGTCCGGCGATGTACATCGGCTCGACCGGCGACCTCGGTCTGCACCATCTCGTTTATGAAGTGGTGGACAACTCCGTGGACGAAGCCCTGGCCGGTTTCGCGACCAAGATTGAAGTCACGATCCACATCGACAATTCGATCACCGTCATTGATGACGGACGCGGCATTCCTGTCGACGATATGGACATCGACGGCGAAAAAGTCTCGGCGGCTCAGGTCGTGATGACGACGCTGCACGCGGGAGGCAAGTTCGATTCGTCCACGTACAAAGTTTCTGGCGGACTGCACGGCGTGGGCGTCTCCTGCGTGAACGCGTTGAGCGAGGAATTGGAACTTGAAATCTGGCGCGACGGCGCTACCTGGGAGCAGACCTATTCGAAGGGCGAGCCGACCAGCAAGATGAAGAAGGCGGGCGCGGCCAAGCGGCGCGGGACGAAGGTCCATTTCCTGCCGGACCGAACTATTTTTACGGCGACGGAATATAACTACGACACGCTGGCGCAGCGCTTGCGCGAACTCGCGTTCCTGAACAAGGGATTGCTGATTACTCTCACCGATGAGCGTTCGACCGATGCAAAGAGCGGCGAGGCCAAGCATTCCGATTTCAAATACAACGGCGGCATCGCGGAATTTATCAAGCATCTGAACCGCGGCAAGCAAGTGCTGCACGACAAACCGATCTACATGGAAGCAGAGCGCAGCGGCGTTGCCATGGAGATTGGGCTGCAATACAACGACGGCTATTCGGAGTCGGTGTTCAGTTTCGCCAACAACATCAACACTGTCGATGGCGGCACGCATCTTTCCGGCTTCCGCATGGCTCTGACCCGCACGATTAATTATGCCGGGCAGCAGATGGGCCTGTTCAAGGATGTAAAGGAAAACCTGACCGGCGACGATGTGCGAGAAGGCCTAGTCGCTGTGATCAGCGTGAAGCTGTCGCAGCCCCAGTTTGAAGGTCAGACCAAGGGCAAGCTGAACTCCGATATCGCCGGCGTGGTGCAGGCGTTTATCAACGAGCGGCTGGGAGCGTTCTTCGAACAGAATTCAACCGTAGCGAAAAAAATTATCAACAAGGCGGTGGATGCGGCGCGGGCACGCGAGGCTGCTCGAAAAGCGCGCGACTTGACGCGGCGCAAAGGTGCGCTTGATTCGGGCGGTTTGCCAGGAAAGCTTGCGGATTGCTCGGAGCGCGATCCGAACCGTTGCGAATTGTTTTTGGTGGAGGGCGAGTCGGCAGGCGGAACGGCGAAGCAGGGGCGCGACCGGCGCTTCCAGGCGATTCTCCCGCTGAAAGGAAAAATTCTCAACGTCGAAAAAGCCCGCTACGACAAAATGCTGGCGCACGAAGAGATTCGTGCCATGATTACGGCGCTGGGCACCGGCATCGCCAAGGATGACTTCGATCCTACGAAGGTGCGTTACGGCAAAATCATCCTGATGACCGACGCCGACGTGGACGGATCGCACATTCGCACGCTGCTGCTGACGTTCTTCTTTCGCCACATGCAGGAACTGATCAAGCGCGGCAATGTTTTTATCGCGCAGCCGCCGCTGTATTCGATCAAGAAGGGCAAGTCGATGCAGTACATCAAGGACGATGATGCATTCGACAAGGTAATGCTGAAGCGCGCCGCCGACGGACTGATCGTTCGCTATGGTGAGGGAGCGGCCAAGCTGGAGGGTGCAAACCTGACGCGCTTCATGAGCGTGCTGAAGGAGTATCTCAACTTCTTTGACAAGGTCAATAAGCGTCTGCGCGACGAGAGCGTTACGGAACTGCTGCCCAAGCTGGATTTTTCAAAGCACTCGGATTTCGAGGGTGATAAGAATACGCCATCGAAGAAGATCGAGAAGCTGGAAAAAGAGCTGAAGCGATTACAGAAAGATCGGAAGTTCAAGAGCATCGAGTCGGTCTTCGACGAAGAGCACAACCTGTGGGAAGTGCGGATTGTAAACTCGCAGGGTTCCGAACACGTGATCAACTGGGAACTGGCGTCAAGCGCTGAGTGCCGGCAGTTGATTTCAAAGTTCAAACAGATTGAACCTTATCTGGAGCCGCCCTTCGTCGTAGAAGCTCTGACGAAGACGGGCGCGGTGAGCAACAACGGGGACGAAGCCGGAGACGACGAGGGCGCGGACACCGGCGTGGACACAGATGAGAAGTCCGACAAGAAAGGCGCCAAGGCTGCGCCTGCAACCAAGGGCCGAGCCTCGGCTGAGCCGGTGGAGAAGGCCACGGCGCGCGAGCTGTTCGAGTACGTGAAGAAAGAAGGCAGCCGCGGCTACGACGTCCAGCGCTACAAAGGCCTGGGTGAGATGACGGCTCCACAGCTTTGGGAGACGACCATGGACCCAGAGCGCCGGACCCTGCTGTCCGTGAAGCTCGAAGACATCGCCGAATGCGAAACCATCTTCACCACGCTGATGGGCGAGGACGTGGAAGCGCGGCGGAAGTTTATCGAAGAGAACGCGCTGGACGTGAAGAATCTGGATATTTAGCGGGCCGTCGGCGCGACTTCTGGCGTTTTTTTATTCGGGAAGAAAGCGCTTCCAAGCGCCAGCAAGGTAATGAGTGAGATGTCCCCGAGAGAGATGACGCAGTAGATGCACCACACTCCCAGAATGTTCTGTTCGATACGGGCGAGGTACAGAGAGAAAGCCAGGCCCACCAATGCAACGGCTAACATCAAGCGATAGGAGCGTCGCCATGCCAGCGCTGCCATTAGAATGTATCCGGCGATGCCGAGGGCAGCGACTGGAATGCCTGCCAGCATCGCGTAGGGGCTGTGATTGACGATGCCGCAGTCCCAGCGTTCGTTGATGCTGCAGGGCGAATCGCCTTCGGTTCGGTAGTGCTCGCGCAGGGCGAGAGCGGATACGACAATTCCGAGAGTCGCCAACACGACCAGAAGGTACCTCATGTGATGTTCCTCATTCTCATGTCTACGCTTGTGGCGAGTCAACTTCAGGGGCTAAAGCCCTGAATTCTTGACGCGGTGTTTAACGGCACGGCTTAAGCCGTGCCCTTTCAAATCAGTCGTGTTCAAATCAGCCGTGCCCTTTCAAATCCATTTATCAGCACGCTCCCCTCGCTTGCATAGGTTCCAAGCTTAACTGGCAGCATGCACTGCTGCGATATCCTGCAGCAAATCGGAGGCCTGCCAGTCGGCGCCATGGTACCACTTGGAAATCTTTCCATCGGGAGCAATGATCGCCGTGCTGAGCGAATGTGTAATCAGTCCGCCTTCTTCGTTGTAGGTTAGAGCGAAATAATTGGCAAATTCAGGTAACTCAGTTTGCGGAATCGCGGCGAACTCCCAGTGGGTGAAGAGTGCAGAGTCTTTCCTTCCGGCGCAAGAAAAGCCGTAAGTGCGCAAGACCTTAGGCGTGTCATGGGTGGGGTCGAAACTGATACTGAGCAGGTGAGTCTTGCCGTAGAGAGCGGGGTCAGCCAAGACCTTGCTATCGATCGCGGCGAACTCGTGGCTGACTCTCGGACAGAAATCGGGGAAGGGGCAGCGCGTGTAGATGAGCGTGAGGAGCACCGTCTGCCCGCGATATTGATGGAGCGAAATGCCTTTGCCGTTTTGGTTAATCAGCTTGAAGTCCGGAACTTCGTCGCCGGGAGCAGGAATGTGCAGGTTTGCTGTGGGTTTTGTGTCAGTGGCTGGCGAATGTGCGGTCACTTTCACATTCTCAAGCCAGTACTTGTCTGGTCCGACCACGACATCGGCAGTGATCGAGTCCCCGGGCTGCAGCTGATTGAGCAAGTCAGCAGGTTTCATGGTGTACGGCATCACCATTGCGTCCATAAAACCAGCGATCGGCTCGTTGTCGATATTGGCGGTTCCAGCCTGCTTATCGATAGAAATAATTTTTCCCTTGAGTGCGTAACGCTTGGCAGCGTTCGCACCGGACTGGGATGGTCCACGGTTGCAGGCCGCGGAGAATGCGATTAGGACGCAGACGCAGAGAAGTGGGAGACGCCTGGAGCATGAATCGAATCGGTTGAGCATATGTATTCTTCTTTATTATCTCCGATCATCATTGATACTAGTCGGACCCTTATCGTCTTACCGGGCATCAGCGATCCCCTTCTGAATTTAATCCTGATCCACCACATCTCCTGCGGCTTCCGTTCGAACAGCTGAGGGAGAGTGTCCATAAAATTTGGTGAAATCGCGGGTCAAGTCCGGGGCGTGCCGGTATCCAAGCCGCATTGCGATTTGATTCACTCGGAGAAATGTGTGCTCGAGCAAAACCCTCGCTAACTGTAGCCGGTATTCGCGCCTGTATCGCTTGGGCGAGCGCGAAGTGTGCTCCTTGAACAGGTGACTGAATCGGCCCTGCGACAAGTTAACCTGCTGCGCCAAAGCCGATAGGTCAAGTCTGTGCTGCGGATCGTTGTGAATGAGCTGTATAGCCGTCTGGATTCGACTGTCCATAGTTCAACCTCCTTAGTAGTGGAAGCGATAACGAAGCTCAACAAAAATCTCGCGCGGATTATTCCAGTGATATCCGCCGAATGTAAGGCTATTGTCATACTCAACGCGGCGGTTCGCCACGTTTAGCGCAGTCAGGGACGCGGTGAAACGCTCGCCGAAGTCTTTTCCGAGCGACAGATCGAAGGAGGTGTGCTGGGGCAGATAGTTGCCCGGATAGGGCGCGCCGGGGAAACCGTTGTGGAAGCCGGAGCCGTAGTAAACGTTAGTGGAAACATAGGCGTGCCGCGGGAGGCTTACATCACCGCCCACGTTGAGGGTGTTGCGCTGGTCATGGTCGAGCGGAGTCAGTTGGGGGGAGATGGCTCCCGGCACAGTGAGACCGCCGACGATCGTGCCAGCGCCCTCGGCGATCTGGTTGGAATAGGCGAGGTGCAGTTGCCCGCGGTGAGCGAGGCGAGGAGAACGGAGCGTGAGCTCCCATCCGCGAATTAAGGCCTGGGCAACAGCGAGGGGGAAGAAGATGCTGGAAGCGCCAATATTGTTGTGGTCGAGAAAGTTGACGACGTTGGTTTGGAAGTTGTCGGCGTCGATGACCCATCCTCGATAAGGAATCGTCACTCCAAATTGATGTTCTTCGTCCCGCTCGCCGGGAAGTGTGCCGAATCCCAGGCCTTGCTGCCCGGTGAAGTTGATAAGAGCCGGACCGGAAACGGTCTCGATTGGCGGCGCCTGGTAGTAGTGTCCGTAGAATGCGCGGAACGTCCAACGAAACTTGGGGAGGGTGACGGTTGCGCCAAAGCGCGGTTGGATGGCGGTTTCGTCCACGGGCCGCGCGATCGAGGTCACCGCAAAATTACTCTCGGAAAAGCGGGTGGGCCGGATCCCGGCAGAGAGCGTCAGCCAGGGAAAAGGGTTGAACTTGTCGTCGATGTAGAAGGCCTCGAAGTTGGCAGTGGGGTGCTCCCTGTCGTTGATCGTTGGTATTCCGCTGCCGTTATTGAAGATCGCGCCGAAGAGCTGATTATCGCTCTGGTAGAAGCTGATGAATCCAACTTGCAGATCGTTCTTCTTGTAGTTGGCGGCGAAGTTGGCCTGACCTCCAACATACGTGGAGCCGCGGTCTTCCGTGGTGGCGATAGGAACGTCATTGGGATTGCTGTCATAGTTTCCGCTGTTGTAGTGGTAGAAAGGAGAAACCGTGGTCATGAGGTGAGAGTTGAAAGTGTGCAGCCAAGTGAAGAGCACGCCCGCGTCGGCCTCGTGTTCGCCATCGCGCAGGCCGATGCTGGGAGTGTATTGGCCGCTTGCGGGATTGTTTTCAATGTCGTTAGCAAAAGGATCGTAAGGGATCTGGAAATAGTCCCGCCGAAGCGACGTGATCAGGCGGAGCTGGTCAGAGGGATCGACGTTAAAGATAAAAGACCCGAAGCCGCCCACGCCGTTGACGGCGTCATGCACGACCTGTGGCACCGGCGGTTGCAAGCCGAGATTGCTGCGGTTGCCGTTGAGGCTGGCGTAGTAGGCGAAGTTTCGAGTGTGGCTCCCGAAGCTGAACGCGTCATTGGTCTGGTAGAAATTGCCTGCGCTTAGGACGAGTTCGGCTTGGTTGTTGCGCTCAAAGCCGGTGCGCGGAACCACGTTGAAGACTCCATAGGTCCGGTCGCCAAATTCCGCTCCGTAACTGCCGCGATTGACCTCAACGTACTCCAAGTCTTTAGGATCGAATTGTGGGGCAACATTTTGCGCGATCGCAGTGTTGATGACGGGAATACCGTCCAACAGCCATGTAGTCTGGTGCCCGCCGCGCATGTGGAGCATGTCGTGCGTGACGTAAGCGCCCGGAGTGTAGTCGGTGATCATGGCCAGACTGTTCGTGCGATCGGCGCCAGGAGTATGTGCGATGTCCAGGCTGTCCACCAGAGTGATGGGAGTGTAGCTGTCAGTGGGCACGACGGCCTGGGCTGCGGAGACCGTGACTTTCTCGCGAGCCGAAGCTACTCGTAATTGAAAGTGAGCAACCGGTACGGTCCCCGAGATGACGGTGACGTCCTGTGCGGTCTGCTCAAAACCCACGCTGGCAACGCTCACCGTATAGTCGCCCAAGGGTACGGCATTGATCTGAAATTCTCCGTTCGCGTCCGTGGAGGCCGTCTTGGCCCAGTCCGACGATTTCGCTTTCAACATCACTTTTGCATTCTGCACGGGACGATGTTGCGGATCGTGCACCACGCCACGGATGGCGCCGTAGACGTTCGCGAAGGCTGAGATGCCGGGGAGGAATATCGCCAGAGCGATGAGGATCCTCTTGTAATTCATTTTCTCCTCCATGTGAATCGGGTTCGGGCGTAGCACAGCCGCGCCGATTCGAGCTCGGATAGCGCTTGCGCGTTCCGGCGGAACGCGCAGCCATGCGTTGAGCAAATGCAGTGCAGTCAAGCTTGGAGAAACTTCAGTAAATTGGCGGGGCGCGTGAGGGTTGAAACTCGGCAGAAGCGGCAGCCGGGGAGTCCGATTGGGACACGGCGAGGTGAATATCGATAGGGTGCAAGAAGAACGCTGTCAGTTTGGGCTGCGGATGGGCCCACTGAGCTGTGGTGACAGCGCGGCAGCAATCGTGATTACAACAGCCGATATCGCGAATAACAAGCTGGGATGAATCCCCGTCGGCTGGTTCGTGGCAGTGATGCGCAGCTTTACGGACGCAGCAGGCATGGGGCGGGGCGGCCGTTATCGCCAGCGCGAGCGGAACAAGGTTTCCCGCGAGCGCGAAGAGCAACAGCAATCTGGCGGTCAGGCGCTGCATACTTCCTTTGAATCGGGAACCCCAAGGTGCTGACAGCATAGAACAGAAACGCGACGAGGGCAAGCAAGGGTATTTGTAAAAGTTTCAACCACGAAGGTCGCGAGGACACCCTAAGGAAAAACCCTGATAAGGCCCGCAAAGTCGATTAGTGCATCAGCACGTAGGCGCCGCCATCGGTGAAGGCGATGACCAGGTTCATCAGAATAAACATCAGATCGTAATGCCAGCCATAGGTCTTCTCGCCCCAGAAGCCGGTGTGCCAAACAAAAATCTTTTTCTCGATAGCGCCGAGCATGACTAGGATCAGACCGAAAGCCGCAAGCTGGGTAAGAACTCCGAAGGCAACACCCAAGCTTCCGGCGACTTCGGCGATGCCGAGAAAGATGGTAAAGGGTACTGACATTCCGATGCTTTGGGCTCGGGCAGCCGGATCTTTGAGATGGCTGTAGCCGCTAGTGATGAACTCCAAGCCGACCATCAATCGCAGGAGTAGCAAGCCGAGATCGGTGAAGCGGGCCAGTTGAGGGAACATAGCAGGTTTCTTTCGAGGTGTCGCCATGGATTTGAGGTTGGCGGATATTCTTCCGACGAGACACGGATGCTCTGGCGATTTATGCCTTGCCGTGAATCTTAGCCCACCACCATCGGACGCCGACGAACAGAAACCGCCAGTCCTGGAAAAATTCCGGAGGCTTGCCTTCGAACGCATGGCCGACGAATTGAAAAATCCATCCCAGGACAAATAATCCCAACGCATACGGCGAGAGCCGGTGGAAAAGGATGCTGGCAAGAAAAAGCGGGACCGAAAGTAGAATTGTTGGAATGCCCAGCGTGTGGCAGGCGCGGTTTACGGGATGCCGATGGCTGCTCGCGTATTGCGAGATCCATTGCTCGTTGCTTCGGTTGCCTAACATCGCGGAAGGATAATACACCGGAGTGGGCCTGGAGTGGTAGGGGCTCTTGATTCCGGGTAGCGGTGCAATCAGCTTATGCGCCAAGCTGGTTGAGCGGAAGATCCCTTCGACTTCGCCAGGGCAGGCTCTTCACTCGGCCTGAAGAACGGCTTCGCTCAAGATGACACCGCCCGGCACCACGGCCCAATTCCAGGATCAGCGCCGCGACTTCCTTGCATCTGCGGCGCACCGTGCGATACCTTCAAGTCTGTCCCACCAGAATCTCCGATGGACCACTCCTGCCACAAGTGCGGGCACAGCATTGAGGACGGCAAGCCATTCTGCTTGCAGTGCGGCGCGCCGCAAATTCGAGTGACGCTTCCGGAACCTCCGTCCCCACTCGTTCTCGCCGCCGATGGAGCAGTCGCGGCAGGAGATGCTGAAGTCGAGGCGGTCCTTCCCGGCATCACCGCGAACGCCTTGCCCGAAAGCTGGTCTCGCGACATGAAGCCGTGCACCCTCGCGGCTGCAATTGCTCTTGTACTCACATTTCTCGGTCTTAATCCATTTGTGGCTGCCCTTGGCACAGGGCTGTTGGCCGTCGTGTTTTCTCGCCGCCGCGGCTTAGGGATTGTTATCCGACCCGCTGCCGGAGCCAGGCTCGGCGCCATCAGCGGCCTGCTGCTTTTCGGCATGTCGACTATTTTCGAGACGCTGGCCTTCGCCTTCCTTCACAAAGGGGGCGAGCTGCGAAACGAAATGATGGACAAGATTCAGCAGGCGGCCGCGCGCTATCCCGGTCCTGAAGTCCAGCCGTTCCTGGACTTTGCAAAATCCCCCGGAGGCTTCGCCTTTATGATGGTAGCCTCGGTGATTTTCGGTCTGCTGGCATTCATTGCTCTGGGAAGTCTGGGAGGAGCTCTCGGCGCGCGTTTTATGGGTCGGCGTGGTCACACGTAACTGAGCCGGCCGGCCTGGAATAAACATCTCTCGGGACGCCTTCTCGTCTCGGTCTTTCTCGTGTCGGTCTTGCCCCGAAAACGTTTGGCGCGTATGATGCACCGTTTGTATTCTTACGCGATGAACAAACCGGCACGCGGATCACTACTTAGCATTGAGCACCTGGAGGATAAGGAAATCCTCGGGCTACTGAAGCTGGCGCGCCGCATGAATCCCCTCAAGGCTCGGCCTCAGTTGCGCAACAAGCGCATCATGCTGCTGTTTTACGAAGCTTCCACCCGCACGCGATCCTCTTTCGAGATTGCCGCCAAGTCGATGGGCGCGACTACAACGCTGGTCGAGTCTTCAGGGTCAAGCATCGAAAAGGGTGAATCTCTGCTGGACACCGCCTACACGCTGCGTGCGGTGGGGGCAGACGCCATCGTCATTCGCCATCCCGCAGCCGGAGCGCCTCACCTGATGGCGAAGCATCTCGACATTCCCGTGATCAATGCTGGAGATGGCATGCACGAGCATCCTTCCCAAGCCCTGCTCGACGCTTTCACCATTTTGAAGCACAAGAAGTCCTTCAAGGGCTTGCGGGTTGCAATCATCGGTGACATCTACCACAGCCGGGTGGCTCGTTCCGCGTGTCATTTGCTGAGCAGGTTTGGCGTGAAGGTCACACTCTGCGGCCCGCCCGAACTCGTGCCGGAATTTGCGATTAGCCTCGCTCCGGGTCTGCACATCACTCGCCACATCGAAGAGGCTTTGCGCGGCACCGATGTGATCATGCTATTGCGAGTGCAGCAAGAGCGCCTCGCGGGGATGAAGATCAACCTGCAAGACTATATGGCGCGCTACCAGATGACCACGTCGCGCCAAAAACTGGCCAAGCGCGAGGCCATCGTCATGCATCCCGGGCCGATCATTCGCGGGCTGGAACTGACGTCTGAAGTCGTCGATGGCCCGCAATCCGTCATCGTGGATGAGGTCCGCAACGGAGTGCCCGTGCGCATGGCGATTCTGGCAAGGGCATTGGGCAAGGCGAAATGAGCCCTGGATTTGTACTGATCGAGACGGATCTGCTGATCTGCGGGTAGCACTGCCGAGCACTGAATGGTGAATGCCAAAAGCCAAAGACGCGAAGCCGCGAGCCTACTGATCAAAGGCGGGCATGTGATCGATCCGGCGGCGAAGATCAACGCGCCTATGGACGTTCTTCTGCGTGACGGACGCGTGGCGGAGATTGCGCCGCCCAACAAAATTCGCGCCAGCGCCGAAGAGAAATTCGATGCGCGCGGATTGATCGTTGCCCCGGGCTTCATCGACCTGCACGTTCACTTGCGCGAGCCGGGGCAGAGGTATAAGGAAACGATCGCCACCGGCACCGCAGCCGCTGCCGCCGGTGGTTTCACCTCAGTCTGCACCATGCCCAACACTTTGCCCGTCGTCGATTCAGAGGAGTGGGTTGAATGGTTGCGTGATCCCGAGCGCGGCGCCGTGGTGAATGTCTTCCCCATCGCCGCCGCAACGCGCAGTTCCCGAGGAGCCACTCTCACTGATTTTGCCGCGCTGCAGCGGGCGGGAGCGGTGGCCGTTACCGACGACGGCAAGCCGATACTGGACGACGAGGTTATGCGCGCGGCCCTGCGGCTCGGCGCCGAACTGAACTTGCCGGTGGTGCAGCATGCCGAAGATACGCGCCTGACCGAGACCTGCTCGATGCACGAAGGCCCTACCAGCTTTCGTCTCGGACTGCGTGGGATGCCCGCTACCGCCGAAGCAAACATCGTGGATCGCGATGTGAACTTCGCGCAGCAGATTCGCGAATCGCGCCTGCACGTGGCGCATCTTTCCACGTCGGATGCACTCAAGGCCGTTCGGCGCGGCAAACGTGCAAAAGCTCGCGTGACTTGCGAAGTGACGCCGCACCATTTCACCCTGCTCGACGAAAACGTGGGCGAGTACAACACCAATTTTAAAATGAACCCGCCGCTGCGCTCGGCCACGGACCGGGAGGCCATTCTGGTCGCTCTGGCCGACGGCACGGTCGATGCCATTGCCACCGACCACGCGCCTCACGCCACGCACGAAAAGCAGGTCGAGTTCGAGCGCGCCGCTTTCGGCATCACGGGACTTGAAACCGCATTGGCGTTGGCCATCACCAAGCTTCACCGCGACCACAAGATTCCGCTTACACGTATCGTCGAACTCTTCACTGCCGGCCCCGCGCGCGTTTTCGATCTCCGCGGCCGCGGATCGCTGCAGCGCGGCGACTTCGCCGACGTAACCGTCTTCGACCCCAAGAAGCGCTGGACGTTCGAAGCCGCCAAATCGCGCTCGCTGTCGCGCAACACGCCTTTCGATGGCTGGCAGTTTACGGGGAAAGTTGTCGCGACGATTGTGGGTGGGAAGATCGTATATCGCACAGATTGAACAGAGTCGCGAAGCGACGGTATTCATTAGCCCCGCACGTAAGTGCGGGGAAGCTTGAAGGGGAAAAGGCGAGTCGCGCTAGCGACGCCACTCAGGCTGCAAATAAGTGTTCTGCGTCGTAGGTCAAGCCAGACTTCTTCAGAAGCGCCAGGAACTCCTCCTCGAAGCTCCTCTCCTTGTGGTGTTCCGCTTGATTACGAATATAGGCTTGGACCTTTGACAGCAAAGACGGACTTACGCTGAAAGCTCCATATCCTTTCTGCCACTCAAATTGCATGCCGTTCTCCCCAAGCCAGCGTGAGGAATTGGCCTTCAGCTTCTGCACAACTTCAGCAAGAGTCAACGCAGGCGGCAACCCGATCAGCAAATGCACATGGTCAGACGTGCCGCCAGCGGCCAGAATCTTGAAACCCAGGTTGTCTGCTATACCGGTCAAATAAGCGTAAAGCCGTTCTTGCAGTTCAGAAGGAATCAGGGGGCGGCGCTCCTTGGTACTGAAGACGCAATGAACGAAATTGGCGGCATGTGTGTGAGACATGAGAGAGTGCCGTCCCTGAAGGGACTCTGTGCTTGAATGCCCGACTACCCCGCACTCACGTGCGGGGCTAATGAATTCCGTCCCCTTCGGGGACTGCGGGCGCATCAGCATTACGAGCTCCGGTCCCTCCTCAATGCTAAAACCTCCGGGACCGAATCTCCGTCTTACCCATCGCAAATATCTTGCGGGATTCCGCATCTAGGAAAGGCTTGACGGGCACCGTAAGGGGAGCATGGCCGACGAGTTGCGCATGTTGTCGCGTACACGCCGTTTGATGGCTGGCAGTTTACGGGGAAAGTTGTGGCGACGATTGTGGGCGGGAAGATTGTATGCAGGGCGGATTGATCAGCCCACAATCCCCATCCTCTTCCCAACTCTCCCCAGCACTTCCAGCGCCTGCTGCAACTCTTCTTTCGTGTGCGTGGCGGTCATGATGGTGCGGATGCGGGCTTTGCCTTCGGGCACTGTTGGGAAGGCGATGCCCGTGCCGAGGACGCCTTCTTTGAAGAGCTCGCGCGAGAAGTCCATGGTGAGCTTGCCGTCGCCGATGATGATCGGTGTGATCGGCGTTTCGCTGGCGGGAGTGGCGCGGCCGCCGATGTCGAAGCCGAGCAGACCGAGTTCCTTTTTCCAGAAGCGCGTGTTCTCCCAGAGCTTCTCTATGCGTTCCGGCTCATTTTCTAGAACCTCGAAAGCGGCAATGCATGTCGCCGCGACGGACGGCGGATGCGAAGTCGAAAACAGGAACGGCCGCGCCCGGTGATAGAGAAAATCAATCAGATCGCGCGTGCCGCAGACGTATCCGCCCAGCGCACCGATCGCCTTCGACAAAGTTCCGACCTGAATATCGACGCGCCCGTGCATGTTGAAGTGATCGATGGAGCCGCGGCCGTTGCGTCCTAAAACGCCGGAGGCGTGCGCGTCGTCGACCATCATGATCGCGCCGTATTTTTCCGCCAGATCGCACAGTCCGGGCAGCGGCCCGATGTCGCCATCCATCGAGAAGACGCCATCGCTGATCAGCAACTTCTTGCCGGGCTCGCTCTTCACGCTAGCGAGTTGCTCTTCTGCGTGGGCGACATCTTTGTGGCGGAAGACCAGAATCTTTGCTTTCGAAAGCCTGGCGCCATCGATGATCGAGGCGTGGTTCAAGGCATCGGAGATGATGAAATCATCCTTGCCGAGTACCGCCGACACCGTGCCCGCATTCGCAGCAAAGCCGGACTGGAAGACGACGCAAGCCTCCACGTTCTTGAAGCGCGCTATCTTTTCTTCCAGCTCCATGTGAATCTTCATGGTTCCGGCAATCGTGCGCACTGCGCCGGATCCCACGCCGTATTTTCGCGTGGCCTCGAGCGCCGCCTCGCGCAGCTTGGGATGGGTGGTCAGCCCCAGGTAATTGTTTGACGCCAGGTTGATGACCTTCTTGCCGTCGAATGTGCAGACGGGCGCCTGCTCGTCCTCCAGCACGCGCAGCTTGAAGTGCGTGCCCTTGGCCTTAAGTTCGTTGAGCTGGTCGGTGAGATAAGAGAGCGGATTGGTGCGGGTTGCAGTGGTCATCGGAAAACCTCAATCCGGATTCAGAGACAAAATCAGTGTAATACCGAATGGAATCAAGGTGTTGGACCGACAGCTCCGAAGGAGCGTGATTCGTTAGCCCAGCGCGTAAGCGCTGGGAACCATGCGAAGGAAAGAACAAGCCCTAGAGGGGCGGCACTACCCAAAGACGTACCTTGGATCGTAATGAATCCTTGATTTTTTCAACAGAAGCAGAAACTCCTCCTCAAAATTGCGTTTCCTGTGGTGCTCGGCCTGATTGCGGATGTATTTCTTGACGATCAGCGACTGCGATGGACTGACGCTGAAGGCCCCAAATCCTTCCTGCCAGGAAAAGGATAACCCACGTTCTCTCATCCATCTCGACGAATTGGCTTTGAGATCGCGCACGACGTATGAGAGCGGCTGTTTGGGCGGCAGGGCGATCAGAATATGGATATGATTCGCCGTCCCACCGATCGCCATGATTTCAATTCTGAGATTCTTTGCGGTTCCGAACACATACGCGTGCAACTGGTCCTGCGCGTCGTGCGGGATGAGATCCGCCCGATCCTTCGTGCTGAACACACAATGGACCAGGTTTGTAGAGTAGGCATGCGGCATCAGTGGCGTCCCTCCGGGACTCGTGGTCGCATCGTGAAGCTGACCCAGCGCTGACGCGCTGGGCTAACGAATCGCGCCCCTTCGGGGCTCTCGGCACTGATGGAAGTAAATGAAAACGAGACTAAGAGTCAGTGATGGATGTCACAAAAAGATGGGACGGCCCAAAATTAGGAAAGCCAGCTCCGTTAAAACATAATTGGATTTCCAGTTTGAATACTGGCTTCGCACAGCTGCTTCATATTGTCGAAGAACTCCTTTTCTGATTCCGCCAGAATATCGCTGGAGTGGAGGACAGTTTCGACTTCCTTCAGCAGCGCCGGCGATTCGTTCACGGGGATCCAATCGCCGGTGTGCGTGCCGTCGTAGATAACCTTTTCCAGCAGAATAGGGAATCGCGGCCCCGGACTTCCCTGCAACGCGCGCAGAAAGCTTCGCAGATTCTTGACCCGCGTAATGTTTCCCAGAAACATGGAGAGAATGTATCCCTCGTGCTCGCACGAATCGGCAAGCCATTGGTCGTGGGCATCCCACTCCTCGTCGGAAGGATCGCCACTCAGCATCGGGTCGCCAGCCTCGTCAAACGTCAGCCGGTCGGGGAACGGATGGGGTTTGGTCTTGCCATCGCGAATGCAGGTGCAACGTACGAATGCATCAAGGGCCACGGGTTGACCTCCCGTCGATAAATTCCCCGGACCGAACGTGGGTATGTAGTTAAGATATGTGGCTGAGAACTCGCGGACAAGAATGTCCGCGCCACACACTTACTTTACGCCGTTCGGGTATACCAATATTTTACTGGCTTCGCCCGTCTTCAGCCGCTCCATCGCCTTCGAGAAGTCTCTCATGGAGATGCGGTCAGTAATCACCGGATGCAGGTCGAGCTTGCCGGCTTTGAGCAGCGCACTCATCTGATACCAGGTCTGGTACATGCGGCGTCCATTGATGCCTTGCACTGTGATGCCTTTGAAAATAATGTCTTCGGAAAAGTTCAACGAGATGGGCTTGGAGGTCAGGCCGAGGAGAGAAATTCTCCCGCCACGCCGCACGATCTCGAACGCTGTTCGAATTGAGTCGGGATGGCCGGCCATCTCGAGCACCACGTCCACGCCCAGCCCGCCGGTTTTTTCCATCACAAAGGCGCTGGCTTTTTCTTTCGACGGATCGATCACATAATCAGCCTTCATCTCACGCGCGATCTTGCGCCGGTGCTCGTTGACTTCGATGGCAAAAACGGTGGTTGCGCCCACGGCCCGCGCAACGGCGATGGCAAACAGCCCTATGGGCCCGCATCCCGTGATGGCCACGGTTTTGGCAGCGATCTCCCCAGCGAGCACCGTGTGCACGGCGTTGCCGAGCGGGTCAAGGATCGACGCGTATTCCTGCGGAATGGCGGGATCCAGCTTCCAGATATTCGATTCGGGGATGACTACGTACTCGGCAAAGGCACCATTGGCGTCAACTCCGATGATCTTCACGTTCTGGCAGATGTGAGCCTCGCCGGTGCGGCATTGCAGGCACTTGCCGCACGCCACGTGCATTTCGGCGGAAACGAAGTCACCCTCCTTCACGCTGGTGACCTCATCGCCGAAGGCGGCTACTTCGCCGCAGAATTCGTGTCCCGGGATCAGGGGAGGGTGAATGCGGTTTTGCGCCCAGCGGTCCCAGTTGTAGATGTGCAGGTCAGTGCCGCAGATGGACGCGACCTTCACTTTGACCAGGACGTCGGTACGCCCGAATGCGGGAATCTTAACTTCCCGGATTTCGGCGCCCGGCGCAGCCTCCGGTTTTACGACAGCAAGCATGGTGGATGGCATGAAGGCTACCTATGCGAATCGAGGCTCAGACGCAAACGTATGATTCTAGCACCGTGGCGGAGATGCCGAGTTACGGGCCACTTAGTTTCGTCGTGGCTCATTCTGATTTCCAGACTCTCCAACAAAAGGTCATTACGTAGGACAAGCCGAGAGCGATAACGAAATAAACTGTGAATGCCGTGAACAATGCCAACCAAACATTTTTTCCAACGAAGCCCGGAGGATGGTTCCACAGATGACGGAATGGTCCTATAGCAATTATCGAACTTGGAGCGACAAAGATCGGTTCGATCACCTTTTTAGCCAACTCGTTCCACCTCTCTTCTCACAGCTTTCAGGATAAGCCCCATTGTCAATCCACTTTGCGGCAGGGGTAGCGGGTTCAGTTTCCGCATGTTGCAAACTGCTTGTGCTCAACTCGTCGGCTTGTGAGGCTTAGGCGCGACGCTCTTGTACTCCTCCGACTTGCCGCGCGGAATGCTCAACGTCTTCCAATCGCTGGAGCGCAAATGCTTGGATAAAAATACAATCTGCCCGGTGTGCTGCGCGTAGTGCGCGATCTGTCGGTTGACCGCCTGCATTACTGTATGCGGCTCACCGCGCACGGTGACGGTGCGCATCACGTCTTCAGGCCGCAACGCTTCGATAGCCGCAAAGACACAACTCCACCCTTCTTCCCACCACTTCATCACATCCGCGCGAGTGGTTGCCGGGTTGAGTTCAAATTCGCGGTCGCGAAAACGGTCGGGCTTTTCCCCGTCGCTGGTAAGGAAATCAGTGAAGCGAGAGCGCATGTTCCCGGCAAGATGTTTAACGAGAATTGCGATGGAGTTCGCCTCCGGATCGAGGGTGACGAAGAAGTCTTCGTCGCGAAGTTGCGTCATCGCGCCCTCCGCCATGCGCTTGTGGCCGCGGAACTGCCGCCTCGCTTCCTCGAGATAGTGAGATGCAATATCGCTCATGGGATCGTGTCCTAGGAAGTAGATGGTTGGTTGACAGAAGGAATGATGGGATAAGGCGCTACCGGAGTTTGCGGCTGCAGTTCGATCTCGAGTTCAAAGCCGCCCACCAGCTTGGCAAAGAGGTTATAGAGCAAGCCACCGATCGCACCGGTGAGGAATCCAATCACGCCGTAGAGTACCGGCATGAATAGGGCGAAAAATACGCCAAACATGCCGGCAAATGGAGATCTGTGCTGGCCGGCCAAAGACCCCAGTAATCCGATGAGCAGGAAGAAAGGGGCGAAGATCAGGCCCAGGCAAGCTTGGACCAATCCTATGATTTTAGCAATCGAGAGCACTCCAACCGATTTGACGATGTGCATGAATCGTCCTCGTTTCCTGTTGAAACCGAATACTGATCTCAAATTCTTGAGTCGAAACAATAAAGAGCCGCACGAAAACTTTACTTCCCACCCACGGGGCCCCAGCCTCCGCCGCCAGGAGATTCGATTCTGATTCGTTCCCCAGATTGCAACCGCGTGCTGAACTTTCCCGGCATCTCTTCGATCAGGCCACCGTTGCGAATCACGCTTGCCCGTCCCGGCGCACCTGGATTGCCGCCGGCCAGTCCCCATGGTCCATGCGCGCGGCGTTCTGCGAGAAGCGTAACCCCACAATCGGTGAGTACTTCAATCTCACGGATAATACCGTCGCCACCCCTGTGCTTTCCGTTTCCGCCGCTACTTGGCCGAAGAGAGTAGCGTCGAACTCGCAGAGGATACGCATACTCTAACGCCTCCGCGGGTGTGTTCAGCGAATTCGTCATGTGGGTGTGAACGCCCGAGACGCCAGGCTTGGTGGGCCGCGCGCCCATGCCACCCGCGATCGTCTCGTAGTAAGCGAAGGGGTTGCCCGTGCCAGGATCGATTCCACCGATGGTGAGATTGTTCATCGTTCCCGAAGCGGCGGCCGGAACGCGGTCTGGAATGGCCTGGGCAAGGGCACGCAGCAGCACATCGACGATGCGCTGAGAAGTTTCCACGTTGCCGCCTGCGACCGCTGCTGGAGGACGCGCATTCACAACTGTCCCTTCCGGAGCGATCACCCGGATGGGGCGCATCAGACCGGCGGTCGCGGGAACATCATCCGCCAGCAGGCAACGGAAAACGTAGAAGCATGCGGAATAGGTAATCGCTTCGACCGCGTTCACGCTGCCTTCCACCTGTGGATCGCTTCCGGTGAAATCCAGAGTGACCATCGGCTGCAGAGATAAAGATGAAGATGCGGACCTCCGACTCGCGACCTTTACGGTTACGGCGATCTTTACCGGCTTGTCGCTGATGCCGTCGCCGTCCAGAAAATCCTCGGCGCGATGCGTGCCCGCCGGAAGCTTCTGCAGAAATGCGCGCATCAGCTCTTCGGAGTACTCCAGCAACTCCTGCGCCGCGCGTTTGATGCGGTCGATTCCGTAGCGGGCGCACACCTCGCGAAGCCGCTCGTCCCCGGTGTGGCAGGCAGCGAGTTGTGCTCCCAGGTCGCCTTCCCGTTCCTCGGGCGTACGCACGTTGTTGAGCAAGAGTGATAGCACATCGCGTTCCATTACGCCTGCCCGCACGAGCCGCACCGGAGGAATCCGAAATCCTTCCTGATAAATCTCACGGCATAGTCCCATTGACCCGGCATAGGTGCCGCCTACGTCCGCATGGTGGGCTCGCGAAGCAACGTAGAAATCAGCACTCGCAGTTTGTCGTCGAGCGCGGCCCGCGTAAACAGGTGCTACCAGGGTGATATCGGGCAGATGAGTTCCGCCGCGGAAGGGATCATTCAACATCGCGACGTCCCCGCGACCCAACTGACACGACGCAATTGCCGCTCTCACCGACATTGGCATCGACCCCAGATGCACCGGCATGTGGTCGCCCATGGCGATCACTTCACCCGTTCCGTCGAACACTGCGCAGGAGTAATCGCGGCGCTCCTTAATATTGGGAGAAAAAGCCGTTCGGCGGAGCGCAGCGCCCATCTCCTCGGCAATGGAGTGAAAAACATTTTTGAAGATTTCCAGCTCGACTGGATCGCGCCGCATGAGGGGCAGTGTACCGGAAGAGTAAGAATTCTTGAGCCAATTGTAAAATTCTGTTGACACTTTGTTTACACTGGCTCAATATCTTGTGCTAAGGATGCTGCCCGTACCACAAGTTGGGTGGCATTATGCATTCGGGCCCAGTACAGAACCTTTGCAAGGGAAAATCGTTCACGGAGGAACCTTCATGGCAACGAAGAAGAAGGCAAAAAAGAAGAAACACTAACCGTCAGCGAAACGATACTTCGCGGTGGGCCGAGAATTTCAACCAGCCTCTCAGGAGAATATTTCTTGAGAGGCGTTTCCTTTTGCGGGCAATGATCCTAATGTAGGTTTGAACATGATTCTCTGCTCAATATTTTCCATAAGGAATCGCGAGGTATGTCACAATATTGACCTCGAAGCGAGATCGCCCGTGAAAGCACAAAAATATGAGCCCCCAAATATGAGCCCTATCATATGAGCCCCAGGAAGAAGAGCGCAGACAAGAATAAGGCGGATGAGGTTTTCATCCCAGACAAACTCTACTTCCGCATCGGCGAAGTGGCTACGCTGTGCCGCCTTCCCGCCTATGTGCTGCGCTTCTGGGAGAGCGAGTTTCCGCAACTGAAGCCGGTGAAAAGCAGCACGGGACAGCGCATGTACCGCAGGCGCGACGTGGAAAGCGTCCTGCGCATCAAGCAACTGCTCTATGATCAGGGATTCACGATTGTAGGCGCGCGCCAGCAGCTGCGCTCCGAGGCGAAAACGGAGAAAGGTCAGGCCGCAATTCCATTCCCCGTGCAATCGCCGGTAGAAATGCGGCGCATCCGCCAGGGCCTGCGGGAGATTCTAAATCTACTCTCAGCACGGCGGACGGGATAAAGCGGGGTTGGGTCTTAAGATCTACGGGGCTTAAGATCTATGCGCTCTCGCAATCGTCACAGGGGTTCGGCCATCTTCACGACACGCACTCGGGAGCCGACTTCTTGATCTTGCCCGCATTGGCGGCGTCGATGCGAATGCGGCTGACGCGTGCCGTTTCCTGAATCAAATCGTCCGTGACGCGGGCTCCATCGCCCGCCATTACCGATCCTGCGGCTAAAGCGAAGCGCAGCGCGTCGGCCTGATCCTCGAAATATAAAATGACTTGCCCGGACATAGAAATTCCCTCGAGTTTGAACTACGTGCAAACTGCCGTCTGGAAAGAACTTTGACGATGGCGCGTCGACGAGCGTGATTCAGGTCGAGCTTTCTTATGATTGTGAGGGAAGGAAACTTCCGGTCAAAGTGCTTTTCTTGGTTCGGGGTTGGGGTGAGCTTACTTCGAGAGCTAAACCTTCAACCGCAAAGTTCGCAAAGTAAGGCCGCGAAGAACGCAAAGAAGCGACGTTGGGACACTATCGGCTTGGTTGATCCTGGACACGGACACGCTGCAGAGGGACAATTAAGACATGGCGACGGCAAATAGTTGGCACCAGGGTGAAGGTAGCCGATCTGCGAGGATGGGACAATGCAGTGATGGCTGCCCTGGCAGGTCACGCGGCAGGCGTTCTAGAAGTTTCCTACTGCTGGCGATCGCGACTTACATTTGTTCCAGTCTCGTTCTTTGTTCGACTCTGCTTTGTTCCATTCTACTTTGGGCGCAAGCACCCGGTCCGCCGAGCGAAGATGTCAACACTTCCAGCACGGATACAATCCAGCCGCAATACAGTAACGTAAATCCCACCCGCACCACCGAAAGCCATACCCACAGTGGCAATCGCACGCAGGACAACCGATCGGTCCAGGCCCTCGGAACCGACGGACGTTTCCAACCTTACCAGGACATCGAAACCACAACCGTACAAGTCAATGCAACCACGGTTCGAACCACTACGCGCACCTTCGGCCGGAATTCCGATGGCGCAAAAACCCTGGCGCAGGTAACGGAGGAAGAAAAAAGCACACTCCCGGGAGGAGATTCCAGCGTGGTACGCTCCACCTCGAATCCCGACGCCAATGGCAATCTCCAGTTGGTGCAGCGCCAAATCGAAGAGACGAAAACGATCAGCAAGGGTGTAGAGGAAACCAAAACCACAGTAATGCTGCCGGGCGGCAATGGAGATCTGGCTCCAGCGATGAAGACGCAAGAACGCCGACAAGAGGGAGCTGATGGCACGATGGAGTCTCGAAAAACCACGCTGCTTCCCGATGGCAACGGAAACTGGCAAGTCGGAGAAACGAAGCAAACTACGATCCATCAAGACGGCAAGAATCGCAGCAGCGAGCAAACCGTCTCGCGCCCCGATCTTGACGGCCATCTAGACGAGGTATCGCGAACTGTAAGCAAGGAATCTGAGAGCGCCCCCGGACAAACGGTGAAGTCCGTTGAAACTGATTCCCTCGACGTTCCAGGAGTGACTCGGGACGGCAGTCTGCACCCGGTTGAGCTTACAACCACGATCGGAAAAACTACTTCATCGGGCCAGCAAACCAGCGAGCAGGAAGTGGAAAGGCCCGATCCTGGCGATCCGGGCGCGGGTTTGCGAGTGACCACAATCACCATCGACATGGTCAGCCCAAGTTCTTCCGGATCGCACGCCACGCGAAGCATTGAAGCGCGGGACGCAAACGACAATCTCGGGATCGTCTCCGTGGATACTGCGCAGACCACGAAGAGTCAGGCTGTTAAGGTACAGATCGCGCCCTCGGAAAAGCCAAAATAGTTTCAGGCAAACGCGAGGCTTAAGACCCAAGACCCCTCACCTGAGAGTTCTTGCTGTCAAGAAGGAGATTCCGTATGAATTCCGTTAAGAGACGGCACCTTTCTGTGTTCCTGCTTGTCGCTGCTTTCTTCAATCTCTGGGCGCAGTCGGAAAAGAACGTTCCTAACAAAATTGAGCACAATGTGTGGAGCCAGGGAGCGGCCATGCCCACCGCGCGCATGGGAGCCGGCTATGGAGCGGTCGGCGGCAAAATTTATGTAGCGGGAGGCGTAAACAGCTCCGGCGCTTTTGTGACCGAAACCGACATTTACGATACGACGACAAAAACCTGGTCCAAGGGTGCTCCCATTCCAACGCCGACTTGGGCTGGCGCGTCGGCCGTGGTGAAGGATGTCCTCTATATGTTCGGCGGAGCTACGTCGGGAGAGGTTATTTCCACGACGGCGCAGGCCTATAACACGGCAACCAATAAATGGTCCAAGGTTGCCGCTATGCCGGACTCCCTCAACAGTGTAACCGCAGTCACAGTGGGTGCCGATATCTACGTGATCGGCGGATATAACGGCTCACACACGACCAAGGTGGAAAAATACACTCCGGCCTCGAACGCATGGAAGGCGGAAGCTGCGTTGCTCAACGGGAAATCGGAGATTCAGCTGGGTGCGTTTGAGACAACGATTGTAGCCGCTGCAGGCCTGGAGAATTCCGGCTACACGAACGAGAACGAGGGCTACACAACCTTCGCCAATACTTGGCGGCCGCTGCCGGCTGCTCTGGAAACTGGGCAGGGCGGATGTACGGCGACTATCAATGGCGTGGTCTACATTGCTGGCGGGAACAAAACAGGCGTAACACTCGACACACTGCAAGCCTACAACGTGAAGAAAGGAACCTGGGCCATGTTGGCGAAGATGCCTCAAGCTCTAACGTTGGGCGGGGGCGTTACGGTCGGCGGCAAGCTGTATTGCATCGGCGGCGCCAACGGTCCGAACCGGGGGAACGCAACTTTTTCTACAGTGCGAATCTACCAACCGTAGGATTCCGAAAATCGCGCTTAATCGAATGAATGGTCGGGACGGGCAGATTTGAACTGCCGACCCCTCGCACCCCAAGCGAGTGCTCTACCAGGCTGAGCCACGTCCCGACGAGGAAGGTACCCGCAGCAATGCATACGCGGCGGATGGGGTTCAACTCAAGAATTTTACCACCCGCGGGTTGTTTTTTGCCCGGCTTGAATGAGATTTTGGTAGCCGTGCAGCTTGACTTACGCGCCAGGCCAGCGGAGCGGGAGATCCCTTCGGCTTCGCTCAGGGCGGGATCACTCCGCCTGAAGAACGGCTACGTTCAGCATGACCTCATAACCAGATTCTGGCTAGTTCTTACAGGAAGAAGGAAGCGGGTAGAATCCTGGAGCAAACTGGAAGTCCACTGGAGTTGTAATCTGCACACGCAGCTTTATGCGAGACAGCGCGCCGGTCTTAGGATCAGTTTTATGGGAAGAGACATTAACCTTGAGCTGGCCCTTTTTCGCTTCGTCGACTGCATTGGTGTAGTCGGACAACGCCTTGTCTGGGTCAGAGGTCTGATAAGACCAAAGGACGTTGCCGATAAGACCAGAAACCCGATCGTAATCGGACCGGGTCAACAGGAAATTCATCACATGCGGATGACCTAAAGAAGAATCGACACTCTCGCCGCATCCCGGTCCCAGGGTTTGGTTGGGATTCTGCCGCAGGGGCAGATTTACGGGGTAAACGTAATCTTTCTTGTTCTCTTCGGCCGGAACCACGTCGATGAACCACCCAGAGTCTTTTTCGCTCGTCACTCGAAACAACAAGCCTCCGCCCAGCTCGCGCTCAAAGTCGTCATGAGCATTGAGAGCTACCTTGAAGAAGACGGAATGGCACGCAAAGGACGATTGTGCCCGGACTCCTATCGTGGCCAGCAGACACAGTGGCAATAAAACGGCACGCAGTATTAGACCTGCCCGCAAGATGAACATAGGCCTTAGCCTTTCTTCCGTTTGCGCTTGGGAACTGGGCGATCTTCCAGGATCGCGAACTGAATTTTCTTCTCCACCGGATCGATGCGGTCCACCAGAACACGGATCCTTTGTCCCAGGCTGTATGTTTTGCGCGAGCGCTGGCCGCTGATCTGGCGCGTGTTCTCGTGGTAGGTGTAGAAGTCGTCGGTAAGCGTGTTCAGCGGGACCAGGCCTTCGACGAACAAATCGGTGAGCTCGACGAAGAAGCCGAACTTGGTGACGCTGGTGATTAGGCCGTCGAAGTCTTCGCCCACGCGATCCTGCATGAATTTAACTTTTTTCCACTCCATCAGCTCGCGCTCTGCTTCATCGGCACGGCGTTCGGATTGGCTGGATTCCTCGGCGATGTTGTGCAGTTCCTCGAGCGAGATTGGGCCGCCTAACTCGTGTGGCGCGGGCGCCCCCGCCCGCGTTTCCTCATGCCGCGTTTCCTCATGTAATGACCGGCGCTTCGACCAGGGTGAAGGCGCAGCTTCATCTTCATGCTGCTCTGACGAATGCTTCGCCGTAGGGGCTGGAGAAACTCCGATGGCGATTGCGCCTTCGTGCCGCTCCGCGGAATCCCGCAGCACTTCTTTCAAAATTCGGTGCACGATCAAATCAGGATAGCGGCGGATCGGCGATGTGAAGTGCGTGTAGCTGGTGGCCGCCAGCGCGAAGTGGCCAAGGTTCTCTTCCGAATAACGCGCCTGTTTCAGCGAGCGCAGCATGAGGTAGCTCAGGATGCGCTCTTCCGGCTTGCCTGCAATCTTGGCCGCGAGCTTCTGATACATGCGCGGCGTGATGTGAACATCCTTGGGAATTTCGACCGTTCTTGCCTGCTTGCCAGTGCCGCGAGCGGCACGGCGGTCGGTCTTGAGCTGCACCCGATGAATGGGCAGCGGCCCCACTCCCAGCGAATAGCCGAAGGTCGCGGCAATCACTTCGAAGTCATAGACACGCTTGGCGTCTGGCTTTTCATGAACACGATATAAAGATGCGACGTGTTTCGATTCCAGATACTGTGCCACGCATTCGTTGGCCGACAGCATGAATTCTTCAATCAGCCGATGAGCGATGTTGCGCTCGGAGCGCGTGATGCTTTTCATCAGTCCAAATTCATCGAACTCGATGACCGGCTCTGGCAGATCGAAGTCGATCGAGCCGCGGCGCTGGCGTTTGCGGTTGAGGATCATTGCCAAGTCGCGCATCAGTTCGAATGTGGGACCGAGCTCCGCGTACCGTTCACGCGCGGCGGCATTGCCTTCGAGCACGGCATTGACGGCTGTATAGGTCATGCGCTCAGCAGAACGGATCACGCCTTCAGACAGCTCGTAGCTGACGATTTCGCCGTGAGGATCAATGTGCATCACGCATGACAATACGAGGCGGTCAAGATGCGGTCGCAAGCTGCAGATGTCGGTCGACAGTTCAAGCGGCAGCATGGGCACGGCGCGGTCGGGAAAATAAACGCTGGTGCCACGCAGCCGCGCCTCCTGGTCGAGCGCGGAGTCAGGCGTAACATATTGCGCAACATCGGCGATATGCACCTGCAGCTCGAAATTCCCGTTGTCCAGCTTGCGAACCGTGACGGCATCATCGAAGTCGCGCGCGGTCTCACCATCGATGGTGACGATGGGCAGGGTGCGGAAGTCGCGCCGCTGGCGAAGCTCCCGCGTAGGAATCACGGCATGAACTTTCTGCGCCTCTTCCAGTGTCGCCGCGGGAAAGTGGTGTGGCAGGTGAAACTTGCGGATCGTGATTTCGACATCGACTCCGAAGTCGTCCGGGCGTCCAAGGATCTCAATGACACGGCCGCGCGGATTCGTCGTGGGCGTGGGCCAGTCAGTAATTTCGACGTCGACGACCACACCTTCCAGATCGCCCCACTCTACGCGGCGTGCTGCCTCGTCCCCGAGCACGCGGTCAACGGAAGCAGCGCGCCTCTGTGTGCTCTGTGCCCTCTGCGGTTCAAGGGTTTTAACCACAGAGGGCACAGGGGATACAGAGGTTTCCGGATACTCCGCACCGGCTGGGATCACGATATCCATGGTGATCTTGCTATCGATAGGCTTCACTGAGTTGAAGCGGCTGCCGTGGTGAAAAATTCCGACCACGGTCGGATGCGCTCGCATCACTGGACGCACGATGCGCCCCTCTGCGCGGCCATCAGAACGAACCGCACTGACATCGACCAGCACACGGTCGCCATGCATCGCATTGCCGATGGCGTTCGGTGGAACGAAGATATCGCCGGCCAGGCGCGCCTTCATCTGCGGGCTCAGCGAACTGGCATCCGGGATGACGAATCCGAAGCCATCGCGGTGCATGGTCAGGCGCCCCGCCACTAGATTCTTGTCATGCTTGTTCGGTGCGGCGTGAGGCAGAGCGTAACGATCAGAGTTGAGCTGCACCAATTCCCCGGCGGCGACCAGCTCTTGAAGATGCGTGTCGAGCTCTTCGCGCGCCTCTCCGTGCAAACCGAGTTCGCGCACTAATTGCTTGAATCCCGCCGCGCGCTTGGGTTGTTGGGCAATATGTTTCAGGATGGTGGAGTCGGAGAGCATGAACGGTCGTTAGTCCCTGGTCGTTGGTTGTTGGCCGAACCTTCAAGCCAGTTCATGTTCAATCCTAACGTAAATGTGAGCGGCGAATCGCGCCTTGCTGGACGACCAATGACTAACGACGAATGACTAGCGACCAGCGATCGTCTTTTTCTACCATGTATCTCCGCCTCTGCGTGGCGGCCAAACGTTGAGCATGCGCCGGATCATCGCGATCTGTCCAGTGTGATAGCTGTTGTGCGTGACGATCTGCCAGAGTACTGCCTCAAGCGTTCCGGCGAGCTTTGTATCTCCTATATGCACACTTACGATCTGCCGCTGCATCTCTTGCGGAGAACTATTCGCCAGCGCATTAAAGTTCATCAGCAAGTCAGCGAAGAGTTTCCTTAGATGATCCCATTCCTGCGCATCGGCTGGGGTGGGCGATGGCGGGAAACTCTCCGAACTGTGTTCCGGAAACGATGGCCTCTTGCCAAGAATGCGTTGCAGTTCGTAATCCATCCAGTAATTCATGTGGAAGACGAGTTGTCCAATAGAGTGAGGAAATCCTGCGACGTGGCGTGCCGCTAGTTCGGCCGAGAGATCCTCGACGCACGCTACGGGATCGGCGTGAGCGCCTCTGCCGCGGAGCAATTCACTGAGTGCACGTGACGACATCGGGGCGAGGATCAGCGACTTGCCGCGAAATATTTTTCTTCCAGAATCCTGCGATGATGCAGTTCGTGCCCCGCGATGATGTACGCGAGGGCGCGGACGCTCACTTCATTCTTGTTGGCGATCCCGCGACGCACCCATACCTCTTCGTCAAGAGTACGCAACAGCGAAAGCGTGGCGCGGCGGACAGCGATGAACTCCTCGATCAGATCCGCGAGCGATAGATTCGCAAACGCACCATTTCGCACGTAATCGTCCTGCTCAAAGCCTGCGAGGGGCGTGGTGTCAGCGCGCGCAATGCGCAGGGCGCGGTAGGCGAAGATGCGCTCGGTATCACAGATGTGGCCGAGAACTTCCTTGGCGCTCCACTTCCCTGGCGCGTAACGGTAGTCGCCGTCCTCCTCGTCGCGGCTGCAGAGCAGCAGCATCGTCTCTTTGCGTTGGTGATCGAGCGTGGTGAGAATTTCCTCACCCTGAATCAGGGAAATATAGCGGTCGTAATAAGGCGCATATTCGCCGGGCTGGGGCCGGGCAATGGTGAAGGCTGAAGGCGTTGGCGTGATCACGGCTGCTTGTGACATCTTTTTGCTCCTGCGAGGCTGGTTGTCTGCTCGAAAAATCGCTCGACAAATCCACTTCTAATCTTTGTGCCAAAAAGCATACTCTCTCAGACTGTGGAACTGTAAAGTCGGTAGCATTAAACGGGAATCCTTACACGGTGAGAGTGCCGAAACGGAAGGTCCGGCGATCTTCCGGACCGCTGCGCAAGATCACGGAAGTGCGTACCAAATTAGCAAACTCGATTGAAAATAAAGGGATTTCCACAGTGCTCACTTTGAGACGGCGGAGTACAATTTCATTTGGTCACGCAAGTGCGGCACGTGATCCCAATCCCAACAAGGAAAGGAACTTTTAATCCATGTGGAAGCCGACGAATCAGCCTACGACCTCTGGCCGGCCAGCCGAGCCGGAGCGTCCAACTATGTCTACTCCGAGCGCGCCCGCAACCATGGCGAATGAACCTGCGGTTGCTCCGCGCCCGGTGAGCGGCACCACCACCACTGCCGATCAGGCAACCATCGGCAAATCGCTGGTGATCAAGGGCGAGGTGACTGGATCGGAATCGCTCTATATTGATGGCCGGGTCGAGGGCTCAATCAGCCTGGCGGGTAACCGCGTCACCATTGGACGTAACGGTGTGGTTGCGGCCAACATTAATGCCCGTGAAATCGTAGTCCTCGGGAAAGTGCGCGGCAACCTGACGGCCAGCGATCGCGTGGATATCCGCAGCGACGGTTCGCTCACCGGCGACGTAGTAGCGGCGCGCATCTCCATCGAAGACGGCGCCTACTTTAAAGGCGGTATCGACATCCGCAAGGGCGGCCAGCCCGCGCAGCCCGGGCAACAGAAGGCCAACGGCAAAGATGAGAGCGCTCCAGTTCCCGAAACAGCGGCCGTCGGCGCGCGCGCGTAGAGCCTCGCGCAGCGCCGTTTTTGTCGACTCGTCGGCAACCGTGAACATCAAAGGCGGACACTTGCATAGAAATGCGAGTGTCCGCTTTTTTTCTGGCTCTGGAAGCTGCTCGTAAGCCAGCCTCGGGTTCGGCAAAAGCCCGGTCTTTACTGCCCAAGCCCAATTCTTCCCCGGATCTCCTACAGGAATCGTGTTTTTAGGTTTAGTATAGCGGCATAATCCGTAGGGTGGCAGCGCTGCGCCCCCGTGAGTCCCCCCGGCTCAATTTGCTAGCTCGTGCTCGGCGAGGTCTACAAATGCCGGAGTCCCCATCCCGACAAGCCGCCATTACCCCGGCTGACAGTTCCCTGTCCGGGACCGTGGCTGGCCGTTTTCTGATCCGAGGCCAGCTCGGTGCCGGTGGCATGGGCGAGGTGTATCGCGCCGATGACCTCCGGCTGAAGCGGACGGTTGCCCTCAAGCGCATGTCCCCGCATCTGCGCGCCGATCAACTTTACCGCCAGCGTTTCTTCAAAGAAGCCGAGCGTGCTTCCGGACTGACCGGTGAACACGTGGCGGCCGTCTACGACGTGCTGGAAGAGAATGGCGAAATCTTCCTGGTGATGGAGTACGTCGAGGGCGAGACCTTGCGCGAACGCCTGCGCCGTCCGCTCAACCTGCAGGAGTTTCTCCACATCGCGCTGCAATGTGCTGATGCTCTCGTGGCGGCGCACGCCCATGGCATCGTGCACTGCGATCTCAAACCGGAAAACATAATGCTGACCGCCACTCAGCAGGTGAAGATATTGGATTTTGGAGTGGCCAAGCATCTTCCCCGCAGCGACGACACCTCCACCGTCGAGGCGCCGGGTGTGGTGGCTGGCACTCCTGCCTACATGTCCCCAGAAGTGCTCTTGGACAATCATCCGGACGGACGGGCCGACATTTTTTCGCTGGGTGTGGTTTTCTATGAAGCCCTTACAGGCCACCAACCTTTCAAGGCCCGAAGCTTCGTTGCCACCAGCCAGCGAATACTGCAGGAATCGCCGCCTCCGGTCCGAGGCTTCAACCCTCAAGTACCGCCTGCGCTGGAAAGCATAGTGAGCCGGATGCTGGCTAAGGCTCCCGAACATCGTATCGCCAGAGCCTCGCAACTATCGGCGGAACTACGCGCCCTCAATCCCCGAGGGTTTACCGCTCTTCCGCCTGCCCCATCTCGAAGGTTCCGCGTTAATCGAGCCTTAATTCTCGGCTTGTTAGTTGTGGTCTTGTTGGCGGGCGCGGTTTTCAAGAGACACCAGATCGAGCACTGGCTGGGCAGAAGGGATATTCCGGATCAGAAGTACCTGGCGGTGTTGCCCTTCAATTCGTCGGCCGGAGATGCCAACAGCCGCGCCTTTTCCGCCGGCTTGACGGAAAGTCTCGCAGTCCGGCTGAAGCAGTTGGGGATCCGTTATCCCCTGCAAGTGGTGCCGCCGAGCGAGATACTCGCGGAAGGAGTCAACACGGTCGAGCAGGCTCACAAAAGTTTTGGCGCAAACCTCGTGCTGGAAGGGAGCGTGCGTGAGTCCGGAACACTCGTTCGTGTCAACTACAGCCTGGTGGATGCCCAGACGCGGCGTCAACTGCAAGCCGACACGATTACCACTCAGGCCAACGATCCGTTTGCTCTGGAAGACCGCGTCGTGGATGGCGTGCTGAATATGCTGGGCCTGGAACTGCAGAGCCAGGACCGCGCCATAGTGGTGAATCATGGCACGGCGGAGCCAGCCGCGTATGATTTTTATCTGCGTGGTCGCGGCTATCTGCAGGATTATCACAAGCCGGAGAGCGCGGATAGCGCCATTGCCGTGTTCACTCATGCCTTGGAGCGCGATCCCAGCTATGCCTTGGCATACGCTGGCTTAGGCCAGGCTTACTGGCATAAGTACGAAGAGACCCACGACCAAACCTGGGTCGGTCGGGCATCGCAAGCGTGCCAGCATGCCGTGGAGTTGGGGCGCGAGCTGGCTAACGGCCACACCTGCATTGGGGTTGTATACAACGGTACTGGCCGCTATGAGAAGGCGGCGCAAGAATTCCAGCGGGCAGCGGAACTTGACCCCGACAGCGATGATGCGTTGCGCGGGCTGGGCCTGGCTTACCAGAGTCTCGGCAGGCTGACGGACGCCGAGGCCAATTACCAGCGGGCCATCAGCCTTCACCCAAACTACTGGGCGGACTATAACTGGCTGGGTTCGTTCTACTACACGCAGGCGCGTTATGAAGATGCTGCCAAAATGTTTTCTCACGTGGTCGCGTTGGCTCCGGACAGCGAGCGCGGCTACAGCAACCTGGGTGGGGTCAATCTCAACCTGGGCCGCTACACCGAGGCCATACCGCTCTTTGAGCGTTCTGTCGCCATTCGCCCAACTGCGGACGCTTACTCCAATCTGGCCACTGCCTACTTCTTCCAGCAGCGATTCGCGGAGGCGGCTCGCACTTACGAGCAGGCGGTAAAGCTCAACCCAGGGGATTATGAGATGTGGGGCAACCTGGGCGATGCGTATTACTGGGCTCCCAAGGAACAATCGCAAGCTCCACAGGCCTATCGGAAGGCGATTTCCTTGGCCAACGCCGCTCTCAGAGTGAACCCGAGAGATGCCGTGGTCTTGTGCAATCTGGCCCTTTATCACGCCATGCTGCGCGAAAAAGATGTCTCGATGGCTTTCCTGCGGCGAGCCCTGGCGCTTGCCCCTGACAATTCTGACTTTTTGTTCAAGGCCGCGGAAATATACAACCAGTTCGGCATGACGGAGCCGGCATTCGCCGCGCTCCAGCATTCGATCAAGCAAGGTTATTCCAGGTTCTTTGCGCGTGATCATCCAATCTTTGGGAATTTGAAGACAGACCCGCGTTTTCGTCAGCTCGTTGACAATCAACCAACATCTCACTAAAGGAGAAACAACATGGGCGTCAGGAAGCCAGTAGCCATTCCGAAGAATGTGAAGCTCAGCCACCAGCCGCACCACGAGCCGCACGCCGATCCGGAGGACATCGTCATCGGCGTGGAGGATAGCGTGAAATGGGACTATGCAGGAGACTTCGTCGTGGTCTTCGAGAAGGAGACCCCTTTCGATTCCTGGTATTTTTACCCAGGCAATAACATCTCCAGCAAGCCACGGTCGGATGTCGAGCACAACCATCCCTACAAGTACACCGTGCACATCGACGGCGAGCGGCGAGATCCGAACGTGATCATCCGACCCTAGAGTAGCGGAGCAGCAGCAGAACTTCGTGACGATGGTCCGCAGGCTTGCGGCGGCGTCTATCGCAGGACAATCTCGGTACCAACTACGGTTGCGTGCCCGCCCCCATGATTTCTTTGCTTTCGCCTTCGGCGACCGCGGGATACGCCGTTGCTTTGCGGCGGCGCAGGTCGTTTGGCAGTTGTGAGCGAAGCAGCCACAGTCCCACGGCGGTCGCGGCAGCCCAGGTGACCGAGATCAACGCCAGTTGCAGGGCGTCCGCGATCCGGCTGCCGTGGCCGGAGACGAACGGCGTAATACTATTTGCGACTTCCAGGCTGATGCCGCCGGCGACCACCGCAGTTAGGCCGGACTTTCCTAACTCATCCCACCGCAGCGTTTTCAGCGAAACCATTTTTCGGTAGTGCAGCAGGAAGGCGAGCGCGAGCAGATTCGCTCCGATGCCGATGTCGGAGGCCCAGGCCAATCCGATCACGCCATATCTGTGGAAGAGCAGCGAATACACCGGCAACGACGCGCTGGTGATGATGGTAACAGCAGCCATGGGAGTCAGCGTATCGCCGGCGGCGTAGAAGGCGCGGGCGTAGAGTCCCTGAGCCGACCAGAGCGCGAGGGAGAGCGAGAACCAGAAGAAATAAACGGCTGTGGTCTGCGTGTCGGAAACTAGAAAGCGCCCTCGGCGATAGACGAGATCGATCAGGGGAAAGGCCGCAGCCATCATCCATCCCGTGGCGAGAAACGACGCAGCGGAGACGCGGTAAACGGAATCGTTTACCGTGGTGGCGAATTCTTTCAGCCGCTTTTCGTTGAACAATCGCGCGAAAAACGGCAGTGACGCCTGTCCCGTGGCCTGTCCCAGCACGGCGATGGGAACCGCGAAGAGGCGCTTGGCGTAGTTCAGGCGGGCAATATCGCCGATGCCGCTGGAGGCGTAGTGCCGCAGAATCCAGTCGTCGGCGGTGACCAGGGAGACGCCGAGCATAAGTGGGATCGAAAGCCTCACCCACTCGCGGAACGCGGGATTGAAGATGTCGAACGAAGGACGATAGCCCGTGCCGATGCGTGCCGCACCAATTACGCTGGCCAGAAACGGGCCGGCAACAGCTCCCGCCAGCGCGCCATATGCCAGCGAAGCAATCCCGAGGTAGCGGCCGCCGAAGACACCGCCCGCAATGATGAAGACGTTGTAGAGCAGCGGCCCGAAAGCAGGAAAAAGAAAAAGACGGTGCGAGAGCAGAACGGCGGAGACAACTCCCCCTACGTAAAAGAAGATTTGCGCCGGGAGCAGAATGCGGGTTAAGTGGACCGTCAGGTCGACCTGCGCCGGTGAGAAACCGTGAAACATCCAGCGTACGAACTGAGGTGTAAAAATTTCAGCGAGGAGAGTTCCCGCAATCATCACGGAACTCATGACGGTGATGACGACAGAAAACGTGTGTTGCGCGTCAGCGTCACGCTTTTCGGCGAGAAAGCGTGTATAGATCGAGATAAATGTAATCGAAGCTGCTCCGCCCGCCACAATGTAGTTGAGCCAGTCGGGCAGGGTGAAAGCGGCGACGTAGGCGTCGGTCTGCGCGCCGGCACCGAAGGCATAGGCGATATAGGCCTCGCGGATATAGCCGATCACGCGTGAAAGCATTACGGTCCCCATCAGTAGCAGCGTGGCGGAGAAGGCAGTGTGCTGATGGGATGGGCGGAAGAACCGCAGAATTCTGGTCATGGCCGCAGATTTACGTTAAGAACGCGGAGCCTCGCTATCTATGCGATCAACGTGAATTTCCCCGTAAGCCTATCAGAGGCTGGGTTCCCCCTGTTGAATTTATCGTCGCAATCAATCCTGGGTTGAATCAATCCTGGGTTAAATCAATCCAGGGGTGTTCTTCAATGGACACTGGCGCGTGTCGTCGGCTGTGTCGGTCGACTACTGCGTGGGGCTGCCTCGCAGCGAGCTACGCAAGAGGTAGTACTCATTGATGGGCCGATCATCGCTCAAGGCGGGGGTCGTGGGTGACAGTGCGATGAACTGATCGACGGGCATTTCGAACAGAAGGACTCCAAATTGATCTTGGGCGGTGGTTTCCGGGCCCCACTCCACCAAATCGGCTGCGGCGGCGGCGGGCAGGCGCCGGGCCAATTCATCCGCCGAACGTCTGGGGATGGGCTGGTCGCTGGCGAGAAAATGAAATCCCGGGTTTTGCGAAGCATTTCCCGCGTACGTGAACACGCGGACGTAAGGAAACGATCGGCGCAGAGCGAGTGCGACGGCCGCCAAATCTTCGCGGTCGCCAGACATCAGCCACTGTTGCAGAATTCCACCCGGCCGCAGACGCTCCCGGACCACGGAATAGAAATCCTCGGAATAGAGCAGGCTGGAGCCCGCGGCCTCCACTGGGGGTGGGGGGTCGATCGTTATCACGTCGTATTGCCGCGCTGTTCGTTCCAGGTAGCGTCGGCCATCGTCGACTACGACGTGCGCCAAGGGAGAACTCAGCACCTGGGTAGCATCGCTATGAAAAAAGCTGAACAAGCGTGGCACGCTGGGTACGAGATCCACCACCGTGACCGGTATTCCCCACGAGCGCAGCGAGCGAAACGTTGTCCCCATTCCAAAGCAAATGACGAGGGCATCTTGTGGAGGACGGTCTAAGAAAGCCAGTGGAAGATGCGCCATCATTTTGGTGACTGGCGTCAGATACGTCATGGTGTAGCCGTTAACCAGCAAAAACTTGTGCATACCAGTTCCGGTTGCGATCACTGTGGCAGTTGAATCACGCAGCACGCGGCTGCCATCACCGTATTCCCCTTCGTAGCCCTCACTCGTCAAGAAGATCCCGGCCACGAGTGGCAACACAAGATAAGACGCCACCCGGGGCGCAAGGCCAAACGCCTGGCCAGAGGGAACCAGCGGCCGGAGACCAAGGATAAGCCACGGTAACGCGAGCAACAGTAGCGCCCAGCGTTCGCTGATCCAGGGCAGAAGCAGGAAGCCGGCTACCAGCGGACCAAGGATACAGCCCATAACATTTACCGCATACGCTTTACCGGCGCTGGCAGGATTGCCTCGCGCCCAACGGTCGACCAGCATCGGTGTTAGAAACCCCAGCAGGCCGGCAAAGGGCGCGATGCCCAGCAACAGGCGCAGGACCGAATAGAGAACAATCTTTGGGCTTGCCGCCAGCAGCGGTAATACGGCAAAAAGGCCCAGGAGCGTCCAGAGCAGGTCTTCGTTTTTCTGCTGGAGGCTCCATCGCCGGTATATCAGCGATCCGACAAAGGTGGCCACCAGGTAGACCGCCAGGATTGACGCGAAGGCATAAACCACTGTCCCCACGTAAGGCGTGAACTGCCGCACCCAGACTACTTCCATGCCCATACTTGTCAAACCGCTGACGAACAGCAACACTAAAAGAAATCCTCCTCCCGTACCCGTTGGCACAGCTTCACTGGCAACTGGCGCCACTTCGCGCACTTCCGTCGGCGGCGCATTGTTCGACACCAACAGCGCGAGAGTCGCGATCAGAGCGTTGCACGCAGCACCCACTTTCAGAGTGCCGTGAAAGCCCAACAGCTCCACGAGGAACAAAGGAAGAAATGTTCCAAATACCGC